>Ga0134094_1002611_pt1 | contig 14807 bp, 15 predicted proteins | sample 5_1taG_FD_94458 | JGI IMG/M metagenome (GOLD analysis project Ga0134094, IMG submission 94458) | Switchgrass degrading microbial communities from high solid loading bioreactors in New Hampshire, USA - 5_19_20_110_A1 metaG | ecosystem: Engineered > Bioreactor > Semi-continuous > Anaerobic >... | reverse complement strand
CGGATTGTGCCCGTGCTTCTCCCGCTGGCTTACCTCATCCAGCCGGTTGAAGCAGCCTGGGGCGCGTTTAAACCGGCGGTTGGCGTTAAGCCGACAATCATTGGCATCCGGCAGCTTGTGATCAGCGTGCTGTTCACCGTGGTGTTCATTCTCTGCTGGAGCCTGTAGCCGAAAATAAGGATCAAAAAGAAGCACCGGTTGTCAGTTTGACCGGTGCTTCTTTTTATTTCGTAAAGAATAAGATAAATTCTTTTGGCTTAGGCCGCCTGATTCTCTGGTTTGACGACCTGCAGAAACTGATCAACGAGCTGCTTCAGCATTGGCTCGGGTAAGGCCCCGACCTGCTGGTGAACAACTTTCCCATTTGCGATGAATAACATCGTCGGGATCCCTTGAACGCCGTAGCGCATTGCCCATTGCGGATTTTCGTCGGTGTTCACTTTGGCGACGACCAGCTTACCGGCCTGTTCTTTGGCGATCTTTTCCAATGTCGGGGCTACCATACGGCAGGGACCGCACCAGGGCGCCCAAAAATCGACGAGCACGGGCAGGGTTGACTTCAAAACGACATTTTCGAACTCACTGTCAGTTACCTGTACAGGGACACTCATAATTCACACTCCTTATCAAATAATCAGAAGATCACAGCTTTTTGTATTCATTTCACTTTACGCCGTTCAGGACCTGGGCTATCCAGACATTAATTAGATGCGCCTGGTTCAAAAAAGTTACATCGCTGCGCCTGTGAATTTTGAGTAATTTGTTCCTGTCAGGTTTTCTGCTGCCGCCATTCACGAATTGCCTCAGCGTGGATCGGGTAGTGGCTGTAGGTATCCAGCCGCACGCGCCGCCTGAAGCGTGTTTCACTGGTGAACTGCTGGTCGGGCACGCGCTCAATCATCTCAATTAACCGGCGGTGGGTTTCGAAAAGTTGTTGTTTCACTTCTGAAAGCGACAGACTGCGTTTCTTTTCAGTCATCAATGCGTTGAAGGCGTCGATGCCGCCGTACAGGACTGAATACCGCTGCGGGCGTCCACCTTCGAGAATTAACGGCGTATGGTTCAAAGTCTCCTGTTCCCAGGTGGTTATGTGAGCGAGAATGTCTTTGACCGACCAATCGCCCATAACGCCCGGCTCGGTCATCTGTTCATCGCTCAGGCCTTCGAATGACCCTAAAAATTCCGCCCAAGCTTTCTCCAGTTTGTCGATCAACTGCTGTTTTTTCATATTCCCATCCTTTGATGCTCAATGGGCCGCTTCGCAAGCGGCCCATGCTCGTTGAATTTGCCTGATTGATTATCGATAATAAGCGGCCCGCTGTCAATTTTCATAAAATCTTCAAATGCGGGTTGTATAATGCAGTTATGGACACCGTTCAACCGGACAGGCAAATATTAGTGGTCGATGATGAGCCGCAGATTGTCAAAGTGCTGCAGGCATATCTTGAAAAAGCCGGATACCGGGTGATCTCAGCCGGAGACGGCAGCAATGCGCTGGCAGCTTTTCGCCAGCACCGCCCCGATTTTGTCATCCTTGATCTCAACCTGCCCGTCATCGACGGCCTGGACGTCTGCCGGACCATCCGGCGCGAGTCAAATGTGCCGATTTTAATGCTCACAGCCCGCGTTGAAGAGGCTGACCGGCTGATCGGCCTGGAACTGGGCGCAGATGACTATGTTGTCAAGCCGTTCAGCCCGCGAGAAGTTGTCGCCAGGGTGAAGACGATTTTCCGGCGCGCTGCCCCTGCGCCGGAGACCCAAGAGGTTATTACTGCGGGCGATCTGCGGATTGACCTGGCGGAACATACGGTCTCTCGCGCCGGAGAGCTTATTGACCTGACCCCAACAGAATTTGCCATCCTGGTGGTTCTCGCAAGCCAGCCCCGGCGAGTCCTGTCGCGGATGCAGATAATGGAGCAGGCGCAGGGTGATGCCTTCGAGGGGTACGAAAGAACCATTGACGCGCACATTAAAAATTTACGGAATAAGCTTGAGCCAGACCCCAAAAAGCCGGTCTATATTCGCACGGTCTTTGGCGTAGGATATAAATTCGAAGCCCAGGCCGGGGAGCGCTCTGCTGCAGAGCAGGTCCGCAAGAACGCGAAGGCAAAATAAGATGAAAAAGATTTTGCAGTCCAGTTTGCTTATCAAGTTGACCGGGGCGTTCTTGCTGGTGATTTTGATCGGCGCGCTGGTCATCTATTTCTTGACCTCTCATGCGACCAGATCTGCCTTTCGCGTGTATACCACACAGAGCGGGCAGGCTTGGGCAGCCCGGCTTGCGCCTGCTTTTGCCAATTATTATGCTGATGAGAACAACTGGGTGGGGGTCGAATCGCTGATTGAGACAATCGACAGCCTTCCGCCCGGTATGATGATGCGGTGGAGAAACAGGCAGGGAAACCCTGGACGAGGCCGGGGCATGATGGGTGGCTGGATGCACGAGATGGGCCAGCGCCTGATTCTGGCCGATGCGCAAGGCACGGTCATCGCGGATACGGGCGGCGAGCTGACCGGAAGCCGGTTGATGGAAGAAGAACTGGCAGGCGGAGCGCCGGTGATCGTCGAAGGGCAGCAGGTGGGTACGTTGATCGTCAGCCCGTTGAATTTACAGGCCGTGCCGAACCCGGCTGATACATTTCTGTCTTCAGTGAACCGTTCGATTCTCATTTCAGTCCTGATTGCCGGGGGCATCAGCCTGATTCTGGTGCTGGTTTTTTCGCTGCATATTACCGCCCCGGTGCGGGAAATGCAAAAAGCAGCCGGTGAAATCGCCAGGGGCAATTTGAACCAGCGAGTGCCCGAGCGTTCGAATGATGAGCTTGGCGATCTGGCGCGGTCATTCAATCATATGGCAGGCAGCCTTGCCAGCGCGGAAGAACAGCGCAGAAAAATGGTGGCTGACATCGCTCACGAGCTGCGCACGCCCCTGGCGGTGATACAGGCGAATACCGAAGCGATGCAGGACGGCGTTCTGCCGCTTGATCATGCGCAGGTTGATGCCATTCATGCCGAAGCGATGCTGCTCGGGCGTCTGATTGACGATCTGCGCCTGATTTCGCTGGCGGAAGGGGGAGAGCTTCACCTTGAGCGAGAGGAGATAGATCTGGGGAATCTCCTTCGACTGGCTGCGGAACGCATCCGCCCGCAGTGCCAGCAGAAAGAGGTCGATTTGATCCTGCAGGTTCAGGACGGGCTTCCGCATGTTTGTGTCGATGGCGACCGTATCACGCAGGTGGTCAACAACCTGATTGGGAACGCGCTTCGGTATGTGCCGTCCGGCGGGAAAATTACCGTCCGGGCTGAAGGAACATCGGAGGGCGTGGCGGTCTCTGTGATTGATACAGGCAGCGGCATTGCGCCTGAAGACCTGCCGTGGGTTTTCGACCGCTTTTACCGTGCCGATAAATCACGAGCACGCGCCAGCGGCGGTTCAGGACTGGGCCTGGCAATTGTGAAACAACTGGTTGAAGCGCATGGGGGCAGCGTGTCGGCGGCAAGCCCGGTTTTCACTGCGCCAGATCAGAGGGGCTACGGCGCGCGGTTTACCTTCACGCTTCCCATAGCGTAACCGGCTAAGCCTGAAGTTCTCAAAAAATTCTCGGCTTCTTCAAAAGTTCTTCAAATCTGCCTGTTATGATGCAGATACAAACGACACAATCCCGTTTGTGATCTTACTCATAACAGGAGAGTTGATATGAAAAACCGATTAATCATCTTCGCGATTGTGGGTGTACTGGCTGCTGCGCTTTTTGCTGTATGGCCGGTCGCTGCCCAGACTGAAACGCCGCCGCCCGGCGACAGCAATGAGCAGAATCCAGCATGGGGTAATGGCTGGGGGATGCACTGCCGCGGTGCGTTCAGGGGCGGAAACGGCGGGCCAGGTTTTGCCCGTGGAATCCTCCACGATGCAATGATTTCAGTATTCGCGCAGGAGCTGGGGATTTCAGTAGACGACTTGAATGACCGCCTGGCTTCGGGCGAGACGATGGCGGAAATCGCTGAATCGCAGGGCCTGACCATCGAGCAGTTCACCGAAATGATGGCGAATGCGTGGGATCAGGCAGTTGAACAGGCCCTCGCGGACGGTACAATTACGCAAGAACAGGCCGATTGGATGCAGCAGCACAGGTTCCACATGACCCCAGGCGCAAGACGCGGCCAGAGACGGGGGCCTGGAATACACGGCGGCTGCTTCGTCGAAGGCTGCCCGCGCTATTCTCAACCGGCGCCTTAATTTGCCGTAATTAATGTATTGTGCTTCTCCGGCGCATGGCTGTACAATAACGTCTATGTACAATCATGCGCCGGAAAACTATATCTGCCCATTTTGCCTGCTGGTACGGGGGGAAGAAAACGAGAGACTTTTATCCAGTCCAGCGGACATATTTTATCAAGACGAGCATATCACAGCACTCATCGCTTCTCATAAGTGGACCGACCAGGGCGGGAACGCGATTCTGATCCCGAACAGGCATTTTGAAAACCTCTATGATCTGCCCGATGACCTCGGGGCGCATTTCTTTTCCGTTACACGGCGCGTGGCGCTGGCAATGAAACGCACATACGGCTGCGAAGGGATCTCAATCCGCCAGCATAACGAGCCGGCTGGCAATCAGGACGTGTGGCATTTTCACCTGCACGTTTTTCCGCGCTATTCTGGCGACAATCTTTATGGTTCGCAGCGCATCCTGGCCTCACCGGAGGAACGTGCTGCCTGCGCTGCGCGGCTGCGAGCCGTACTGGTGGGAGACCGGGTGGCATGAATGCGCTGATTTACCGGCTGATGTACTGGCTCGGCATGTCCCGCTGGGATTCGGGCGTTACGCCGCCGGAAGTGGTCGAAGCGTTTCAAGCGGGCAATATCCCGCCCGGGCCGGTGATCGACCTGGGCTGCGGCACCGGAACGAATGTCATTTATATGGCTATGCAGGGCAGGCAGGCGATTGGCATTGATTTTGTCCCTGAGGCGATTTCAAAAGCGCGTGAAAAAGCAAAAAAGGCCGGAGTTTCAGGGCAAACGCAGTTCTACACAGCGGATGTCACCCGGCTAAAAGAGATGGACCTGCCAGCCTTAGCGTTCGCGCTTGACATGGGCTGTTTTCACGGGCTGAGCCTGGAGGGGCAGCACGGTTATATTGAGGGATTAGCTCATCTCCTCGTTCCCGGCGGGAAGTATATGCTTTATACGCTCCAGCCGCGCAAGGAGGCGGGGATTTCATACGGGATGGCCCCCGAACATGTGCAGCAGGTTTTTTCGCCCTGGTTTGAAATTGACAGGATCGAGCACAGCGAATCTCGCGACCGCGGGTCAACCTGGTTCTGGATGACAAAGCGAAGGAGCTGACATCTGTTTTATCCTTTTCAGACACTCCCTGCTTTCAATCAACCGCGGGCGTAAACCACTACCTGCCAGACTAACGTCTGTTGGTAGAAACGGCGCGTGAACCCGTGGCGATGGATAATCGCTTCGACCTGCCGGCTTGGGTGTACAAACGTGCGGAATGTGCTTTTCTTCAACCACATGAAGAAGTTAATCACCGTCACGGCGAGCCTGACCCACCACGTATCGCGCGGGTAGACCAGGCTGTAGAGCCTCTTTGCGCGCGCGGCAGAAAGGTCGACCATCTTCTCCATATCCGGGTAGCAGCAGATGACCCGGTTGAGGGTCACCACATCCGCCGGCTCAATCGACGGAGCGAGATCGACAAAGTTCCCATGAAAGAAACGCGTCCGTCCGGCCATTCCGCGCCGCTGTGCTTCCCTCCGGGCGGCAGTGATATATGCCTGAGAGGCATCCACGTCTACAGCGCTGCTCATTCCCGCGTCTAGCAGTATGTGCTGGACAGCGCCTATGCCGCCGCCGATGTCAAGCAGCGAGTATCCGCGAATATCTTCGGCCTTGAGCGCGCCGGTCATCATGCGCGTGGTCTTATCTGGGCCTCTCCTGCGGTACTGCTCAAGCTCTCTTGAGACAACTTTCTCATTATAAAGGTCTTCAATTCCCTGGCACTGGCAGCAGTTCATTCTTTCTTTTCTCCATTTGCAGCTCGAATATGGAGCATTTAATCTAGATCAAGTATATCCATATTGCTGCGATATTGGGGATAAATAATGCAGGCGGTGTCTGCACAAAGATGAATGCAAATGTTCGCAGTCGCGCAGCTGCCTACCAACTCGCCTTGCGGATGCGCGACAGCGTCGCGTTTCCGCGGCAAGGGGCGCAGAGGATCGCTGCGCCAGCCAGAAGATCGCTGCGCCAGCCAAAAACCGCCGCAGCAAGCCGCTGTCGCAGCATGCTGCTGTCACAGCAAGCTGCTTACACTTCGCGGGGCTGTTGCAGTCCCTTTGCGACCTTAGCGGCTTTGCGAGATTATCAACATTCGTCTGATGTCCCAACTCTCGCGCAAGGCCCGATTTTGAAATGCGGGTAATCTGTTTCCAAATCCGTTGTAAGCTGATCGATCGGATTGCTCTTTATGGTTGGTTTTAGATGATTCTTGCTTAAGGAAGCATGGCAATAAAAAATTGATATCCTGGAAAGCTACAGTTACTTGAATAAGCAAGGTTAAAGTGTAATAATAATATATATGATGTCCATAATGTAGTTTGTGGACAGGCCTGTGAGGGTGGAGAACGAGGGGGAGTCACGCCGGTTTCAGAAAGCGTGGGAGAAGAAGCTGTGAGGAACCGCATCAGCGATCTTCTTCGTTTGTTTGGCGACAGTAAGAGCAAGCTTATGAAAATCTTGATCGTTGACCATCAAGCCTTGTTTCGAGAAGGGCTAACAGGCCTCTTAGAAAACCAGCCAGAAGTCACATTGGTTCAGCAGGCAGGCACGATTGCCCAGGGGTTATGTTTAATCCCTGAAATTAACCCTGACATCATCCTGGTGGATCTCGATTTGCCAGACGGGAACGGGTTAGAGGCTGTCCAGAAAATTCTGGAATGCTGGCCTGACGCCAATGTCGCCATCCTGTCGATTCACAACTCAGAGGAATACGCACTGTCCGCAATCCGGTACGGTGCGATCGGCTTTATCCCCAAAGACATGCCTAAAGAACACTTTCTGGCGACCATCAGGGGCATCCATCATGGTGAGGCGGCTATCACTCGGAAAATGACCCGCCGGTTGATTCAAGAATACAACCGGATGAGCAGGATCCAAGCTCCGAACTTTGATGGGAAGCTAAAGACTCTCACATTTCGAGAGTACGAGGTTTTCGAGTTACTAAGTACCGGTTTCTCAAATCGCGAAATCGCTGCTCGCCTTCATATTGCCGAGAATACCGTAAAGAGCCACGTACATAATATTCTGGAAAAGCTAAATCTCCGCAGCCGTTCTGAAGCCAGGGCTTTAGCCATGCATATCAGATAGGGCGATGGAAGAAACGTTCTCTTAGCAAAATATCCCCTGGAATAACAGATTTATCCAACAATCATCAATTTAAGACCGCTTCTTAATCATTTTTTAACCGTCAAGGTTGAGAAAGATTGATTGACGAAGCGCCGTCCAACTAATAAGATGAAGTAGATGAAATATTCGGTATAGATTTGTATAGGGTAAGTTGGTGGAATTATAGATAGATAGTTTTGGTACAGCATCCATGGGGGATTCTGAACGGATAGGAAGTAATTTTGCTGTTCTGATATTTATGAAGGGGACACTTTTAATTTCATGAATCAATCTCATCCGCCTGTCCTGATGCGCGGGACAGGCGGAGTGTTTCTACAGATGGCCCTGGATTGATTTAGTCATCTGTATGAAATACAGCCCGAGATCACCGTTCACCGCAGCCTGCGTAGAACAACTCCAGCCTTGTCACTGATTCCGGCTTAATGTCGGAAGGGCGGAGCACGCCAACTGCTCGCCTCTTATATGTTTCTTTCTGGCGAAAGATCCACACGATACTGATCAACAATGAGCGAGCCAGCGGAGCTAATCTGATGAAGTTGATTCCATTCTTTTCGCGCCTGCAAAAACGCTCACGATCAGAAGCCCGAAATGAAATCATTGTCATATCTGGACTGCCCCGGTCTGGCACTTCAATGATGATGAAGATTCTAGAGTCTGGGGGGCAGGATATTCTCACCGATCACCGGCGACCGCCCAATGAAGATAATCCACAGGGATACTATGAGTTTGAACGGGTGAAGGCGCTGAGAACAGGCGATATCGCGTGGCTGCCTGCCGCCTCGGGGAAAGCGGTGAAGATCATCTCTGCACTGCTTGAATACCTGCCGCCCGATTATGACTACAAAATTATCTTTATGCGCCGCGACCTGGATGAGATATTGATGTCTCAGCGGCAGATGCTGCTGCGTAGTGGTGAGAACGCGGATAAGATTAGCGACGCGCAGATGAAGGCGCTGTTTGAAGAGCACTTGGCGACAGTCGAGACCTGGTTACAAGGCCAGCCGAGAATGCAGACGCTGTATGTCAGTTATAACGATCTGTTGAGAGATCCAGAGCCGCATCTTTACCACGTTCAATCGTTTATCGGCAAACCACATAACCTGCTGGCGATGAAACAGGTAATTGATCCCGGGCTGTACCGGCAGCGGAGCCGGTGAAGTAAAGAAGGTGCCAGAGAGACACCCGAATAGGATGACCGTGCGCTGCTCGAACAATCGGCAGATCAGCGCGTTCAGTTGGACTTTTCTCATACAGGTGACCGATGACATCTCAGATCGAAAGCGCTGTTCGACCTTATGAAATGAAAGAGCGAGTCATTGAACCGACCCGCGGCTGGCTGGGGCTGCAGCTTGACGAACTGTGGGAATACCGCGAGCTGCTCTACTTCTTGACCTGGCGCGACATCAAAGTGCGTTACAAACAGACCATCCTGGGGGCAGCCTGGGCAATCATCCAGCCGTTCTTCACGATGGTGGTTTTCAGTGTTTTCTTTGGTAATCTGGCGAAAATCCCCTCAGACGGAATCCCGTACCCGATCTTCAGTTTTGCCGCGCTTGTGCCCTGGCAGTTTTTCTCCTCGGGATTAGGGCAGGCAGCCAACAGCCTGGTCGGCAGTGCGCATATGCTGCGCAAAATCTACTTCCCCCGGCTCGTGATGCCCATCGCGACCATCTTTTCGAACCTGGTCGACTTTGTGCTGGCTTTCCTGGTTCTGCTGGGGTTGATGGTCTATTTCGGCATTCAACTGAAATCGCCTGTCCTCTGGCTGCCGCTTTTCTTGCTCCTGGCGCTCATCACTGCGCTTGGCGCGGGCCTGTGGCTGGCGGTGATGAATGTCCAGTTCCGTGACATCCGGTATGCGGTTCCGTTCATCATTCAGTTCTGGTTCTTTGCGACGCCAATCACTTATCCTTCCAGCCTGCTGGATGAGCCGTGGCGGACAATCTACGGTATTAACCCGATGGCAGGTGTGGTTGAGAGGTTCCGTTGGGCGCTTCTGGGGTCCAACCAACCTCCTGGGCTGATGACGGTCGTGTCTGCTGCCGCTGCGCTTTTTCTACTGGTCAGCGGGCTGTTTTACTTCCGGCGGATGGAAAAAACTTTTGCCGATATCGTTTGAGCAGGATTTTCTTTCACAATTTCTTTGAATGCGCGCAACCTTGAGCATCCCGTGAACAGAGGAGACCATGCCTGAATACGTCCTGCGGGCCGAGAACCTTGGTAAGAAATATTACATTGGCCGGAAAGAAAAATATAAAACCTTCCGTGAAAGCCTCATTCAAGCGGTCACCGCGCCTGTTGAGCGTGCGGTTCAGGTAATGAAAGGCCGCAGCCAGCACGTTTCCGGGTTGAATCAGGAGATGTGGGCGCTTCGCGGGGTTAATTTTGAGATCCGCCAGGGTGATGTGGTTGGAATCATCGGGCGCAACGGTGCGGGGAAGTCCACGCTGCTGAAGATTCTCTCGCGAATCACCGAGCCTTCGACCGGGCGGGCGCGCGTGCGGGGGCGGGTCGGTTCTCTGCTGGAAGTCGGCACGGGGTTTCACCCCGAACTGACAGGACGCGAGAATATCTACCTGAACGGGGCTATTTTGGGGATGCGCAAGGCAGAGATCGACCGCAAGTTTGATGAAATTGTTGATTTTGCGGAGACCGAAGCGTTTCTTGACACGCCCGTCAAGCATTACTCCAGCGGCATGTACGTCCGGCTGGCTTTTGCTGTCGCGGCGCACCTTGAACCGGAGATACTGCTGGTCGACGAGGTGCTGGCTGTCGGCGATATTTCATTCCAGAAGAAATGCCTTGGCAAAATGGGCGACGTCGCCCGTACCGGGCGAACGGTCTTGTTCGTTTCGCATAATATGGCGGCGATTTCATCACTGTGCAGCCGCGCCTTTCTACTCGACCGCGGGGAGCTGGTGTTCGAAGGGGACGTTCCAGACGCGATTAATAGGTATATGGAATCGACCCTGAGCGCCTGCCAGACGCCTTTACGGCAGCGCAGCGACCGGCAGGGCGATGGACGGCTGCGCTTTACCGAAGTCACCTTCATAAACGGCACGGGACAGCCGGTGAACGCCGCAGTCTCAGGGCAGCCGTTGACTGCCCTGCTGAAGTATGAAACATCAGACGGGCGCAGCGCCCGTAATGTTGATATGGATCTTGCGTTTTACGGCGCGCTCGGGCAGCTGCTGTTCTTATGCAAAGTGCAGCTTGCCCGCGGAAATTTTGAGGTTCTGCCTCCGCAGGGCGTGGTCGCCTGCCGTATTCCCCGGTTCCCCCTCACTCCCGGTCGATACCGCTATAAGCTGTGGTGCCAGGTCAACCGGGTCACAGCCGATAGGATTGAAGACGCCGGAGTGCTGCCGGTCGAAGCCGGAGACTTTTATGGCAGCGGATACTTGCCAAACAAGAATCCGGAGGGCATCGTGATGGTCGATCACGAGTGGGAACTGGTCGATCCGAAGGTGACCCTGGCTCTGGATCAGGTCAGATCAGCCGGTTGATTGAATTGTGGAACCGATTATCGCTTTTATTTCGCGCGTGATCTATCCCGACCCGGCAGCAAACAGCGTGCAGACCATTCAGATGGCCGCTGCGCTGTCTCAGTATGTTGAGAATACCGGCCTGTTTGTGCATGACCTGTCGGCTCCGGAAGAAGAGATCCGCCGTGTGTATGGGGTTGGGCAGAGCAGCCTCAAATTCTGGCCGCTTCGCGCCCTGCGCTGGCCGGCGCCAATCTATAACCATGCTGTGCTGCGTTTCCTGATCTACAATTCCGGCGCAGCAGCTATCCTCAGCCTGCACCCGGCATGGCGCGGGCGGCGCGGTCAATACAAGGTAGTGTTTGTTCGCAGCCGCTTAGAAATTCTCTACTGGGGCCTGATTCGCCCCTATTTGCCCTGGATGCAAAACTGGCTTTTTGTGGCTGAAATCCATGACTTGCCCGGCGGGGCCAATCAATCAGAGCAAGATCCCGACAGATCAGAGGGAACAGCATCAGCCGGCCGGGCTCGCCGCATGCTTCAGGCGTTGAGACGCTATGATTTGATCATCACCGTCAACCAGGCCCTGGCTGATGATCTGTACTGGCAGTCTAACGGGCAGATCAGGGCGGTTGCTGTGCCGCTGTGTTCGGGCCTGATGCGGCTGCCTGATCCGCCAAAGGTTTCACTGCCTAATCACCGGGTGGTGCTGGGATATTTTGGCACGGTTGACCTGGCCCACGGAATCGATGTCGTGATTCGCGCGCTCGATTACCTGCCGGCGCACTTTACACTCAGGTTGACAGGCCGGATTCGAGATGATGCGAAAAGCTGCGTGGAGGCGGCCTGCCGGACCGGCAGGGTGGAGTGTGTTGAACCGGTACCATATGCCTGCATGGAAAAAGAGATTGATGCCTGCCATATTGCCATCGTTCCTGCCGGAAAAACCGTCCATGCTGTTCGCTATCGTTCTCCATTAAAAATATTTGATGCCTGGATGCGCGGGAAAGCGATTGTCGCAGCAGATGTCTCATGCCACCGCGAACTGCTGTGTGATGGGGAGAATGCAGTCCTCTACCGCAGCGGAGATCCGCAGGATCTGGCGAATAAAGTGCTTGCGCTGGCGTCATGCCCGCAGCAGCTAAAGACCATTGCCCGCGCAGGTTGGGAAACGGCCGTCCATTACACTTACCCGGCCAGAGCGCAGACTCTGCTCAGACTGATGGATGAAGCGCGAATGCAAAAAAGGGGGAGAAAACCGGCTGATGATTAACGGGCGCAGACGAATATTATTTGTTAGTCACACGGCTGAGATCACCGGGCCGACCAACAGCCTGATGGCCCTCCTTCCGTATCTGAAGGGCCGTTATGATTTGGCTGTCCTGGCTCCGGAGGAAGGGCCGCTGATGGATTGGCTGGAAGACCATGCGATTCCGGCGCACGTCATCTCTGAGAAGCGCAGCATCGGTACCAGGAACATGCTGGCGCTGCTTAAGCGCGAAAAATATCACCTGATTTATGGAAACAACCCCGGCACGTACACGCGAAACGCGCTGATCGCTGCCCGCCTGGCAAAGCGGCCTTCGATATGGCACTTCCGCAGCATTAAATGGCATTGGGACTGGCGCGAAGGGATCTTTTTACGCCTGGCGAACCGGGTCATTGCGGTCTCTCAGGCGTGTGCTGAGCCGCTGACGCGTTTCATCAATCCGAATAAGATTCGTGTCATTTATAACGGCGTCGAAACCGGCGCTTATCAGGTTGATCGCGCTGAAGCCCGGGAGTATCTGCTGAAACAGACCGGTTTGCCGCCAGATGCGAAGATCTTGATCAGCGTTGGGCACCTCATGGTTCGCAAAGGGCAGGTGGATCAGGTGGAAGTGATGCGCCAGCTGGCGGGTAAGCGGCCAGACGTTTACCTGCTGCTCGCCGGGAACCTGACTCGCGAGCCCGATTACGTTGATCAGGTGCGCCGGTTCATTGCAAAGCACCATCTTGAGGACCGCGTTATTATTTTGGGCTTTCGCGGCGATGTACCAAAGCTGTTAGCCGGTGCGGATCTTTATATCCACACGCCGCGAAGTGATGCTCACCCGCGGGCGGTGATCGAAGCGATGGCTGCCGGACTGCCTGTTGCGGCTTATGCCGTTGACGGGGTGCGTGAAACGGTAGTCGACGGCCAGACAGGTTCTCTGGTTCGCCCAGGAGACTGCGCTGCAATGGTGCGGGCTGTCGAAGCATTGTTGGACGTTCCTCAGTTACAGGCAGCGTATGGAGAGCAGGGCCGGAAGCGCGTGCTGCAGTGTTACACGGCATCCGGAACTGCTGCTTATATCGATCAAGTTCTGCAGGAAGTTCTTAAGGAAAGTCGAGAGAAGACTCTATGAAGAAGATACAACCCGGCTACAGGCCGAACATCATCTTAATTGTTCTCGATTCTGTTCGCCAGGACCACCTATCCAGCTACGGTTATTCGCGAAACACCACGCCAAATATCGACTCGTTAGCGGCGGAAGGGACATTGTTTGAAAATGCTTACAGTACTTCATGCTGGACCATTCCATCACACGCGTCCCTGTTCACCGGCTTATATCCATCCAAACACGGCGTCAATCTTGAACACAACCTGCTGCCCCCTGAGCACGAAACAATGGCCGGTTACCTGAAGGCGCTCGGTTACCATACGGCCTGTATTTCATGCAACAGCTTTGTTGCCGGCGGGGGGACGGACTTGAACCGGGGTTTTGATTTGACCATTGACGTAGACGGTTACCGCGAAGGTGAGAGCATTGTTGACCGCGGGATTCGCTTTCTTCAAAAACGCTGGCGAAAATCCATTCACCGCGACCGGGGCGCTGCCAGGGCAGCCCGGATTGCCGGAGAATATATGGATGCGCAGCCTGGGCCGTTCTTCCTGTTCATGAATTTTATGGACTGTCATTTGCCTTACCGGCTGCAAAAGCGCCAGCGCTATCAGTTCATCCCACCGATGGAGCGTAAGCGGGTAGACCGGATTCCTCTCGACCCATTTGCCGTTATGGCCGGCGAGCTGGAATTAAGCCCGCGTGAGATCGCCGGTATCCGTGCGCTGTATGACGGAAGCCTGTATTACCTGGACCAGCAGGTCGGCAGGCTGGTTTCGCAGCTAAAAGAGCGCGGGATCTTTGAGCAGACCATTGTATTGATTACTTCTGACCACGGTGAGAGCTTTGGCGAACACGGTCTCTTCGATCACCAGTATGGGCTGTATGAGCATCTGCTGCGGGTTCCTTTGGTCGCTCATTTCCCCAACGGCAGCCTCTCTGGCGAGCGAATCAAGCATATGATCCAACTGGTTGATCTGTTTCCGATCTTGAAGCGCCTGGTTGGTGGGCCGAACTGCGGCCTGGAACCGGAAGATTACGTGTTCTTGAGAAAACCTATTCGGGCGCTGGCGCTTTCAGAATACCTGGTTCCCAATCTCAAAGCGATCCACAGGCGGTTTCCAAACACAGATGTTTCCCGGTTTGACAAACCCCTGCGGGCGATTATTAACAAAGAATACAAGTTGATTTTGCGCCGAGATGGAACATGCGAACTGTATAACCTGATTAACGACCCCGGTGAGACGGTCGATCTTTCAGCGACGAAGCGCGAGAAAGCGGCGGAGCTCGAAGCGCGGTTGGCGGCGCTCCTGGGTCCCTGGCCTGGGAGCGGGCAGGCGGCTTCACAATTCAAGCTGGATGAAGAACTGCGCGAGCGCCTGGAAGCAATGGGGTATTTATAGGAAGCGCGGCGGAATGATGGTCTCAGCAGCAAAGGCAGCCCAGCGTGGCCTGGGCGTCTGTATCGGGAGCATTTCCTTCTATCCACTCTACGCGGGTCCTGCGCTGCGCTTTCAACGTTACGGGCCAGGACTGCAGCGG
>Ga0134094_1002608_pt1 | contig 14819 bp, 10 predicted proteins | sample 5_1taG_FD_94458 | JGI IMG/M metagenome (GOLD analysis project Ga0134094, IMG submission 94458) | Switchgrass degrading microbial communities from high solid loading bioreactors in New Hampshire, USA - 5_19_20_110_A1 metaG | ecosystem: Engineered > Bioreactor > Semi-continuous > Anaerobic >... | reverse complement strand
CTTTCCGTCAGGGCTCTGAAAGAAGGGCTGCCGGAAGGCGTCTGCCGCTCCCTCGTGACGGTCCAGACATCCGGGGGAACGTCGGAATACGTGGCCGACGCCGTGATAGTAGCCACCGGCTGCCGGGAACGCGGCAGGGGACTGGCGGGGATCCCCGGTACAAGGCCGGCAGGGATCTATACGGCGGGGACAGCCCAGGCCATGATCAACCTTCAGAATCTCATGCCCGGACGCAGGGCGGTCATCGTAGGGTCCGGCGATATCGGACTCATCATGGCGCGGCGCATTACGCTGGAAGGCGGCGAGGTTCTTTGCGTCGTGGAAAAGGAAGATGTTCCCGGAGGCCTCCGGCGGAACATCATTCAATGCCTTGAGGATTTCGACATCCCGCTTTTTACTAATTCCATCGTAACCAATATATACGGAAAAGAACGGGTTTCCGGGGTGGAAGTCTCAACAATCGATGCGGAGGGCAGGGTTGTTCCCGGAAGCACCAGGCATTATGAATGCGATACGGTGATCCTGTCCGTGGGACTGATCCCCGAGGAGGATATGATCGAAGACTGGCATGGCGGGATATTCCTGTGCGGGAATTCCCTATACGTTCACGACCTGGTGGACGATGTGTCGCTGGAGGGCGAAATGACCGCCGGCAAGGTGGAGGATTATCTCAGGGAGCTGGCTTCTGATAAGCGGCCCGGCGAAAGCCGGTTTTCCTGGCCGGGGATCCAAACCATGCGGAAAAAGCGGGCCGAGCAACTTGCGCGCAAGAAAGAGGTCGCGCGGAAAAAGGCCGAATCCGGCGTCAAAACCATTACCTGCATCATGTGTCCCAACGGCTGCGAGATTGCTTACGACCTTACGGGCGGCATGTGCGAAAAGGGGCCCACGTATGTGAAAAATGAGATTCTAAATCCCAAGCGGACGCTGACCTCGTCCGTCAGGGTGACAGGCGGAACGATCCCGCTTGTCAGCGTGAAGACCACCGGATTTATCCCGAAGGAAAAGCTGCGGGAGGCCATGGAGCGGATCTCGAAGATCGTCGTGGAAGCCCCGGTAGAGCCCGGCCAGGTCATCGTTCGGAATTTCATGGAAGAAGGAATCGACTTGGTGGCCACGAAGGAAGTGCCGGCCGACGGTCAAGGCACGGTTGCCAGATAAAGCCCGGATGGCGGCATGGCCGGCCGCCGGGTAAAGTCCAAATGGCGGCAAGGCCGGCCGCCCTATAGCGAAGACGACGGCCAATATACGGCCGCCGGCCAAAGCAGTTGATAATCTCCGGAAAAAAGAGTAAACTAATTCCGAATGATTGTTGTTTTTGAAAGGATCGTCGCTTTTATGGTAAAGTTTTCGCGGATCGTCATCTTATTATTATTAGATATTTTATGTATCAATTTCTCATATATCGTGTCGTTCCTGCTGCGCTTCGAATTTACGATGACCGAATCCTTCTGGGGATTTTTCAGCGTATACGCCGACAACATCGTTGCCATAACCGTCGTGAAGCTCTTCGTTTTCTGGCTTTTCGGCCTTTACCGGAGCCTCTGGAAGTACGCGGGTACGGAAGAACTGGTAAAAATAGCATTGGCCTCGGCGGCGGCGACGGCGGCGAGCATCGTCTACCTGATGTTTACGCAGCAGATGTTCCCGAGAAGCATTTATATCTTCAGCTGTGTCCTGGACCTGGTGCTCGTCGGAGGCGTCCGTTTCGGCTACCGCATCATCCGGGACCTGAGGAGCCCCGGCGCGATAAGGAGCCTGATCAACTCGCTGCGCAACAATCAGAGCGCGGAGATTTCGAGGGTCATGGTCGTAGGGGCCGGAGACGCGGGAGCGGCCATCATTAAAGATATCAAACAGCATCCCGATCTGGGGAAAAAGGTCGTTGTCGCCGTAGACGACGATCCCAACAAACAGAACCGGAGCATCGTGGGAGTCAAGATTGCCGGCGGCCATGAATCCATCCGGCAGCTCGCCCGTCGTTACAAGGTGGACGAGATCATCATCGCGATTCCGTCGGCAAACCGAAAAGCCATCCAGAAAATCGTCAACGAATGCAACAAAACCCGCTGCAAGATGAAGATCCTGCCAGGAATCAGCGACCTGATCAACGAAAAGGTCAGCATCAGCAAGCTGCGGGACGTGGACATCGAGGACCTGCTCGGCAGGGACCCCGTGCAGGTGAACCTGAAGGAAATCAGCGGCTATCTCGAAGGAAAAATCGTCCTGGTCACCGGCGGAGGCGGATCCATCGGCTCGGAGCTGTGCCGCCAGATCGCCCGGTTTAGGCCGAGAAAGCTTATCGCTTTGGATATCTACGAAAACACCGTGTTCGAGCTGATGAACGAAATCCGGAGCGCCTGGCCGGCCCTGGAGTTCGAGGTGGTCATCACTTCGGTGCGCAACAGGCAGAGAATGCGGGAAGTTTTCATGAAGTACAAGCCCCATATCGTCTTCCATGCGGCGGCCCACAAGCATGTCCCGCTGATGGAAAGCAACCCGAAGGACGCGGTCATCAACAATATCATCGGAACGAAGAACATGGTCGACCTGGCCGACGAGTTTGCCGTTGAAAACTTTGTGCTGATTTCCACCGACAAGGCGGTCAATCCCACCAATGTCATGGGCGCCACGAAACGGGTGGCGGAAATGATCCTGCAGGAAAAAAGCACCCGTTCCCGGACGACTTATTCCGCGGTGCGGTTTGGGAACGTGCTGGGCAGCAACGGCAGCGTGATTCCGTTGTTCCGCAAGCAGATCGAGCGGGGCGGCCCGGTTACGGTTACCCATGAGGAAATCACCCGGTATTTCATGACCATACCCGAAGCGGTCCAGCTGGTGATCCAGGCAGGCGCCATGGCGAAGGGCGGAGAAATCTTCATTCTCGATATGGGCGAACCGATCCGCATCATGGACCTGGCGGAGAATCTGATCCGGCTTTCCGGCTATGTGCCCGGCGTGGACATCGACATCAAGGTCACGGGCCTGCGCCCGGGTGAAAAATTATATGAAGAACTGCTCCTGGACGAGGAGGGCATCGAAAAGACAGCACACGATAAGATATTTGTAGGGCATCCGCTGCCTCCATCCCCGGAGCTTGAGCAGATACTCGAAAAAGAGACAATCTGTTCTGAGGAAAGCATCAACGGCATCCTGGCTATGAAGGATGAGGAGGTCAAGAAATGGCTGCAGAAGCTGGTGCCGAATTATAACAGAGGAGAATAAATCCTATGAATGAGTACCAAGCGTTAAAACTGGATCTTTCGAGGTCCCTGGTCGGACCCTCGGCAATCTCAGCTTGGAAAGACAGTCTTGAAGCCGCGAAGAAAAAGCTGCGGTCCGGAGAAGAGCCCTTTACGGGCTGGGTGAACCTGCCCTTCGATTATGACAGAAAAGAGCTGAAGGACATCCTGGATGCAGCGGAAAAAATAAGGTCGCAATGCGAGGCCTTTGTCGTCATCGGCATCGGCGGTTCCTATCTTGGGGCAAGGGCCGCAATCAGCGCATTGCGGGCGGAGCCGCGAGCAGATGCGGGTTCAGGCCCCGAAATTTATTTTGCCGGGCAGAATCTCAGCGGCACTTACCATAAGGAACTGCTGGAACAGCTCCGCGGAAAGGAATTGTGCATCTGCGTGATATCCAAGTCGGGAACGACCGCGGAATCCAGCGTCGCCTTTTCAATTCTGAAGGATGAGCTGTTAAAAAAATACGGCAGGGAAGAAGCCCGCAAGCGGATTTATGCCATTACCGACGCAAAAAAAGGAACCCTGCGCGAGGAGGCGGACCGGGAAGGCTACGCTTCCTTTGTGATTCCCGACGATGTGGGAGGGAGATATTCGGTGCTGACGGCGGTTGGCCTGCTGCCCATTGCGGTGGCCGGGATCGACGTTCCCGCCATGCTGGAGGGAGCGGCAGCCGCGGCGGCTTCGGCGGGGATGGCGGACTCGGATGCCGAACTGCTTGCCGCGACGCGGATTTCCCTGCTGAACCAGGGAAAGAGCATCGAGGTCTTCGAATATTACGAACCGAGGCTGGCGTTCTTCGCCGAATGGCTGAAGCAGCTTTTCGGGGAAAGCGAAGGCAAAGACGGGAAGGGAATCTTCCCTGCCGCGCTGCAGTTCAGCACGGATCTGCACTCCATGGGCCAGTTCCTTCAGGAGGGAAACCAGATCTTCTTTGAAACGGTTCTCAACGTGCTGGACCCGCCGGGGGATCTCATCGTGCCCGATAGCGCCGGGGAACTGCTTGCCGGCAGGAGCGTGAACGAAATCAACCAGGCGGCGGTGGAAGGCGTGATCGCCGCCCATGAGGCGGCGGGCATTCCGATTGTCCGGCTGGATATTCCCGAACTGACGTCCCATTGTCTAGGGCAATTGTTCTACTTTTTCGAAACCGTCTGCGCTCTCAGCTGCTATCTCAACGGGGTAAATCCCTTTGACCAGCCGGGAGTCGAAAGCTACAAAACCGAAATGCGCAAGGTGTTGAAACAGAGTCGCTCAAACGAATCATAAAAGAACTCCGGGAATAGCCGCAAGAAAACGCGGTAACGGCCGCAGGAAGCCAACCGCAGGAAATGCGGCAATGCTGCGGAAAAAACAGCGGAAAAAACGACGCAAAATGGTTGATAATTTCCATAAAAAGAGTTACGCTAATAATACCTGATTCGTAGAGCATGAAACATCGTTCATAATATATGAAACGACATCAGTACCATTAAACACCGGGATGACGCGATATTGAACCGTTGCCGGCTCGCACTGCCGGTTGCTTCGGCGTCACGGTGTGATAAAAAACGTTGTAGAGAAGTATGGAGGAGCAAAGATGAAAAAAGTTGGAGTATTAGGAACCGGAACCATGGGCGCCGGGATCATACAAGTGCTCGCGCAGAGCGGATATGAAGTGGTTCTTCGCGCCAGAAGAGAAAGTTCCGTGGAAAACGGCATTGCGACGGTCAACAAGAATCTTGAAAAGCTTGTTGCAAAAGAAAAAATCACCGCCGTCGACAAGGATGCCATCATGGCAAGGATCAAAGGGTCGACGGACATCAGCATCGTAGCCGACGCGGATCTCATCATTGAAGCCGCCACCGAAGATATGGAGGCGAAGAAGGCGCTGTTCGCCGAGCTGGATAAGCTCTGCAAACCCGATACTATAATTGCCACCAATACGTCCTCTCTATCCATCACGGAAATTGCAACTGCCACCAACAGGCCCGACAAGATCATCGGAATGCATTTCTTTAATCCGGTACCGGTAATGAAGCTGGTGGAAATCATCAAAGGGTTGGCCACCTCCGATGAAACCAGGGACATCGTCGTAGAGCTTGCAAAGAATTTAGGGAAGACGCCGGTTGAGGTCAATGAAGCTCCCGGATTCGTGGTCAACAGGATCCTGGTCCCGATGATCAACGAAGCGATCGGCATTCTGGCCGACGGCGTTGCCAAGGCTGAAGATATCGATCAGGCGATGCAGCTTGGAGCGAATCATCCCATGGGCCCCCTGGCTTTGGGCGACCTGATCGGTCTTGACGTATGCCTTGCCATCATGGAAGTCCTGCATAAAGAATTCGGCGATGACAAGTACAGGCCGCATCCGCTGCTCAGGAAAATGGTCAGGGCCGGAAAACTGGGCAGGAAGACCGGAGAGGGATTCTATAAATACTAAACGGCTGAACCGCAAAGTTCCTTTAGACTCCATAAACTCGTAAAAATCATGGAAAATTCATGGAGAATATGGAGAATCAAAAAGAATAGCGGAAGGAACGGCGGAATAAGCTGAATTCACAGAAAGACAACAACATATGAAAACATTTATCAAAACATTTGTAGCAGGATTATTAATATTTACAATTTTGTTAGTCCCCATTGAATGGGGACTATCTTATGTAGGCAGCATACGGATTTTCGGCGGTACGGAAAACCTGATGGAGGACATGCCCGAGCTCGCGGACCATGAGGATGATTCGGATCCGCTTGCGAAAGCATTCCGGGATGCGAACCGGGTTAACATCCTGATGATGGGCGTAAACGACGGGTTGACGGACACCATCATGCTCGGCAGCTATGATATGGACGCCGGGCGCGTCGACGTGATCTCGATACCCAGAGATACATATTATGAGAGGGAGGGTGTCCGCAGCGTTGCGGAGTTGAAGATCAATTCCATTTACAGCGTCAAAAAAGCAGTGGGCACCGCGACGGCGGTCAGCGACCTGCTTATGGGCGTACCGATCCATTATTACGTGGTGGTGGATTACGACGCGGTGAAGAAGGTTGTGAATGCTATGGGCGGGGTTCCGATGAACATTCCCTTCCACATGCGCTATAGCGATCCATATGACAAACCTCCCCTTGAGATCGACCTTCCGGCGGGCTATCAGGTCCTGAACGGCGATAAAGCCGTACAGTTCCTGCGGTTCCGGAAAGGCTCGCCGGGCTATAAGAGTTACCCTGAAGGGGATATCGGCAGGGTCAAAGCCCAGCAGGAATTTGTAAAATCCGCGTTCCGGCAGGCCTTGGGCTTAAGTCTTCCCAAGGTTGTGAGCACGACGCTGGAAAACGTCGATTCGGACATCCCTCTGGGCATGGCGGCGAAGCTTGCAGCCAAAGCGGCGGGGCTTAGCGGCGAGGATATACAGACCTATACAATACCGGGAAAATCCGGCAACAAGAAAGGATTGTCCTTCTGGCTTCCCGACGAGAAGGGCATTGAAGAGCTGATCATGCAGATCTACGGCGTACAGCCGGAAACGCCCGAACCGGAGCAGGAAACAGGCGGCGCCGGAACCGAATGAGGAACCGGCCCGCCGCAAACATGCCCGCAAGGGCGGGAACTCAAGAAATTCAACGCTTGCATACCTTGCAGGCGTTGTGTTGTAATGAAAAAGTAATATAAGGGAATTCGGCTTTCCTATTTATTTTTTTTGTCAAAAAGTATAAAATAGAGTAATTCAAAGGATTGAGGGGTAATAATAACAAGGCGGGTATCTCATCGGCCTTGTTGAAACGCAAGGCGGGATCGCTTTCCGCAGCCGGAATTTTCCGCGGATGCGTCAAAGAAAGGGGAAAAAGAGAGGACTAAGATACGCATGGGTAACGACATCAGAAACGGAAAGAGCAGCGCAAGGATCAGCAGCAATAATAATCCGGCTCAAATTTTTCTGAAAACCTTTCTTATAGCTTTTGTCATATTTGTCATATTATGCACTCCCGGTCTGGCTATGTTCGGCAAAGTGGCGGACTACAACCCGTTTGACCCGGAAGGCGAAAAGGTTGTGCTGGAAGAGGAGCTTCCGGTTCTCGTTGATGAAAACAGCCCGTTTTTTGAGGCTTTTCAGGATAAGAAAAGAGTCAATGTTCTGCTGCTCGGCGTCAATGACGGCCTGACCGACACCATTATGCTGGTCAGCTTTGATATGGAGGCCAAGCATGTGGATCTGATCTCCATACCAAGGGATACGTATTACCACAGAGAAGGATATAACGGCGATGCAGAGAACAAGATCAACGCCGCTTACAGGAATAATCCGCTGAATACGGCCAAGGCCGTCAGCGAAATCCTCCTGGGGATGCCCATCAATTATTACGCCGTTGTCGATTATGAAGGGATCAAGAACATTGTGGATTCCATGGGCGGGGTTCCGATGAACATTCCCTTCCACATGCGCTATAGCGATCCTTACGATAAACCGCCCCTGGTCATCGATATTCCGGAAGGGCCCCAGGTGCTGAACGGGGAGAAAGCCGTCCAGTTCTTAAGATACCGCAAAGGGTATGTAGAAGGCGACATCGGCCGCATTAAAGCTCAGCAGGAATTCATGAAGTCCGCGTTCCGGCAGTGCCTGAGCTTCAATCTTCCGAAGATCGCAAGGACCGTGTTTGAAAACGTCGAGTCCGACATCACTCTCGGGGTGGCCACTTCGCTGGCGACAAAAGCCGTCGGCATTACCGCGGATGATATCAAAACATATCTGCTGCCGGGAACGCCGCTGCCGGATGCGCCTTATTACGTGATCCCGGATGCGGAAGGCACGGCGAAAATGATTTACGAGATCTATTCCATCGAACCGAAAACAACCACCGAAGGAGCGATCAGCGAGTAAAGGGAAAAATAACAGCCGGTGAATAAGAGGGAAATAAAATGCAAAAGATAATAACGGACATACTCAATGGAAGCGACAGATTAAAAAGGGACATACTTAAAAGAAACATGCTTAATAGAGACATGTTTAAACGAAACATATTGAAACGAATGAAACGGGCGGGGATCCTAATCTTAACGCTGACCGCAAGCCTGGTCCTGTCCTCCTTTCCGGCCGCAATCGCTTCCTACGCCGCCGGAGCCGCAGATTTTACCGACGTCGCGCCCGATTACTGGGGATATTCATACATTGACTTTTCCGCTCGAAGCGGTATCATAAACGGTTACCCGTCGCCCGACGGCACGTTTCAGTTTCTTCCCGAAAACCGCGTGACAAGGGAAGAGGCCGTAGCCATGCTTTACCGGGCTCTGGCCGCGGCAGGCAAATTGAAGAGCACGGAAGATTATTCCGAGGAGTATGACGATTTGTTTCAGGAAAACAGGATCGCCGACTGGGCGAAGCCCTATGTCGCATACGGACTGAAATACGGGCTGATTACCGCGAAGGAACTTGCGGATTTTACCGACGAAAACGGGCTCGGAATTCCCGCGCCCAGAGAGCAGGTCGCTTTTTGGACGGCAAAAGCCATGGAACGAACTCTTTCGCCCGCTTGTTCCCTGATTTATGTCGATAAGGATAGTATTTCCCCGGAAATGCTCCCTTACATAGATCTTTTGTACCGGCACGGCATTATGCGGGGAGACGACGCGAAGATGTTCCATCCCGCGGAAGGCATTAAGCGGGCGGAATTCGCCGCTGTCAGCAACCGCGTTTTTGAAGCCGCAAATTCAGGCGCTTATTCTGTGGATCAGGAAGCTCAATCCTATCGCGGTACCATCGTATCCGTGGATAAATTCAACAATAAGATTATGATGACGCAATCAGACGGAACCGCCAGGGTAATCCATATAAATCCAAAAACACAGATTGTAATTGACGGAAAGGTGAATTATAATGGACTTGCCGGCATCCATACGGGTTCTGCCGCCGTGGTCGCATGGGGGGCTTTTTACGACGAGACGGATCCCGACAACAATGATCTGCAGCTTCATGTGATCACAAAAGCGGAGGCCAGAACCGGATCTGTGAAAAGCGTTAAGAAGATGGACGAAAGGACGTCCATACTGGAGATCGAGAATGAAGACGGAGAGGCCATCTATTATATTCTGGGCAAGGACAGCCTGACCGAAACGACGCCAAAAAAAGGGAAAGAAATCACTTTCATCGCAGACGGTGTTAAAATAGTGGAATTGCAATAGTTTTCTCATCAACCCTTCTAAAAACTTCTTAAGGCGGTGTAAAAGCCGCCTTCGATTCAAACTATCCAATGAATCCCGATCAACCTGTTATTCCTGAAATCCAAATTAGGAGGTTATATGGATATCGATATACTGAACAAGAAAAAAATTGCTGAACTGCGGGAAATCGCCAGGTCCATGCAAATCGCCGGTTATGAAAAGATGAAAAAGGCGGAACTGATCCAGGCGATTTCACAGCCAGATCAACAGGACAGCATGCCGGTAAAGGCAGCCGCCGTACGGAAAAAAGCGGCCGCCGCGCCGGGCGGGAAGGAGGCTGCGCCCGAAACGGACGGCACCGCGCCTGCGGAAGAGAAGACGCTCGGACTGAAAGAAGACGCCGCCGCGCCGCCTGAAAAGGTCCCCGCCAAAAGGGGAAGGAAGCCTAAAAAAGCGGGAGAGGAGGCGGCGACCGCCGATTTGTCCGCGCAGGCAGCGCCCGCTGATTTGCCTGCGCCGGCGGCATCGGATGTTTCGCCCGCGCCGGCCGCGCCTGCTGCCGCAGCGCCCGCGGGTCCCGCTGCCGAGACGCGGATGATCAAAAGACCTGCGCCGGCCGTGCCCGCTACGCCTGCCGGATCTGCTGCATCTGCTGCTCCCGTCTCGCCTGTTGCGCCTGCCGTGCCGGCTGCACCGATTGCGCACGCTGTGCCGCTTGCGCCCGTTGCGCCCGCCGCGCCTGCTGCATCGGCTGCGTCAACTGCACCCGCTGAAAGGCGGGCCGTCAGAAGACAGGTTCCGAAAGTCGGCGCCACAGCCGCGGCTCCCGCTGAAACACCGGCGGCCGGAAAACCCGCGCCTGCAGCGCCGGAAGTGACGACGCCCGAACCTCCAACCGCGTCGACCGCGGCACCAGACACATCTTCAGCGCCTGCCGCATCTGTCCCGCCTGTCGCAACCGTCGTTTCTGCCGAAGCGTCTGCTTCCGCACCTGCGGAAGAGCAGGGGCGAAAACCGCTCACCGATGCACAAAAGGAAGAACGTCCGGAAGTGGAAGGCATCCTGGAGATTGCCGAGGGCGGATTCGGTTTTCTCCGGTTTCATAATTTCCTTACAAGTGAAAAGGATATCTATGTTTCGCCGTCCCAAATCAGGCGTTTTAACCTGAAGACCGGAGACAAGATCAGAGGGATCACGAGAAAACCCAATGAAGGCGAAAAGTTCGGCGCGCTGCTTTATGTGAGTTCGGTAAACGGAGACGAGCCGGGAGTAGCCATCAGAAGGCCGGATTTTGACGATCTGACGCCCATCTTTCCGAATCAGAGGATTTCGCTGGAGTGCAGCCCCACCGAGCTTTCCATGAGGCTGATCGATCTTGTGGCGCCCATAGGAAAAGGACAGAGAGGGCTTATCGTCGCTCCACCCAAGGCCGGTAAAACGGTGCTTTTGAAGAAAGTGGCCAACAGCATCGAAAAGATGTATCCCGATATCGAAATGATCGTTCTGCTTGTGGACGAACGTCCGGAGGAAGTGACCGACATGCAGCGGTCCATATCCGGCGAAGTCATTTATTCAACCTTCGACGAACTGCCCCAGAACCACGTAAAGGTTGCCGAAATGGTACTCGCCAGGGCCCAGCGCCTTGCGGAGCACGGCAGGGACGTGGTGATTCTCCTGGACAGCATCACGAGGCTGGCCAGAGCATACAATCTCGTTATTCCGCCGACGGGCAGGACCCTGTCGGGAGGACTTGATCCCGGCGCCCTTCACAAACCGAAGAAATTCTTTGGCGCGGCGCGCAATCTGGAAGAAGGCGGCAGCATCACGATCCTTGCCACCGCCCTCATCGAGACCGGAAGCCGCATGGACGACGTGATTTTCGAGGAATTTAAAGGAACAGGAAACATGGAGCTCCATCTGGACCGCAAGCTTTCGGAAAAGAGGATCTTCCCGGCCATCAATCTCAACAAGTCCGGTACGAGACGCGAGGATCTGCTTATGACCCAGGAGGAACTGGAGGCTGTCTGGACCATGAGACGGGCCATGGCGAACATCGGGACCCAGGAGGTCACGGAAAACATCATCGAACAGCTGTCCCATACAAGGAGCAATGCGGAGTTTATCAAGATCATCAAGAAAACAAAACTGGAGTACTGACCTTCGGCTCCGCAGGCGGAATGCGATCCGCTGCGGTTGCCTGACCGCACGAAACGGGGATAAAAATACTGCACGAAACGAGGATAAGAAAACTGAAAGGAACCACATGGATTTCAAAAAAATATTCATAAAGAACGCTTGCCCGACAAAGATCGGAGGCCAGGCGGTGCTGGAAGGGATCATGATGAAAGGCGAAGACCGCACGGCCGTGGTAATCCGAAAACCGGGCGGAAAGCTTCATATCAAGACGGAACTTCTGAAAAAACCCAGCAAACTGAAGAAAGTACCGATTCTGCGCGGTGTAATCATATTTGTCGACGCCCTTGTCGTGGGAGTTCGGACGCTGCTTTATTCCGCCGAAGTTTTGGAAGGCAGCGAGGGTGGCGAGGAATATGAAAAGGACAAGCTGACCCTCTGGCTGGAAAAAAGATTCGGGGAAAAGGGCGCTCTGAACATCATGCTGTATTTCTCCGTAATCCTTGCAATTCTCTTTGTGGTAGGAATCTTTATCATTGCGCCCACAGCCGTAGTGAGCATCTTCAAGTATATCACCGTTAATGAAGTGGCGCTGAATCTCATCGAAGGCGTTTTCCGGATCGCGCTCTTTGTACTTTATATCCTGCTGATATCGAAAATGAAGGACATCCAGACCGTGTTCCGGTTCCATGGAGCTGAGCACAAGTGCATCCACTGTTATGAGAACGGGCTGGAACTGACTCCGGAAAACTGCAAGCCCTTCGAAACGCTGCACCCAAGGTGCGGGACCAGCTTCCTCATGTTCGTTATGGTCATCAGTCTGCTGCTGTTTTCCCTGCTGGGATGGCCGAATCTCTTCTGGCGGATCACGTCCCGGCTGCTGCTGGTCCCGGTCATAGCCGGACTTTCCTATGAGCTTTTGCGATGGGCGGGGCGAAGCGATTCCCTGGCGGTGAAAATTCTAAGCGTTCCGGGCCTGCTGCTGCAAAAGCTGACCACCATGGAGCCGGACGAGAAGCAGCTGGAGGTTGCCATTGCAGCCATGAAGGCGGTGCTGGTGCCCCCGGACACTCCTGTTTATGAAGGAGAATGCGATAAAAACGGAGTCCTGATCCCGGCGGCGGAAGAAACATTGATCAGTACGACGGAAACAGAGGAGCAAAATCAATGAGCCTGATAATGAAAGAATTGTTGCAGATCGGAGAATCGGCGCTGAGCAAGGCCGGCTGCATGGATCCCCGGATCGACGCGGAGCTGCTCATGATGTTTCTGCTCAAAATTAACAAGCAGCAATTGTTCATCCGATATCCGGATCTGATCGACGATAAAACCTGCGAGGAATATTTCAAGCTCATAGACGTGAGGGCCGGAGGGATGCCGGTCCAATACATAACGGGAGAGCAGGAGTTCATGGGGATCACTTTTAAGGTGAACAAGGACGTGCTGATCCCGAGACAGGATACGGAGACCCTTGTGGAAGAAGCCATTCGCGTGATAAACGAACTGACCGAGCAGAAAAAAGCTCCCAGAGGAGGCTGGCAGGTCCTTGATCTGTGCTGCGGGAGCGGCGCGATCGGAATCAGTCTCTGCAAGCTCGTTAAGGGTGTGAAGGTCACCGCTGCGGACATCAGCGGCAAGGCGCTGGCCGTTGCGAGGGAAAACGCCCTCAATGCGGGAGTTTCCGGGAAGATGAAATTTGAGGAAGGCGATTTGTTCAATCCCCTGAAAAAGAGATTCGGAAGGGCCAGGTTCCACATGATTCTGTCAAATCCTCCCTACATCAGGAGCGGCTTCATACCCGGGCTGCAGCGCGAGATCGTGGATCATGAGCCGCTGATCGCCCTGGACGGAGGAGAGGACGGGCTGGAATTCTACCGCCGCATCACGGCGGAAGCGCCTGCTTTTCTCAGGCCGGAAGGAATGCTGTTTTTGGAGATCGGATACGATCAGGGCGAAGCTGTGTGCGACCTGGCGAGAGCTGCGGGACGCTTTGAGGAGATCACAATCATCAAAGACCTTGCGGGACACGACCGTGTGGTGCGCTGCAAGTTGAAAGCGCCCGAGAAAAAGTCCCGAAGGCCCTGAATTGCAATGTGATATCCCACGAAGTTGCAATGTAATATTGCCCGAAGTTGGTACTTCTTGCAAAATCTTTGAGGCATTGTTATAATTAATTACATTATTACGCAATTTCTACAAAAATAACGACGAGGCGTTAAGTATATCCCGCCTCGTTGTAACGTGCAGGAGTAAGAAAATTTTCTGCAATCGAAAATTTTCTGCGAATGCGTTACGATCGGCAGAGGTAGCAATCATGCTTCAAGAAGAGCGGTTTCTTAGAATTGTGAAATACCTTGAGCAGAATAAGACGGCTACGCTTGCGGACCTGTCCGAAGTGGTGAACGCTTCCATAGGAACGGTACGCCGTGACTTGGCGGAACTGGAAAAGAGCGGATCGCTGAAGATTGTCCGAGGTGGCGCGGTCTATCGCAGCGATGACCTTACCAGGCAGGTCTTCGATATCCGCGGCATCGAGCACAAAGCTGAGAAGCAGGAATTGTCCCAGCTGGTGGGCACGGTTGTCGTCGACGGGCAGACCATTGCGCTGAACAGCGGAACTACGAATATCGAAGTTGCGAAATATTTGGTCGGGAATTATTACAGGCTGACCATCATTACCAACAATCTGAGGATTATTGATATATTGGAACACGGGAAGGATTTTACGATTATTGTGCCGGGCGGGGTTTTCGATCCCAAAGAATACGCTATTTTCGGAAAATCCTGTGAGGATGACATCCTTTCCTACAATATCGACACTGCACTTTTTGCTGTGAACGGGATTTCATGCGAAAAGGGCATCACGGACTTCAGGATGAAGGAAGTCGGGATCATCCAGGCTTTATTGAAAACATCAAAACGAAAGGTCGTAGTCGCCGATTCAAGTAAATTTGACAGGGTTGCATATCTCAACGTATGTCAGCTTTCCGAAATCGACTGTATTCTAACCGATTCGGGAATCAGCGACGCCATGATAGAAAAATACGAAAAACACAATGTAAAGGTGATCTCGCCGAGAGCGGGTAAGTGAATCTGTTGATGAGAGAAGAACGCTTTCTAAAAATAATAGATTATTTGAAAGAAAACCAAACAGCGAAACTGGCCGATTTAGCGGAATTGAACAACGTGTCGCTCGACACGGTAAGAAGAGACCTGCAGCAGCTTGATTCGAAAGGGGTCCTGAAAAGGGTCCGGGGTGGGGCGACCTTCCTGAAGGATGATTTGGGGACCTCTCAGGCTTTTAACAG
>Ga0134094_1002598_pt1 | contig 14877 bp, 13 predicted proteins | sample 5_1taG_FD_94458 | JGI IMG/M metagenome (GOLD analysis project Ga0134094, IMG submission 94458) | Switchgrass degrading microbial communities from high solid loading bioreactors in New Hampshire, USA - 5_19_20_110_A1 metaG | ecosystem: Engineered > Bioreactor > Semi-continuous > Anaerobic >... | reverse complement strand
CTCTTGAATTGTTCATTCCGTTTATCCCCCTTTTTATTACTATTGCACAAATTATTACTATTGCGCAAAACTACTATTGCGCAAAAAAAATCCCTGAAATTTATCTTCAGGGATTTTTTAATCAATATTCGGTTTCATTACACACTTCCTATAAATCTTCTCCCATCCAGACTTTTACTGTCGGCTCCGGAATCTCACCGGATCGGCTTTCGCTCGCGGGCTAACGGATCATCACTTTTGACTGTCTCCGCATTACCGCCGGTCGGGAATTTCACCCTGCCCTGAAGATTTATTTTTTTATTCAGTTTTAACTAAAATTCCAATTAAGTTCAATAAATTAAGTTCAGTTAATATAATTAATTATAATCAATCCATGCAATTAGTTTATCCGGCTAAAATCATATCATATATACCGGATAAGAATCAATTAACAAATATTAATAAAATATATAAATATATTATAAACAATTATTGTTAAACATTAATAAAATTTACAGCCGTTTTTTCCCTTTCATTTCAATAGCTTCCTTGGCCTTTATTACTATATTTTCAGCAGTAAGCCCATACTCCTGCATTAAAGGAGCCGGTTTGCCGGACTTTCCGAACTTATCCATGATGGCCACAATTTTCATAGGTACGGGGCAGTTCTCTACAAGAACCTCTGCAACTGCGCTGCCAAGTCCGCCATACATATTATGCTCTTCTGCCGTAACAATTGCGCCTGTCTCCTCTGCTGCTTTTATTATTATTTCCTTATCAATGGGTTTTACGGTATGAATATCGATTACTCTTGCGCTGATTCCTTCCTTCTCAAGCAATTCTCTTGCTTTTATAGCCTCGTGAACCATCAGTCCGGTTGCAATTATTGTCACATCAGAACCTTCTGAAAGAGTTATACCTTTGCCGAATTCAAATTTATAGTTGCTTTCGTCGAATATTACAGGCAAACCAAGGCGGCCAAGTCTTAAGTATACAGGCCCATCATATTCTATGGCTGCTTTAACCGCATGTCTTGTTTCAACCGCATCCGCCGGGCATATAATTGTCATGTTAGGCATGGAACGCATTATTCCCATATCCTCTACTGCCTGATGGGATGCTCCGTCTTCACCGACGGATATTCCCGCATGAGTAGCTCCGATTTTAACATTTAACCTTGGATAGCATATTGAGTTCCTAATTTGCTCGCATGCCCTCTCAGCGGCAAATATGGCAAAACTGCTTGCAAAAACAATTTTCCCGCATGTCGCAAATCCTGCAGCTATTGCCATCATATTTCCTTCTGCTATACCAATATTGAAAAATCTCTCGGGATATTTTTTCTTAAATGTATCTGTTTTGGTTGATTTAGACAGGTCAGCATCCAGCACTACTATCCTCTCGTCTCCTCCAAATTCTGCAAGAGCAGCCCCGTATGCTTCCCTAGTTGCGATTTTCTTTACTGCATTAACATTCGTATTCTCCGCCATATTACTCAACCTCCAATTCTGCCAGGTAAGCATCCAATTCTGCTATAGCCTGATCTCTTTGTTCTTTGTTAGGTGGAGTACCATGCCATCCCACTTGATTTTCCATGAAAGATACTCCTTTTCCTTTTATTGACTCTGCCACTATAATGGTAGGTTTATCCTTCGTGCTTTTAGCCTTTGCTATTGCGTCAATTATCTGTTCATAATCATGGGCATTTATAACAATAACGTTCCAACCAAATGCAAGGAATTTGATTACAACAGGTTCCGGAGACATGACTTCGGTTATCTTGCCGTCAATCTGTAAACCATTATGATCAAGGAAAACCGTAAGATTATCCAGCTTATAGTGGGCGGCTGCCATCATTGCCTCCCATACCTGTCCTTCCTGAAGTTCTCCGTCGCCCAGTATGACGTATACCCTGTAATCCTTTTTGTCAAGTTTACCCGCCATAGCCATTCCTACAGCGGCTGAAATGCCCTGGCCAAGCGAACCCGTAGACATATCCACTCCGGGTACATCCTTCATGCTTGGATGCCCCTGCAAAAAGCTCTCAATACTTCTGAACTTCGGAAGTTCTTCAACCGGGAAAAAGCCCCTTTCTGCCAAAGTTGCATATAATGCGGGAGCGCAGTGCCCCTTAGATAAAACGAATCTATCTCTGTCCGGCCACTGTGGGTTATTTGGATCAATCCTCATTTCATGGAAATACAACACCGTAAGAATATCAGTACATGACAGTGATCCTCCGGGATGGCCCGAAGCTGCATGATATACCTCATCTATTATATGCTTTCTTATTCTTGTCGCATATTTCTTAAATCGCTTCAACTCTTGTTTGTCCATAAAAACACCGCCTTTATATCAAATTTTCCGAAATCCTATTCCATAGTATCAGTGTATACCTGATATCATTTTTGCATGCTTATACATAAGTATACTATATCCAAAAAAATGATACAAGTGGCACTCATCCCCTATTTAATTTCCCGGCTTAATCATGGTTTTCATGGCTTTTAAATCCCTCGCCCAGCACTTCCCTTACGTCAGTAAGTATTACAAAGGCATTTGGATCGATGGTCTTAACAATATTCTTTAACTGGGATATCTGTGCCCTGTATAAAATACACAGGAGGACTTCCTTATCATTACCGGTGTACATTCCTTTTCCCTTCAGCGCCGTTACCCCTTTATCCAGTTCATACAGGATTTTATTGGCTATTTCATCGGATTTTTCGGAAATAATATACACTGCCTTTGCGAAATTCACACCTTCTATCATGGCATCGATAATCTTTGAGCTTACATATATGGTTACCATCGCGTACAAGCCGATAATGAAACTCTTAAAAACAACGCTTGCCATTATTATGATTGCCGTATCTATAAATATTAATATCTGACCTACAGTAAAATTAGGTACAAACCTGTTGATGACCTTTGCCGCCAAATCACTTCCACCGGTTGTGGCACCTGACTTGAATACCAGTCCAAGGCCCACTCCCATAAAAAGGCCCCCGAATACTGAATAAAGCAGCAGGTCAGGCGTATTATAATATGGGTACTCGGTTCTCACCAGGTATGATTCCACAAACCAATTTGTCAGGGGATGGGTGATATCAACAATTGCGGAAAGAAGTATGGTTCCAAAGAAAGTGCGGAATATAAACATTTTGCCTATGTATTTTATCCCCAGTATAAACAAAGGTATATTAAAAACTATCATGGATATACCCACAGGTATTTTACCGTTACTGAGGTGGTAAACTACCGTCGCAATACCGGTCACTCCACCGGGTGCAATCTTATTTGGTACGAGGAAAACGTTAATGCCGATGGAAGTAATAATTGAACCTACAACTATCAAAAGGTAGCTTTTTATTAATTTTATTCTGTTTTGATTAATATTCACTCTATTCAATATCATTTGCCAAACAGTCCCGCTTTTGCTAAAGATTTTTTATATATGCCATATTCACATGCCATACCAATACATGTTTCCATATCTGCCTTGTATATTTACATATCTGTTTCCAATATTAACATTCCTTTATTAACATTCCTTTTTAATATAAAAATTATTAATACATGCCTACTAATAAATTCTAAATTGGCAAATACCAATAATTACTATATTGACATATATCACTTGATATATACCACTTAATATATACCACTGATATATACCAGTATAATTACAATTAATATGATTACAATTAATATAATTACAATTAATAACTAAAACTCGCAATAATATTATTATGCTTTGCAATACAATATTAATATTTCAGATTGATTTTGTAAAGCATAAATCTATCATAAATCAATCATTTGTGTTGACAAAATTAATGGCTTAAAATAAACTTGAATTGTTCTCTCAGAGATATTTTCACATATAAAACAGTTTAGGGAGATGCACTTATGAAAGTATTACACTTAATAGGCGGTGGCGATATAGGAGGCGCCAAAACCCATGTTCTGCACCTGGTTAAGGAACTTGGCAAATATATTGATGTCAAAATTGTGAGTTTTCGTCCCGGTGTTTTTGCAGATGATGCCAAAGCCATGGGTATTAATATTGAGGTTGTAAAGCGGGGAAATATTTTCCGAGATATATTAAGAGTAATAGAAATTGTAAAAGAAGAAGGATACCAGATAATTCATGCCCATGGTGCCAAAGCCAACATGATAGCAATCGTGGTAAAATGTCTTACAAAAATTCCCACGGTAACTACCGTTCACAGCGACTACCGGCTTGACTACATGCACAGTCTTGTTAAAAGCCTGTCCTTCGGACTTATAAACGCCGTATCCCTTAGATTTATCGATTTTTACATTGGTGTGTCCAAAAATTTTAAGGAAATGCTTATAAAAAGGAAATTTAACCCGGTGAATATTTTCACCGTTTATAACGGCGTTGATTTCAGGGATCCGGTGCAGAACTATTCACGGGAAAGTTTTGCGAACAAGTACAATATACCTATAAATGACAGGGACATTATAGTTGGAATTGCCGCCAGGCTTTACCCGGTAAAAAGCATAGGTACGCTGATTGACGCCGCCAAGCTGGTTGTTGAAAAAAATCCCAACGTTAAATTTATCATAGGCGGTGACGGCGAAGAGAGGGAAACACTTGAACAAAAGGTTGCATCCCTAAACTTAAAGAATAACGTGTTCTTTACAGGCTGGCTTAACGACCCCTATGAGCTCATGGGGATAGTGGATATAAGTGTCCTGACCTCTATTAGTGAAAGTTTTGCCTATTCCATACTTGAAGGAGCAAGATTTAAAAAGGCAACCATCAGTACCCATGTGGGCGGAATACCGGAATTAATTGAAAGCGGTGAAAACGGCTATCTCTTCAGTCCGGGTGACTACAGGCAGCTTGCGGAATATATACTGGAACTTGCGGACAACCCTGAAAAAAGAAGAATCATGGGGGAAAAGATTTATTTTAAGGCAAAATCAATGTTTTCCCTGGAAAAAATGTGCGAAACACAGCTTAATATTTACAAGACCATTTTAAAGAGAGTGGAATTTTATAAAACTACGGGATTAAAATATGATATCATAATCGCCGGATACTACGGTTTTAACAATATTGGGGATGAAGCCCTGCTCATGGCGATCATACAAGACCTTAAAACATATATCGATGATATCAAGGTGGTTGTCCTTTCCAACACACCTGCCGAATCCAGCCTTCTTTACAGTACATACTCCATAAATCGCTTCAGTTTAATAAGGATTGTACGGGCCATGAAAAAGTCCAGGATGTTTGTATATGGCGGAGGGACCCTTATCCAGGAGAACACAAGCACCCGCTCCCTTATTTACTATCTTGGAATGATATGGATAGCGAAAAAAATAGGCCTTAAGGTAATGCTTTATGCAAACGGTATTGAGCCCATCAACAAGTATATTAATAAGCGGTTAACCAGCAAAACCCTGAACAAGGTTGACATAATTTCATTAAGGGAACAGGCTTCCAAGGTGGAACTTGACAAGCTGGGGGTGTATAAGCCTAAAATAATTGTCACCGCTGACCCTGCATTTACTATTGAGCCCTGCAGCGACAGCACAACAGACAGAATACTTGCCGAGGAAAAACTGGACAGGAACAAACCCCTTATAGGTTTTTCAGTTAGAAAATGGGAGGGGTATAAGAATTACATAAATGTAATAGCCCAGGCGGCTGACTATGTGGCTGAAAAATACAACGCCACCCCTGTTTTTCTGCCAATGCAGCATCCGAACGACCTTCAAATAATCAGGACCATTGTTTCAAAGATGAAAAATAAGGCCTTTATTATAGAAAACAGGTATACCGTACCCCAGGTGCTTGGCATAATTTCAAAGCTGGATATTCTTGTCGGCATGCGGCTTCATGCCCTTGTTTTCGCAGTAAGCGTGGGAATCCCCGTTGTAGGCCTTGTGTATGAGCCAAAGGTTCAATGGTTCCTTGACTATATCGGCCAGTCAGGGGCATCCGCAGGAGATGTGAAAACTCTGGAATTTGAAAAACTGAAAGAAATAATTGACTACACCTGGATAAACAAGGAGCAGGTAAAGACGCGGCTGAAAAACATAACAGCCGAGTTAAAGAAGAAGGCAATTAACAATGCGGAAATAGCAATTGAACTCTTAAATCCGGATAACGAGGAGATGATTCACTAATCATGAGAGACACTGTAAATATCCTTGGAATTCCAATTGATAATGTAAATATGGATAAGGCTGTGGATATAGTCAAAGGGTTTTTAGCGGAGGATCGTGTTCACGCTATTTATACTCCCAATTCCGAAATAATGATGGAAGCACAGAGAGACCAAAATCTGAAGGAGATTTTATGCGAGGGGGATTTGCTCATCCCGGACGGTGCGGGGGTAGTGCTGGCTTCGAAAATACTTGGCCATAAATTGCCTGAAAGGGTTGCAGGTTTTGACCTTGTGTGCAGGATTTTTGAACTCCCTTCAGAACTAAAGGAAGATATAAGCCTTTTCCTCCTGGGGGCAAAACCCGGAGTAGCCGAAGAGGCGGCGGCTAATATAATTAACAAGTATAAAGGCGTTAATATAGTCGGCTGTCACCACGGTTACTTTCAGGAAGATGAGGAAAGCAAGATAATTGATCAGATAAATGCAAGCGGCGCACAAATACTGCTTGTGGCTCTTGGTGCGCCAAAACAGGAAAAATGGATCCATAAAAACAAGGATAAAATTAAGGCAAGAATTTGCATGGGGGTAGGGGGTAGTTTGGATATTCTGGCCGGCCGGTCAACCCGCGCTCCCGAGTTTTACCAGAAACACGGCCTTGAATGGCTTTACAGGTTATATAAAGAGCCATGGCGTTATAAAAGGATGCTGGACTTACCTCGTTTTATAATGCTAACATTGAAGGTCAGGCTTTCAAAAACCCGGCCTTCGTAAATACAAGATATTCTTTTGTTTTTCTGTAACTGTTTTTTACTATTTTGCTATTTAATGATTTTTACTGTTTCCTTTTTGACTTTTACTGTTTCCGGTTTATCTTTCTACTTCTACTATCCTTCTACTCCGTTTGCTACTCTGTTTAGTCTGTTTGAGATTCTTCTATTATTTCTTCCGTTATTTCCTCCGTTTCCATTTCTTCTTCTATTTCTTCCCCGTCAATACCTATTATTTTATAATCTCCTTTTACTAATACCCATATTTTGGTAACCGCCTTTATTCCTCTTCCGTCATCCCTGGCAGCTAAAATGAGATGATTAACAGGCACAATGCTGTCTGTAATAAGTTCGTTCTGTTTACTGTCGGTTGTAATATCAGCCAGACCGTCTCCATTTATACCTGCTATTGCAAGCGCTTTACCTGATCTCAGAATTATCTCGGCGCTTTCTCCCAGTATCAGCTTCTGGCCGGGTTCCATCTCAACAACTTCAAACTTTATGTACTTCGAATATTCGTCAAGCTGTTTATTTATCTCGGAAACCGCTTTGCTTAATTCAAATATTTTGGCTGCCATTGCTTCAAGAACTTCATCGTTGTCTTTACTCTTCTCAATTTGGCTTAAGCCGGATTGAAGCTGATTAATCTTTGCATTCATTTCAGCAGTAACCTTTTTGATCTCACTGTCCACATAACTCTTTGAAACCAGAGGATCTTCGCTGCTTCCTGGTTCCGGGGAACCACCTATTACTGTATGCACTGTCAAAAATCCCAGAACAACTACCAGTATGGGTATGCAAATTAAATAATATTTCTTTTTATCTTTAAAAAAGCAAAAAAATTTCATCCTTTGTTTCCCCCTTATATAAGACACCGGATCATTTGTATCTCAATCTTAGATTAATCTCATTCTTTGAGATTTGACCTCATAAGATTCCTCTAAAGACTTCCCTTTTGACTTGATAACTTTAAGCTTATAACTCAACCAGACCTAAACTTATGTACAACGCTTCATTCACCTGCTCCATCAGCTTATCATCCAGGTGACCTATTTTTTCCCTGAGTCTTTTTTTATCAATAGTCCTTAGCTGTTCAAGAAGTATAACCGAATCCTTCTGTAATCCATATTCTTTGGCACTAATCTCTACATGTGTGGGTAATTTTGCCTTGTTAATCTGCGATGTTATTGCTGACACAATAACAGTCGGACTGAATTTATTGCCAATATCATTCTGAATTATTAAAACGGGCCTGACTCCTCCTTGTTCCGAACCCACTACAGGACTTAGGTCTGCATAAAATATATCCCCTCTCCTTATTACCACTTTCTAATCCAACTCCCTGAGTCTATCTTCATATTTTTGTTGCAAATCATTATCTGCTTCAATCCACATTTCAGATAATTTTATATTTATTTTTGCCATCTCCTGATATCCTTTCTTTAGTCTGTCCCTCACTTCAATTTTCCTTCTCTCCCTTATATATAGCTGTATTGTTTTCCTGACAAATTCACTTCTGTTTGTTTTCTCTATTGATACAATGGAATCAACTTCTTTTAAAAGCTGTTCCGGAAGGCTTATTAATATTCTTCGCAACTCGGCCAAAATTACCCCCCCACTCCCCGGCAAATAATAATTATTATGATTAAAGCAAGTTAATTACTTCCACACTATTATATTTATATAATATAAAACAATTATATATGCTATTATATCACAGGGTCAAATAAAAATATTACTTATACTTGCAAAAATAGTGAAATCAATATTTTTATTTTACCATATATTATTTATTTTATAAATATGCATGAAGACAAATACCTGCTGTTAATTTATTACATCTGCATTTTGGTTTAACATTTATATTTAACATTTACATTTAACTGCATTTTCATTTTTATATCCGTTAATTTGTATTTTAGGTCATATTTAATGCTTTCATTATATGTAATTAATTTATATTCTCATTTTATATTCTCATTATATATAATGTATATTTTATTAATTAGTTTTTATTAAATTAAATAATTTAAAATGTTTGATATTTTGCCTTCATGAAGGTATACCCTGGGTATTCTCTTTCCTACTACCGACAATATTTCGTAGCTGATTGTGCCGATAAGGGACGCCAGTTCTTCAACCCTGATTTCCCTGTCTCCCTGCTTGCCGAATAGTACCACTTCATCCCCAACTTTTACATTGGTTTCTAAATCTGTTACATCCACCATGCACTGATCCATGCATATGGTTCCCACCACAGGGGCAAACTCCCCGTTAACCAGGACCCTTGCTTTGCCCGTGAGAAGGCGGGAATACCCGTCCGCATATCCTATAGGTATGGTGGCAATCCTGCTGTCCCGCCCGGTGGTAAAAACCCTTCCGTAACTTATGGGGGTATTTTTCTCAACATCTTTAACCAGTATTACATTTGCCTTCAAGGTCATGGCAGGCTTAAGGTCTATTTTTTCCTTATCCACTTTTTCCGATGGATAGTGCCCGTAAAGGATAATTCCAGGCCTTACCATGTCAAGGTGCATTTCCGGAAATTCGATAATTGCGGCACTGTTGGCTACATGCTTTATCGGTATATGTATTCCTATCCTTTGAAGTTCAGTGCATATTGTCATAAATCTTTCAAATTGCATGTAGGTATAGCTCTTGTCCTCTTCATCCGCAGAAGCGAAATGCGTAAACAGGCCCTCGATAATAACTCCAGGCAACTTACTTATTTCAATTATATTCTTTATAGCATTGAAACCCGGCATAAATCCTACCCGGGTCATACCTGTGTCAATTTTTATATGGATTTTTACCTTGGTTCCAAGGCTTACGGCCGCGTCCGACAAGGCTTTAGCCAAATCATAGCTGAAAACGGTCTGAATAATATCGTATTTAATAATATCCTCGCTTCTAATAGGATCCGTATAGCTTAACACAAGTATGGGCACATCAATTCCGTTTTTCCTGAGCTGTATCGCCTCATCAAGCATGGATACGGCAAGCCGGGTCACACCGTTTTGAAGAAGGACCCTGGTGATTTCCATAACGCCATGCCCGTAAGCATCAGCTTTAACCACGCCCATAATTTCCGCTCTTTTGTTTACAATCCTTCGTATCTCTCTGACGTTATGGGCAACGTTGTCAAGATTTATCTCGGCCCACGCCCTGTTCAGTTTATATTCCATAAACTTGTATACCATTTTTTCACCTTCTTCTTACTGCCAGAATCGCATGCGGAATTTCTTCTATCAGATCACCCGCAATGAGGCCATGTTCTCCGATTCTCGTAGCAACCCTGTCCCCTGCAAGGCCGTGCAAATAGACGCCTGCACATGCCGCATATGCCGGTTCCGTTCCCTGGGCTATAAGGCCGGCAATAATACCTGTAAGGACATCACCCGTTCCGGCAGTGGCCATACCGGGATTACCCGTGGGGTTAATATACACGGTTCCGTCAGGCAATGCAACCACCGTCCTGAAGCCTTTCAGCACGGTAATTACATTCCATTTGCAGGCAAATTCTTTGGCTGCATTAATCCTGTCCTTCTGAATCTCGCTTATACTCTTTCCCGTGAGTCTCGCAAATTCACCGGGGTGAGGAGTGATTACGGCGGTTGCTTTCAGTTCTTTCAGAATCGAAGCATCATGTGATATTGCATTCAGCGCATCCGCATCCAGGACAAGGGGTACCTGCAAGTTTTTCACGAGCCAGCGTACTATTTCAACAGTATCCTCGTTTACCGATAAGCCCGGGCCTGCAGCAATAACATCCTTTCCCTGTATCTGCTTTTCCAGCAAGTCGATGCTTTCCTTTGAAAGGCAACCCTTTCCGCCGTCATCAAAGGGAATGGCTATAGTTTCGGTAAGGGAAGCTGCATATACGGGATAAAGGCTTTCAGGAACTGCCATATAAACCAGCCCTGCCCCTGTCCTGTGGGCTGCACGGGCGCAGAGGCGGCAGGCTCCAATCATGCCTTTTGAGCCGCCGATTATCAGGATCCTGCCATAGTCTCCTTTATTCGTGTTGTTGGGCCTTTTGGGAATCCACCTTGCCACTGTTTCACCGTCAAGTAAATTCATTTTCAGGCCCATTTCCCCTGCTATCCTGGCAGGAATACTTATATCCGCTATTATCAGTTCTCCTGTGTACTCGCAGCCTGGATGCAGGATAAGGCCAGGTTTGGGATAAGCAAAAGTTACGGTTTTGGTTGCCCTGACGCACACACCCAGGACTTCCCCAGTCTCTCCGTTAAGGCCTGAGGGTATATCAATAGACACCACCGTTTTCCCGGAAGAATTAATTATATTAATTACTTCGGCGATAATGCCTTTCACTTCACCTTTTAGGCCTGTGCCGAATATTCCGTCTACAATAAGATCCGTTGAAACAAGTTCCTTTTTTAATTGTTCAATAATGCCTGCAACATTGGTGTCGGCAACACGGGTACCGGCAACATTGGCACCTGCAACACCGGCAATATTTGTGTCAGTAACACCAATGCCGGCAATACCGGCAGTATTGGTACCGATAACATAAGTTCCGACTATACCATTGCCTGTTATACCAGCGCCGGTTTCTTTTACTTCAGAATTTGAAATTTTAACAGTCGAAATTTCAACAATTGGGACGCCTATTTTATCAAGGATGTTAAGATTAACGACTGCATCGCCCTTGATGGAATTCCTGTCTCCAAGAATATATGTAAAAACCGATGCTCCCTTGTTAAAAAGATGCCTAACAACCGCAAAAGCATCTCCGCCGTTATTCCCTTTTCCCGCAAAAACAAGGATTTTCTTGCTTGATACATTTCCAACCGTCTTCTCTATTTCTTCCACTACTTTTATGGCCGCATTTTCCATAAGGACAATGCCTGGAATGCCATACTCGCTTATTGCCCTTCTGTCTATCTCTCCCATCTGGGAAGGCGTTGCAATAAACATTTTCCGTTCCCTCACATGCTTTATATCAGTATTCATTAGCATTCATCCCACACTATCATTTTATAGCACATCATGTATTTATTCAACTGGATAAAGACCTTGGATAGTGTCAACTTTTTGTAGGATTTTTTTAGAAACATCTTTTTCAGTTAAACCGTGAAATTAAACTAATCCAGTATGTTGAATTTCTCAAAGAATCCTGAATGTAATAAAACCATAAGGGGAGTTAGTAATTATGGATATAAATACTTATTATGAAACTGCTAAGAATATTGCAATTGAAAAATTGTTGAATCAATATCGTTTTGAATTTGCTTCGTCATACCCTGCTTAAAAAATTATTGTATGACTCGCTTGACTGATTTATATTGTCTGAACGCCAAGTTTATCTCTGAAAAAACGGGATAGACAAAAGTAACGGTTTTTATGATAGAAATATTTATACACTTATAGGTAACCTAGACATCTCTGTCACAAGAAGTCATTCCGATGATTTCAAACCTCATATTCTTTTTCCTGAACCATATAAAAAAGGAGGATTAATTATATACAGGCTTCCTTAAGAAGCCTCAATCTCCCTTATTTTCTTATGATAAACTTAACAATATTAAGATGTTCTTACTCATCGATGTCTATCGCTGTGAGATAAAAGACAGCTCAAAAGTAAAGAATTCAGCATGTTTGTTTTTTGCAAGATAAAAATCCTCAATTTTGCAAAAGTTTTTCCCCAGGCACCGGTGGGGAATTTTTATGTTAACCATGTATATTTGTTATTTAATATCTCATTTGTTTAATGCTGCTTCCCGTAATCTATTGCTTTGACCGGGAAATAGCAGTAAATGACAATGATGAAGTATTCGATCTATAATAGCACCTGTCATCTGCTCATCATAAAACACATTTACCCATCTTGAAAACTCTATGTTTGTATTAATAATCACAGGCTTACGTTCATAGCACTCTGAGATTACTTCAAACAAAAGCTGTGATCCTACTCGATCGAGTGGGACGTAGCCCCACTCATCACAAATCAATAGATCAGCTTTGTTAAGTGTTTTTAGAAAAGCAGATAGAGTTCCAGCTTTCTTTTGCTCTGCCAGCTTGTTTACAAGTGCTGATGTCCTGAAAAACCTAACTTCTAAACCTTTTTTACAAGCTTCTACTCCTAAAGCGATGGAAAGATGCGTTTTCCTAGTGCCAACATTCCCATACATAACGATATTAGTCTTGTTTTTAATAAACTCGCATTCTTTTAGATATTCCAGAGTAATATCACTAGGGAGCGTTACTTCATCAAATCTGAAGCTTTCAAAAGTCTTTATAGTATAAAAACCTGCCTTTTTTAGCAATTTATTCATCCTTACTTCTTCACGATGTGCAACCTCTGCTTGAAGAAGTTTAAGCAGATACTCCTGGTGACTGTCTGCCTCTATTTTATCTGACATTTCAACAATGTTTCTACTTAAGCGAAGTTTCTTACAGCAATCAGCTATATCGGTTACTAGCATCTCTTTGCACCTGCCTTTCTAATATCTTGTCATAAATCATAAAATTTGGTTCATATTTTCTTAATTGGGGAATATGTTCCGGCAGGCTCACCGGCTTAAGCTGCGGCACTTTTTCGTGTAAACGACTATGTAAATTTATCAGACTATCTACGTCAGTAACTCCGTATGATAATGCAGTACTGACAGTTTCAACTGCCTTTTCAAAGCTACTCCTTTGGGTTAGATCGGCAATAACTCTTAATACTTTTCCCTTGTCTGGTTTACTTAAAGTCTCTAAATATTCTTTTACAGGCTGTGGTAACATATGATAAATACCAGTGTACTTCAATGCACCCGGACGCCGCGATAACTGGTTAAGGTATGGCAGCCACTCCATGCTTGTCTGTTTATAGTCACCGTATAGCCTATTATGACGTACTACTTCTCGATGGCTTTCATCAAGTACTATTACATGATAGGCAGTTAACTTAACCAATATTTCCGTGTTTGCATACTTTGGTGCTGCAGAGTATTCGTGTAAACCTTCGTTAAGTAGAAATTTACCATATCCATTTGTCTTTACTGTTATGTATTTACTTGTATCAAATGCTACCCTAGGTAGCTCCAAAAGAGCTTCCGCATCTTCTTTAAAAAGCTCTTCAATTGTTCCCTCTTTACGGTAATGCTCTCTTCTTGCATCTTCTTCACATTGGAGTAGAAGGTTTTGATTAAATTTAATAATATCTTCAAAACGTGGCACAGGTACCAGCATATTTCGCCTGTGATAACCTACCTTGTTTTCTACATTACCTTTTTCGTGTCCAGCATCAACGTTACAAAAAACTGCTTCAAAGCGATAATGCTCCATGAATCGCACAAAATAATCAGTTAAAGTCCTACCACCACCTTTTATTACTTTGATAACCATAGTACTTGCATTATCAAACCATATCCTTGATGGTACTCCTCCTATGTGTTCAAATATTGTTTTTAAGCCTTCAAATAAACATTCCTGATTTTCTCCCTTAAAAACCTGTAAATATCCCTTATTACTGTAGGGAAATGATAAGTTTAGGTATTTACCGCTGTATAGCTTACCATTTTCGTAAAAATCAGCATCCCCAAAATCTACTTGTGCTTCTCCAGGTATATGTTCCAGTGGCAGATAACATTTGTTTTCACTAAAGATCTCTTTTCTCTTTATCGCAACATATCCGGCAACAGTTCTGTAAGAGCAGTCAAAGCTATTTTTGTACTTTTCTAATAACCGAATGTATATTCGTTTTGCAGTGTGCCTTTGCTTGCGCTTGACCTTTTTATCCTCAATAAGCCAGGCATCAATGTCTGCTTTGTATGGATCAAGCTTAGGAAATAGAGTTTCCTTCTTTATTTTTGGCAATTCTCTGTTCCAGTCATCTTTTTCAAGGTATTTTCTGATAGTGTCTTGTCAAGTGGTGTAAAATGATTTCTACTTTATCATTTTTTCACCTCATTTATGTAATAAAGCTACTGGTGTCAATGTAAATTCATTTATCGATGTAATCTTTGACATTG
>Ga0134094_1002594_pt1 | contig 14908 bp, 9 predicted proteins | sample 5_1taG_FD_94458 | JGI IMG/M metagenome (GOLD analysis project Ga0134094, IMG submission 94458) | Switchgrass degrading microbial communities from high solid loading bioreactors in New Hampshire, USA - 5_19_20_110_A1 metaG | ecosystem: Engineered > Bioreactor > Semi-continuous > Anaerobic >... | reverse complement strand
TAAACATCGGCAAGCAGATTACCGAGCTCATGGAAGCCAAGGAGGAGTTCCTGGGCGAAAAGCTGGTGGATGAAAACGGCGAAGAGGTGGAGTGGGCCGGCACCAGCGGCGGCGGCCTCGTGGAAAAATACTCCGCCATGCTGGAAAATGCCGACGATACCTGGGTCGAGGTCTGCCGCAAAGAGATTTTTTCCGTGGAAGGAACCGTGGACCCCTTCCATATCCTCTGCTACGGCGTGAGCGCCGACTTCCTTGTCAAAGCCAACATGTACGTCACCATGGGCATGACCTTTGAATACGGCGTTGCAAAGCGCTATAACTTCTCCATCATGCTCTTCCACAAGAAAAGCACAAACGAGACCGTAGACCTTGAGGAGTCCCATTATCAGTTCGATTTCTATGTAATGGGCACGGCGGGCATCCGCGCCGGAGTGGAAATGGAGATAGCGGTCGGCCTGTTCTCCCTCGATTTGGACTCCATCGGCATCTGCGCGGAAACGGGCGCCTACGCCCAGCTCTGGGGCTACTTCTACTGTCACCTGGGCTGGTCGGAGAGCGGCGGCAAAGAGAGCAACTGCGCGGGAGCCATGCTCGTTGAAATCGGTGTCTATCTGGAAATCTCCTTCAAAGCGCAGCTCTTCTCCAGCGAAAAGCTGACATACCAGCCGACCATCTACGAAAACGAGTGGCCGCTGCTGACCATCGGCTCGCCGGAAAACGTCTACGATTTTGCCTACGAGGAGGATGACCCCAAGCTGAAAATGGAGGTAAAGAGCGCAAGAAGCATCAACCTGCCCTCCTCCCTCTTCGACATGAACTATATGGATATGAAATCGGGCGAGCTGTATGGCAGCGGCTCCGAGGACATGGGCAGGTACCCTGCCAAAAACTACGACGACGCAACGGAAAGCAACTTTATTGTCGAACTCAGCAATCCCAAATTCAGCTACAGCCCCAGTGAGAACATCATCACCGTCGAACCCGGCCTCTCCACCAGCGAGAGCTGCAAGGTGACCATCACCTGGAAGGGCGGTCCTCTTGCCTTTACCGCCAGACCCGTCAGGCGCACGCTCACCATCGACTGGTCCGACCCCGCAAACACCTATTATATATCCTTTAACGCCAAAGGCGGCGCCGGAAGCGTGAGTGTAATCTCCGCCATAGCGGGCGCCCCGATTTCGCAGCCCGCAGACCCCGTCAAGACGGGATACACCTTCGGCGGCTGGTACAAGGACTACGCCTGTAACGAAAAACTCGATATATTCCCCGAAACGATGGAGGCCTACCCCGGAAAGGGCATTACCCTCTACGCAAAGTGGATTCCCAACAACGACACGAAGTACAAGGTCGAGCATTACCTGCAGGAACTCAACGGAACCTATACGCTGTATGAAACCGAGTTCATGACCGGCACCACCGACTTGCAGACAAGCGCGGCGGCAAAGGACGGCGGGGCCTATGAGCACTTCACGGCAAAGCCCATAGCTCAGCAGACCATCGCGCCCGACGGCTCCACCGTGGTAAAGGTTTACTACGAGCGCAGGGTATACACGGTCTCCTTCACCTACGGCGAGCTTGCGAACAAGGACCTAAGTGCGCTGACTTACTCGGCAAGGTATGGCAGCACAGTTTACCCGCCGATGCTGGCATTGTGCGGCTACGACTTCGATAAGTTCGAGGGCGTTACGACGAATGAAAACGGCGGAATCGTCGTCACCGGAAGCCATGAGTATCATGCAAAGTGGATAGCAAGAAATGACACGCCCTACCGGGTCGAGCACTATGTCCAGAGCACCGACGGAGAGGTATACCTGCTTAGCATAATCGAGAGCAGGACCGGCGTAACCGCGAGCAGGATTATACCGGAGGGCCTGAAACGGGAGGACTCCGGCCTTAGCTACCAGTACGCCACCTCCGGCGGAGTGGAACAGACCGAGTTTGCCCTTGCCGCCGACGGCAAGATGGTTATAAAGCTGTACTACAGGCGCAACACCTACGACCTGAGCTTTATGGACGGAAGCGAGGTCTACCAGAACTCGCCCGTCCGCTACGGCGCCGTTCTGCAAGCTCCCGCCGCGCCGACCAAGAACGGATACAGCTTCGGCGGCTGGTATGAAAGCGAAGATTGCAGCGGCAGCGAGTTCTCCTTCGAGGGCAGCCCAGTCATGCCCGCACATGCGCTGACGCTTTATGCAAGGTGGATTCCCAGAGGCGACATTGACTATAAGGTGGAGCACTATAAGCAGAACGCTGACGGGAGCTACCCCTCAACGCCCGCCGATACCGAATACCTGAAAGGCACAACCGGTGCAATCGTCACGGCGGCTTCAAAGAGCTACGAAAACTTTTCCCGGGATAACTCAGCCTACGGCACGGTCGCTTCCGGTACGGTTGCTGCTGACGGCTCCCTTGTGCTGAGGCTCTACTACGCCCGCGATACCTTTACGCTGACCTTCAAGGACGGCGAAGATGTGCTCAGCGAGACAAGCGTGCGCCACGGCGCTCCCATCAGCGCGCCCGCGCTCGCCGAGAAGCCCGGCTTTGCCCTAAGCTGGGAGCCCGCCGTGCCCGCCAATATGCCCGCGGAGAACGTCGCCTATACCGCTGTCTGGACGGCAAGGGACGATGTAAAATACACCGTCGAGTATTACTGGCAGAACGCGGATGACGACGAATACTATATTGAGCCCGTCGAATACGGCGGCACAACCGGCAATTCTGTAACCGCGCCGGAAAAGAACAGAGAGCATTTCAGGGAGAATACTTCCCACGAAAACCGCCTTGTCGAAGGCATAGTAGCCGGCGACGGCAGCCTTGTCCTCAGGCGCTACTACGACAGGGAAACCTTTACGGTGACTTTCGATGCCAACGGCGGCACGATGGACAGCGCGAGCAAGACCTTCCGCTACGGGCAGAGATTCCAGGTCAGCGCCCCCGTCCTCGAGGACTACGCCTTCGACGGCTGGTACAACGGCGACACAAAGTTCGAGGCGGACATCGTCACCGAAGCAATGAACCTGACCGCGCGCTGGAAGGCAGGCGCCGTCAACTACACCGTCGAGCACTACATCATGGATACAGGCGGGAAGTATCCGGCAGAAGCGAACTTTATCGACACAACGCAAAACGGAACCGTGGATGAGACCGTCACGCTTAGCGCGCTGAAAAACAGCGATTACGAAGCGGAAAACGGCCTAGAGTATGCCTTTGCCAAAGTCGGCGGCGAGGAGGCCAGCACCGCCACCGTCAAAAAGGGCATGATCGTCAGACTCTACTACGAGCGCAAGGCCTATCCGCTGACCTGGGAACTGAACGGCGGCTCCGAGGGAAGCGGTAGCTACACCACTGGCGATGTCTACTACGGCGCGTCCATTACCCTGCCGACCCCCGTCAAAACCGGATTTACCTTCGGCGGCTGGTTTACGGACATTGAGCTGAAGAAGGCCTTTGCTGCCATGCCCGCAGAGCCCCTGACGCTCTACGCGAAGTGGACGATTAATCAGTACACCATCGCCTTTAATACCGACGGCGGCAGCGCGGTTGAGACCGTCAGGCAGGATTACGGCAGCCCGGTAAGCTCCCCAGAAGCTCCCGCCAAGGAGGGCTACACCTTTGCCGGCTGGGATAGGGAGATTCCCGCCGTCATGCCTGCGGAGAACATAGTCATCACCGCACTGTGGACGCCAATCAGCTACAGCATCAGCTATAATCTCGCAGGCGGCTCGGCAAGCAACCCCTCTGCCTACACCATCGAAAGCGGCATCACGCTGAATCAGCCCACTCGCGAAGGATACACCTTTACCGGCTGGATAGGTACAGGCCTGAGCAAGGAAACCATGAACGTCACCATCCCCGCCGGCAGCACCGGAGACCGCGAGTATACAGCCACCTGGGCGCTGAAAACCTACAACATCAGCTACACCCTCAACGGCGGCTCCCTGGCCGTCGAAAACCCGACCTCCTACACCGTCGAGAGCGGCGAAATTATGCTTAATAATCCAACCCGCGACGGCTACGCCTTCGCCGGCTGGACGGGTACGGGATTAGGCGCGGCGACCCCGAACGTCACCATCCCCGCCGGCAGCACCGGAGAGCGCAGCTATACCGCCACCTGGACGCCGATTCAGTACACGATTACCTACAATGGAATGGAAGGCGCAACCCACAGCAACCCGACGAAGTACACTGTCCTGAACGAGCTTACGCTCTCCGAACCGGCTCGAAGCGGCTACAGGTTTATAGGCTGGACGGGGACAGGCCTGGGCGTGGAACCCACCCTGACCGTGAATATTCCTGCCGGCAGCATCGGAGACCGCAGCTACACCGCCCACTGGGAGATAAGCGACCTTATAATCGAAGACGCAGGCGACCTTGCAGCGCTTCGAAGCAAGGTCAACAGCGGCCAGTGAACCGGCGAGCAGCCTGTCAAGCTGGGCCGGAATATTGATCTGCCCGCAGGCTGGGAAAGCATCGGAACCTGGGAGCGTCCTTTTACGGGAGTATTTGACGGCAACGGCTACACAATCATTTACAACGGCGGCAGTACAGCCTATCAGTCGCTTTTCGGGTATAACCAGGGTACTATCCGTAATCTGAAAATCAGCATCAACGGCACGGTTAAGGCAAACGGAACTTATGGTACTGTCGTTGCGGTAAACTGGGGCAGCGTGCAAAACTGCCATGCGGAAACAGCCACTGAGGAATCTCGCATTTTGCAGGAAGGCAGTTCCGGCCTCGGCGGCATTGCCGGCGATAATATTGTTGACACGAGAACCGGCAAGAAACTTGTCGGCAGGGTCACTGACTGCTCCGTCGGCAGTAAGGACAACCCGCTGACACTCGAGAACTCATCTTCCGGTATTGATCCTAGAATAGGCGGCATCGCAGCCAACAACACCGGTGATTTGTCGGGCAACTGGTACACGCATGCGGTAATCGAATATACCTCGGAGTTTATAAACCCCTTCTCGGGCAATGCCGGAGTTTATGTGAAATTAATCACCAAGGCGAGAGGCACCGCACCCGGCGGAATTGCAGGCAGCTGCTATGCGTCCGAAGTCCGATTCGAGAAGCCGGTCGACATTTACGTAGACTTCCAGGCGGATACAGCTTCGGATTCATCTAAAATTCAGTATCTCGGAGGTATTGTAGGAAGGTTTAACGAGAGCTCGGAAGTTACCGGCCCAGCCTCAGGCGTAAGCGTTATATGCACGGCAGGCGGAACTGCCGCGAATTCTGCCGGCGGGCAGGTGTATGTCGGCGGTATCGCAGGCTATTGGTATAGCGGAACAGCCTCAAATATCAACGTGCGTACAATAACCCTGCCGGACGGCTGTCTATCGGGATATGGGCAGGATACCGGTTCTTATTATGACCATGCAGGACTTGTAGGAATTTTCTATTTGACAAATAACGCAAGCCGCATTAACTTAATCGGCTGCACTTACGGCTCTTAATAAGAAAGGCAATGGTTTCCGTCGATGGAACGACGCTTAAATCATCCGTTGCCCCTCCCCTTCTTTCCCGCTCTTCCTTCGCTTCATAAGCATATGGCAGGGCAAATAGCATAGAATAGGGAGTTCCTCACTCATACGGTACAAAAAAGATACCTCCTGTCGCGGAATGGAAGCGACAGGAGGTATTTTCATGCGCAGGCAATGCGGGCGGGGATAATTTTCACCGCATCATCAACGACGCCGGGATTCACAGGCGCCGGGCATCCTGCCGACCGGGCGGAGTATTTAAAACGCAGCAAAGCATCTCCTTACAGACGGCTTTTAGGGCTGCGGCTGCATGATTAGAGAACATCTTCCGGCCTGCGCAATTTTGAGCGCTTCGGGAAGCGGGTCCTTCACATCATGAATACGGCTGCTTGGCAGGAAAAATCCGGCGAGCAGCAATTTTCGCCGCTCGCCGGATGCTTTTCACTTTTGCTCTACCCCAAATCATTGAGGCAACGGCTATAAGAATGGGCTGACCTAATACCCCCTACTATTGAGAGAACCTTAATATTATTTCAGATAGTATTTGGGAATCGGGAATCTTTCTGGGAGCCAGGCCGGTGAGATGACAGAAAGACTTGACGGGGAGATTTCAGGATTTTCGCAGCCTGCTGCCCTCAGGGCGCCGCTCCGTCATCTGGAAAAATGCCCTGTGCATTAATTACAGGAACAATGCCAGCACCGGCGTGGTAAACATGCTCAAAACCGTAGACAGGAACACGCACTGGGACGCAAACTCGGCATCGGCATCGTACCTTTGCGCAAGCATCACCGTGCTGGAGCCTATGGGCATCGCGGTCAGTATGACCGCAGTCGCCACCTGTATCTCTTCTGCTCCCGCCAGCTTCAGTGCAAGCAGCGTGACTCCGGGAATTAAAATCAAGCGGACAAATGACGAAAACATGCAATCGAGGCTGAAAACGGATTTAATGTTGACATCGGCAAGAAACGTACCGACAATCATCATTGAAATGGGGGTGGTGCAAGCGCCCAAATGCTCGATGGACACATCTACAAAACTAGGCAGCCGAATTCTGAGCAGCATTCGGATAATACCCAGGAACACTGCAACCACTCCGGGGTTAAGCAAAACGTTTTTCACCCGGGTCTTCATATCCGCATCGGTAAACATGGAAATTCCCGCGGTCCACATGAAAATTCTATTTGAAATAACAAAAATAGAAGAGTAAAACACGCCGAGATTTCCATATACGCTTTTCATGATTGGCATCCCGGCAAAAACCGAATTGGATATCAGCGCCCCGTATCTTAGAATTTTCCTTTTAGACGCGGGATACCTGTTGAAGATAAATTTACCCAGTATGTACGAAAAAATGCTGACTGCAACCGCAATACCAAGAGTCAGAGATGTTGAAAGCAGCTCTCTCAGAGTGATATCCTGACGGAACGAATCAAAAACCATGCACGGCATGAACAAAGTTAAAAGCACTTCGGAGAAACCGTTCCTTGCTTCCGAAGAAATCAGCTTTATTCGGCGGAGAAGAAAACCGACAAAAATATAAATGAATAATATGGTCTGCATCTCCGCCATAATCAAAAACTTACCCATATTCTACCTCAATATACTAAAGGGGGCCGCCTGACCACCGTTTAATATTCTCACATCAGCCGTATGCCCGCATGCCGAAAAGCTCGAATCATTTACTTTTGTTCGTCATGGAGCGCATCCATAATGTCGGTATTCCCGAGGGAAACCGGGATAAACTTATCCTGCTTCGGAAAAGGTCCCTAAATTATTAATATGTGACCGGTTGTCATTTCATAAAAGAAGGCAGCCAGGTGGACAAGGACGGGATATAAGTAACGAGAAGCAATACAATAGCAGAGGCTATTACAAAAGGCAGAACGTGCCGGACCGTCTCCTTAAGCGGAGTATTGGAAACTCCGGAGGCGACATAGAGGTTGAGTCCGACCGGAGGAGTAACAAGTCCGATTGCAAGGTTCATTGTCATAACTATTCCGAAAGCAATTGTGTCATAGCCGAGCGCTCTGGCGACCGGGTAAAGGAGCGGGGTAAAAATGTAGAAGCCTGAGTTTCCATCTATAAAGCAGCCTGCAATAAGCAGAATGATATTGGCGATTATAAGGAATATAACGGTATTTCCTCCCGAGACAGCGGTAAGGAAATTGATGGCTTTGGTCGAGATTCCGGCTATCGTTACCACATAGGAGAACAAGCTTGCCATGGCAACTGTAAGCAGAATTGCTCCCGTCTGCTGAACAGACTTCACAAGAATTTGGTAGAACGTTTTGATAGTCAGGGTTTTGTAAACAAACACTCCGACAAGGAGGCCGTAAACAGCGGAAACGGCCGCCGCCTCAGTCGCGGTAAAGATGCCGCCGTATATTCCGCCCAGAATAATTACCGGCATCATAAGACCCCAGATAGCATCCTTGAATGCAACCCAAACCTCGCGTCTGCTGGACTTGGGAAGGACGGCGAGATTCTGCCTCTTGGTTACCAGCATAGTAGCTATTACAAGCGCTATGCCCATCAAAAGACCGGGAATAAAGCCGGCAATAAACAGTTTTCCCGTTGATACGCCGGTAATCGAGCTATATAAAACGTAAGAAATCGAAGGCGGGATAATAAGGCCAATTGAACCTGCTGTCGCCATAAGCGCGGAGGCCGTTCCCCGTTCGTAGCCGACATTCACCATCGCGGGTATTACAATCATGCCGAGAGCAGCAACTGTTGCGGGTCCGGAGCCGGAGATTGCCGCGAAGAAGCACGAAACGCCAACGCAGACGATGGCCATGCCTCCCCTTATGTGTCCCACCAGCACTCTGGCAAGGCTAATCAGCTTTTCAGATATACCCACCTGATCCATAATATTTCCTGCCAGAACGAAAAACGGGATAGCCAAAAGGAGAAACTTGGCGATTGAGGAGTAGACGTTGAAAGGCATCATTGTGATGCTCATGTTGGACTGGACGAGCGTAATCAGCGTCGAGCCTCCGAGAGCTACCGCAATCGGGGCGCCGATTAATATTATTACAAAAAACGATATAATAAGAAGAGCCGCCATCAGACTTTATCCCCCTTTATGAGCTCTTTGCAGGAGGCGCACAAACGCTGTATATACCTAAACGTCATAAAAAACATACCCACCGGAACGGTCAGCCCGTATATCCACTGCGGGATGTGCATACTCGTGGAAATGGAACCTATACCGTATTGATGTATAACCATTTTTATTGAAAGAACGGCGATAACCGCGCACAATATCAGCGAAATCAAATCGGACAATACTTTGCATATTGCTTTTGCCTTTGGGGGCATATAGTTTGTCAGCAGGTCAAGGGCAAAATGTCCGACGTTTTTTGTGGCAATAGACGCCCCCAAAAGCGAGATAAGCACAAAGATAACCGATGTAAGCTCTTCAGTAAATGAAAAGGACGCATGAATAAGATACCTTGAGACCACGTTTAAAAAAGTAATTACAAGTACGACAAACATCAGGACTGCGCCAATTTTATCGTCCAAGTCCTTAAAGTTTTTTTCAAGACGTACCCCCACTTTCTTAATTATTGAATCCCATCCTCTATCCGGCGCAAATCTCCTTTTAAATAAAAGATTACTCTTTATGATAGTCCGGCAATTGCCCCTATCGAGCTCCACAGCTGCCCGCAGGCGGGCAGCTGTGGAGCGTTATTATATGGCGCTTATCTCTCTTTCACCTTACGTGGCTTAAGCCTAAGTAGCTTCGGAAAAAAGGATATATTTAACGCAGCCAAAAACGCTTAGTAAATCAGACTGTCAGAGTTAGTCCTTATTTAATGCCCCAGGCCGCGCAGGCTTCCTCGCCAACCTCCGCCTTGATGGAACTGCGCAGTTCTTCAAGCGCGTCGATAAAAGCCTGGCGCTCAGCGTCGGTAAGGTCGATAACGGTGACGCCGGCCTTTTCCCACTTTTCGCGAATCTCCTGCTCGGTGGACCTGATATATTCGCGGCCCCAGACAGCGGCTTCCTGGGAAGCCTTATCTATGAGGGCCTTTGTCATGTCGTTGAGCCTGGCATAGAAAGCATCATTGGCAACGAAGAAGAATGTTGCGTAAGTTGCGTTCCAGACGGTGCAGTATTTCTGGACTTCGGAAAGGTTAATGGAATCGGCGGTCTGGAATCCGTTGACTTGGCCGTCGATTGTCTTATTCTGGAGGGCGCTAAAAATCTCGCCAAAGCTCATGCTGATTGGGTCGGCCCCGAAGGTGCGGAACATACCGTTCTGTACGTCGCCGATAACGCGAATTTTGAGGTTCTTTATATCGGCGGGTGTCTTGACGGCCACCTTGTTATTGGTAAGCTGCTGGAGGCCGTTATGCAGACCGGAAAGGTATACAATCTTTTTCTCCGCAAATTCCTTCTTGAGCCATTCCCCGCCGGTACCGTCCATGAGTTCTTCAGCCTTCTCATAACTGGAGAAAGTGAACGGTATGTTTATAACCTTGAGCTTGGGAACGGCATTGACAAGAACGAGGTCGCCGAGAACAGCCATTTCAAATGTATCGCCTTGTAAAAGAAGCTCGAGCTGGGTGTGCATATTTCCTGAGGCCAGCAGGGCATTCGGGAATATTTCGACCTTAATCTGTCCGCCCGACTCTTTTTCCACAATCTCTTTAAACTTTACGGCAGACAGGTAGTCAACGCCCTGCTCGGAGCCGGAAAGGCTAATCTTAATGTTCAACTTATCATAGTTGCTTGAAGCTGTGGGCTGAGTGGTAGCAGTAGGGGCAGAGGTGTTTGCAGGGGTATTTGCAGGGGTCTTTGTGGAGCCACATCCGACCATAAGGCTAAACATCAAAACGCAGGCAAGGACAATGCAGAATACTTTTTTCATTTTTGCTTCCTCCTTGATTTTTTATTTACCTCAATAAGCTCACATAGTTTAATTTGACGGATTGTTGCGATACGGTTAAACGTGGTTCAGCCCCAGCCTCCCTGCGTTTTGCTTTTTGTATTCCCAGTAAAATATGCAAGTCCCGCAGGTCAACTTATATAAAATTCGGGCTTTTCTTTGCATAGGAACGAAATACAAAAGGATTTTAACAAAAACCTGGGCGAAATAAAATTGGATATTGGATACTTTGTGTAGATAGCATATCCTATTATTACGTAAAAGTCAATCAGAATTTTCTTTTTTTGTCATTTGTATAAATATACCATTTTGCATAAATTTTAGCGCTTATGATATAACAGCTTTGTTAATTATGATTGGACATCAGGTGATATAACTTATTAATTTTTATAATTTTCATATACCGTTGAGCAATCAGTAGCATATCAAACTTATAAATCACCACTTGACAATCACTTCCTTCGAAGATATAATGAGCGCATGAGATGGATATTGGATACACGCAGACAGATAATTTAATTCATGGAGGGGGGAGATTCTCTGGGAGAAAAAATACTGATAACCGAGGTGGCACCGAGAGACGGGCTGCAAATACTGCCGCGTTTTGTACCCACTGAGGTCAAGACGGCTTTAATTGCTTCTCTCGCCGAGGCTGGCTGCGAAGAAATCGAGGCTGCATCGTTTGTCAGCAAAAAGTGGGTGCCGCAGTTTTCGGACGCCGGAGAAATATGCCGGCATTTTGCAGGGCTTTACCCAAACACCATATTCACCTTCCTAGTACCCAACCTCAAGGGAGCCCAGCTTGCGATTGACGCTGGCGCGCGGCAGATTTTCGTCACTACCAGCGCCAGCGTCAAGCACTGCAGGGACAACCTTAATCAGTCGATTGACGAGGTTCTCGAAGGCGCTGAAAGAATTGCAGAACTTTGCAATAAACACGGAGTGGTCTATACCGCCAGTATTGCCGCCGCCTTCGGATACTCAAGCGACCGCGACGGCGTCCCCGAGGAAAGAGTACTCAGCATGATCTCCAGATTCGAGAAAGCCGGATTCGGTTCTGTTACGCTTTGTGACACAGCCGGAGAAGCAAACCCCGAAAAAACGTTTGAGCTTTGTTCTTCTGCCATTAAATGCAGCGGTATTCCTATCGGCGTACATTTCCACCAGAACGGCGGCATAGAGTTTGCCAACGCCCTTGCTGCTCTCAAGGCCGGTATCCGTATTTTTGAATCCGCGGCAGGCGGTCTCGGTGGCTGCCCGTACGTCAAAAAAGCGAAGGGCAATATCGCAACGGAAAAACTTGTAGAAATGTTCCGCGCTATGGGCTATGAAATCGGTATCGACCCGGTGCTTATCTCTGAATGTGCGGAAAAAGCAAAAAAAATCAGAGACGAGTACGGAGTTCCCTGTGAACTTTCAGACCAAACCCATAGCAACTGAAATCCTTATAACCGATACATACTTATTAGATGGGAGTCATTTTTCATGGATAAGATAAATGAGAAGGAGTACATTGCCGCTCTAATTGAGCGCAGCCGCGCCGCACAGGAAATCGCATTCACTTATTCGCAGGAGCGCGTCGACGAACTGGCGGTGGCAATAATGTACAGCCTTTCACGCCGTCCGATGGCCGAATACCTGGCAAGGCTGGCTTATGAAGAGACCGATATGGGAACATATGAAGACAAGGTGGAAAAGTTTGTCAGCAAACTGCCAATGGTATGGCAGGACATCAAAAACGTTAAAACCGTTGGTGTCATCGAAAGGATTCCGGAGCAAGGTCTCATTAAGCTCGGCAAGCCGGTCGGTGTCATCGGAGCGCTTATTCCCAGCACCAACTGCGAGGCGACACCTGTATTTGACGGCGTTCTCGGCCTCCGCGGCCGCAACAGCGTGATTTTCGCCCCTCATCCGAAGAGCAAGAAAACCACCTGGACCGTCGTTGAGAAAATGCGCGAGATACTTAAAGCAAACGGCGCGCCGGAAGACCTGTTCATTTGCATCGAGCAGCCCTCCAAATCTATGGCGGCCGAGCTGATGGCGGCCTGCGATCTGGTTTTTGCCACCGGCTCCAAGGACATGGTAAAAGCGGCCTACAGTTCGGGAACCCCGGCCTACGGCGTCGGCGTCGGTAACGCGGCTAGTCATCGACGGCACGACCGACCCTGCCGAAACCGCGAGAAAAATAAGGATTGGAAAGACCAAGGACAACGCCTCCGGCTGCTCCTCCGAAAACTCCCTAATCATCCAGAAGGACTGCTATGACGTTTTCATAGCCGCACTGGAAAAGGAAGGGGCCTACGTGGTTTCTCCCGAGGAAAAAGCAAGACTTCAGTCTGTCGTCTGGGTCGACGGCCACCTAAATCGTGACATCGTGGCAAAGCCCGTTACTCGGATTGCGGAGCTGGCGAAAATCGATATACCCGAGGGCACCACCTTCCTTCTTGTTCCGGAGACTGGTGCAGGCAAGGATTATCCTTTCTCGGGAGAAAAACTTTCTCTTATAACCGCCGTCTATAAATACGACAGGTTCCAGGAAGCAATTGACCTTGTCAACAGCATAACGGCATATTCTGGAGCCGGCCATTCCTGCGGCATCCATTCGACCGATGAAAACCACATTATGGAGCTTGCCCTGAATACCCTGACAACAAAGGTCCTTGTCAATCAGCCCCACGGCATCTCCAACAGCGGTGCCTGGCACAACGGACTGGCCAAGACATTCTCCCTCGGCTGCGGCACATGGGGCGGAAACATCGTATCCGAAAACATAACCCAAAAGCACTTCATAAACACCACCTGGGTTTCGATGCCTATCCGTCCTTTGGGAGAGAAACCATTTACCGATGAGGAGATCTTTGGTGACATTGTAAATCGCGTGAAGATTATAGAAAACTAAAAGGAGGGCAACAAATAATGACCTCGCTCGACAGGATGCTCGCCGCGCTTCATTTCGGGAAGCCCGACCATGTACCCGTGTTTCTGAACAACACCCTGCCCGTTACTCGGCTGACAGGCGTCTCTGTCCGGGAAATAAACCTCAACGAGGATAAATTTGTTGAGGCGCTCCTCGCCGGATATAATTACTTCGGCTATGACGGCATACGCGTGGGCATAGATGTTACAATTGAGGCCGAGGCCATGGGATGCGTGCTCAATTTCCCGGAGGATGATTTTGCGTCGGTCAGGGTTCACATACTCAGTGACCCCGATAACTTTGACAAGCTCAAGATGCCGGACCCCCTCTCCAGCGGACGTATGCCAATGATGATTAACGCAACAAGGCGTATCCACAAGGAAATCGGCGACAAAGCGTTTGTAGGTACCCTGGTTATGGGACCCGGCGTTCTCGCCTCACAGCTTATGGGTGTCGAAAACTTCATGGTGACCTGCCTCACGGACCCCGAATACGTAGACAAACTCCTTGAGTTCTGCAGCGAGATTACCGTTCGATTCGGTATGGAGGCAGTAAAAGCCGGCGCCCACGGTATTGTAATGGGCGAGGCCATCAGCTCACCGCAGGCGATTGGCCCCACGCTCTACAGGAGATTTATTCTGCCGTGGCATAAGAAGATTATTGAAGAGTTTAAGAGAAACGGAGTGGAAAATCATATTTTCCACATCTGCGGCGACGTCGAGCCCATAATCGAAGACATTGCGAGTACCGGAGCCGCCGGCCTGGACGTTGACGCGCCCTTCGATATGGCAAAGGGACGGAGCATTTTGGGGAATAAGCTGGCCTTTACCGGCAACATTAGTCCTGCGCTGCTTCTGAACGGAAGCGTCGATGAAGTTAAGGACGCCTGCGCCAAAGCTCTGGCCGTAAAGGACGGTCTTATCCTGAACGCCGGTTGCTGCATGGCCCGCCTGACGCCTCATGAAAACATCAAGGCCATGGTTGAGATGGCCGCTACCGTTGGCCGTTTTTAGCAGCATAGCTCAACCAATAATAAATTAAAAAGGTGGTATAGCAATGATTAAAAAGGGTGCCGATATCATTGTAGATTATCTGGTGGAAGCCGGCGTCCCCTATGCCGTCGGCCTTTGCGGACACGGCATCATCGGACTGATGGATTCGCTTTACAAAAACAGCGACAAAATTAAGACAATGACCGTCCGGCATGAACAGTCTGCAGGTCACATCGCGGACGTCTATTTCAGGGTCAAGCACGAGCCGATTGTTACCTACACCTCCTGCGGACCCGGGTCGACAAACCTCGTTACCGCTTTGGCTACCGCTTTTATGGACAGCTCGGCCTTCCTGGCTATAACCGGAAACGCCCCTACGAACCAGTTCAATCGCGCTCCTTTTCAGGAGACAGGCAGATACTTCCAGGGCGACTATCCTTCCGTAATCCGCTCGTACGTTAAGAGGAGCTATCAGCCCACTCGCGTCGACATGCTGCCCCTCGCAATCCGCCAGGCCTTCAATGACACCACAGCCGGAAGACCGGGACCCGTCAACCTTGACGTACCCTTCAACGTATTCCAGGAAGAGGACGACGTTGTCTGCGAGCACCCGCAGGACTT
>Ga0134094_1002593_pt1 | contig 14910 bp, 9 predicted proteins | sample 5_1taG_FD_94458 | JGI IMG/M metagenome (GOLD analysis project Ga0134094, IMG submission 94458) | Switchgrass degrading microbial communities from high solid loading bioreactors in New Hampshire, USA - 5_19_20_110_A1 metaG | ecosystem: Engineered > Bioreactor > Semi-continuous > Anaerobic >... | reverse complement strand
TACTACGGCCCGGCGGTCAACCGCGCCGCGCGGCTGACGGCTGCAGCGCACGGCGGGCAGGTGCTGCTTTCGGCAGCGGCAGCCGGGCTGGCTGCCGGCAGGCTCCCTGAACCGCTTGCTCTGCGAGACCTCGGCGAGCACCGCCTGAAGGACCTGGAGCGCCCGGAACACGTCTTCCAGCTCCTCCACCCCGATCTTCCGGCGGATTTCCCCCGGCTGGCGCTGGTCGACCGCCGTCCCATTGATCTCCCCGTTCCGCCGACGCCCCTGATCGGGCGGGAGGAAGAGACCGGCGAGATTGTGAAGCTTCTCAATTCCCCCGAGGTGCGGTTGGTCACGCTGACCGGCCCGGGCGGGATTGGCAAGACTCGCCTGGCGCTTCAGGTGGCGGTTGGCCTGGCAGAACAGCGCAGCGGCTTCGAGGACGGCGTGGGTTTTGTGGACCTGACGGAGGTCACGGAACCGGATCATGTGATCTCCAGAATCGCCCAATCGCTGGGGGTGCGCGGCAGCGCTGGCCAGCCGCTGGTCCAATCGCTGAAGGATTACCTGCTCGACAAACGCCTGCTGCTGCTGTTGGATAACATGGAGCAGGTAACTGCTGCTGCACCCCTCCTGCTTGATCTGCTGGCTGCCGCGCCTGGACTGAAGATTTTGGTGACCAGCCGGGTCGTGCTGCAGGTGCGCGGTGAGTACGAGTTCTCCGTCCCGCCGATGAAAGTCCCAGACCCCAACGCCCCGCTCGACCTCAAGCAGGCGATCCGGTATGAATCCGTCCGGCTGTTTGTCGAGCGGGCCCAGGCAGCCAACCCTCGCTTCACCCTCGACGAAGCGAACGCCCCGGCGGTGATTGAGATCTGCTGCCGGCTCGACGGGCTGCCGCTGGCAATCGAACTCGCCGCGGCGCGCATCAAGCTCTTCCAGCCGCAAGCCCTGTTGAGCCGTTTGGGCAGCCGGCTGTCGCTGCTCACCGGCGGCGCGCGCGACCTGCCCGAACGCCAGCAGACTCTCCGCAAGACGCTGGATTGGTCTCACAGCCTGTTGGGTGAGGCTGAACAAACCCTGTTTGCCCGCCTGGGCGTTTTCGCGGGCGGCTTTTCGCTGGATGTCGCCGAGGCTGTTTGCAGCCCGGATGGGTCGCTGGATGTGCTGGAGGGCGTCATGACGTTAATGAACAACAGCCTCTTGCGCCAGGAAAGCGGCGTCCACGGGCAGCCGCGCTTCCGCATGCTGGAGACGATGCGCGAATACGCCCTCGAACGGTTGAAGGAGTGCGGCGAACTGGAAGAAATGCAGCGCAATCACTGTGCCTATTACATCCATAAGCTCAGCACAGAGATCCGGCATAAGATGTACACATCCGAGTGCACCTACTGGCTGGACTGGTTAGAATATGAGAACAGCAATATTCAGGCAGCGCTGGCATTGAGCCATTCGACGTTGTACGCCTCCGAGCGGATCCCTGATATATCAGGGATTTTGACCTGGTACTGCTTCCGGCGGGGGTATCTGAATCAGGGCAGCGCATGGTCGGACCGGTGGCTGGCGCTGCCGGTAGCGCAGGGGAACACGCCGGAGCGGGCCTGGACGCTGGTCAGCGCCTCTTTCATGGCGCTCTGGCGGGGAGATCTAAAGACGGCAATGGCCCGGAGCATCGAGGGCATGTCGCTCTGGAAGCAGCTAGAAGACGAATCCGGCGTCTCGCAGGCGCTGCTGAATCAGGGCATTATCCATCTCAACATGGGCAATGATGCTGCTGCTCACCCGCTGCTGCAAGAAGCCCTGGCATTGATGGAAGCGCAAGGCTCCTCCTATTTCATCGCCGTCACGAGCGTCCATCTGGCGAATGTAGCGCTTGGCCTGGGCAATACGCAAGAGGCCACTGACTGGCTGGAGAAAGCTTACCCGGTTGCCCGCGACGTGGGGGATGACTATATTGTCTCGTTTGCGGTGAACAATATGGGTGAAGTGGCCCGGGTGCGGGGTGATTATGCCAGCGCGCGCAAATATTATGAAGAGAGCGAAGCAATGCTGCGCGTCATGGGCGATAAGGGCGACCTGGCTCGCCTGGTAAGCAGCCTGGGGTATGTGGCGCAGCACGAGGGCGATTTAAAGAAGGCAAAGGCGCAGTTTCAGGAAAGCCTGGCGATGTTCAGGCGGTTTGGCAATAACCGCGGAATCGCGGAAAGCCTTGCCGGGCTGGCAGGTCTCATGGCGGTTGAGGGCAGGGCGCATCAGGCAGCCCGGCTGCTCAGCGCGGCTGAAGCCATGCTCTCAGACACCGGCGCGGTCTGGTGGCCCGCGGACCGTGTGGAGGTCAACCGCGCTCGAGAGGCCATCCTATCCAGGCTGAGCGAAGCAGAATTTGCTGCCGAATGGGCCGCGGGCCAGTCGCTGACCTTCGACCAGACGCTGGCGCTCACGCTGGAGGACGGCGCAGCCGTGTGACTTTTTGATTACGCTCCCCGCGAGCAGTCCTGCCATGCTCCGGCCGGTCATGCGGGAGCGCCCTTCAACGCTGTCCTTTTTCTGGCGAAAATCTGGCCCTCCTGAGACGAGCATTGCCTGTATACTATAGTAGGCAGATCATTTCCACGTAGACTTACAATTTCATCAGGAGCAATGCAATGGCAGCAAAACAGATTTCTGAGAAGGGCATGCAGTGGTTCCTCGATTCCCGCTTTGGGATGTTTATCCACTGGGGACTGTATTCGCTGATTGGGCGCGGTGAATGGGTGATGCATAACGAGAGCATCCCCGTGGCAGAATATGAAAAACTGGTCGGGCAGTTCAACCCGGTCCGTTATAACGCCGAAGAATGGGTGCAGATTGCTGCCGACGCGGGCATGAAGTATATCGTCATCACCAGCCGCCACCACGACGGCTTCAGCATGTACAACACAGCGCTGAGCGATTACAAAGTGACCAATACCCCCTTCAAGCGCGATCCGATTGAAGAACTGGCGAACGCCGTTGCGAAGCGCAGTGATATTAAGCTGGGGTTCTACTCCTCGCTGCTCGACTGGCATCACCCCGCCTACCGCTTCCGCAAAGAGAGCGGGTTAGCCTGGGAAGATTACCTCGCCTTCCTGCACGGGCAGGTGCGCGAGCTTTGCACCAACTTTGGCGAAATCGCCTGCATCTGGTTCGACGGCGATTGGCCCACTGCTGCGCTCAATGAGAGCAACGCTTACTTCCAGGCAGGCGGCAGCTTCGAGTATGAAAAACTCTACAATATGATTCACGAGCTGCAGCCCGATGCCTATGTTCATAACAACCGCCACGATAAGCCGCTGCCCGGCGAAGATGTTCAGGGCTTCGAACAGGATCTTCCGGGTGAGAACACGGCCGGGTTCAACACCACCACCGTCTACGACATGCCGATTGAAGTGTGCATGACCATCAACGACAACTGGGGCATTCACTTCACCGACGATAATCACAAGTCGACCCGCCGCCTGCTGCACTGCCTGGTGCGCTCGGCCAGCATGAACGGAAACTACCTGCTCAACGTTGGCCCGTCGGCGTTGGGTGAAATTCTGCCCGAACACGTCAAACGCCTGCGTGAGATGGGCGAATGGCTGGCGCGCTACGGCGAATCGGTCTACGGAACGCGCGCGGGCGTAGTGAGTGTAAAGGACGGCGTATCAACCCGGCGCGGAGACGTGCATTACCTGCACGCGCTGCAGTACAACCATGACCGCATCTACTTTGACCCGCTGCCAGAGAACGTCACCCGCGCCACGCTGCTGGCGGATGGGTCAGAACTGCCCATCGGCAAAGCAGCAAACGGAAAATGCTACGTGACCGTTCCCGCTGAAAAGCGAGACGATCATGACACCGTCGTTCGGCTTGAGTAAAAGTCTCGCCGGTCTTACCGCATAACTTAAAAACTCCGGCGCATGTTTGTGACGGCAAAAACGCGCGAACATGCGCCGGAAAGGTTAACCCCGATCCTCGTTGGGCATCAAAATTTCTGTCGTTGATTGGATCAACTCAAGCAGGTGGGCTGTTGAAAATCCGCCGTTGTGGCTGATATGGACGGTGTTCGAGGCGATGGCTTCACCAAGCGGGTCGCGCGACGAGATGACAATGGCCGGGATGTCCCGTATGGCGGGGTCCTGGCGCTTCGCTTCGAGGAACTGGTACCCATCAAACACGGGCATGACCAGATCGAGCAGGATGATGTCAACCGGGCGGCTGCGCAGGATATCGAGCGCGCGCTTCCCATTCGCTGCCTGGATGATCTGGTAACTCTTCTGGGCCGATTCGAGCATGCGAGCGAACAGGTGCAGCTCATCGGGCTCGTCATCCACCAGCAAGATGCGCCGGACTTCACCGGGGAATGTTTCAAGCACTTCGAGCAGCTTATCGCGGGTGATCGGTTTCATCAGGTACTGAACCGCGCCAAGCTGGCTGGCAGCCTCGGCTTCTCCGGGCAGCCAGCACGAGATGACCGGCGTGCCGATAGGCGCGAAGGACAGGATTTGATCCGAAAGCTGCTCTTGCGGTGAGGCGTTCACCACAATCGCCTGCGCCGGTGAATGGTTGACTGCCGCCGCAAGTTCGCTCAGGCTTTGCACAGAGACTACTTCCGTCCCGGTCAGGTAGCGAGAGAGCATGCGCTGCATCGATTGGTCCTTTTCGTATACAACCAGGCGGGGGATCACTTCTGGGACGCGGGCTTTTGAAGGGCGTGTGCGCAGGCGGTATCCATACGCATCGCCGGGCAGCAGGCTGCGCTGGACGGGCGGGCTCTTGTAGAAGTCCGTCTCGCCCACGGCTGGCGTGAGCGGGAGGGTGAAGAAAAAGGTCGTGCCCTTCCCAGGCTCGCTCTCCAGGTCCATTTTGCCGTCGTGCATCTCAATAAACTGTTTCGAAATGGTCAGGCCCAGGCCGCTGCCGTCGTACTGGCGGCGGATGGAGTTGTCGAGCTGTTGAAAAGGTTCAAAGATGCGCTTTTGGGCTTCAGGTGGAATACCCGGCCCGGTATCGGTAATGCTGACTTGAAGCTGTTCACCGGCAGCCTGGGTCTTGATGATGACACCGCCCTCATGGGTGAACCGCCCGGCATTGCTCAGGATATTGATGATCACCTGCCGGATGCGGATGCGGTCGCAGTAGACTTCAGGCAGGTTGGGGGCGAGCTCCAGCTTCAGGTAAAGCCCTTTGCTCTCGAACAGCCCCTCGACGATGGATGCGGCTTCTCGCACCAGTTCATTGATGTCCGTCCAGTCGCAGCTAAGCGCCATGCGCCCGCTCTCCACCTGGCTCAGGTCGAGCACATCGTTGACGAGGTTCAGCAGGTGCTTGCTGTTGCGCTGGATGGCGGTGATATCGGTCATCAGGGCAGCCGGAAGGCGGCCGCCGTACAGGCCGGGGCTGCGGGTGATGACCTCGGTATAACCGATGATCATATTCAGCGGCGTGCGCAGCTCGTGGCTGACATTCGCGACAAAACTGGCTTTGGCCTGCCGTGATTCCTCGGCCATGCGCTGGAGCGACTTGAGACGGCTGGTCATGCGGGCCAGCTCTTGATAGGCATGGGTCAAATCTTCCTGCGTTTGCTTGAGCTCCATTTGCTGTTCGCGCGCATTGCGCAGGTTGTCGCGCGCCTGGTTGAAGCTGTAGAGCGCCCAGGCGGCTGCGGTTGTCAGGTGCTGTGTGGTGACCCAGCCAAGCAGCCCCCCAAATGCGCCCACAAAGGGAATGATCAGGGCGTATTTTCCCAGCGCAGACTCGGGCATGGAATCCAGGAATACCAGCAGCCCAATCAGGATGGCCTCTGTGATCGCGCCGGAGATCCAGCCCAGGGTCACCACAGTGATCAACGGTAGGAAAGCCACCAGCAGCAGGATTTCTGCAAGGTCGAACAGGAAGTAGACCGCCAGGATCATCGCCAGCAGCCCGGCCTGCCAGATGATGTTTGCGATGAGGTAGCGCTCCTCCATCATCGAGTAGGCCACATAGGAGACAATCCCGAACAGGATGCTCAGCCCAAACAATTGGGCCATGATCGGCGTATCAGACTCACCGGAGATGATGATTGAAGTGATAATAAAGAATAGGGAGGTCAGGAGTACGAGCGAGCGCGATTTGTTGACAAGCAGATCGTCAATTGCCGATTCCAGTTCGGGATTAGAACCCGACACATACGGCGCGGAGGGCCTCATTTGCATCATATTAAGACTTCGTTTCATCGTCCTCCTGGCTCACCTGTTCATCAAGGGCTTGCAGAAAATCTTGCGGAAGGACAGGTTTTTGCAGAAACCCATTTGCACCGAGCGCGAAGGCCAGGTCTTTTTGCGGCAGGATCGAGCAAATGATGATTGACAGATTCTGGTCCCGATGCTCCTGGCGCAGACGAGAGAGCAGTTCCCAGCCGTCGAGATCGGCCATCATTAAATCCATGATGATAATGCGCGGGTGGATTTTCTCGAGCAGGTGGAAGAACTCCGCGGGCCTGGTTGCGCCAAAAATGGTATAGCGCGTGCCCTGCCCGTAGCGCTGGAAAAGCTGGATCAGCTCAGCGTTATCGTCAATCACCAGGACGGGAATTTGAGCGCGAGCCGGGAGATTGAGAATGGCGGTGGTCCGGTCCGGCTCCTCGAGCAGCTGCAGTGATCCGCCGGCGCTTTCGATCAACCCGGCAGCCGCCGCCGCGCCGGGGCTTTCAGATGCCGGGTTTTCGAAGTTGGGCCGCTGGCTGCTGCAATAATGGGCGGTGAGCCTCAGGGTGAGCGCCTGCCCCTGAACGCCCGGAGAGACGGTCAGCTTTCCGCGGGCTGCCAGCGGCGTTAGCAGCGCGAAGATGTTCAGGAGCGAATGGCGCAGCGCATTCTGTGGGGCCAGCAGATCCGGAAGTTCATCGATAGTGCCAATCACCAGTTCAACCTCATTCTGGCTGAGCAGCGGCTGGAGCAGTTCAAGGGCTGATTGAAAGGTGGCCTTCCACGGGGCGGGCCGGTCAGCAGGGATCGCCTCGGCCCATGCCTGCTCGTCTGCCTGGCCGGAGGCGTGCGCCGGTGATACGAGCAGGCTGCTCTGCGCGGGCGTCTGCGGCTCAGGGTCCGCAAAGTCGAGCGATTTTTCATCCAACCGGTAGGTCTTCCAGAGGTACTGCGCCAGGGTTTCTAGCGCAGTCCGCTGGTCACGGCTGAACTGGCGCTCGCTGATGCCCAACTGGTTGGCGACGTCCTGCCGCCCGTATCCGCGAACATAGCGAAAATAAAGCACATCATGCAGCAGCCAGCCGCGCGACGGCGCCAGCTCATTTTCATCAGGCTGCATACTTTCAATCGCGTCAATTAAGAGCTTTTGCAGCACAAAGGGCGCATCCACCCGGCCGGTCAGGTCGAACAGGCTCGCGAGCGGACTGCGGCGGAGATGATCGGGATCGTAGAGGTGGTGGAGCGCGCTGCGCAGTATTGAAATAAACTGCTCGTTATCAATAATCACTGTACAGGCCAAAAATTCCGAAAATTGGACAAATGGCTGGCGAATAATTGGCCAAATTTTGGCCAAAAGTCTCTTTTGGGAGGGTCTTTATTTTATTATACTCAAAGTATTCCCATTACCGGTTATCAATAGCACGACCTGATGGCAGCTGCTCAGCAGCAGGCGCTGGTGAATCTGTTCGTTTTATAATGTTGCGGGTTCTTTGGGCGATGCAATCGCCCGGAAGCCTGAAATTTTCGAATCGGGACAGGTTAATGGAAGCAAATCTTTCAACAAGCCGCGTGGTTCCAGTTGAAAAGCAAAAAAGCAGGTGGGCTTATTACACCCGCAAATTTTTGCGAAGCTGGCAGCTCTATCTGCTGCTGGCGCTGCCGCTGCTCTGGCTGGCAGTTTTTCAATACTTGCCGATGTACGGCGCGCAGATCGCTTTTCGCAATTTCTTGCCTGGCGATAAGATGTGGGAAGCCGATTGGGTGGGACTGCTGAATTTCGAGCGCTTCTTCAAGTCGACGATGTTTGTGCGCCTGCTTCGAAACACGCTGTCGATCTCGCTCTATTCGCTGGCAGTGGGTTTCCCCATACCGATCATTTTTGCGCTGAGCCTTAACCAACTGCGCAACGGGCTGTTTAAGAAGTCCGTTCAGATGGTCAGCTACGCGCCGTACTTCATCTCGACAGTCGTGATGGTCGGTATGCTCTTGCAGTTCCTGGACCTGCGCCACGGGCCGATAAACATCATCCTGACTGCCCTGGGCATGCAGCCCATTCACTTTATGGGCGAAGTCAGCATGTTCCAGTCGATCTACGTCTGGTCGGGCGTATGGCAGTTCACCGGTTTCAATACGGTCATCTACCTGGCGGCGCTTTCGACCATCGATCCGGCCCTGCACGAAGCCGCGGTGGTCGATGGGGCAAACCGCTTGCAGCGCATTCTCAACATCGACCTGCCGGGGATCATGCCCACCGCGATCACGCTGCTGATTTTGAACATGGGCCAGGTGATCAACGTTGGCTTTGAAAAAATTTACCTCATGCAAAACCCGCTCAACACTTCGATTTCTGAGGTGATCAGCACCTATGTGTACAAAATTGGCCTGGTCGGCGGAATTACCAACTATTCGTACGCTGCAGCGATTGGCTTATTCAATTCGGTGGTCGGCCTGATCCTTTTGTTTGTGGCGAACCAGTTGTCGAAGAAGTTCACTGAAACATCCCTCTGGTAAGAGGATTGAGGAAATAAAAATGGCTTTATTCACCCGGAAATCCTCACAACCCCGCACGCGTATCCGTGAAACCGGTTTTGACCTGGCTTTCAACATTGTAAATACCACATTCCTGGTACTCGTTTTCATCGCGGTCCTTTACCCGCTGATTTACATCGTCAGTGCATCGTTTAGCGATCCCATTGCGGTGAGCGCAGGAAAGGTGATCCTTTGGCCGGTCAACTTTACCTTGAAGGGCTACCAGCGCATCTTTGAATACTCGCGTATCTGGAGCGGGTATATGAATTCAATTTTTTACGCGGTGGTGGGAACCCTGGTTAATGTAACCATGACCATCCTGGCAGCCTATCCGCTTTCGCGGAAGGACCTGTTCGGAAGAAAGGTGATCATGTTCCTGTTCGTCTTTTCAATGATGTTCAGCGGCGGCCTGATCCCCTTCTATTTAGTGGTTCACAATCTGGGAATGTATAACACCCGCTGGGCCATGATTATCCCCACGGCGCTCTCGGTCTGGAATATGATCATCACCATTACCTTCTTCCGCTCGTCGCTGCCGCAAGAACTGCTCGAAGCAGCACAACTCGACGGCTGCAGCGACATCCAATACTTGTGGAAGATCGTCCTGCCGCTTTCAGCGCCGATTATTGCCGTCCTGTGCCTGTTCTATGCGGTCGGGCACTGGAACCAGTTCTTCAATGCGTTGATTTTCCTGGCGGATAAGGATCTCTTCCCGCTTCAATTGGTCTTGCGCGACATTCTGATCGCCAACACGATTGATTTGAACATGCTGGAAGATGCCAGGACGATGGCGGCCAAAGCAGGCTTGCGTGACCTGTTGAAATTCTCTCTGATTATCGTTTCTTCGGTGCCTGTGCTGGCAATTTATCCGTTCGTGCAAAAGCATTTTGTAAAAGGTTTAATGATAGGCGCTATCAAAGGTTGATTCTTATTGGTGGGTGAGTGGTTGAATCCTATCGATATGGAGGTGAGCTGCACCAACCAGTTTCTGCACCCTCAGCCTGTTCATAAAGCTAACTGGCATTCGTGCCGCCTGAAAGAGGCTGATTCATCTCAGAGCGTTTGTCTGTTCAACCCTTTGGAAACTCTTGGAGGACATTGAATGAATAAGAATCGCCTGTATTATCTCATCAGCATTCTGCTGATCGCTGCTTTTGTTTTCTCTGCCTGCGCGCCTGCAGCGACCCCGGCTGCAGATAAACCCGCCGCGGAAGCCCCTGCCGCTGAAGAGCCGGCTGCGGGTGAAGAAGCTTCTGCCGCACCGGTGACCCCTCCCGGCCAGTTCCCGGTTGTCACCGAACCGACGACCCTGAAGATCCTCATCCGCGCGACCAATGGTGTTGCTGATTTTGAAGATAATGATTACACCAAATGGCTGGAAGAGCAGACCGGCATTGACCTGGTCTTTGACGTGGCTCCCAACAACGAGGATGAGGCCAAGCAGAAGTTGAACCTGGTTCTTGCTTCCGGCGAGCTGCCCGATGTCATTCTTAATTTCGGCGTCACGCTGGACCAGCAGCAGGTTTTGGCCGACCAGGGATTGATTATCCCTCTGGATGATCTGATCGAACAGTATGGCGACGAATACAAGAAGGTCCTGGAGGCCCTGCCTCAGATTAAAGAGGTTTCGACCCTGGCCGACGGCAAGATGTATTCGCTGGTTGACATCAATGAATGCTATCACTGCTCGCTCTCGCAGAAGGCCTGGATCTACAAACCCTGGCTCGATAAACTCGACCTGGAAGTCCCCACTACCACCGATGAGCTCTACACCGTCCTGAAAGCCTTCAAAGAGCAGGATCCGAACGGCAACGGCATCGCTGATGAAATTCCGTGGTCAGCCTCGGTTATCGGTGACTGGCATGGTGAGCTCGACAAGTTCATCATGAACTCGTTCGTGATTAACAACAACCTCTCCTCTGATACCTACATGTATGTCGATAACGGTACGGTCAAGGCGGCGTTTGCTGAGGAAGGTTGGAAAGAGGGCATTGCCTATCTGAGCAAGCTTTACGCTGAGGGCTTGATTGACCCCGAGGCCTTCACCAATGACTCTACCAAACTCAAGGCATTGGCCGAGAATCCTGACGTCCCGATCCTGGGCTTTGTTCAGGAAGGTTGGCCGGGCATGTTCCTGGATTGGGGCGGCGCCAGCGGCCGGTGGCAGGAATATGTGCCGGTTCCGCCGCTCAAGGGCCCATCTGGTGAGGTCTGGTTCCCTGAGAGCCCCTATTCGATGATTGGCCAGGGTAGATACCTGATCACCAAATCAGCCAAGAATCCTGCGGCAGCCTTCCGCCTCGCTGACCTGATGTTTTCCTATGAAGGCACGCTGCGCAACGCCATTGGGCGCAAGGGCTTTGAGTGGGAAGATTCCGCCCCAGGTGCAGAGTCAATCGACGGCGGTGAAGCGAAGTACAAAGTCCTGATTACTTACACGGAAGGCGAGCAGTCCTTCTGCTGGAACCAGGCAGCTCCGGGCTTCCGCAGTGCAGAGTTCCGCCTGGCTCAGGAATTCACCCCCGAAGATCCGTTGGAGCGCTACCTGTATAACTGGTCGCACGAGCTGTACGCGCCTTACGGCAAACCCGAAATGGCGCTCCCACCGCTCGTCTTCACTTCTGAGCAGTCGCAGAAGTTGGGTGAACTGGACACCGCCCTGATCACCCTGGTCGAGCAGATGTTTGCTTCCTTCGTGACCGGTGCGATGGATGTCGAAACCCAATGGGATGCGTATCTGAACGAGCTGGAGACCAACGGCCTGTCCGAGTATCTGGCGATCTACCAGGCAGCCTACGACGCCAAATATAAGTAATCCGCCTGGTTGACAATTAATGGTATAGAGAACGGCTGGAGCTGTCTGCTCCAGCCGTTCGTTATTTAACACCCGCCGTTTTGGCTGCTGTACGAGCCGCCTTACCGGGCCTCCACCGGGGCAAGCCCTCTGGCGGCAGCCTGGATCACCCGCGCCACCTGCCCGGCATCGGTTACCCTGCGCCGGTACTCATCCGGCTCGTAGGCTCTCCCCATCACACAGCGCCGGTTCCGCGACTGCATGGGGCTTTCAATCCACCGGCGCGCTGAAAAATGAACTTCTTTCACGCCGGTTTTGCGCACAATTTCCGCCACATTCGCCTCGGTGATGCCCCCGCCGGCCAGAATGCAGATGCGGTCGCCGGCCTGGCGAACCAACCGCGCGATGCAGTCTGCGCCTTCGAACGCAGAAGCCTGCTGCCCTGAAGTCAAAACGCGCTCAATGCCCAGGCTGCACAGCGCTTCCAGCGACTCCTGCGCATCCCGGCTGACGTCAAACGCCCTGTGGAAGGTGACACTTAACGGGCGGGCCAGTTCAACCAGCGCGCGGGTGCGCGGAAGATCGATGCTGCCGTCCTGGTTGAGCAGGCCGATCACCACGCCGTTCGCCCCTGCCGCTTTTGCCGCCTGGATGTCCTGGCGCATCACCTCAAATTCTGCCTCTGAATAAAGAAAATCACCCCCGCGCGGGCGAATGATGACATGCAGCCCAATGGAAATCTTCTGGCGCACCACCTGGATCATGCCCAGGCTGGGCGTCGTCCCGCCTTCGACCAGATTATCACACAGCTCAACCCGCTGAGCCCCACCCGCCTGGGCTTCGACTGCGCCTTCGACGCTGTCTACGCACACTTCAAAGATCATGATCAACCTTTCAGCCTAAAAAACGGCCTAATCTTTCATCCAGAACTCACCCGCGCCTGAAATACAGGCGTGGACCATGTGGTGCGTGTTAAATGCGCTGCCCACCTCTCCCTGCGGATTCAAGACAATCAACCCACCCTGAGAGGGACCGATTTTCCGCACCAGCCGGTCGAGCGCAGCTTCGGCTGCTGCTTGCGGCGAAAGCCCTCCGGCCATAAAATCGCAAGCCGTTTTGCTGATCATCACTTTCATCAGCGCCTCACCGTGCCCGGTCGCCGCTGCTGCGCCTAGTTCGTTGTCTGCATAACCGCCGCAGCCGATGATTGGGCTGTCGCCGACTCGTCCCGGCAGTTTGCCGGCAGTGCCCCCGGTCGAGACCGCCGCGGCCAGGTTTCCTTCCATATCGAGCGCAATCGCCCCGACGGTATCGCCCGCGCTGCCGGCGCGAAAGATGCGGTCTTCAGGCCGAAGCAGGTGCGTGCTGCTTTTCGCGACCAATTCTTCCATCGGGCAGACCGGAATGCCCTGCGACCGGGCAAATTCTTCTGCCCCTGCTCCGACGAACAGAGAATGGGGCGTGCGCTCCATCACCAGCCGCGCTACCGTAACCGGGTTGCTCACGCGCTGGATGCCTGCCACGGCCCCATAACCGAGGCGCGCGCCCTCCATGATCATCGCGTCCATCTCAACTTCGTTGTTCTGGTTGAGAAAGGAACCATGCCCCGCATCGAAGTTCGGGTCATCCTCCATCACGCAAACCGCCGCTTCGACGGCATCCACGGCGCTGCCGCCCTGTTGGAGAACCTGCCACCCGGTTCGAACTGCGCATTCCACCCCCGCCCGAAAAGCATCCAGGCGGTCGTCGAAATCGTTGCCGGCCCCACCATGAACGATAATCACCGGCTTTCTGGTCATTGTCATCCTGCTTACTTCCTCCTGTCGTTCCGATCTTTCATAATTAAGTCGTAGGCTGCATTGATCCGTTTTGTCATTTCATTGGCCCATGCTGTTTTTCCCGGGTTGGTGTCTGGGTGAACGTGAAGCATAATGACCCGGTACACCTGCTGGATCATCTTTAAGCTCGCGCTGGGTAAAACCTCGAGGGTCTCATACGGGTTCGCATTCTGGCGGATCTGCCAGTCCGTCAGAATGCTTCCGTGGATCACAGACTGGTAAGCCTGGTTGAGCTGTTCTGCGCTGACCGGCGGAAGTTCGTCCGCGATTTCACGCGAGCGCACCTCAAAGGCTTTATTGACCACAGGCAAATGCACGGCTCGCTGGATTCGCAGAACCTGGTGCGCATCCAGCGGCGCAGCGGCGGCGGGCGCTTCATCGCCGATGCCGTGTTCAGTTGGAGCGGTTTCGTTATTTCTGTAAGCCGTATCAAATTCTTCAGCTCGCCGCCTGTTGTAGATGAACGAGGCAAAATCTTGCGCGGACTCGCGTCCGAGCAGCTTTGACAGCAGCAGAATCCCTGCCGGTTTGGAAAGAGCCGTGTTGCCGTTCGCGCAGTCAGGGATATAGGTGCAGCGCGGGCAGCCCTCAAGCGTTGTGCAGGCGCAGCTTTGTATGGCATTTAGCCCGGATTCCAGCAGGCGCAGGATCAATTCATAGATCTTCTCGGCTGCTCCCAGGCCGCCCTCGTAGTTGTCGAACCAGAAGATGGTCGGCAGACCGGTGGCAGGGTGCCCCAGTGTGGTGAACGCGCCAATATCCGACCGGTCGCCGAGCGCGACAGACGGGTAGCGCGCATCGACGGCATGTTCCAGCGTGTGCATCGCCGGAAGCAGCACGCTGCGCCGGCAGTCGCGGCAGATGTGACGCAGGTCATCGGTGACCGGGTAGCCGGTGAGCGCCTGGTAAAGCTCCAGCGCGCGGCTCTCAGGCACATGACTGCGTAGAGAAGCAAGCAGGCACTGCCCGTAGATGCCGGGGAAGAGCAGCGTTTCTCGGGTCGAAGGCTGCGCCTGCGCCAGCGCCTCAGATGCCTGCCGGTGGTATTCGCTGATCCATTTCTTTTCATCAGGGGTCAGGCGCAGCCGCCCGGGCATATGATCGAGATCGAGCGGGCGTTTCAGCCATGCCAGCACATGGTTTCGCTCGCCGGGGAGCCTGCACGGTGAACAGGCATCCAGCGATGCTTCGATCTGCGGATGGATGGTCAGCCAGCAGGCGACTGTTTTCATCACAATGCGAAAGCCCTGCTGGTAAGCAGGCGGGAAATCCTTCCGCTCATGGTTGGAGTGGTTGAAGAAGCGTTCGGTCGGCCTGCCGCAGTGCGGGCAGGAGTTGATGGTCTCGTCAAACTCTTTGCGGCACTTGCGACAGCGCCGGGCAGGCTGCAAGGTGTATTCGTGGTATCCGGTGAACAGGCGCGTAACGATGGCGCTGCCCCAGGCCATCTCCACACCGGGGATGATCTGCTTCCGGGCCTGCGGGGGTCCGTCGAGCTCTATTTCAATATCTGCTTAGACAAAGGTCCGTTCCAGGCAGTCGTCGGGCAGCGGCGCGACCTTGACCGTCCGCTGCTCGT
>Ga0134094_1002588_pt1 | contig 14934 bp, 13 predicted proteins | sample 5_1taG_FD_94458 | JGI IMG/M metagenome (GOLD analysis project Ga0134094, IMG submission 94458) | Switchgrass degrading microbial communities from high solid loading bioreactors in New Hampshire, USA - 5_19_20_110_A1 metaG | ecosystem: Engineered > Bioreactor > Semi-continuous > Anaerobic >... | reverse complement strand
TTTTGTCATATTTGCCGTAACGGGGACCAAGGATCATGGCTCCGGCCAGTGCTGCCCAGCCGCCGACTGAGTGGACAACGGTGTCGCCCGCAAAATCAAGGAAACCGAGGTCAGCAAGCCAGCCACCGCCCCATATCCAGTGACCGACAACAGGGTATATCACAAGGGTCAGAACAAAGGAAAACACTATAAAGGTTATGTACTTGACACGCTCTGCGACAGCCCCGGATACAATGGTTGCCGCAGTGCCGCAGAAAACGAGCTGGAAGAAAAATTTTCCCCAGAACGGTATATTGGATGTCAATGTATCCTTATAGAAGTCCAGATTGGAGTTGCCGAGAATAAACAGTTGCTGGGTGCCTACAACAGGATTGTCCCCGCCGAACATCAGTCCCCATCCGAGCAGCATGAAGCCGAGGGAGGAGACGGCGAAAACAATGAAGTTTTTCGAAAGAATATTGACAGTGTTTTTTGATCTGGCCATGCCTGATTCCACCGCCGCGAAACCGAGGTTCATAAAGAACACCAGTACGGCGGCGAATACTACCCATAGGGTATCAATTATCATGGTGCTGTTCATGACTAATACCTCCTTGCAAAAATTAAAGGCGCGTATTTTATTGAGGCTTAAGTCAATAAAACACACGCCTTTGTGCGCATTAAGTTTTAATGATGTACGGTTTTACCTGTACAGGCATGGTTAGCAAACCGTGTCCAGAGTCCCCGGGACTTATCAATAAAAAAAGGCGTTGCAGGTATAATACCAACAGCGCCTTTGCTAATATATTACTTAATTATAAACAAAACGATTCATTTGTCAATATAGTAATAGTTATAAAAAATCCTTCATACTCAGGCCATAATTTCGGCTACTTCCCTTAAGGTATCCTTTGTTCCCACATTGCCGGGAAAGATGATGTAGGGCATGCCCGGAAACTTGCTTTCTTTGCCTGTGATCCAGACCGGGATGCCGGGTTTTATCTGTCCGGCAACGACAGCTTTTCTGACCCCCAGTCCCTTAGTCCCGATATCACTGGAAGTGATGCCCCCTTTTGCTATGATATATTTTGGTCGCACCTTTAACTTTCTGACTATGTCGGTAATGGCCTCGGATATCCGGACCGAAACCAGGAGCTCCTTTTCCCTGTCCCTGGCCCCAAGGTCAAAACGGTCTCTTCTGGTGTATACCGCGACTGTTTTGCCGGAAGACAGAAGCTTTTCCACTTCTGCCACAACCCTGTTTACTTCATTGTTCAGCTTTTCGGGCTCCAGCACCAGGTGCTGGTTGAATTCAATGAATTTTATGAAACCGCATTTTTTTAGTTCCTCCAGTTGTTCTGTCGTGCGTTTCACATGGGAGCCTGCAATGATAAGTCCTCCCGTGCCGGTTTTTTCCCTGATAAGCTCGCTTTCTGAAAGCAATTCCCTGTCAGGAACTCCACCCAGTACCTTGGGCAAGGCAGCGGCGCTCCTTGCAATGAAATTCCTGCCCTGTCGCAAAGCCCGCAGGAGCGCCAATGTGAATGCTTCTACATCATAATAGTCCAGCGAGTTGACGACAAGCTTTTCAAAATCCGACATGGCCAGCAAAGTTTCCGCTATTTCATCAATTTGCCCGTTCCTGAGTTTTTCCAGAGGCATATATTTCACTTTTTCGGCATTATACCTGCCTGAGGATTTTTCCTCTATCCATTTGCCCAAATGGGAATGGGTATAGCCGAAGGTCTTGTCCCTGGCAAACTCGGTTTTGCCGGCAGGGATAAGATATTTGCCTTCCTGGACATAATGGATGTTGTTTATTGTGAAGCGTCCGCCTTCCCTGAAAAAAGGCATTATTATTTCCCCGTCAATCCTTATGGAGGAATTATCCTCGATGGTTTTCCTCAAAACCTCGGTTTCCAGGGGATAGTGCCCGCGAAGCGTGGAATCGCTCCGGCTGATGATTATGAATTTTTTGTCCAGGCGGCTGGCTACCTTCAGCAGGTTAATGGCAATGTCCCTGTGCAGCCCCGCAGTATCCCCGGCTGTCAGGCTTCTTGAATTGGTGAGGATAAAGAACATGGGCGAGCTTTCCAAAAATCCGGACTGAATTGCTTCCTCGGACCATTCGGTATAAACCGAAATATTATGTACGGTCTGAACTCCCGTTGGGTCGTCATCGAGGACCACAATTTTTCTGTCCAGCCCGGCCAATGCGCTGCGAAGTTTGCTCTTCAGCCGTGCTTCATCGCCGGGTAAAGGATATCTTCTCATTACGTCATCTATCAACAGGTTTTCCAACTGAATTCACCCCGATATGTCAAATGAAACTGGGCTTTTAAAAACCCTTTATTTTCTGCTTATCAGGGCTTTTGCCCTGTTTGCCGTTCCTTCTGGCGTCAGGCCGTATTCCCTCATCAGGTCGCTTAAAGGAGCGCTCTTGATGGTTGTATCGCCAATACCCATCATGTCAATCAAAACGGGATATTCTCCTGACACTACCTCGGCCACCGCGCTTCCAAAGCCGCCGATGATACGGCCGTTTTCGATTGTGAGGATGCAGCCCGTCTTTTTTGCCGTTTTGATTATAAGTTCCTCATCAAGAGGCTTGACTGATGGCATATGTATTATTTCGGCCTCTATGCCCATTCCTTCAAGCAGTTTTGCAGCCCTGACGGCAACAGCCGTCATCATTCCCGTACTGATAAGTGATATATCTTTACCTTTTCTAAGCAAAATACCTTTTCCCCATTCAAACCGGTAATTGGAATCAAACAGTACGGGAGCTTCGACCTTGGGCACCCTGAAATATACCGGTCCGTCGTATTCCATCATCACATGCATGGCGCTTCTCAACTCCAAGTTGTCGCCCGGGGCTATAACCCTCATATATGGCATTGCCCGCATTACCGCGATATCTTCGCCAACATTATGGGAAGGTCCGCATTCTGTCGCCGTCATGCCAATGTAGGAACCGGGGATTTTTACGTTGAGCTTCTGGCAGCAGATGTGCATGTATATCTGGTCAAGGGCTTTCCTGGCTGCAAAAGCTCCAAAGGTGGAGGGGAAAGGAACAAAGCCCAGGTGGGCGAGGCCTGCCGCCATCCCGAACATGTTTGCCTCAGCAATGCCGCATTGTATGAATCTCTGTGGAAAACGCTCCCTAAACAGATATGTCCTTGTTGAAGTGTGCAGGTCCGCGTCCATTACCAGAACATTTTGATACTTTTCACCAAGCTCGACCAGGGTTTCGCCAAAAACTTTCCTCATATTCTTTTCATAAAATTTCATTATTCCTCACCTCCGGTTACTGCAGCCAGACTTCCGTCATCTGTATGCTGCGGCGGTCTTTTTATACCTTCGTAATTCTTTTTGTATCTGATGGACAATTCTTTGAGGAATTCTTCCGCCTTCCTTACCGATGGGGCATGGGTATGCCACTTATAGTTGAACTCGCATTCTTCTATACCTTTGCCCTTAACGGTATGGGCAACTATGCAGATCGGCTGTTGAGCCTTCTTATTTCTTCCTCTTTCAGATATTCCATACAAAACCCGCCTTTCTGATAATTCTATAAAATGAATCTTAAGCAGCTTAAGCTTCATTTTTTATGTATTGATCTGAATATGTCCGCAATATGCCTGAAACCTTCTTCACCGCTGGTGAGAACAGGTACCCCAAAGGTCTTTTCAGGGTCAGGATATGAAAGCTTGAATACACTCATGGACAGCTGTGCCAGAACAACCTGGTCTACAGGTCTGATCTTCTGCTGGTTTCTTATGGCATCGGCGATCAGTTCATTGTGCTCGTCAATCTTTCCTTCTCCGAGCAGATGGAAGGCTTCTTCCACAGTAGCGCCCTCATATTGAAGCGAATTGGCCTTTCCCATTCTCGAGGCAGTTTCTTCCAGGAGCTGCTGTGTGTTTTTCACCGTGGGGCCGTGGGTTGCAATGACAAGTATCCTTCCGCCGTTCCTGACGGCTTTTTCCATCATGGGCTCATCGATCTGTACAACCGGGATTCCAAATTCCGAAACCGCATCCCTGACATAAGGGAGACTCCTGTTCATGGTGGAACAGGTTATAAGGATGGCATCGACCCCGGCGAGTTCCACCAGGTCTCTTGCATATCTTGCAAAAAGTTCGATGTTCTTTTGGGGAGGACAGGGCTTTCCTTCCGAATGGGCTTTCATGAAATTCAGCTGTATCGCTTCGTTTCCTACGTTGACAAGTTTTACTCCCGGCAGGTACAGGCGGCCGAAATAATAGCTCCAAAGCTGAATCCATGCGGAGCCGTTTACCAGCCCCAGCTTCTTCCCGTAAAAAGCCGGCTCGGTTGTTTCCTCAAAGGATAGTTGGGGGACATCCACCAGTTTCATGTAGGAACTGAACAGCTCCCTGGTGTTAAAATCCAGATGATTTTTCATTATAACCTCCTCCTTAATGTTAACGTGTGCATAAATAAGTAAAATAAAATTCATTTATATAAATACTTCTCATTAAACCGGGCAAAAGAATTACAGGCTTTTGGTGGATTCCCTCAGGACAAGTTCTGGCCTGAGTATGCATTCATTATCGGAAACAGGTCTTTTCTCAAGTATATCAAGCATAATTGAGGCTCCTTTCTGACCCATGAGCCTGCGGGATTTTCTCACTGTGGAAAGAGATGTTGACAGGTATTTTGAAAAATCCATATCATCAAAACCCATTATGGAGACATCTTCAGGGATTCTTACGTTCCATTTGCTGCAAGCCTTCATTGCGCCGACGGCCATAAGGTCGTTTGATGCAAAAACGGCTGTCGGGCGCTCTTCAAGACGCAGCAATGAGTCCATGGCTTCAAAACCGCTGTCGGGTGTAAAGCCGCCCTTTTTTATATAAAGATTATTTATGCTGATGCCGTTTTCCTTAAGGGCGTCCAGATACCCGTTGTATCTTTCCCTTGAAGTTATGAGGCTTTCAGGGCCTTCGATTATAGCGATCCTGGTATGGCCGCTTTTTATCAGGTACTCAATTGCGGCGCGGGTACCCGAATATTCATCGAAATATACGCAGGGCATATCCAGATCCCTTGAATTCCTGTTCAGAACCACAATGGGGACCTTGAAGGCATCCAGCCTGGAAAGTATCTTGACGTCCGATACATCGACGCTCACGAATATTATTCCGTCATATTTCTTTCTGGGGATAACGGCCTGTAAATCATCGGTATCGCTTAATTTCCTGAAGACCAGGTTGTATTTGTCTTCTATGACCTGGCTGATCCCATCGAATACTTCATACATGAAGCTGGTAGGCATATTGTCGGCCTGTTTGGAAGTAAACAGCCCTATGTTATAGCTCTTCTCGAGGACAAGGCCCTTGGCAGAAATATTGGGGACATAACCCAGCTTTTCGGCCAGTTCCTTTATACGCTTTCGGGTCTCTTCCTTTATTAGGGGGCTGTCGTTCAAAGCCCTCGACACAGTTGTATGGGACACATTTGCCAGTCTTGCGATATCTTTGATGGTTACGGCCAAGGTAATCCTCCTTCAATGTTAACGTGTGCACAACTATATTGTATCATGGGTCACGGAATATATCAATGGAATTGGGATAATTTCCAAAAGTATTTATGTAGTAACGGGACAGGCTATACAATTTGGTTCCGGTATTATATAATTTGATAAATTGAATGATTATGAAGGAGCAGGCAAATGACAGTTACCTTAAAGGAATGTACGCCGGATGACCTGGCTGTGCTTCAGGAACTTTCCTGCATAACTTTCAGCGATACCTTCGGTCACATGAACACGCCGGCCAATATGAAGGCTTATCTCGAGAAAGCCTTTAATGCCTGGAAATTGTATGAAGAGCTGTCAAACAGCAGCTCAGCCTTTTATTTTCTTTATGCCGATGAAAGACTTGCAGGATATATGAAACTTAATGAATATGAGGCCCAGACAGATATTTACGATCCGCAGTCACTGGAAATCGAACGAATATATCTTTTAAAGGAATTCCAGGGGAATGGTCTTGGCAGTTTCCTTATAAAGAAGGCAACTGATATTGCTGTCATGCGGAACAAATCATATATCTGGCTCGGTGTCTGGGAAAAGAACCATAAAGCCATTATGTTCTATCAAAAGCATGGGTTCTATATAGCAGGCAGGCATTCATTCTTTCTGGGCGATGAAGAACAGACTGACTACATAATGAGGAAAGATCTGGCGGTCCAGGGCTGAAGCAAAAAAAGACAGGGAAGCTGAAATCCCTGCCTTTTGTCTGTTCTTTTCCTATGCTGGGAATTATCCAAAAACGATAACTGCCTGTTTGTTCTTTATCCTGAGAAGGATTGTCTCCATAATTCGGAAGTAATGGTTCAGGTTTTTGGTTTCAAGGTAGGACGTAATCATATCCTGGCCGATTACCAGATCCATGTTTTGCGGCTCGGAGCACACAAGAACGGCTTTGTTTCCTTCCAACACCGGTGTGCTGTATATATTGCCGTCAAGAAGCCTGCTTATCCTGTCATATTCGGTGGTTCCCGTACCCGGCTGTATTCTCTGCAACTGGACAAACAGACCGGGACTTACGACGAGGGCTTTCCTTCCTGCAATCCCATTCTCGATGAAACTTGCCAGTCCGGCCGATATGTCCTTATAGGGATTTTCTCCTTCACTCCAGTCGGATATGGGCAGTTTGACAGTCCCGCCTTCTGTAAGAAGGCCTTTGTATCCGAATTCTTCATTGCCCAGGAAAATAAGTTCGTCCTCTTTAAGAGCGCATTGGGTAGCGGCATGGAACACCGGGGACAAGTCTACCGGCAGCCCCATCTGCCCGCTCATTTCCAGGTCCCTCCAGAGAAGCGAGAAGTCCTGGATGATCAAAGGAATATGCTGATATGTCCTTCCCTTGATGACCGAGATGTTTCCTTCGCTTTCCTCCAGTTCTGCCAGGTTGTCGACATTTATGCTTTGAATTCCTGCTCCGAGAGGGCCGTAAATGTTTATGAACCTTCTTCCTGTGAGAATCTTCCTTGCCGTTGATACTACGGCATCGTCAATTATCTCCCAAAGCTCGGCAGGAATTGGTGAACCTTCCCTTGCCAGGAAATCCATAATTCTCCCTCCTTATTTTCCTATCAGGCTTCCAACAGTGCTTTCGGATTTGCCGGAAGCCGGTCTTGGCGAAATATTCAGTTCCTCAAGCATTTCTCTGACTTCTTCCTGGCCTTCGGCGAAATGCCTGGCTTCTTCGGGATCAAGATGCTGAAGCAGGGTCATTAGTTCACCTACATGGGCTTTTTCTTCATCCCTTATATCTGCCAGCACTTTTTTGGCCAGAGGATCGTCAGTCGCCTGTACATGAGCGTCATAAACAAAAATAGCCTCAAGCTCCCCTGCAATGTTTAGCCTTATAGCCTGTATCAGCTCTTCTTTTGTTATTTTTCTCGGGATATTGCCTGCGAAGGGATTTGCAAAACTTGCCATACTTTAACCTCCTCTTTTCTTAAGAAACTTTTGTTCAATTGTATTTATACCCATATTATTCTGTTTATAAATAATTATGAAAAAAAGCATACAAATAAAGCCCTGGTATATACCGCATGACATAACAAGGGCTTTTTCAATAATATTTGTTGCAAAAATGCATCGTATCATAACAAATAAAGAACAGAGGACATATTTTTACCGGCAGGTTTATCTTTTTGCGCTGATATATTCGGCTGGGACAGTAACGTTTTTTATTTCTGTTTCCCCATTTATCACGCCAACCAGTATCTCTACACAGATGCGGGCAATTTCTGGTATGTTCTGCCTGATATAACTGAAGTGCCTGCTTTCGATGCCGTCAAAGCAACTGAGTTCCAATTGGCCGATCCGTTTGGGATAATGGTCTTCAAGTATTTGCATGACAAGTCTGGCCATTTCCTGGTTCGCGCAGAAAATGCCGTCCAGATTGTCAGCCCTGTCCAGAAAGCTTTTTATGTAAAGATATTTTTTTTCAGGTGCGTCAATGTTTAAGTCCACCATGCAAAAGTTATCGCGGTTTATTGGCACGTTATTGTCCAGAAGAGCGTCCTGAAAGCCCCTGACCCTTTCTGTCGTGACGCTGTTGTTGCTGTTTGGCGAGACAAAGACTATGTTTTTTCCCCTTTTTTTAATCATCAGGTCTACTGCGTATTTCGTGATTTCCATGTTGTTGGATGTGACCGTGTTGGCTTTTATCCCATACAGGTACCTGTCCACAAAAACAAAGGGGAACTGGTCAATGCTTAGTTTCAGGATATCTTCATTGTAAAGTTCCTTTTCGGTTGGGAATATGATCAGTCCGCTCACTCCATGATGGATAAACTTCCTGATGGCTTCAGACTCTTTTTCCTGGGATTCGCGCGTGATATTCAGCAGCAGCGAATACCCAGTTTTTGAGATTTCGAGTTCAATTGCATTGAGCAGTTCCTGGTCAACTTTCGTCTTCATTGTGGGAACAATAAGGCCAATGGCTTTTATCCGGGCAATCGCCCGCTTATGCCTGGAAATCCTGTATTCAGGAAGTTTTTCAAGCATATCGCTGCTGTTTACGAATGATCCTTTGCCTTTCACACGTACAATATAGCCTTCATCACAAAGGTATATCAATGCGTTTTTGGCAGTAATGCTGCTTACCCTGTATTTTTCGCAGATTTCGCTTTCGGACAATACCCGTTCCCCGGGTTTGAGGTCGCCGGAACAGATGGATTTGATGATATCATTGGCTATTTGCAGGTATAAAGGCAAGTTTTTCATATTTATTTCCCCTGAATACAGTTTTTACCTAATTTAATATAAAGAATATACTATTAAATAGTATATAGTTAAAGCCGTTAAATATCAATAATATCCATTATAATATAATAAGGTTAGTATATAACTTGGTATAAATATTTAGTATCATATCATTATGCATGCCTTTGAGCGGCAAACAGAAAACAACAGACTGTCAATAATCTCGTCAGTTATTTTTGGATGGGGAAAATGGATACGAAGAATTTAAAAATATGCGGGCCACGACCCGACTTTTACAGAGAGAATTATTTGCTTCTCAATGGAGAATGGGATTTCGCGTTCGATGACAATAATGTGGGGATAAAAGAGCGATGGTACTTAAAAGTTTCAGAGATTTACTGCCAACAGCGGATCTGATTCAACACATGGAAAGCAACTCACCAGATAAACCGAAACAATCCGCTGCTGGCAGTTTCTTTTTTTATAACAGAGATATGAAAGAAAATAACCAGAGTTATTTTTGTGACCGGACAAATTATAAACGGTTACAGAGATGCAGGTTATTATCCTGGAGCGAAATTCATTAAATACTTCATTTATCTGTTCATTTTATGATCCCTGTAAAGATTCTCGATTGATCTGTCATAAGTTCTTTCACCGGCTTTGGAAAAGAAGCATCCCGGCACTTCTCCGCTTCTGCGGTGATATGCGATGCATTCGCAGCATTTGCCGCGTCTTGAACATGAAACATACGTACATGTGCAGTTAATTGTGTTGTTACAAGCCATATCAGATCCTCCCGGAAGAAAAAATTGCCATAATCATTATAGTAAAAAACAATTTGTGCATCAATAAAGATTTACCCGGTAATCTCTCCGGCCTTTTCCAGGGATATTTTGGTGATGGCAGGACCTGTCAGTTCATATATCAGGGTGGCGCAGAGAACTACTGTACGGATGGTTTGTCCAAGTTCTGGAAGGGTGTTGGCTGCAATCAGGGAAAGACCTATGGCAACTCCTGCCTGGGGGACAAGTGTAAACCCAAGATATTTTTTGACAGGTTCTGACGCCTTCATAATCGCAGCTCCTATGTACGCTCCCGCAACTTTGCCGATTACACGGCATGTCACATAAAGAATGCCTATGATTCCTATTTTGGGTATGGCAGAAATATTCAATTCCATACCCGAAACGACAAAGAACATCAGATAAATGGGGGGAGTTACGGTGTCAACAAGCTTCAGGATTGAATTGCCCGCATCCGTTATATTGATCAGCATGGCCCCCATGCTCATACAAAGCAGCAATGGAGACAAATTCAGCATGGAAGCCAGGGAAGAACCGAGGAATACAAAAGCTGAAGTTATAATCAGCCGGTTTGAATCTTTTTTGAAATGCCGCAGCGGTAATTTAAACAGCAAACCAAGCAGTAAACCGAGAATAATGGATCCGATGATCTCAATGAAGGGCAAAACCATTGACATTACAACTGAGCTTTCATTGGGATTAAGAAGGCTGTTTACGACAGCCATTGCAAAGCCGAACGCAATAAGCGCAACTGCATCATCCAGTGCGACAACACTCAGAAGTGTTTCAGTAACAGGACCCTTTGCTTTATACTGTTTTATTACCATTACAGTAGCTGCCGGAGCTGTGGCGGAAGCAATAGCTCCAAGAAGCAAAGCAGTTTTGATATCAAATTTGAATAAAACCAGCACTAATGTCACAACAAGAGAAGCTGTCAATGCTTCGAATATTGCTATGACGATGGGGGTTAATCCTACTTTTTTCAGATAATTAAGCTTAAACTCTGATCCAATTGAAAAGGCAATGAAAGCCAGAGCCATTTCAGAAATAAGTTCAAGCTGTTTTGTAAGGTCAAGGGATATTAGCCTTAAGAGATATGGTCCGATCAGCAATCCTGCAATTAAATAACCCGTTACATTAGGCAGTTTAATAAGTTTAACAACACGACCGAAAATAAGCCCTGACAATAATATCAGTGCGAGAAAGAAAAGAGTATTTGGCTGCATTTGTTCAGAATTCAACTCCTTCTGCTGACAAAACAGGCAAGGTAAACATCACAGCAGTATCAGGCTGCGAAATGTCTCCTACTACCTGTCTTACTATTTTTTTTGCTACATCAATTTGTTCGTCTTTAAGTACCATGAATATGGTTTTGCTTTCTTTCCTGTCAGGATTAATCAGATGTCTAAGGGTTCCGAAGATAGGAAAATCTTCATTGGACTTTGAAAGTTCTCTGACCATTCCTGTGCTGCAGAGTATAGTTGCTCCGTGGATGCCGTTTTCCATAAACTTGCACAACAATGAATCGAGCAGTTCAACCTTATTCAGTACTATCAGCAAGAACTTCATACATCATCGCTCCAGTCTGTTTAATATACAAAATATAAAGCAACTATATTTTAGCAGCAGGTCATTTTCTTTTCAAATTCAACAGGCATTACGCTACATTATACAACATTAATTTGCAATTGAAAAATACAGATAACACCTGAAATTTCAGAAACTGCGGCAAAAATGGCGCAAGATGTTAAGCGTTTTTAATTTTTTTAATATTGTGAGTAATAGGATGAATTTTAAAGGAAAATGTATGCATTTTAGTCATATATATTTTCTGCTTATTTTATCATGAAGAATATAAATATCTGAAGTTCAGAAAATCTAATGTGTTATGATAGAAATAGTCAAAAGATAATTCCGATTGATTCTGTGATATTCAGACTGGTGCGGATGTTTATTATGGAAGGAGTAAAGGAATGAGCGACCAGAATATTTTTTGCCGTCCATTGGAATGAAATCATGAATCGACACCCTGCATACAGAAGGTACATTCATAAACCCGACTTCCTTCTTGTCAGGGCAAAAAAAGTGGCTGATCTTATGTCATGATTATAAACTTGAAATGTCGGTAATAAAGTCGATAATCAATGTTAATCACAATATTTTTGCAAGTCATTTTATGATTATCTTATTTAAATTGTGGTACATATTATTTAGGAAATTTTGCCTTTTATCAGCATGGGGAAAACCACCTGTTTAACATATAAGTCATCTGGTGTCATTGGTTGTTTCACAGCCGGAACTTAGGGGGGGTCGACATTTCAATCTGTAATTACATTTTAGTCAAAAATTATAATTTCCAGTTTGCATACGGATTTTTTGTCCTTGTCGGAATGGCATAGAAGCCTTATTAAGTATAATTGAGGCTATTTATGTGCACTCTTTTGCGTTCACTCGGAATTCCTGGATTATTTGCATGCTTCATATCCTCAAAGATATTTGGACCATCGGACAGCCGACGGGGAAGCTTCATTGCGATGGGACAATGTAACAGGAAATAGGAGTTGAAAGGAGAATATCCCATGAGCTCTGAAAAGCGGGTGAATAGAATAAGCCATACTGACCTGGCAAAAATCATTATGATAATTATCCTGGTAGCTTCGATAACATTTTTTGTGTATATAACAGGCGGAACCAAAAAGGTCTTTGTTCACTTGATGTATATTCCGACAGTTATGGCTTCCTGGTTCTGGGGACTATATGGCGGATTGCTTGCAGGAATAATTTGCGGTCTTTCTGCAGGTCCCCTGATGCCGCTTGACGTTGCGTCCGGCATTATGCAGGATCCGATAAACTGGATTTCCCGCCTGTTTATGTTCTCACTGATAGGAATTCTGACCGGGTATATGATTGACAGGATAAACAGACTTAATGAAGAAAAACAGGAAAGAAACCTGAAAAGCCCTTTTTACGACCTGCCTAATGAGAAAAAACTTTTTAATGATATTGAAAACTATATTAAAGAAGGAAAGCATTTTAAAATCATATCACTCAAACTGACCAACCTGAACGAAATAGAAAAATACGTCAGTCTGAAACTTGCATATGATATAGTTGACAGCCTGGCAAAAGAGTTAATGCATAATTGCGGGAAAAAGACCATTTATTCGTATGACAGGGATGAGCTTATAGCGCTTGCATGTGAAGATTGCAAAAACGGTTATGTGGAAAAAATCAGGGAAGTATTGAAGCGATACAACACTGCACCGGTTTCATTAAACGAATATAAAATCAGGGTTGGTTTGAAAGTAGGTGTTTATGTTTATCAGGGCGAGGATTCTTCACCAACCGAAATATACAACAAAGCCCGGATTGCTTATGAACAGGGAGAAGCAAAGGAATCAGGAGTTTATTATTATGACGACAGCCTGAAGAACAGAAGAAGGCATATACAGGATATCACCGGAGCCATCCTTGAATCCATCCAGAAAAAGGAACTTTTTGTAGTTTATCAGCCCAAAATCGATATAGTAAACAGTAAAATTTCAGGTGTGGAAGCGCTGGTAAGATGGAGAAGGGATGGAAAGGATCTTATAGGACCGAATATCTTTATACCCATCGCGGAAGAGATTGGGTTCATTGACAAGATATCGGAATTTGTTTTTGATACTGTAACATCGCAGATACGGAAATGGAAAAGCAAAGGTATTGACATAAAGTGTGCTGTAAACACATCCGTGCATGAACTCGTCCATGATGAACATACCTTATTGGCCAGGGAAACAATTGAGGCCAAAAATATCAAACGGTCCGACATAGAGATTGAAATTACAGAAAGGGCTATAGCTTATGATGACAGAAGGTTGATAGATAAAATGCACTACCTCAAGGAACTGGGATATTCATTGTCCATCGACGATTTTGGAACAGGGTACAATTCGCTGAAAAGCATCGGTGAGATACCCTTTGACAAACTGAAAATCGATAAGTACTTTATCGACAGGATCGATAAAATAGAGATAGCTGAGCTTATCAGGGTTTTTATAGAATACATGCATACATTGGGCAAGACTGTTATTGCCGAAGGAGTTGAGACCGAGGAGCAGCTAAATATCCTTAAAAAGCTGAACTGTGACGAAGTTCAGGGATATTACTTCAGCAAACCTTTGCTGCCGGACGAGTTCGAAACGTTTTACGCACAGTTTTGCCGGGCTAATATGCAAAGTGCGTAGAGTTGAGAAAAACCGATGCAAAGAAACCTCATAAAGAAAGAAGAAAAGAGCAGCCGGATGGCTGCTTTATTGATTCATCCAAAACTTCCACACAAAGTTCAGATAACAACATCTTTTCCAGTTTCAAATTGACGTATAATTTTGTAAGTAATAAAAACAATACCTGTGCAGATATTAAATTAAAGTGAAGTGGAGAATTTGAAATTCTAATAGGTAAATCTTCAAAGGAAAAAGTCCTGAAAGATACAGTCTATATAAACTCAACAAAAAAAATAAAAAGAAGGTTTACAAGAAATTCTACTTTCTCTGAATGTTTTTTTAAAGATTACTTTTTTAATGGCATGCCTCTCAGAAAGATTGTATCTTACCAGTGTACACCTTTTTCAGAAAAAGATTTGTCTGAATTGCTGGAGAGGTTAAACATAAGTTTGGAAGAGGAGTAATAAATAAACGGCGAATATATTCGCCGTTTATTCATATTATTTGTCGAAGTTTTGTTGCGCGTTTTTCAGATGATAAACTATTGAAGGCCTTCCGCCGGTGCTGTAGTCAATTGAATTGGTAAGGTAGTTGATTTCTACAAGATAATTCAGGTAGCGCCTTATAGTGACGCGGGAAAGTGAAAGCTCTGAGGACAGGGATTCACATGTGTGGCTGGTTTTATCGGAATTCCTGAGGTATGAAACAATCTTTTCAAGGGTGGCGGGCTGTATTCCTTTTCTTGCCATGTTGTCCGGCATTAAATGCATATTGAGCAGAGCGTCTATATCTTCCTGCCTGAAACGGTTCTTTTCCGATAACAGATTCTTCTTGTTCAGATATTTCTGGATAGCCTGATTGAATCTGGCGTTATTGAATGGTTTTACAAGATAATCTATAATGCCGTATTTGAGCATTTCGCTGATACTCATCACATCATTGGCGGCAGTAACAACTATGATATCGCTGTTTACTCCTGCCTTCCTGAGTTCCTCCACAAGTTTTGTACCGCCCATGACAGGCATGGTAAGATCAACGATTATTAAATCCACTTTATTGGACAATGCATACTCCAGTGCGTCTTTGCCATTATTGAATATGCCCTCGACTTTGATGCTGTCAAAAGCCTGAAGATAATGCTGGTTTATCTGGGCTACCATCGGGTCATCTTCAACAATGATTGCACGGATCATTT
>Ga0134094_1002585_pt1 | contig 14951 bp, 12 predicted proteins | sample 5_1taG_FD_94458 | JGI IMG/M metagenome (GOLD analysis project Ga0134094, IMG submission 94458) | Switchgrass degrading microbial communities from high solid loading bioreactors in New Hampshire, USA - 5_19_20_110_A1 metaG | ecosystem: Engineered > Bioreactor > Semi-continuous > Anaerobic >... | reverse complement strand
AGTGGCGATTTTCAACTTTATGACCTACGCCAGCATCGACTGGGGCGGTCTGATGGCGGCAGCCGTGATCATCACCCTGCCCGTGCTGGTTATCACCGTCTTCATGCAGCGTTACGTGGTTTCCGGCCTGACCGCCGGTGCGATTAAGGGTTAAGCGAAAAGCAATTCGCCGTTAGCGGTTAGCGATGAGCAAAAGCCAGGGGCGCAATGCGACAAATACGTTGCGCCCGGCTGGCTGCAAATCGCTAGCCGCTTAGTAGTGTATAAGGGTTAAAGAGCACTCAATGAATCAAGCGACTTCTACGATGCGGGCGCTGGTCTTTACCGACTTCAACCGCCATGAGCTTCAGACAGTGCCGGTCCCGCGCCCCGAACACCCCGACGATGTGCTGGTGCGCGTGCACGCGGCCTCGGTGTGCGGGTCCGACCTGCACGGCTACACCGGCAAGACTGGCCGCCGCCATCCCCCGCTGATCATGGGGCACGAAGCGGCGGGCGAGGTGGTCGCGGTCGGGGAGCGTGTGACGCGCGTCCGCCCCGGCGACCGTGTCGCGCTGCATCCGCTGATCTTCCGCCCTGATCCGGAAACCGGGCGTGTCGTGCGCCAGATGATCGGGATGAACCTGCCCGGCGCGTACGCCGAATACACCGTCGTGCCAGAGTCAAATACCTACCCTATTCCCGACACGCTACCCTACACCATCGCCGCGCTGACCGAGCCGACGGCGGTCGCCGTGCATGCGGTCGGGCTGGTGAACGTCCGCCCATATGATCGCGTGCTAGTGATCGGCGCAGGGACGATCGGCCTGCTGACCATGCAGGTTCTGCGGCTGGCCGGGGCGCGCGAGGTGGTGGTGAGCGACGTCAGCGACACGCGGCTGGACATCGCGCGAAAGATGGGCGCGTCGGACGTGATCAACCCGTCCGCGCAGGACTTCACCGCCACGGTGAGCAAGCTCACAGACGGGTACGGATTCGATCTGACGTTCGAAGCAGTCGGCATCACGCCGACGGTCGAGCAGTCGATCAGCGCAGTGTGCGACAAGGGGACGGTCGTCTGGATCGGGAACAGCCAGAAGATCGTCGAGGTCAACATGCAGGCGATCGTCACGCGGGAGCTATCGGTAATCGGCAGCTACGGCATGAACGAGCGCGACTTCGAGCGCGCGCTGGCGATGCTGTCCGATGGGCGCATCGACGTGGCGCCGCTGATCACCCGCCGCGCCGCGCTGGACGAAGGCGAGCGCCTGTTTGACGAATTGTTGGCCGACGAGGCTGTCGTCAAGTGCGTGATTGAGATCCCGTAATAGGACGCCGCACACCTATCAGTCGAAGACGCCGGTCGGGTGACAGCCCCGACCGGCCGCTTTTGCGGCGCGCTCCAGGCTGTCGAGGTACATCTGCTGGCGCGTGTCCGGTGGATAGGCACGCGACTCGGCGTACCCGCCGGCAACCATCTCGGCGTTGACGAACACATCGCCCACGTAGACATACCGCAGCAGGCGGCCATAGCTATCCGTCTCGCTCACGTCGCGGACGAGCGTCACCTGCTTCCCGCTGACCAGCGCGGCATTCGCGGCGGTCGCGGCCTCGTAGCACACTTCGTCACGCTCGGGGGTGTTGATGCCGATGTAACGCACGCGCTCAGTTCGCCCGTTGAGCCGCACGTCGATGGTATCCCCGTCGATCACGCGCGTTACCGTGGCCTGCTCCCCCTCGCCGCCCAAAGCGGGCGTTTCGACTTGCGCAAGCTGCTCCAGCTCTGCACAGCCCGCCAGCGCCATTATCAGCGCCAGAGTCACCAACGCGCGCCGTGCCATGTTTCGGGTTGAAATAATTGAAAAACGCATGAGTCCTCGTGCGGCGATCCAGCCGCCATCTGCCGGATAACCAGTCGAACAGGTGTATTATACTGGCATTCGCCGGGCGCCGCGCAGGAACTCGTGAACCGGAGCGGGAAGCGGTCGCAGGCGGCATTAGGTCGCGCCGTCCGGCAGCCCCTTCCCGCCCACAGGAGTCATCTCGATGCGAAGGGGCATCTCCGCGATGATCGGGCGCGCAGATGCGATCAACGACTGGACGGCCGGGTGTTCCAGCGAGGCGCGGTGATCCGCCTCGCTGCGCCACACTTCGTACACCCAGATGCCGTCGGGATCGTCCGGCGCGCGGCTCACCACATACAGATAGCAGCCATCCAGGTCGCTTAACTCAGCCGCGCAGCAAATAGCCGAGCAGCGTTTCTCGCTGGCCCGGCTGCGCGCGAAACTTTCCAAACAGGCCGTACACGCCTAGCCCTTCAGCTCGCCGCCGGTCAGGCCGGTGACGATATACTTCTCGGTGACGATGTAGAAGATCACCGCCGGGATGATCAATAACATCACATACGCCATGATGCCTGCCCAGTCCCAGCCGTATTGCCCCTGAAACTGCATGATGCCAAGCGGCAGCGGCCACTTGGAGTCGTCGGTGAGGACCAGCAGCGGCAGGAAATACTCGTTCCACGCCTTGACGATCTCCATCGTCACAACCGCCGTCAGCGCCGGACGGGAGATCGGTAGCAGGATATGGCGGAAAAAGCCGAGCGTCGAGCAGCCGTCGATGTAAGCGGCGTCTTCAAGCTCTCCGGGCACAGCCAGGAAGAAGCTGCGCAGGATCACCACGCTGCCCGGCAAGCCAAACGCAGCCAGTGGCAGGATGACGCCCCAGAGCGAGTTCGTCAGGCCCAGGTTCCGCAACTGGATGAACAGCGGCAGCAGCGCGATCACCAGCGGGAACAGCAGGCCAAGCGTGAGGATGTTAAACAGCAGCCCGCGCCCCAGGAATTGCACCCGGCTGAACGCAAACGCCATCATGCTCGACAGCACAATATTGATTGTGGAGGAACCGGCCGTAATGAGCACGCTGTTCTGCGCTGCGGTCCAGAAGGCGTCGCTCTTAAGAATGTTGGTGTAGTTTTCCCAGTGGATCCCGGCGGTGGGCAGGCCAAACGGGCGCGACAAGAACTGGCCGGTTGTGCGCAGGCTGCCGAGGAAGGCGGTCAGCACGGGCCCCATGATGATCACGCCGAGGATGATCAGGATCAGCAGCTTCCCGGCAAGCACCAGTCTGCGATTCAGCCGTGCGCGCCGCTCCAGCGCGAGTGACCGCTGCGTGATAGTGGGTTGAAGGGTTGTGTGCTTGATTGCTTCGCTCATGGTGTGTTACCCCACACTTTGCTGCGTGAAATCACGGCGCAGCACCACGCGCTGATAGCCGAGCGAGAAGATCAGCGTGATCAGGAACAGCACGACCGCCACTGCGCTGCCGTAGCCCATGTAAAAACGCTGGATGCCAAATTTGTAGAGGTAGGTGGCGAGCACGTGGCCGGAGTTGAACGGGTTGCCGCCGCGTGTCAGCGTCTGCACGACCACGAACTGCTGGAACGAGCCAAGCACCGAGAGATAGATCGTCAGGCGGATGGTCGGCCCCATCAACGGCAGCGTGATGCGCGTCAGCACCTGCCACCAGTTCGCACCGTCGACGCGCGCCGCTTCTTCCAGGTCTTTCTGGACGCCCTGCAGCCCGGCCATGTAGAGGATCATGTAATAACCGAAATACTTCCACGTCAGCACGAGGAAGATCGAATAAATGACGACATCCTTGTCGCCCAGCCACTCGACCGGCGTAAGGCCGAAGCTGGTGAATATCTTTGTCGCCAGCCCGTCATTCGGGTGGTAGACGTACCACCAGATGAGGGCGACAATCACCTCAGAGAAGACATACGGGATAAACAGCAACGCGCGGAAGAAGCGCCTGCCTGGCAGCGATCCCCGCCCGACGAGCAATGCCAGCATCATCGCGATCGGAAGCTGCACCAGCAACGACAGCAACATGATCGTGAAGCTGTTTTTTAGCGCCGAACGGAAGACGGTGTGTTCGTAGAGCCGTTCGTAGTTGTCGAACCCGATGTAATTGGTGGGCGGTCCGAACCCGTTCCAGTCAAACAGGCTGTAGCGGGCCGACTGCACCACCGGTACCAAGACGAAAGTCAGAAACAAAATCATCCCTGGCGCGACAAGCAGCACGACCATCAGCGCTTTGTTGACATTCCGGCGCAGCAGCGTACGGTCGAGCGGCGGTGATGACTTGCCAGGCAGCACCCGAAAGTTCGTCGCTGACATCATGCATCCTTTGCGCTCTAACAATTTATCCGGGCGGGTGCGGAAAGTGTGGCATCGGACAGCGCACCGAACTCCGCCGCCGACGCCACACCTGTCCTACAAGCCTAGCTCTATTTTACCCGAGTTCGAAGGCCGCCGACTCTTCAATCATCGCGGCAGCTTCTTCTGGGGTAATTTCGTTCGCAAACAGCCCCTGCACCGCGTCCAGCACGGTCTGAGCAACCGCCGGCGGCAGGAACTGGTCGTAGTAAAGCTGGAAGTACGGCGCCTCGTTGCGCGCCTGCAGAATGGTGCTCATGATCGGGTCATCGGCCAGCACGTCTTCCGCGCCTGCCACCGTCGGCAGGATCCACAGCTCAGCACCACGACGCTGCGCATCCACGCTGGTGATGAACTTCAGGAAGTCGATGGCCTCGTCGGGCGCGTCCTTGCCGACCGCGAAACCATCGCCGCCACCCAGGACGTCGTTCGGATTTCCGGCGCCTTCAGGGATGGCCGGGAACGGGAACCAGCCGAGGTCATCGCCGATGCCCTCGCCCGACTCGCTGTTCGCAGCCATGTTGCTGACCGCAAACTGGCCCTGCAGTTCCATTGCGGCCTCGCCGTTGCCCATGACGCGGCCTTCGTCGCCGAAGGTGCTGCTCATAAAGCCTTCCTGGAACGGCTCAAGCGCGACCAACTGCTGGAGGTATTCACCCGCCTTGACAAACGGCTCGTCAGCGAACGACCCTTCGCGGTTGTAAGCATTGATGAAGGCTTCCTCGCCGCCGAGACGCGTCGCCAGATACACCCACCAGAAGTGACCCGGCCACTTGTCGCCCTCGCCGAGCGCGATCGGGGTGATGCCCGCGTCCTTCAGCGTCTGAACAGCCTCAATGAACTCGTCCCAGGTCGCCGGGGGATTGTCGGGATCCAGCCCGGCCTGCTCGAACAGCGCCTTGTTGTAGAACACGCCGACCGCGCCCCAGGTCCACGGCACGCCATAGTACTCGCCATTCTGGCCGTACAGCTCAAGCGCCGCCTGGGTGGTGAAGGAGTTCTTCCACTCGCCGTCGTTCGCCTCAAGCTCCGGCGCGATGTTGCGGACCATGCCCGCATCCGCGTACTGCCACAGTACGCCACCGCCCCAGCTCTGGAACAGATCCGGCGGCTCCCCGGCCTGCATCACGGTCACGAGCTGGCTCTTGAACGCCTCGTTCTCCAGCACCGTGATCTCGATGTTCACGTGGGGATTGGCTTCCATGTACTCCGCAGCCAGCTCATCCCAGTAGGCGCGGTCCGGGGGATTCGTGGTGATGTGCCACCAGGTGATCGTCACCTGTTCTTGGGCCTGGCTGCGGGGCAGCCCCACCAGCCCACCGACGACCCCTACGACCAAAGCCAAGATCAAGAAGTTCTTCAACAATCTCATCTTGCGCTCCTTAAATACTCGGCGAGGGTTGCCTCGCCACAAGCGAATCAGTATCGCCGGTTTTTATCCGGCGCGATACCCATCTGGTGCCTGACCGGCGCGCACGACTCGCGGATGACCAGTTCGGTCGGCATCTCCACGCGCTCGCCGGGCAGATCGGGGTTATTCAGCCGCTCCAACAGCAGGCGAGCGGCCGTCCGCCCCATCTCCTCAAGCGGCTGGCGGACCGTCGTCAAACCGGGGTGGACGTGGCCCGCCTCCCAAATGTCGTCAAAACCAATCAGCGAAATGTCTTCCGGCACGTGCAAGCCACGCTGCAAGATACCGTCCATCACCCCAAACGCCGCCAGGTCGTTTGCGGCGAAAATGGCGGTCGGCGGATCGTCCAGGCTGAGGAAATGCTGTGAGGCGGCATAGCCCGGCGTGCGGAAGAAATCCCCCTGATAGATCAGGTTGGGGTCTTCCGGGATACCGGCATCGGCCAGCGCGGCACGGTACCCGGCGAGCCGGTCCAGCGAGCACTGCATCTCCGGCGAGCCGATGATGTAGCCAATCCGGCGGTGCCCTAGCTCAATCAGGTATCTGGTCGCGTCGTACGCGCCGCGATAGTTGGTGGCCTGTACAGTTGAGGTGAGCGGGCTGTCGACATGCTGATAGTCGATCAGCACGTGCGGATACTGCTGCTGGTGGAGTGTTTCCAGATATTCGCGCGCGTTCGTCGGCAGCACAAGCAGCAATCCGTCCGCCAACCCACGCGTGATCGTCGCCACGTACGCCGACTCCTTGATCTTCCGGCGGTGCGTGGTGTACAGCATCAGGTCGTACTGGTTCGCCGCCAGTTCCGCATCAATGCCCCGGATGAGTTGTCCAACGTAGTTGTTGCCAATGTCGTGAACCAGCAGACCGATCACCTGAGAGCGTCCACCGCGCAGGCTGCGCGCCTGCTGGTTAACCACATAGCCCAGACGCATCATCGCGTTCAGCACGCGCTCGCGCGTTTCGGGCAGCACGTGGGTGTGATTATTGATGACGCGCGAGACGGTGGAATAGGACACACCGGCTTCGCGTGCGACGTCGATGATGGTAACGGCGTTCGTTCGCCTGTTTCGGACGCTCATGGTCCCCTGGTGAGAAGCACCGATGAATGATCGGATGACCAGATAGTGAGTGTGCGTGGCGCAACGCCGGGCCAATGAATTTGCATATCGTTCATGACAACGTTTTCAGAGCCTGGCGGGTTTTCACGCACAGTAAGTATGGCCCGTGACCTCGCTTTCCCGCGCAGTTCCAATTTCAGGATATAACGTTTCAACATCCTATGTCAAGTAATTCATGGAAACGTTTGCATGATTTGACGACCTTTCCACGTCCGAGAAAACATTACAGAGTCGATAAAACCTGTAAACAGGACATAAAGGTGAATAGACATCTGAAGAACGTAAACCTAGAATCCAAATATAGATCGCATGTGCATGTAGCTGTTAAGTCTATCGCTTACCGGTAATCGTTCGTGACGGCGTAAGAGTTATGGGGGTGTGGGAGCATGAAGCTCATTATTCAGATTCCGTGCCTCAACGAGGAGAGCACGCTCCCGTTGACGCTGGCAGAACTACCGAGGTATGTCGAGGGTGTCGATGTTGTCGAGTGGCTGGTTATTGACGATGGCAGTACGGATAACACCGCCTGCGTGGCGCGCGAGTGCGGCGTCGATTACGTCGTCAGCCACACGACGAACAAGGGCCTAGCAGCCGCCTTTCAAACCGGGCTAAACGCCTGCCTAGAGCGCGGCGCGGATATCATCGTCAACACCGACGCCGACAACCAGTACCCCGCACGGTACATCCCTCAATTGATCGAGCCGATCCTTCGCGGCTACGCGGACATCGTGATCGGCGACCGTCAGACCAACACAATCGAGCATTTTTCCACCACGAAAAAGGTGTTGCAGAAGGCGGGGACGACCGTCGTCCGGCGCGTTGCAGGCACGGAAGCGAAAGACGCGCCGAGTGGCTTCCGCGCCTTTTCGCGCGAAGCGGCCATGCGGATCAACGTACTATCGGGCTACACCTATACGCTCGACACCATCATCCAGGCTGGAAAGAAGAACCTGACCGTGGCGCACATCCCGATCAAGACCAATCCGGATCTGCGCCGATCGCGTCTGGTGCGGAGCATCCCGCGCTATGTGCTGTACTCCGCCGTGACCATCGTGCGGCTGTTCGCGCTCTACCAGCCGTTGCGCACCTTCACCTACCTGTCGCTGCCCTTCTTCCTGGTCGGCGGCGGGCTACTGTTCCGCTTCCTGCTCCTGGTGTTGATGGGCCAGACGGCGCGTGGGTCGCATATTCAGTCGGTGGCGATTGGCTCGGCGCTGTTTGTGATCGGGTTCCTGATCTTCCTGATCGGCATTGTGGGCGACCTGATCGCGACCAACCGTCGATTACATGAGGAAACGCTGTATTATCTGAAACATCTCGCGTTTGATGGCAGCCATCACAGCAACAGGTCGAATATGCCGACCTACGTGTTCGGCAACGGCATGTCGCTTCACTCGCGGCTGTCCGACCCGTGCCGCGAGCCATCGGACGCTGTCAAATCACATCAGAGGTAGCGTCTCTGGCCCTTCATCGGGCGCGCGGGCTATTACCGGACAGACCGGCTTGATCTGCGCATCATTGCACATGCGCTCTTCGTGGAGAATGTGTGGGTTGCCATCTCTGCGGTGACGTCCGGCGCGCTCGTGCTTGGCGCCACCACGAACGTCTCGTTCTCTAAACCGGCCCGCGACTACGCGGCGCCTGCCAATCCTGTATTGAGTTTGCAGTCGTCACAAAAGGGCACGGAAAGCGGTTTATCTGGCATCGACAACTGAGCCTCAGGGGGTGGGGACATGTCTTCTCTCGCTGGCGTCCGCCAGGGCGTAACGTCATTCCTGTTCAACGACACTGACGACGTCGCACCGATCCCAACACTGCGCCTCAGCCACGCTCAGACCGCAGGTCTACTGATCGTGCTCTCCCTGTTGATGCTGGTGCCGGTTATCTTCTTCAACTATCTCTATCCACTCTCCCCGGCGCGGATTGAGCGGCCCGCCACCGCGCTGATGCAAGACCTCGGTCTGTGGCGCTGGTTCGGCCAGCGCCAGCCGGACGCCCTGAGCAATCGGTATACGCTCGCCGCGCTGATCGTGCTCGGCTCCCTGATCAGCTTCGCCGCCTACGGGCTGGCGATCTGGCTGGTGTGGAAGAAGGCCGCCACCCGCACGCTGCTGGCGATCGTGATCGGGGGATCGCTGGTGTTTATGTTGCTTTCGCTGTGGTCGCTGCCGAACTTCAACACCGACATCTACGATCACATTCTGCGCGCGCGCACCGTCTCGGAATACGGCGAAAACCCGTACATCGTCGAACCAGCGGCGTTCCCGCAAGACCCGATCTACCCCTACGCAAGCCCGAAGTTCATCCACATGACCACCGACAAGCTGCCGACCTGGACGCTGATCAGCGCGGCGGGCGCGGAAGTGGCAGGCGATGACGCGACCACCAATCTGCTGGCGGCGCGCGGGCTGATTACGCTGTTCAACATCGGCAGCGTCGTGCTGATCGTGCTGATCCTGCGACGATGGAATCCGCTTTACGCCGTGGCAGGCGCGATCGCCTACGGCTGGAACCCGGCGAACATCATTCTGACGCAGGGCAAGCCCGATCCGGTGATGGTGTTCTTCCTGCTGCTCGGCGTGCTGATGCTGACCATGCAACGCTATCGCTGGATGGTCATCTTGCTGGCGATCGCCACGCTGACGAAGCTGATCCCCCTACCCCTGGTGGGGATCTACTTCCTGCGCGAGCTCAAAGCGCGCCGCTGGAAGGAGCTTGTCATCGGCGGGCTGCTGTTCGTGGTCGTGGTCGTGGCGCTCTATCTGCCGTTCGTCAACACGCTCGACGTGGCGCAAGACCAGCTCAGGTTGCTGCGGCGCGGTGGATCGGGCCTGCCCGGCGGGATCCGCTACGTCTTCGTGGCGGGGTTCGCCATGTTGGTGCTGTATCTGGGGTTGCGCCGTGCGGACAGCGATCGCAAGATGCTGTGGAGCTGGGCGCTGGCCTTGCTGTACTTCGCCCTGTTCCTGACCAAGATCGTCAATTCCTGGTATCACCTGACGTTTATCGCGGTCGCGGCGGTCGCCATTCGCTGGCCGATGGTATTGATGATGCTGGCGATCACGTGGTCGTCATTTCTGCTGAACACGTGGCGCGCGGCATCCACGCCGGAGTTCACGCTGCCCAGCCCGGAGATCCCGCGTCTGGTGATGTACCTGTCGCTTCCGGCGCTGGCGCTGCTGGTGTCGACGGCGCTGGTTGCGATCCGCCTGCGCCGCTCGAACCAACTGCACAACGCTTAGGCGCGGCGCACACGCCTCGCAGCATGATTTCAAAACGTCTGGGTGCAGAGTGCCCAGACGTTTTTTATGCGATCGTGCAAAGGAAACAAACTTTCGCGGCAAAATCGCGCCTTAGCGAGAAATAGGGCTATAATAGGCAGATAGTGAATTAAATTGACCTTTCGCACAGTCTATTCTTAAGTGTTGGAAAGGAGTGTTGCAGCCTCTTTTAGCGGTTCGCGGGGCAGCTCCTTCCGGCGAATCGCTGCCTAGCGACTGTTTTGCCCGACGGGCACTACGCAGGGCAACCGCCCACCGTCAGACGCTTCTTCCCATGCCGCCCGGTAATGTCTCGGAACGCCTTTGAGCTTATACCGTTTGAGTACTGGAGTTTTTATGGCAGACCAAGGTTCACCTGAGTATGCACTCCAGATGATCGGAATCGAGAAGTATTTCGGTCTGGTGTGCGCTCTGAAAAACATTCACCTCACTGTGGGCCGCAACGAAATCGTGGGGCTGATCGGCGACAACGGCGCCGGAAAGTCCACTCTGGTGAAGATCCTGACCGGCGTCTATCGCCCCACCAGCGGCGAGCTCTACATCGCCGGGCAAAAGGTCAACACCCGCACCTACAACGTCAAGCAGGCCCGCAAGTATGGCATCGAAACCGTCTACCAGGATAAGTCGCTCGGCGAGAAGCAGGTTCTCTGGCGGAACTTCTTCGTCGGGCGGCAGATCACCAACCGCCTCGGCTTCATCAACGTCAAAGAAGAGAAGCGAATCGCGCAGCAGATCATGCTTGAAACCATCGGCTTTCGTGGCCGGGGGATCACTGTCGATTCGCGCGTTAGCAAGCTCTCCGGCGGTGAGCGTCAGGGCGTCGCCATCGGCCGCGCGATGCACTTCGAGGCCGAGCTAATCGTGCTCGACGAGCCGACCGTTGCCCTCTCGCTGAAAGAAGTGCAGAAGGTGATCAACTTCGTGCACAAGATCAAAGAGGGTGGCAAAGCCTGTATATATATCTCTCACGCCATCCAGGACGTGTACGAAGTCGCTGACCGGTTTGTCGTGCTCGACCGTGGGGAGATCGTGGCGAGCATCGACAAGCAAAACACGTCACTGAAAGAACTTGATGAATTCTTGCTCGAATTCGCTTATGGCCGGAGAGATAGACGGGAATCATGAGTCGCGCACGCTCCACCCTCAGATTTTTTACGCGGATTGAGGGCCTGCCCATTCTGGCGGTCCTGATCGTCCTGTACATCGCATTCATCCTGACCGCGCCGGACGTCTTCACCAAGCCCCGCATCTACATGTCGTTCCTGCAAACGGTCGCCCCACCGCTGATCCTCGGCCTGGGGCTGACGTTTGTGATCACGGCCGGGGAGATCGACCTCAGCTTTCCGGCGGCCGTCGCGTTCACGGGGTACGTCTTCACGTGGACTTATCAACAACTCGGCGAGTCGCTCGGCCTGACATGGGCTGCATGGGCGGGGTTCGTCGCCGCGCTGCTGGCCGGAGCGCTGGTCGGCTGGGTGAACGGCATCATGGTCGCGAAGATCGGCGTCCCGTCCATCATGGCGACGCTCGCCGCGCAGTTTTTCTGGTATGGCGTCACCGTTCTGCTGGCGGGCGGCCTGCAAGCGACGCTCAAAGGGATCGAAGAGACAGCGGCGCACAGCATTTTCGTTGGCCGCATCTATGGGGTGATCCCATCCGAGGGACGCGGGCAGATCGGCATCCCGCAGCAATCGCTGTGGGCGCTTGGGCTGACGATCCTCTCGTGGTTCATCCTGAACCGTCACAAGTTCGGCGAATCGGTGATGTTCCTGGGCGACAATGAAAACGTCGCGCGGGTAATGGGCGTCAACGTCGAGGCCACGCGCATCAAACTGTTCATCTTGATGGGCGTCTTCGCTGCGTTCGCGGGCGTCATTCTGACGCTGCAGGTGCGAGTCTTCTACCCGACCCAGGGCCAGGGCATGTTGCTTCCCGTGATGGCGGCGGTGTTCATCGGCGGCACGTCGATCGCTGGCGGCCTGGGATCCATGCTCGGCACGTTCTGGGGCTCGTACATCATCGGCTCGCTGGAAGCCGGGGTCGTGGCAACCGGCATCAGCGGCTTTTGGGTCCAACTGGTCGAAGGGCTGGTGATGGGCGCTTCGGTGGTGCTCAACATCTTGATCGGAGAGGGCCGGCTCAAGGCGGTGACCAGTCGCGTGGAGCACTGGACGCGGCCTTTGCGCTCGCGCCCATCCAGCGAAATCGCACGCCAGCAAGGCTCCGACTGAGCACCTTCCGATCCGCCTAAGCAGAAGGGGTAAGAAAGGAGCAGCTATCGAAGGGACCAGAAGCACTAGACACTCCTTACCGGGGCAAACGTAAAGCCTGTTGTTTTTGCAAAAGGAGTTTACGAAATGAAACGCTTCTCTAGCCTGATTGTCGCGATTGCTATTGTGGCGCTGGCGCTTGGCGCGGCCTTTGCCGGGCAGCCGGTGTCTGCGCAGGACGGCGATCGCCTCGTGGTCTACATGCAGATGGGCGGCACACAGGGCGACGGCACGACTCTGGCCCGTACCAACGGCGCGCGTGCAGCGGCAGAACATCTCGGCATTGAGCTGCACGAGCAGTACGCGAGCTGGGATCAGCAGACGATGATCGACCAGTTCAACGAAGCGCTGGCCGCCGATCCAGATGGCATCGTCATCATGGGGCATCCGGGTGAAGACGCCTTCGCGCCCCTGGTGGAAGAAGCCATCAGCCGGGGAATCATTGTCACGAGCGGCAATAACCCGCTCCCCAATCTCCAGGCGCGTTACCAGCAAATGGGCTTCGGCTATGCAGGTGCTGACCTGTATGAAGGTGGGTATCTGACCGGGCAAGCGATGGTCGCCGCCGGGCTGCAGCCGGGTGACGAAGCGCTGGTCTACGACATCTGGCACCAGGAAGGCCGCAGCCGCAGCTCGCAGGGCGTCTTTGACGCGCTGACCGACGCGGGCCTCATCGTCGAGAAGCTGGACGTCTCGCAGGAAGTGGACTCCGACGTCTCGCTCGCGATCCCGATCCTGACGGCCTATCTCGAAGCGCACCCGAATCTCAAGGCGATCGGCACGCAGCACGGCAACATCACCGCGAATATGGTGAACGTGCTGAAGGACGCCGGGCTGGAGCCGGGTGAAATCATCGTCGGCGGCATCGACCTTTCGCCCGCCACGATCGAAGGCATCCAGACGGGCTACATCAGCGCCAGCTTCGACCAGATGCTGTACCTGCAGGGCTACTTCCCTGTGTTGCAGATCTGGCTGACGGCGAACTACAAGATCCCGGGGCTGGTTATCAACACGGGCGTCGGCATGGTTACGCCTGACAACATCGAGGAACTGATCCCGCTGATCGAGGCGGGCGTCCGTTAGTCTGCCCACGTTCTGATACGCCAGAGCGCCCCTGCCCCTTATCGCAGGGGCGTTTTGCGTCTCCCACGCCGCTTGGTCCTGCTTGACACCGATTTTCATTTTCCTATAGAATGAGCGTAACTATTGCATACGATTAATTGAATACGATTTCTTACAAGCTTGCTGTTTTGATGTTTGGCCTGTCTCCGCTGCCGTGAGGGTATTCCTGTGAACCATATTCAAATCGACGTTGACCGCTCGTTGGGACCCATCAACCGCAACATCTTCGGCGGATTTGCCGAGCACCTGGGCCGCTGCATCTACGGCGGCATTTACGGCCCCGGCTCGCCCCTCTCCGACGCCAACGGGCTGCGCACCGACGTGCTGGATGCGCTGCGGCGCCTGCGCATCCCGGTGATTCGCTATCCGGGCGGAAATTTCGTCTCCGGCTATCGCTGGCGCGATGGCGTCGGCCCGGTCGAGGAACGAGTGGCGCGCACCGACCTTGCGTGGGGTGCGCTGGAGCCAAACACCTTCGGCACGAACGAGTTCATCACCTTCTGCCGCAAAATCGGCGCGGAACCGTACATCGCCGTCAACTGTGGCGATGGGGATATGCGCGAGGCGCGCGACTGGGTTGAGTACTGCAACGGCACGCGGAACACCGCCCTCGCCAACCTACGCCGCCAGCACGGGTTTGAAGAGCCACACCGCGTCAAATACTGGGGCATCGGCAACGAGGTCGATGGGCCGTGGCAGATCGGCTTCAAGACGCCCGAAGAATACGCGCGCGCGTTCACTGAATTCGGCAAGGCGATGCGCTGGGTCGACCCGGAGATCAAGTTGCTGGCGTCGGCGGTGTCGTTGTGGGAAGGCGACTTTGTCGAGCGCGCGCAGCTTCTGATCGAGCAGGCGGGAGACCTGATCGATTACATGGCGCTGCACTGGTACGTGGACAACCACGCGAACGATTACGACACGTACATGACCACGTCCGAGCTTATCGAGGAGCGGCTCTCGTCGTACGAGGGGCTGATCCGCGCGCTGCGTCTCGACAACGCGATTAAGCGCCCGATCTATATCGCAGTCGACGAGTGGAATGTGTGGTATCGCACGCATCCAGCTTTCGGCAACGAGCTGAACAACCTCGAAGAAATCTACAACCTGGAAGATGCGCTCGTCGTGGGGATGCACCTCAACGCCTTCATCCGCCACTCGCAGACCGTCCAGATGGCGAACATCGCGCAGATCGTCAACGTCATCGCGCCGATCTTCACCAGCCCGGACGGGTTGTTCCTGCAGACGATCTTCTACCCGTTCGAGCTGTACAGCCGCATGGCGGGGCCGATCGCGCTCGACGTGGACTGGCGCGGGGATACCTTCTCGGCGGGGGCGTACACTGGCGTACGCTCGCTGGACGTCTCCGCCACCTTCGACCCGGAGCGGCAGCAAGTCGCGCTGTTCGTGGTCAACCGCTGCGACACCGAGCCGCTTGAAACGACGATCCGCCTGACGGAAGGGTGCTTCAGCGGCGAGGCGAAGGTTTCGGTCGTCAACGGGCCGGACATCAAAGCGGAAAACTCGTTCGCGGCGCCGGATGTGGTCGGCGT
>Ga0134094_1002582_pt1 | contig 14962 bp, 8 predicted proteins | sample 5_1taG_FD_94458 | JGI IMG/M metagenome (GOLD analysis project Ga0134094, IMG submission 94458) | Switchgrass degrading microbial communities from high solid loading bioreactors in New Hampshire, USA - 5_19_20_110_A1 metaG | ecosystem: Engineered > Bioreactor > Semi-continuous > Anaerobic >... | reverse complement strand
TTATCTCAAATAGGGAATTAGGTTAAAAGCACAAAATTATTGACAGACCCTAACGGAGGTACCATTGTGCTTTATGATATCAATGTAAAATCGAATATTCAGCGACAAGCTAATACACGCGACAAAATTGAAAAAATCTAACCTATTACATGCTTAACTCATAACCAAGCTTTACCTATGAATGCATTTATCTCTGAGCTATTCTTTATTGTATGTTATCATGTCGTAAAATACATTCTCTGATATGATTTCAATATCGAATCCTGCCAGTTTTAACTGCTCAGCTTTTTTCTGCTTTGTACTTTTCCCGCCCTTAATAGTAGTGCAATAGTCATAATTTCCGAGCACAAGATAATTAGTATTTTTATTAACTCCATCGCCGCATTTTCCACCATTATCCACGACAATCTGCATTGCTTCTTTTCGTGTCATTCGTTCCAGTGTTCCAGTAAATACAAATACTTTTGCATAAATAGGCGAAGTCTCATCAAACTCATTCGTTGATGCCTGAATATCTTTCGCAGAAAACGTATTTTTTGTCGGTAGGATCGACTTAATGTCAATACCATTGTCCTCCATATATTGTTTCATATATAGATAGCAGCGGTTAGTCTGTTCAGCGTCTGCTAAAGCTCGATGCTCAATGGTATCGCTAACACAAAAACGATCAATAAGGTCGCAAAGTCTATGATGCCTTTCCTGTGGAAACAATCTCCGACTCAAACGCATTGTATCGATAAAATTATTTTTAAATGGTTTATGTAATATTTCGATGCAGGTATCATAAATAAAGTTAATATCAAAATTCACGTTATGCCCAATGACAATGCTGTCACCAATAAAATCGAGAAACTTCTGCAAGACATTGTTAATGTCAGGAGCAGTTGAAAGCATTTCATTCGTTATTCCCGTCAGCTCTGTGATAAAATCATCAATTTCATATCCGGGATTCACAAGTGAAGAGAAGCGATCGACAACCACACTATCTTCTACACGTAATGCGCCAAATTCAATAATATCATTCCATTGCGGATCAAGTCCTGTTGTTTCTAAATCAATGACCGTGTAACTGCTAGGAAGCAAGAGAAGGCTAATGCCTTTTTCATCTCTTGAGACTTTTTCTGCCGAAAACCCTAAGCTTATAGTTATACCCATTTTGCTGACCTCCTTTATAGGCTATTTGGTTTTTAGATATTGTAATGGGATTTTTTTTGAAAATCCATACTACATCCAACCCGACCACTCAGGCCTCAAAAAAATCCGAAAAAACATCTAAATCGTCCACTCGCGATGGCTGACATCTAACCTGTACACTCACCGAGCAACGATAGGCTCACCTTGATGTCTGGGCTGTATTTTTCGTTTTGTCCGTTCGCGGAAATAGGTCGAGCATGGTTTTTATGGGTGATTTCTGTTCGAGGGAACAGTTCAACAATTTTTGCCCGTTCGCGGGAACAAGTCGATATATGGTTTATAACACGACACATCCACTAGAACGATAGCATTGGAATCGTCAACGAACAATGGCAGAGATTGCAGCAGCTATAGTAACACTGTCATCAACAGTATTTTCCCTTCCAAAAGAGATTCGAAGTGTTCCTTCAGCGTACTCTTTTGGAACCTGAATTGCTTCAATGACATGTGAAAGTTTTGTTTCTTTAGAATCACAAGCTGCTCCGGTGGATATATATATGCCTTTCAGATCAAGGCGATGAAGCAACATTTCTCCATTAGAATGTTTTATTGAAATGTTAATATTACCCGGAAGCCTTTTATTCTTATCCCCGTTAATAACATAATCTATTCCAAATTTATCAAGCTCACTATAAAACCGTTCAGTTATTATCTTCAATCGTTCAGCTTCTTTTTGCATTTGGCTAACACAATTCTTTAGTGCAACAGCCATTCCGACAATACCTGCCACATTTTCTGTTCCAGCGCGGAATCTTTTTTCTTGAGCACCGCCATCAATATACGGTAAAATATTAGTTCCTTTGCGTATGTATAAAAACCCCACACCTTTTGGTCCATGAAACTTATGAGCAGATGCAGAAAGTAAATCAACACATAGGTCTTGTACATTCACTGGAATGTGTCCAACAGCTTGTACTGCATCAGTGTGCATGTACGCCCCATGTTGGTGTGCGATTTCAGCTATCTTTTTTATTGGTTGTATTGTCCCAATTTCATTGTTAGCAAGCATAACAGACACAAGTATCGAATTGTCTGTTATGTAATCTTTAAGAACATTGGAGTCAATCACTCCATCTTGTTTAACGGGCAAATAAAAAACAGGGTAACCAATTCGCTCCAACGTATTGCAAGAATTCAATACAGCATGATGTTCAATAGCTGAGGTAATAATCGTTCGCCGGATGCTAGAGGCTCCATTTACATTATCGTATTGTGTGATGCCTTTTATAGACTAGTTATTACTCTCGGTACCTCCGGATGTGAAAAATATTTCATCGGGTTCAGCATTAATACAATCTGCGATGGTTTCACGTGCCTCTGTAATTGCTTTCCGTTCAGCACGTGAAAAAGAATATGGGGCAGATGGATTGCCATAATTATCCCGCAGCCACGGAATCATTGCTTCAAAGGCTTCATCATCGAGTTTTGTTGTGGCTGCATTATCTGCATAAATCAATACGATACCCCCTTCTCTCATTCTTTGTATTGAATGTTTGGCACGTCAGGGTTGGTATATTCTTTCGGAGCAATAACGTGTAATTGACTCCTTATTACCTGTCGCATTTCTTTGGCTGGCTCAAGACAATATTTTATAAATTCATCCCGCGGTATATCATCCTTGGTTTTTGCATGTGGAAACAAAAGCTTTACAAATCCAGTGCAAAGACGTACTATTGCATCAAGGTCACGCTTATATGCTTTTGGTGGCACAGCAATGCATGAATCCACCAAAGTTGAATAATGTAGTTCGTCACGCAGTGAATGTAGGACTTCTGCAAAATACTCAGTATTTAAAGCCCATCCTTTAGCAACCAAGTTTTGATGAAATTTTGGTATTTTCCATCCCGGAATAAAGCCATGGATTCTATCAAGTGTTTCCGCTTTACGGAAAATTGGGTTTATGGCATCGACCATATTAACTTGTGTATTAAATTTCTCCGCTTCTATATTTCCCAAAACAACAATTCCTGAACTAGCAGGAATTTCAGAGTCAAACCCCTTAACGATACCGTCTTGCATATAGGTAGTGAGAGCAGCCTGTATCTGTGCAGGTTCAAGAAATTTCATGTTCTGAATTTCATCAAAAGCAACATAGTCGAAGCGTGTGACAAGTCCTCCTGTTTTCAAGTTATTATCGTAGAATAGGGTAGCTCTTGATACCGTACCTCCCGAAACAACCCAGCCACGTTTGCTGATTTTTTCATATACGTAACTTTTACCTGTACCACGAGGTGCAAGTTCGATCAAATTTACTCGCCGTTCAACAAAAGGTAACAAACGACGGATAAAATACATTTTTTGTTCCTCTGTGTCATATCCATCTGGGTTGTAATCTACAGCAGAAATAAGCAAATCAAGCCACTCTTCGGTAGTAAAATTGGTACGGGCTTCGCGGTAAAAATCTAAGTCCACACTGTATGGGCAAAACGGCTGATATCCAATCAACTTGACATATCCACGTGGGGGCTTTTTAGAGAAGTCCTGTTCCCACACAAGATCAATGATTCCCCAGTTTTCACTTTCACGGAGCAATGTCTCCTGCCATCTGCTAACTACGTCATTGGCAACTTCACCACCAGCACCAGACTTAGTTCCACCGAAGTCTGGTAACTCAAACAAAGTCTTTCCCGTTTTGACATCGACCCCAACTCGAATTCTGGCAAGAAAACGGATGCTCTCCCCGTTGACCATCTGGAACTTGAATTGTTCGTAATCCTCACGGTTGGGGATATATTTTTTTATGTAGCGAACCACGCCGTTATAGTCAATATTCCCGTTTTCATCAGAAAATTTCATTACAAGCCAGTCTCTCATATAAGACGGTAGACTAAGGTCGGCAAAAAACTTTGTTCGTTCAGGATTCTTAAGTACCACCATCTCTGAGAATACTTCTTTAATCTTGTCCATTGGCTATCCTCCTTAAAGAAACAAAGTACAGCCTTGTTCCTTGAATTCTTCAATTTTTATCTCCAATTCGCTGCGATCGCAATCAATATATTCTGCGAGACAGTCAAGGCAGTACAACTCGTTTACATTTCTTCCGAGCATTTTCTGTGTAAGCGCTATTTCATCTTTACTCAAAATTTTATTGCACTCAGTGCATTTCTTTTTCTCTCTCATTATGGCAACCCCATTATATCATCATTAATCGTTATGCCCTTTGGCTTTTTTGCTGTTTCTTTGAGTGAAAGTGGAGTTTTACGAGTTACAACAATTACAGGTACAAGATATTCTTCAGGTGTCATTCCACCGTGTATTTCTCCAGCAACAGCCTTCTCATCGGTATTTCCGCCCGCAGCATTGCCTGATTGTTTAAAATGCTCATGGGTTTTCATAACGATATAGTGTTTTCCATCAATTTCCGTACGCTCCATTGAAGTGGTCAGTGCTACATAATTATCATCCTTTAACTCGACAAACCTTCCAAAAGATCGAACGATTGCGTTCTTGGGAGGCTCAATAGCAAAATTCTCCGCATCGTGAAAGAGCAAAGCCGCAAGCCGGCTACTACCGTGATCTCCAGTTACAATAACCCTGTTTGTTTTCGACAACATTTCTGACACATGTTCAACAATCTCTTTCATAATTTCCAGCTGACGGGCAATACACAGGAAATAATCCCTATCATCTGGCATACCATTATGAGAGAGTTTATCGAGTCTATCCCACTTTATATCTGCAACTGTCCACTTATTGTTGAATTCAGTTTCTGTAGGTAAAAGCGCCTTTGCAATTAATGTCTTCACGGTAACCGCAATATCAAGAGAATTTAATCGCTTCAATAATACAGGAATCCATTCTGCACCTAGTCCATCGATCCAAAACTGAAGACTATCGTTAGTGCTATTCTGTTGAATAACCTTATTTCTGCTATCAATAGCATCGAAATCAATACTACAAGGTATATCTGTGGTTGGCCTATTTATCAATTTACACCGACGATACCAGTTGAAATACTGTTTAATTTCTCCTGATCCTGAATCAGCTGCATCAGGATTTAAATATTCGGCCAAATCAGGGTAATCTGATTTTAGTTGCTCAACAAGAGCATTGACATCAGCTCCGCTACGTAAGAGACCGCTTACTGTCTTCACAGCATATGCACGTTCCTCAAGTGTCCTGTATGTCAACATCATCAATCTGGATTCAGGGTCAGGGATTTTGTCGAGTCTTGCAAAATACTTGTCACCATAAGATAGGTCAAGAACCTTCAATGCAGTAGTCCTTTGGCAGATGAAAGAGTCCAACAATTTCGGTAATTCAAAAATTGAATCTCTAAGCGAAATGGGTATCTCTCTCGCTGTTGCTGCCTTGTTAATAGCAAATGTGTAGTAATCGTCTGATGGATATAGTTTGTACCATAAACGCAACAAATTTAATTCATCATCCGAGAGTTCGTTAAAGCGCGCCAATACACTAATGGGGTCAAGACTGTGTTCGAAATTAAGTAAATACTTAATGGTCTCTGCAAAGGGTTTGTCCTGTTTCACATTCCGAGCAATGAATTTCCAAAATTTCTCGTTACCGTCATCCTTCTTAAGCTTCTCGCCATCGGTAACACGAGAAACAACATAAGCAAATGGTTCATCAATAATGTTCAGGTTAATTCCGCCGTAAGTAGGTTCTGCATATCGGTACAATTTCGTTAGGAGCGAAAAACTGTTTCGGCTTTTGTCACCGAATAATGATGTCCATTTTAGAAACCATTCTTCCAAATTCATAGCATCTGCAGCTATTGCCTCTCCAAAATCCGGCGAATAAATGGTGAGGCTGTACTCAGATTCAGTTGAAGATTCATTTACCTCCCAAATGAATTGTTGCTGTCGCTCATCTTGGATAGGCATTATGGAATCAAATATTTTTCTGCCTCCGAATATCGGAATTATATACTTTGTTGTAGAACTTTCTGGCTGCTGTTGCTCCCATATACCGGGAAAAACAGCGGTTGTCTTATCACGTTCACGCTTTATGCAAATGCGAAGATATTCTCCAACTGAGAGCAGAAGCAATTGCTTTCCTGAATGCTTGGTTAACTCGTTCTTGAAATCCTTGAAGCGTGGTAGTACATCTCCTCTAGTAAAAGCAGATAGGTCAATCACCTCATCGCACACAGCCTTAAGTTCATCGACCAAGGAGAGATAATCGGTGAAGTTGTGAGCAAATATCAGCCGTGCCGGAAATCTACCGGGTGTTTGACGCTCGTTGGACACCTTGAAGACAATTTCATCAATGTTCATCGCAACACCCTCCTAATTTAGAAAATAACTGTATAGTTCGGGATTCTCATCAAGAAGTTGAAGCACGATATCTTTTAGTTCCTTCTCGGACATTTCTGACCCTATACGCTTCTTGGCTTCATTTAAATATTTTTTCTGTAAGTAGGAATCAAGAACAGCACGTATCTCAGGAATTTTGTTTTCCCATGTATAAACATCTGAAGTCAGCTTCGAATTAGTCTTGAGCCTGTCAATAAGAATTTCCCTGTCAGTATTGAATGCTGGCCGATAATTTTCGCCAATGTGAGCGAAGAATCTATCGGCAATGTACGCCGAATCCTTGAGCACAGCAAGTCCACTGCCATTCAAGAAAGTTATGGCTTTTGAAAGAGCATCTTTTTCTACTATCTGTCCATCTTGTAGTGCCTTAATTGTTCTTATAGCCACAATACTCTCTCCATCGAACAGCCATGCTATTGGTATGTTTGCGTTGTTACACCATTCCCGTACGCTTTTTATACCAGTGGCATCATACCACAGTTTTTTAGCCTTTGCAGAATCACGGGTATACTGAACATTATCCAGTAATGCGTTTAACTTGGTGTCAAAGACACTTATCGGCGTTTCGTAGGTCTGCTGTTTTAGAGCAGTATATACCTCCTCCAACTCATCCTCAGTCACTGTAATACGGCGAGCATTAAAGACTGCTTCAAGAAGTAACTTCGGCTGAGAGAGGTATTCCCATGCGATTTTTGCGTTTCCTTCTAAAGTTGCGGCTACACTTTCTTTATTAGAAAGATCAGCCCATGGTACCTTTGAAATCTCACGCAGAAGCTTTAATGCCGGAATCCAGCTAACGGACAATGTCTCAATGACTGTTCCGGGTACCTTCATGTGTTCAAAGACATTGTTCAGAGCATTTTGTACGGCGCGATAGGTTTTTACGTTTACACCAATTTCGGATTTAATGGTATCAATCACTTTGAACTCTTGCGCTAATTCTGTAAGTTTTTCTGCCACTTGTTCTTCGCGCCAGGCCGATATGGAATCCTGTAGATAATTTCGAAGCGCATCGTAAATATCCTTATCAGTCAAGTCAAGGCTTTTGTTTAAAGTTTCTATCTCTTTAACTTTAGAGAATATAAACTGCTTAAACGCTGAAAGCATTGCCGTTTTATCAGCAAGGACTGTTGTCATCGCTTGGCGAAGCTGTCCACGACCATTAAACTGTGTAAGCACTTCTGCCATCACAGTTTCTTGATCATCAGTAGTTTCGTAGATAAAACTACACAACAAATCTGTAATTCGGATGACTACCGACTTGAACTCATCGCCACCAAATTTGTCGCTCGGCAGATATTTTATTGCCCAAAACGGAACGCCAATTCTCATAATTGTCTGCTTGATAAATTTTCGTGCCTCTGCGTCGCTAACAGTCTCCTGAGTTGAAAGGCCAAATAATTTTTGAATATATTGCTTGAACTTTTGCCAAATAGCAGAACCAGATGAGAGGTTATGATTAATAGTTTTTCCGTCAAGCATCTTACTGACCATGCTCGCCAGATTACCAGCTGTTGGTGGCAGGGTGTTTATACCATCGAACCAGTTAAATGAGCCATTGACGAACGAACGCATGACAAGCCCAATAAAGCACCCAACAGTCATCGAGTTGTAATATCCGAAGGGCGGTTGCTGTAACTTCGCCCAGAGTAAATCAAGCGGGATTTTTGCGCCTTGGGAAAATTCCTGCTGAAAATATGAGGCGAGGGTAGAAATGACATCTGCATTTGGACCGCTCAGATTTATCAAGCCGTCCAAGTCATCAATTTCCCATGCTCCAATAGTCTTTAATGCATTTACAATATTATTAACCTGCGCGTTGGTCACTTCCTTAGTAAGACCAGCCAGTACAACTTTATCAGTACACTTCTTATATGCAGTATTAACCGTCACAAGACGCTCGGGAGCGGCCGGGAAAACAGTATAAATTACATCTTTTTCTATCCGCTTCATCAAGTCGCTCTTCCCGTAAATTCCTGTGAATTGAATATCTCCGTAGCAAGCATAAATCTGAGAATCTAATGCGGGCCCTGCCCAAGTGGCAACAATCGTGTTCGCTTCTGTTTCATATTTGCCCGGACCTTTGCCTTCTTCCGCACAAAGCTCTTTGTGCGTAATAGCTCTATGCCAACGATCTAGCAAATCTGCCGTGCATGGTTCACGGAGCATTGCAATGACTAGACGCTTGCTATCGTCTTCAGATGCAAGTTGCTTTATCTTTGCTTGAAAACTGGTATACTCTCTCGCTTCAGAAACAGTCACAACAAGTATACCAATTTTATATGGATGATTTTGAAGTTCCTTCTTAACTTCCCCAAGACGCGCAGTCAAAGAATTGGTTTCCGACGAACAAGCCGCGATATACACACGCCCTGCAGTAGCTCTCGTAGAATCCCACATTTCATTCTCAAGAACCTTAGAGAAGATTCCCTTCTCAGCGAAGAGGGCGTATCGAGTATATTTTTTCTGCGTCATCTCGAGCCTAACGTCGAATGTGTCTGTATTCCCCGTATAAGGCAATTCCAGACGAGCGTCGCCGTTGGACATTTCTCCAATACTAAGTAATCCAATTTCCTTAAAAGATGTGAGGTATTCATCAATAGTTGCCTGGTCTAATTGACCACGAAAACACTTATAAAGTGTATTCCTTGTGGCACCAATTTTTCTACTCGAGCGATTCTGTTTGCTATACAAATTGCTAATACTGCTACCGCTCATTACGGCAATTAAAAGCAATGCAGCTTTAAAGACATGCAATGCATATTCGTCAGAAATCGAATCAACCTTATTTTGAAAATGATGAATAGCTTTTAGTGTTTCCGGATTAAATGTCTTTATGTCTTTATCACGCGAGTCGGAATCTACAGTAAAGAAATAGTCCCAAAGATAGTCAACAGTTAACCACTGCCACTTGTTCGGTTCATTGTTTTCTATATAATGGATAAAACCAACGCCTTTTGAGGATTTAGCCTCATCTTTCATAAACCGAAACAATGTTCTCTGGGAAGCACCAAAGTGTTCTGCCACGGTAGCAAGCATTGCGAGAGTCATTGGGTGAATCGGACAAAGCTTTGCAAGACGCTCATTAATATTAATGCTCTGATCAAGATTGTCAAACTCAGTTTTATAATTTTCAATGGATTTCATCAAATCCTTTTTTACTTCTTCCCATTGGGTTTCCATGCCCGGACGAGGAACAATCGAATCGCCAATCAAATCATATGCAGCGCTCTCTGTAATGTGAAAATTCAACTCATGATAGCGATGCAAAATTCTCTCATAGGTTTCATCACCAAGTTCTGATACCCAAGTCGGATCGCGGTGAACAATAAGACACATAAAAAACGGCGCATTGGGTTTGGCTTTGCCATCTTTATCTACAGATTTACAGAGTTCGGAAAGCCGTTGCAGTACATTGTCATCTCCGCAATCCCTCAAAAACCCAGTAAACTCATCCCATATAAAGACGATACCTGTATCAGAGAGGTTATTGCCAGCAATGATGTCTTTTATCCATTCTTCAAACCTATCCACAACACCAGTGAACATAGTACGCTTATTATCGTCACAGATTCGCTTGACAATATGAATAGCATCAGAATCTCCATCCAACACCGCATGTTTAAATTCATCAAAATCGGAATATTGGTCAGAGAGGCCGTACTGAATATCCGTAAATAAATAATCCCAATTGATACTCTTGTCGTTAATAGCGTCCTTGGCTGCGTTTATGAGCGAACTTGTTCCATAGTACGCTTTTTCACCAAATTTCTCTTTTAGTTTTTCCTTAATCTTGACCTCCATCTCCATCATGAGATGAGTACCGCTTTTAATGTCAGTTGCTCCGCTTTTCCAAACGACGAGAAATTCACCTTTCTCCCGAATCTTTAAAAAGCGTTTCTTGTATTTAGCAAGAGAAGGACGACTCAAAAAGGACTCGATATTAGAAATACTATCCTCAAAAAGATGTTTAAGTACTATAGCGGCGTAGCTCTTGCCTGTACCATAGGCCCCATGAATCCAAAAGGAACGACGCTTATCGTTATCCTCCCACAACATTGTTTGGCAAATTGCGTCGATAGCATTTTTCATATCATCATGGACTATGTACTCTTGCCACAGATTCGGGTTGCGCTTTTCTGCCTCCAAATCCACAACAGATTCATAGTTTGCAGACAATTCAATGTAATTGCTGTATTTCATGGCTCTAATCTCCTTCACTCTGTGATAATATCGAGAACATCGATGGCTTTCTTTTCAGGTACAAGCATAATGTTATCAAGGTCTTGGACAAACGCCACGCGGATGAACTCGGGATATTGTAGCGCAATGTCCTGCACAATAGCTTTGAAATTTTTAGGGTTCAAACCAAAGATAGCTACAGGGTCTACACCTTTAGCCTCAGCATTACCACGTGCATTATCAAGTTGAGTTAAGGTAAATGTGTATCGCCCTGTTTCCTCAGCAAACTTATAGAATGCGTAGAGAATTGCAGCAGCTTCTGGTGTATCCCAACCTTGCTTCACGAACTTAAAACTTGAGCCGTCAGGAATCGGAATGCCCTGTTTGAGGGCGGTTCCAATTGGCGAGTGACGAAAAGTTTCAAGCAAAGCAGTCACTGCATTATCACGCGTAGATGGCGAATAGTCATCACCAAGCATGAATACAAGTTCGGCTTTATCATAGGTCTCACCACTTTGCGTGTAGAGCATGTACCACTTTGAAATTATAGAGTTATAGGCAAGATTTGTCCAAATCACAGCCCACACCATTGGGTTGCCAGCTCCAAGGGGAACGAGCTTATGACATAGCTCGGTCATCGTTCCAGATTTATCTCCCTTGTTTGAAGGTGTAAGCAGTTCAGCCTCACGTAACCAAACACGCAGTGCATCGTATTGTCTATTTCCAAGTTGTCCTTGTGTAAAGCAGTCCGCACCATGTTCAAAGAAATGCTCCAGCCACGGCCGACGAAAGCCGAAATGTTGATAACGATTCATTCCTTTCAAATTCATACCATATCCTCCTGTTGTGTATAGAGATTTCGCCGCTAAACATCCCTTTGTTCCAGTGAATTCAATACAGTTTGCACAATGGATGCATAATTCCTCTCGAATAAGGATTTTATTATCTTCTGTTATTTCAAATGCTCCAACAGGGCATTGTACAACACAAGCTTTACAACCAACGCAATAAGCGACTTTATTAGCGACTCCTCTTAAATGACTGATTACGAATCTATCCATCGCTGAGTATGGTTGATAAGTAACCGTATTGTTGCTCACCGTAAAAGTGTAGCTTTGGCGATCTATTATTTGGGTATAAGTCTCTCCTGTTTTTTCAACAATTTCCCCAAGAAGTTTAGCTACTTCAAGCCAAGAATTCGTTTGAGATGAGAAATGAAAAATTATTTTATCACCATCAATCACCTCTGTTACGCGATTACCACCAGCTTTTAAGCCACGACCGCCCATTCTCCCTTTCCAGCCACCATCTTCAACATATTTCTTTTGTTCTTTTGGGGCTTTAGTGCTTTTAGCATATTCTTCAACCTTACCTAACAATGAGGAAAGTTCATCAGAATAGCGATCATTGACAATACCGTCCCACCAGCCTGAAGACATAGGGCAAACCTTACAGCCGACCCTAAATAAGCCTATTCGGTATGCATCATTAAATAAAATATTGTTTTTTAATAAGTATAAATATACTTCGGCAGTACCCCATTCCAGTATGGGACTACAATTGACTTGATTAATATTTTTCACACCCTCACCAATAGCATCGTACAGGGAGCGGGCAGCGCTTTCCTCTTTCCTGACGCCATCATATACGACAGCTTTTGCATCATAATCGCCAGTAATTTCTTTGCTACGCAAAGCAATAATTGTTGGAACAGATTTATGCACAGTGCAGCACCAACGGAGGCGACGTCCCGGGGGACCAAAAGCTTCCCAACTATCTTCTGGTGACATATGGCTCATCGCTTCAAAAAAGCGTAGCTTGCCATAATGTTTTTTTGCTCGTTCCACGGATTCGAGTGTTGCTTTAAGTTCCATCCCGGTATTGCTGAAAATTACAACAAATTCGTCAGGCCTCAAAGCCTTGGCAACAAGATCAAGTAAAACGAGACTGTCCTTACCTCCAGAGAATGCAACAACGAACTTCATTCCTTTAGCGGCATATTCATCATGAACCTGGCGTATAAATTCAACCGCTTTATCTTCAAGCCCTCTCATGAGGCTTTCGTTTTCCTTCCACAATTGTTCGATATTTATTGCTTTAAGTGTTAATCCCTCTTTCATTACATTTATAGTTGGTTTTGTATAAAATCCTCCTCCAACGGCTTCAGCGACCACTTCTCCGTTAAGAACATACCGTCGGATCCCTTCCGCCCAAAGGAGTGGAGCATCAGTCTTCGGATAATTCCAATAATTATTAAAACCAAAGTAATCGAGTTCCTCCCTGAAAACGGGGCGTATTTCTTTGATAACCTTGGCATTAGGCACAAGGCGATATATTCCATTTTTATCAGTCCATTGATAACCATACATTCTTTTTATCTCTCCAATATCTTAACCATTCTGTTTTCATCTGTGAAAGCAAAACGGTAGTCTTTTAATGCCTTATGAAGGTTGTAAATTAGTTCATTACCTTCGAGCATACCCGCGTCACGTAAGAGTGTTCTAAGTTCTTCTGCAGCCATTCTCTTACCTAATATTTCTCTATCTTGACAATATCTATGTACCAAATCCGCAAAACAGCTGATATCAGATTCGTTTGGTACAATAGCGGCACCAAGTGTATCCAGCGCTTGTCCATCAAGTCCGGAAAATACTACCCGATAGCCAATATCTGGTCGCAATCGTAAGCTTTCTTGCAACAGTAATGCTGTCCAACTCAAACCGCTTTTTATTGTGGGTAAAGATGAAAACCACTCAGAGGTTATATCTCGCAATATAATATAAGATACCTTTTCACATTCGAAGAGCCTGTTCAACGCCTTTGTTATTGCGGCACAACGTTCATTTGTCAATTCAACCATCTCTGAAAGTATGAAATGTTTAGGAGCGTAGAACATTAATAGTCCCTGACGTATAAGCGTAGCGTTGATAGGCGACCTTTGCTTAATTCGCGCAAAATAATCATCAATCTGTTCCCTGGTGACGATTCCACCTAGCTGTCTTGCAAGGTTGATGATAACACCAACATAACTCTGTGGACAATTTGGCTGTGTTTTCCATATGTGAGGATAATTCATTACATATTCATTTGCAAAGGCAAGGTATGTAAAGCGCCATAGTTCGTCAGCAGTATTAATGGCATTATCATTTAAAAACAATGATAGAGTATTCTGTGCCGCATTCCATAGAATACCAATATTACTATACCCGTAAAGCGTTTGAAAGTGAGCTTCAAGGATTTCTCTGATGCCAGCTTTTCCTTCTTCAAAATCAACGATGTTGCTAAACGATGAGGAGTAAACGCTTGTATTGTCGGGTTGATGGTTAGATTTTTGCATATCATTTAGCATACGATAAACTCTTTTACCGGCATCATTTACTTCAAAGTGAAAGCATGACACCGAAGCTCTATTTTGCTCAGAGTATGTAGAATTATCACACGCACTCTCGATAATGTTTCGAACAACGTTAACAGGATTCTGTGCACCAAATGTATATAAGCGGCGTTTTACTATCTCTTCATATATTTCATTAGCGGTTAAAGCCTGAGTTGCTCCTGTAAGCACCGTTACAACTGCATCTTTGATGGTCATTGGTGCAGTTTTCTGTTTGTCGGAAGGCGATAAATTTTTTACAGTATTATCAATCTGTATAACTGGCTTTGATTTGAGGAACTTTAAAAACACTTGCCCATTCCGCATGAACGCTAAATAGATTTTCTTATCCATTACCCTAAAGAATTTGTTGTCACGCGCCCTATTATAAACCTCAATAAAAACAGCAGGTTTTGTTATTTCCCAAAGTGAACAATCTATTATATTTCGCTTTAACATCTGCTCAGAGGCATTATCAAGCGACGATATAATAAGTGCTGTTTCATTAGACTTGCTCCTGTGATCTGATAACCATTTACAAAATGAAGCCTTTACTGCATCGATAAGACAATTGGACGATAATTCAGCAATTTGTAATTTTATATTATGCTCGGTTGCCATTCGCTCTACCCCTCTCATATTCATCCCAACAATGTGTCTACATTAATCATTTGATGCAATACTCGGTGATAATTCACTTTTTCCCTAGATTATCACACGAGTCTGGGACGAATTCCATGATATCGGATATATCACAATTCAATGCTTTACATATACGCAGGAGCACCTCGGTATTTACATTCTCACCTTTGCCAAGCTTGGCAATTGAAGCGGAACTAATACCTGTTATTTTTCGCAAATCCTGCTTGTTCATCTAAGATGTACCCCTTGTCAAGACAAATATTTTTCTTTTCTTAGTGAACCAGATAATTCCATT
>Ga0134094_1002581_pt1 | contig 14962 bp, 13 predicted proteins | sample 5_1taG_FD_94458 | JGI IMG/M metagenome (GOLD analysis project Ga0134094, IMG submission 94458) | Switchgrass degrading microbial communities from high solid loading bioreactors in New Hampshire, USA - 5_19_20_110_A1 metaG | ecosystem: Engineered > Bioreactor > Semi-continuous > Anaerobic >... | reverse complement strand
TCAATCAATACAAAAACCAACCGGCGAACTGCCTGAGGACCAACCGGTTCGCCAGGGACGGGCGGCTGAGAATCCAGCGGCGAACGGAAGTTATACAAAGAGTAAAACGTCCACCCTGCCCACAGCAGCGCAATTGCTGCCACGGCCAGACAGGCTGCAGATTTGAATAAAATTGCGAGCGTTGTTTTGTTTAATGGTAAGTAACAAAGGATTTTTTGTTTAACATATTGGCTATGCGAATTATTTCTAGAAAAAATGTTCTTATTGGGGTAAGCGGCTTTCACAAATACTCCTTCGCTCCCAACTTCGTTCAATCCTGATTTATACAGCCTGCCTGTTGGTCAATCGGGTCATGCAGGCCCTCCCCTATTGTCAGGTGAATACAGGGCTTATGCAATTATATGATAATTTGTGGCAAATTTGGTGAATATTTTCTTGATTTTTTCGAACAGTCTATTAACAAAAATGTTACTTCTTTTCCACCACAACATAGCCCCCTAAAGCAAGATCGGCTGCTTCTGTAAGGCGTCCCTCATCCGCCTCGAAATTTCCAGCGCTTCCTTCTTTGATTCAGGGAAAATGTCATAAACCACGCGAGCCGCTGCAGGATGCTGGTCAGGCCACGTCCATGCCGGGCCTTCACCACCATATCCGTGGTGTTGTGGGACGGCGCCGGCAAAGAAATCCCAGGCTTTCCGGGTCTCCTCAGGCGGCTGGTGCAGGCTGATCATGCGAAGATTGGGTAGATCGCAAAAGTTCTTCCACTGGTGCCCTGCCTGGGTGGAACAAAATATTCCCAGGCCCCCATACCGCTCAGCCAGGAATTGGATATCAGGAGCAATCAACTGCTTGAAGAGTTTTCCACTGACAAAACCGGCTTCATCAATCGTGAACGTTACACCTTTTGGCACGTAATCATCAGGGAAATGGGCAATAAACGAGCGTCCATATCGCGCAAACCAGGCGTCCAGAAATTGCGCCAGGAAATCAGTTACCTTTTGTGAGAGCTCCTTTACAGCTTCAGGGCTCTTGATCATCGCCGGATAAAATTTGACCTTATTCCAGATTTGCGCGCAGATGTCGATGGGGCTTAGCATATTTGGCAAACGAATCAGCGGATCGGCAATTCCAATTGCAGCAGCCCTGCTTTTCAGTTCGTCAGCAATAGCAAACAGCCTGGAAACATGAACGGATTCCAGGCTGGGAATGGAGATTTTTGCAGCTTCTTCTACCGTTTGGACGAGTGGCAGCGCAAAGGGCATATCAATCACTGCCGGGTAGATAGGCTGGCACCCAAACGCTGCAGGGAAAACTTCCGTGCCGCAGTAAACGTCGAGGAACGGCAGGCGGTCGTCATCCAGCCATTCCATCGTTTCAAGCATAATTTCATATTTTCGCCAGGCCCAGTCGACCCGTTCAGTTATATTGTCTTCTCTCGGCAGCGGGCGTTCCCCCAGCCCCGGCAGATAATGAATTAAAAATAGGCTGCGTGGTGGTTTCTGCGGATCATAGAAATCAAGCCAGCGCTGCTTTCGCCTCTCGATGGTTTCGATCAAAGATATTCCTTCAGGTTATGTTCGACAGCATATGCAGCAGCTTCTGCGCGGTTGCTCACGCCCAGCTTGGAAAGAATGCTGCTGACGTAATTGCGAACGGTTCCCTCACCTAAAAACAGCGCTTTCGCGATCTCGCGGTTCGTTTTTCCTTCTGATACGAGCAGCAGCACATGCCGCTCCTGCTGGCTCAAATTTACAAATGCCGAGGCTTCCTCTTCTTTTACAGCTCGCCGGACCTCCTGGAAAACCCGCTGTGTGACTGAAGGGTCAAGCATGGCCTCGCCTCTACCAACCGACTCGAGCGCGCGTACCAGATCTTCCCCGCCGATTTGCTTCAAAATATAACCGGATGCCCCCGCGCGGATGGCCGAAAATAACATTTCATCTTCCGCATACGATGTCAGCATCACAACCCGCGTCTCTGGATAATTCTTGGTGATTTCTTCACAGGCTTCAATGCCCGAAGTCCCCGGCAGCCTGATATCCATTAATACAATTTCGGGGCGCAAACGCCCAACCATGTCAAGCGCTTCTTTTGCATTTGACGCTTCACCGACAACCTCAAAATTAGAATGATGCTCCAACAGTGCTTTCAAGCCCAGCCGAACAACCTCATGGTCGTCTACCAGCATAATTCTTTGCTTTGCCATACCTGCACGGTCCTCCTGACCCGGTTTGTTCTTTATTATCCCTTGTACGCCCGCTGTTACGCCCCCTCAGTCTGAGGACAAAAAATGCACGCACAGATCATATACCGGGTATTTATACCCTGGATTATAACCGATTACTTCAAGATCAATGTAACCGGGCAGTGATCTGACCCCGGCACCTCGTCGTGAACGATTACATCATCTGTCTTTTCGACAAGTCCACGGGAAATCAGGTGGTAGTCCAGCCGCCAACCGACATTTCTCGCCCGCGCATTGGTGATAAAGGTCCACCAGGTATACTGGATCCGGTCCGGATAGAGCTCACGGAAAATATCCACGAAGCCATGATTCAGATAATAATCGATCCAAACGCGCTCTTCAGGAAGAAAACCCGAGGTTTTCATGTTCGCCTTCGGATGCGCCAGGTCAATTTCACGGTGGGCGGTGTTGAAATCGCCGGTGATAATGATCTGCTCACCACGGGCATGCAGTTCATCACACTGTTCAAGCAGGCAGGCGTAGAAATCAAGCTTGTAATTGACTCGCTCCTGGCCTCGCTGGCCGTTCGGGAAGTAAATGTTATACAGGATAAACGTTTCTCCATTTACGTAGGGCAGGCGCAGGCGAATCACCCTGCCTTCGTTGTCAAACCGGTCGTCACCCAGGCCGTAAACAACTTCCAACGGCTCGATTCTCGTATATACGGCAACGCCGCTATAACCCGGTCTTTCCGCCGGGTTCCAATAGCTTATATAACCCGGGATCTCCCGCTCCATTTCCGGCAGCTGCTCCTGGCGAGCTTTCACTTCTTGCAAGCAAAGCACATCAGGCGCATAACCGAGCGCCCATTGAAACGCGCCTTTCTTAACCGCTGCCCTGATTCCATTTACATTCCACGTTGTTATTTTCATGTCAGCGCTTAATAACCTCACCCTGTTTGATCGGATTCAACATAATCCGTCCCGGTAATTTTTACAGCGAGCCGGCTGAAGGAAAGACTGAATCCCCACCCATTTTTCATGCCTGATTATATCGCTGTGTGGTAAACTTAATTGTAATTCATCGATCAGTCTTTCAGATACAGAAATACCGCGAAACACAATTCTCTTGCTGGCGATATGGCTGTGTCAATTGCGCCCCAATCAAGGAAGAACAAAATGGATCAGACGAATGAGCGCCGTGTCGTTTACATCGAAGATGATCAAGAGATGATCGATCTTGTGGCATTAATCCTGAGCCGCCGAGGATATCATGTCATAGGCGCTCATGGCGGTCAGAACGGGCTTGACCTGGTCTTCAAAGAAATTCCTGACGTTATCTTGCTCGATCTGATGATGCCTGGCATTGACGGTTGGGAGGTCTTCCAGCAAATTAAAGCCAATGAAAAAACTCGCGACATTCCTGTCATCGTAATCACTGCAAAAGCGCAAGCCATCGACCGCGTCCTCGGCCTGCATATTGCCAAAGTGGATGACTATATCTCCAAGCCATTCCGCCCGCAGGAATTAATTGACAGCATTAACAAAGTGCTGAGTAAAACCTCACAACCGGATAAATAGATATTATCCTCTGTTTATTCTGGCCATCACAGTGACAATGCAAATCGTCAAAATTATCAACCAGACATCCCCTGCCCAACAGCCCATCCAGGCTGTATACTGCGATACCTTTTTTGGCCGGCTGCGCGGTCTCATGTTCCGAAAATCCATCAGCAAGTACGAGGGATTGTTAATGGTGCAGCCCAGAGCGGACCGGGTGGATTCTGCGATTCATATGTTCTTCATGAATTTTGATATCGCTGTGGTCTGGATGGACAGTAAACTACGCGTGGTTGATGTTCAATATGCCAAACGCTGGCGGCCCGCCTATGCCCCATCCGCCCCGGCCAAATACGTCCTCGAAACGCATCCCGAACGGCTGAACGATTTTCACCTCGGTGATCAATTGGTGCTTCTTTCATGAAAAAAGGTTCCATCTTACTGATTATTCTGCTTTTACTGCTATTTGTACCCGGCTTTCCCACGAACGGCAGCATTGTCCAGGCGCAAGATGAGCCGCCTGATAGACCGGTTTACATCGTCCAACCAGGCGACACATATTATTCCATTGCCATTAAATTTAATGTTACCGTTGAAGAGATCATCGAAGCGAACCCTGATGTAAACCCAAATCTCCTCGGGGTCGGATCAGAAGTAGTCATTCCTGGGTTTGAAGGAATGAAGGGCCGCTTAATGACCCAGGTCATTCCGCTCGGTGAAACGCTCCGGACGCTGAGCATACGAAATCAGGTTAACCTTCCACAGGTGCTTCAACTGAACCGCATCACCAGTCCAGCGGAAGCATACGCAGGTTACAGCCTGATTGTTCCGCAGAAAGATGATTTCACCCAGCCGCAGAGCCGCTACCTGCTTTCAAAGAACCAATCCCTCTTTCAGGTCGCAGCAGAGAAAAACCTGAACCCCTGGCTCCTGGCAGAACTGAACCAATCGGACTCAACATGGGACCTGCTCCCCGGTGAAGTGATTTTCGACCTGCCCGTCGAGGATGAAGATACCGAGGTTGAAACGATCAACCAGGTAAGCCTGATCGCTCCGGTGATTAAAGATCTGGTGATCGACCCGCTGCCCATTCTTCAGGGAGAAACAACTGTCATTCGCGTCAAGACCGCTGAACCTGTTGAACTGACCGGGTCGCTGGCTTCGCGAGAGCTGCATTTCTTCCCTGACGGCGAAAACAGTTATGTGGCGCTCCAGGGCGTTCATGTAATGTCAGACCAGGGCATTTATCCTTTCACCCTCAATGGCACATTAAAAGACGGCTCGCACTTTAGCTTCGAGCAAATGGTCATCCTCCAGCCGCTTGGCTACATCCAGGAGAAAATTGAGGGTGTCGATCCGGCTACAATTGATCCTGCTTCCACACAACCAGAAGAAGAGCTGATTACAGGCATTATCAGCAAAATTACGCAGGAAAAATACTGGGATGGGCCCTTCGTGGTACCCGGCTACGATCCTGAATGGATCACGTCAACCTTTGGCAATCGCCGTTCATACAACGGTGGTCCTTTCAAATACTTCCATACCGGCGTCGATTACGGCGGCGGGACCGGTTTACCCATCAAAAGCCCTGCAGCCGGTGTGGTTGTTTTTGCAGAACCGCTAACTGTTCGCGGCAATGCAACAATCATCGATCATGGATGGGGCGTGTATAGCGGATTCTGGCACCAATCCGAGTTTCAAGTTAAGGTTGGAGACCGCGTCGAGGCGGGTCAGGTCATCGGGCTGATCGGCGGAACAGGTCGAGTCACCGGACCACACCTGCACTGGGAAATATGGGTAAATGGAATTCAGGTTGACCCGATCACCTGGCTCAACCGGTCATTCCCGTAACCATTTCGATATTAGTGGGGTATAATTAACCCGACATCTGAATAAATATAATTCCCATGTGGGGATGGATGAATAGGACTGGAATGGTAACTGCACCTTTATCTCTGCGAAAAGACTACTGGACAAACTTCGAAGTGACGGACGAAGACCTCGAATTTCTTTATAACTATCTGCTCGAGGTTGAGAGACCCCAGAAGCCAGAAAATCTAATCCGTGCGCTCGTAGCTGAGCGTATCCGCAAGGAGAAAGCAGCCTTAGAAAAGAAGATGGCTGCCAGTGGGGCTGTGTTCATGCCAAAAGAGACCTATGAGGTTGGGCAAACCGTCCAGTTCCCTGCATTAGACTGGCGATCTGGCAAGGTCATCAATAAACGACCGGGCAATAATCCCGATCTTCCGCCGTTCGAAGTGATCGAAGTTGAGTTTGAAAATGGAGAACGCCGCAATTTTGCGACCGGGCTTGAAGAACACAAGCTCAACGAACCGCTGACGCTCAGCGATAACGATCCGCTCCTCGACCTTGATTATGTCTTAGAAAATTTCGGTGAGGAACTCACCGATGTATTAAAAGAAAGTCTTGAGGGCAACCCTGATCTTGTACGAATTGGCTGGGAGTGGTTCCCGCGCGCCCTTCTCGTTGATATTAATATTGGTCACCTGAACCTGGCGGAAGCAGTGCTGGACATGATGGGTGGCGGGCCTATGCTGACCCGCGACCTGATGGAACAGGTAGATTTGCCAACCGATGTTGACGCGCACTTGAATGAATTTTCACTAAACCTGGCGATGCACGAAGATAAGCGGTTCGACGAAGTTGGCCCAGCCGGCGAAGTGCTGTGGTTCCTTCACCGCCTTGAACCCGAACCCGTTCGCCAGACTCCGTTAGTTTTGCGCTATACACAACCCGCAAATCCAACAAGCCCCGACCTTGCCGGGGAGGTGCAGGAAATGCTGGATTTATTCGAGCCGCAGGTCATTGATGAGCTCGAGCCGGGATTAAATCCCCCCAGCGGTGCAGATCCTGATGAGGTCGCAATCAGTCTCATTTACCCGCACTGGAGAGCAGGCACCCTCCCCCTCGCGGGTGATCTGGCAAAGCTTTTCCCGACCGCTTACGAATCCCCTCGCATCCGATTTGACTTCGTGGATGGCAACAGCGGGGAGAAGTTTTCTGGTTGGGTTGTACGGCAAAACAATTATGTCTACGGGCTTAGAGATTGGTACCTTGCACAGGGTTTGATTCCTGGCGGCGTTTTGCGCATTCAGCGTGGCCAGAACCCTGGTGAAGTCATCATCCGAGCCGAGAAAAAACGTGCAACGCGAGAGTGGATTCGAACAGCAGTGATCGGATCGGACGGGGGTGTCGTTTATTCGATGTTGAAACACAATATTGGCGCGGTGATCGATGAGCGGCTGGCAATTGTGATTTCCGATGTTGAAATGCTGGATCAGGTTTGGGAGCAGAACAGCAAAAAGCGCACTCCCCTGCCGCAGCTAATTCGTCAGGTCATGATTGAGATGTCAAAACTCAGTCCGCAGAATCATGTTCACGCGCAAGAATTATACGCTGGCGTTAATATCCTCCGCCGGTGTCCTCCAGGTCCAATTTTGAGCGTACTGCTTGAGAACCCTTGGGCGCAGCATCTAGGGAATCTTTACTTCCGCCTGGAAGACATATCCGGAGGTGACAATACATGAACAACGCCGTGAAACGTTTTAGTCTTGTTAAACCATCGCTGGATACTCCTTTTCATATCGATTTTAACTGGCTGAAAGAACACGATCAGAACTGGAGAGTGTATTTATTTAGCAATTTATGCCCGGAACATCAGGCTTCATTTGAAGATTCGACCAATGATGTTCAAATTGACTGGATTGATCCCGAAACCGCCGAGGTACGCACAGTAGACGGGTTACAGCAAGTGCTGATTACTCACTGCGCGCACCAGCCCGATTTTCTTACCAACAATACTTCACTGGTCGACTCGGTGTTCCGCGCGCTTCTGGCATCTGGGAACACACCGATGTCTGCAAGAAAATTGAGCGAAGAAATCAACCGCCCCCCGGAGATTATTCTGCGGACCCTCACAGGGATGAATTACAAAGGGATCCGCCCATTTGTTGGATAGAGCCAGCCGGGCTGGAATAATGCCGGCCTTGCTGAATAACGGCAACATAGAAAAAATGCGCCTTCCGGCGCATTTTTCGATTCAATAGCGCAGTGTCACCTATTGTCACCTATGTCAGGCGGCGAATTTCTGGCACCTTGATCGCTACAAACAGACCGTAAAGAAGCGACAAAAGCGCGCCGATCCCAACCGAGAACGGAGCGCTGAACCAATCAGCAACATAGCCCGCCTGTAGGCCGCCCAGCCGCATGGTAGATTGAAACACCATTGAATACATTGCCATGACTCGTCCGCGCAGTTGATCTGGTGAAATCACCTGGATCAGCGTGTTTGCCAGCGCATTTTGCCAGACAAAGCTTATCCCAATGAACAGCAAAAGGGCCAGTGATAAGAGGAATGAGCGCGAAAGCGCGAAGGCCAGCAGCAGGATCGGAAACCCAAGGTTCCCAATAGTCAGCATTCGGCCGCGGTGAGCGTTTTCAGACAGCGAAGCGACAATCAAAGCGCCAATCAGCGCTCCGATGCCGACTGTTGTCAGCAGCATTCCTAACGGCAGCGCTTCCGGGGACTGGCAAGATAAACCAATCGGCCCTGGAGAACAAATGAATGAGACGACCGGGAGAGCGCTTTCGCTCAGTACCTTCGTAGCGAAGACCGGCATTAGCGTGTTATACGGCATCGAAAGAAAAGCGCTAACCGCCACCAGACTGACCAGATAGGACATATCACGCCGGCTGCGGATAAACTTCAATCCCTCCAGGATATGCGTGCCCATACGAATTTTAACGTTCGCCGGCTGCACGCAGGGAGGCAGATCGCGCATCATTGCAAGGCTGAACAGCACGGCCAGAAAGGTTAGCCCGTTCAACAAGAATGCCATTCCTGATCCGGTCGCAGCGACAGCCAGGCCTGCCAGGGCCGGGCCAATCGCTCTTGCACCGTTGAACATGGCAGAATTTAAGCCAATGGCATTCGACAAATCTTCTTTCCCGTTGACTAGATCGACCGTAAATGCCTGGCGAGCTGGCATATCAACAGCATTAACGGTTCCGGTCAAGAAAGACATGAGAAAGACGTGCCAGATCCTGACGGCGCCCGTTAATGTGAGCACAGCCAGCAGGAATGAGATGGACATCATCGAGATCTGAGTGACAAAAATAATTCTCTGTCTCGGGTATCTGTCAGTGATCGACCCGCCAATCAGGCTTAGTGGAATCAGCGGGATCAAACCAATAAAATTAACGATACCAAGCGCAGCGGCTGAACCGGTCAGATCATAGATCAGGACCTGCAGCGCCATTGCTTCCATCCAAACGCCAATTAATGAGATAAATTGGCCGAAAAACCATAATTTAAAATTTCGATGCCTTAAGGCGCGAAAAGTGCCTGCAAAACTTCGATGTACTTGTATTTGCATCCTATTATTTTCTTTTCTAAGGGGTCTTGGCGGGGGGTATCGCCATATTGAACAGAAGTATTATATCCCCATTTTTTATTTTGAGGTCTTGTATTGGTTTGATCGGAGGAATAAGATGATTCTTAGCGAAAGAACCGGGGGAATGTTCGTCCACGGCTCGCCTTAGGGGATTTAAGGCATCGTGTTTATTCGTAGGCGAGAGGATTCATTATTAATGCCTTTAACCGCGATTATTGCGTTTATGAAGAGGGACAATCTGGTTCATCCTTTAAACGTAGCTTATATTATTGTTGCCTATCCAAGCCTGACCAAGACGTTTGTCGACCGGGAAGTCGCCACGCTCAGAGAAATGGGGATAAACATCGAAATTTATTCTCTCTGGCGATCAAAAGGCCCGCTGTCCCCAGAACAGCAGCAGATCGAGAAAGAGATCAACACGCTTTTTCCGCTGAAGTTCAAAACTGCGTTGAAAGGTCACCTCAGGTTCATTTTGCGAAAACCGGTGAACTATTTTTCAACGCTGATCTATCTGCTGACCCGTCCTCATCCAACCTTCAGGTCTCACTGGCGGACTCTCAAACATTTTCACCAGGGTATATACGCGGCTTCCCTACTGGCGGACAAGCCCATCGATCACATCCACGCACATTTTCTAAATCAGTCGGCAACCATCGCGCTGATCGCTAGCCGCTTGCTCAACGTCAATTACAGCGTCACCGTGCATGCAAGCAGCGAGCTTTTCTCCAGGCCAATGATGATCCAGGAAAAACTGCACAGGGCAAAATTTGTCGCTACGTGTACCGATTACAATCGCAAATACCTCGAGGTTATGAGCAATAACGGGCTCGCCGGCAAACTGAAAGTCATCTATCACGGTTTGGATGCGCAGCTCTATCAAAGAAAGCAGCCCCCACCATCAGGAAAACCCGTGATAATCGCTGTGGGCCAATTACGCGAGCGGAAGGGATTTTCATATCTCATCGATGCCTGCGAGATCTTAAAGCGCTGGGGAATCGAATACGAATGCCGTATCATTGGCGATGGTCCCTTGCGGCCAGAACTCGAAAGAAAAATCCACCAGCAGAACGTGGAAGATACCGTCACGCTTTGTGGTGCGCTTTCACAGGCCGCGGTCAGAGAACAATATGAAGAGGCAACCATTTTTACGATGCCCGCTGTTCTGGGCAAAGACGGCGATCGTGATGGGATCCCAAATGTAATTCTCGAAGCGATGGCGATGGAGCTGCCCGTTATCGCGACTCGCCATTCTGGGATCCCAGAGGTGGTCAAAGATCAAGAAAATGGGATCCTCGTTCCCCCAGAAAACTCCAATGCACTGGCTGCAGCGATCCAGAAATTGATTAAAGACCCTGCCCTGCGAATTAAATTCGGCAAGCAGGGCAGGAAAACCATCCTCGAACAATTCGACCCGTGGAAGAATGCGCAAAAGCTGGTAGAAGGGTTTGCGGAATAAAACACAGGCAGGTGAGACCGGCTGGTAAGGTTAGGGGCCGGTTTCACCTGCCAGTTTGATAGTCAGGTTTTTATGGGTTCTGTGAAGCCCAGTCGTTCCCCAGGATTACTTCAATGTCTGAGGCGGCGGTTGGGTCAAACTGATTTACAACACGCACGTCGCTCAAACCCAGTGTTTCCGCAATAAAACGGATCGTATAAGGCTTTCCGATGTGATCCACAATGGTTGTGATGCTGGCTGCCTGGGCTGCATTTCCCTCGGCGACGACGTTCACATTGTGTCCGCGAAGGATCTCGCCCGCCCGGGTAGCGACACCGGCTGTCAGCGTTCCATTATTGACGACCACTCGGGCATTCTCTCCTCGCATCAGTTCTGCTAGATCTGCATCCAATGCTGCCGGCCCGACCGGTCCGCCCAAAGCAAAGACCTCGTCTCGCAAAATGCGGATTTGATCTGGATTCGGGACAAGAACCTGGGCTTCTCCCTCATCCGTCATCACGCTCGCATAATTGACATCGCGGTGCGGGTCTAGGACGCCCTGTTTGATGTCCTCTTCCTTAACCTGTGTCGCTAACCAGGCAAGTTGAATCACCTGATCGAGCGTCAGATTCGTATGAATACCAGAAGAAAGACTCTCATACAATTTCGGCGCTTTTGCGACCAACGACGGCAGTTGGTTGAACGTCAAAATCTGCTCGCGGAGCGCCATGATGACCTCTTGCTGTCGCTTAGATCGGTCAAAATCACCGTCTTGGGTATAGCGCTGGCGCGCATAAGCGAGAACCGTTGCGCCGTCGAGCGTCTGCACCCCTGGCTCTAGTGTGACCGTATTGCCTGGGCCGATGGGATCGACAACAATCTCTTCGCGAATATGCATATCTAATCCGCCCAGTTCATCAAAGAATTTCACAAAGGCGTTAAAGTCAATCAGCGCGTAATAGTTGACCGGAACACCGAGGAAATTCTCAACCGTTTTCATTGCCAGAGCAGGCCCGCCACCGGGCAGCTTTGCAGCTTCTCCGGCGCGGTAAGCCCCATTGATCCGTCCATAGCCAAAGCCGGGGATTGGAACCCACATATCACGCGGGATCGAGAACATCCCTGCGGTTTTACTGAGCGGATCAATCGAGAACAGAATCATGGTGTCGGTGCGTGGAATATCGACGCCCTCTGACCAGTCGCGATAGTCCAACCCCATGACCAGTACGGTCACCCGGCTTGAGCCGTTCCACGGCTCAGGGGTGGGCCCGCCCAGTTCAGGGTCTGGCATAGCCGGCGACACGTTTTCAGAGGGGTTGAGCACAGGGTCACCGCCCTGTTCAGTGCCGGTACCACCGACGTTGCCGGCAGACGGCACTGGCGGTAGGCCTTCCCCGACGTCAATCAAGGTCGTTTCAGCAAAAAATTTTTGCGCGAAAACAAATGACCCTCCACCGGCGAGCAAAGCTGCAACGAGAAACACTGCCAGCAGGATCATTACTTTGCGCGATATATGCAAACCAGCGCGTGCATTAAGGTTGTCTTTTGGTGACATGCAATAACAGACCTCTTTGTACAGGCTTGCCTGTATGGCAGCCGGTGATTTTTCTATATAGGATGAGCAATACCTAATTCTACCAGACGAACAGACCTATTTTATCACTCCTTCGGTAAGAAAAACCAATCAGATGGGTTAGGATCACGCCAAAAGCCATCAAAAAAGAAATTATAAATAAGAATACCATCATGAAACCTTCCACAGCAAAATCCGTATAATGATGATAGGAAGGGAAAACATATGATCGCAACGACATCAATCAATCGACGAATACGATCGCTGGCGCTGCTTCTGGCGCTTTTCATCACAATAATCGGTTTCACACCTGCCTCAGCCCAGGCCGCCAAAGGTCCTGATGACCCTGATGAGATGGAGGCTTTCTTCGACGGCGCGATCGGGACGTCAATGAGTACGAATCATGTTCCGGGCGCTGTGGTCGTCGTTGTAAAGGACGGAGCGGTTTTCTTTGCCAAAGGATACGGCTACGCAGACGTTGAGACCTTTAAACCGGTCGACCCTGAAACAACGCTCTTTCGTCCTGGTTCGGTCTCGAAACTGTTCACCTGGACGGCTGTGATGCAGTTGGTTGAACAGGGGAAACTGGATCTGGATGAAGATGTCAACACGTACATCGATTTCGTAATCCCAGACACTTTTGAGCAGCCAACTACACTCCGCCATCTATTAACCCATACTCCAGGCTTCGAAGACAGGGGCGAAAATCTCTTCAAGCTGACTCCGGAGGAAATTTCATCGCTTGGTGATTTCCTCAAAGAAAACCTGCCGGCGCGAGTTTTCCCACCTGGGCAGGTCGGAAGCTACTCTAATTACGGCACGGCCCTTGCCGGCTACATCGTCGAGAGAGTCTCCGGGCAGGAATTTACAGATTATATCCAGCAGCATATTTTCGATCCACTCGGAATGGAACACGCCACGTTTGTCCAGCCCTTACCAGACCACCTGGCAGGCGATATGGCAAGCGGATACAATTACTATAACGGCGGTTTTGTTAAGGGCGGTTTCGAATATGTCAACGGCATGCCGGCCGGGTCATTAAGTGCATCAGGTTTAGATATGGCCCGGTTTATGATTGCCCATCTCCAGAATGGGCAGTTCGAAGACAGCCGGATTTTGTCTGAGGCCACAGCCCGCCGGATGCACAGCCCGCTCTACACGCCCGACCCCCGCCTGCCTAGCATGGCTTACGGGTTTTTCCAGAACTATGTTAATGGGCAGTATGTCATCTCGCATGGCGGCGACACGATTTTATTCCATACCTCCTTGCAGCTGCTGCCGCAAGAAAACCTGGGAATATTTATTTCAACCAACGGCGCTGCCGGTGCAAACCTTGTCGAGTCAGTCTTTGACGCATTCTACGACCACTACTACCCTCAAGAGCCGATCTCACTGGAGCCCGATAGCGACTTTGACTCGCGGTCTGAAATTTATGCCGGGTCATACATGCTCTCTCGCAGTAACTTCACCACGCTTGAGAAGTTATTTTCACGCATGAATCCAGTTGCTGTCACCATTGATGAGCATAAAAATGTCTTGCTGTCATCCGGTGGAAACATTAATCAATTTGTCGAGACTGAGCCTGGGCTGCTGGTAAGCCGTTCAAACCCTGATATGAAACTGGTGCTCGTACAGCGAGAAGGACAGATCATACTTGAAACTGGCGCTCCTTTCGTGTTCATAAAAACAGCCTGGTATGATTCGCTTAACCTGCACGTGCTCATCTTCATAGGCAGTGCATTCCTGTTCCTTGTGACCATGATCACCTGGGCAGTTTCTCTTGCCGGGTCGCTCAAAAAGCGTGAGAAGCTGTCTCCGCTCGCATCGTGGCTGGCACGCCTGGCAGCCGTCCTTTTTGGATTGCTATTGCTCGTTTTCCTGTTCGGCATAGCCGCCACGTTCCTGGACATCAATCCGGCGTACGGGGTTCCCAACATCTATTTTGGGTTCCCAGCGTCCCTCTTATTTCTACTGCAATTGCCTGTCGTTCTGGGAATCCTCGCCGTTGGAATGGTCATCTTTTCGATCATGTCCTGGGCAATGAACTATTGGTCAGCCGGCGGGCGAGTCTTCTACAGCTTCCTGACGCTCCTGGCGCTGGCTGTTGTGTGGGGACTGATCTACTGGAACATGCTGCTCTAGCATTTCTACCGATTCTCGGCCGATGCCTGACTCTGGTAAAGTCAGGACTGTTCCTTTGGAATGATCGTGATCACGCCGCTGCGTTCAAGGATGGCATATTTGATCTGGTCAATCCGCTCAAGTCCCTGCAGCTCGCGCGCCTTTGAGAGAATATCATCCTCATCGACCCGCGCATGATCCAGCCTGTCTTTAAGCAGCTTTCCATCATTCACCAGCAAGATCGGGACGCTGTCAACCAGTTTGTCCAGTTTCGGGAAATGCCCTTTCAATAGGGACATCGCGATATCCACGCCGATCAACGTCAAAATCACCAGGTATGCATTCGTGATCGAAAAATCGTTGCCTAACAGGGCCTGCTGCGTCGCCTCTCCGATAATTAGCAGCAGGACGAAATCAAACGTCGTGATCTGCGCCAGAGAGCGCTTGCCTGAAATGCGAAAAATAAGCAGCAAGAAAAAATAGACAGCAATCGAACGTAATATAGAGTCCATTTCTAACCTCAAGGAAAAACGAACTGGCGAAAGCTAATTGTGCGCTCTTGGGATTCTTCTCCCGCGCTGCTCTGGACTAACCCAATCCGCTCAGGTGTGATGCGAAACTGCACCACAACCGGCTGATCTGCCTCAGGCAGATCAGCTTCAGCGATCTGAAATC
>Ga0134094_1002574_pt1 | contig 14998 bp, 13 predicted proteins | sample 5_1taG_FD_94458 | JGI IMG/M metagenome (GOLD analysis project Ga0134094, IMG submission 94458) | Switchgrass degrading microbial communities from high solid loading bioreactors in New Hampshire, USA - 5_19_20_110_A1 metaG | ecosystem: Engineered > Bioreactor > Semi-continuous > Anaerobic >... | reverse complement strand
TTCTCGCAACAAATCCGCTTTTTCCCCAAGTCGCAACCTTCGAGCGTATCGGATGGGCCGGACTTTCTCCTTCCGATTTTGTTTTGATTACGACTTACGAGGACAATTATTACTGTAAGCCGAATCTAAACTATTATCGGGAAATATTAAAAAGGATCGGATGTCGTCCTGAAGAATGTTTAATGGTCGGAAATGACGTGCGAGAAGATATGGTTGTAGAAGAACTGGGGATGAAAACTTTTCTATTGACGGAATGTTTGTTGAATCCGGAGAATAAGGACATCGGAAGATTTCAATCCGGAAGTTTGCAGGACTTTTATCAGATTATTTCCAAATAATATTTGGTAAAATTTCTAAATTTGGCTTTTTTGAAGAAACCGCTGGGTGATATGTAAAATATATTTCCGTTATTGTAAATATATGGTATAATATAACTAATAATAAATGTATTAGCAAAAAATTATCAAATTTATTGATGATGGAGAAATCCGAAGGGGGGCTTCATATGTATTTAAAGCAAACGGCAAAAACAGGAACCAGATTGTATAATAGCTCCGCTTTGTCGTTTTTTCTTTTTCAGGTTGCATATTTATGCTAAAAAATAACAAAGGCTTTACTTTGACGGAGCTGATTGTCACAATTGCCGTTTCCGGCATTTTCTTCGCTTTGATTGGCTCGATAATATACAGCCTCCTTTCCGCTTATAAAAATACGGAAAACGCCGCCGCCCGCGAAGAAGAAATCAAGGCCGCCTGGAATTTGATCGAAATGACCGTTGAGGATGCAAACCGCTCCGGAGAAAAGGTTTCCGTCGTTCGGGGAGAAACTTCGATTAATATATCTTTCGGAACTTCGGAAGCAAATCTTATCTACGAACATCAGTCTTCTTTAAGCCGGAACGGAAAGGTTTTAACTTTAAAATTTATTCGCAATTTCGATGTTTTCATAATTAACGATAATACCTTGGAATTTGTTTTATTAGACGACTTAGAACATAGCCAAAGCCGCATTTTTAATCTTTACGGCGGAGTGGAAGCATAAGGAGAAGGCAGTTTATGAAAAGAAATATCCTGACGATAACTGTCGTGGAGAATGATTTTTATTTTGATCTTCTCTGCGTCGAGAAACAAAAAGATTTAAATGTCGATTTCCGCCTGAACTATCTTGTGGAGAGAAACAATAACTCCCTTGGAAAACAATTGGAGACGCTTGCGCGCAATGTCAGGCAGGATTTGCTTCATGAAGAATACCTGAAATATCCTGTTTTGGTTAATTTGAATTTGGACGGAGTATTTATTGAAGACTTGGAGATTCCCCGCTTATCAAAGAAAGAGTTGCGTCGGGCACTTTATTTGGAACTTGCAAAGCTATACGGGGATTTCGATAGTAAATTTGTTTATTCCGTATTGCTTAAGTCCGCAAGCAAACAACTCTATAATTTAAAGGTGGCACTGTTTAATCTGGAAACCTATCGGCATTTACTGGACTTTTTGCAGGAAACGCGTCTGAAAATCGAAAGGATTTCTCTTGCACCGGATAATCTTAAGAACTTTATTTTGAACAGAAAAATGGTTTTTCGGCCGGAGAACGCCAATCTCATCATCAACATGGGTAAAAACTTCTCTACCTTAATCGGAATCAAAGATAAATCCGTCATCGCTCATCAAATCGTTCATTACGGTTATAAAACCTTCAGCGATAAGTTTGTGGAGTTGCTGGAAAATTGGGTCAACGGCGACTTGCTTTCCCCTGCTCTCAAAAAAGAAGTAAAGAGGGAACTTGGCGGACTTATGAAAGAAGTTTTTCGCATCGGCGGCGGCATGGTGAGAGAAGCACAGGTCGAGACTTATCTTTATGTGGAAGATGAGATTGAAGACAGACTGCTTAAAGCGATAACGATGAATTATGACTTGCAAATCAATAAACTGGCAGCGCAGCCTAATTTAAAAGAATTGTTGGAAATTTCCGCACTTACGAAAGCGGATCGAAACCATGATTTCCTTTTCCCCACGAGGCTAAGCGATGAGAAAAAATAAAAAGGGCTTTACACTGACAGAAGTTTTGGTTTCTGTTGCTATTGCGGGAATCTTGGTTGTCGCGGTCGCAACAGTCTTTATCCGCTATCAGCGTTTGGAAAACCGCTTTGAGGTCAAAGAAAACATCCTGACCGAAATTGAGAATATCTATGCCCTCTATACGGGTTCACCGGCAACTTTTCCGGAAGATTTAAAAAACAATTATAATCCCAATATTGAATTTACAGACGGAAAAGCAATTCTTTATTATGACGGTAGTTTTCGCACCATTCGGCAAGATGCAAGCGGAAACTATCTGGAACTTGAGTATTCTTCCGAAACCGGTGAGGAAGGGTATACGCTTTATAGTTTAAAAATAACCGCCAATTATCAAAAGGAAATCATAAAGTTTACTGAAAATCCTTCTTTCGAAAGAAAGATTATTGTCGGAGGGGAAAATGAAGAATAAGAAAGGCTCGACACTTTTAATAGTGATGATGGCTTTTACGCTTTTTGCCCTTCTTTCTACGGGGATTTCGGTGCTCTTTTTTCTGAATCTGCGCCTGCGGATAAAAAAAATCGAAGAACGAGCCTCATATATCGACCTTTCGAATGCGGTTTATCAGTATTTGAATGAGACAAGTGTATCTGAGATTGTTGAAAACGAAGAATTCTCCGGTTATACTGTGCAAGTCTCAAGAAGCGGCGATAATTATGAAATCATCTTTCAGCATTCTGAAAATGATAAAATCCGAGCAGAAATTCTTGTCCGCTTTCAGGGCGAAATTTACGAGATCTACAGTTGGAGAAAAGGCTGATGGAAAAGTTTATAATTGCCTGTTTTTTCGGAATCTTCGGCCTTTGTTTCGGTTCGTTCGCCAATGTCGTAATATACCGGCTTCCAAGAAAGATGTCTTTGGTAAGACCCGGGAGCCACTGTCCGCACTGTAATGAGAAAATAAAATGGTACGACAATCTGCCGCTTTTATCATATATATTGCTCGGCGGAAAATGCAGGAATTGTAAAGGAAAAATATCAATCCGCTATCCCTTGGTTGAGGCTTTGACAGGATTCCTATGGGTGGCAAGCTACCTTGCTTTCGGCCTAACGCCCTTAACATTCATAACCTGCTTTGTAATGCTTTCTTATATAATCCTTGCTTTCATCGACATAGAACATTATGAAATTCCGGACAGCATAAATATCTTTTTGGCTCTTTTAGGATTGATTGCGTTTTTTTTTGCTCCGCTTGAGGGAAGCATTCTTTCCGTTTCCTATAAAAGAAGGATTTTGTCCCTCCTTTCTTCCCTGATATTGATTCTCATTTTTTACATTTTCGGCAAACTATCGAAGAAAGAATTAATCGGGGGCGGCGATTTAAAACTCCTGATCGCTTCCGGAATCTTTCTTGGTTGGGAACTGCAAGTATTGGGTCTAATCTTTGCTTCCGTAATTGGGGTATTTGTGGAAATACCGATGAGGTTGATTGCAAAGAAAAGCCTGAACGCAAGGCTTCCCTTCGGTCCATATTTGGCCTTAGGTTTTACGCTTGCTTTATTTTTCGGCCTGAAATTTCTGGAATGGTACATTTCATTCTTTCAGTTAATATAGAGGTTCGTTATGGCAAAATTCCGTTATAAAGCAAAAAATTTGGATAATAAGATTGTGAAAGGCGTGTTGTTTGCGAAAGACGAGGAGGAATTACGTCAAATTATCAGCAATCAAAAATATTTCCTTGTCTCCGCACGCAAAGTTCCCGAAAGCACACAGTTCTTTACGTTTTTGGAAAAAGTAAGTTCCGATGTGCTTGCGGCTTTTTGCCGTGAGTTCGCAATCATGATTTCCGCAGGAATTACGATAACGAAAAGCATCGAGACTTTGAAAACCAGCACCAGAAACCGTAAACTAAAGGATATTCTTGAAGAGGTCCATATCGAACTTTTGAAAGGAAGGATGCTTTCGGAATCGTTGGAAAAGTATCCGAAAACTTTTCCCGAATTCTTCCGAAATATGATCCGCATCGGGGAAATCAGCGGCCGCTTGGATCGTGTGCTTCCGCAGCTCGCCGATTATTATGAAAATGACACCAAGGTAAAAAAACAAGTCCGTTCCGCAATGGCTTACCCGATCTTTTTGGTTTTCTTAAGCTTCGCGGTCATTACAATCTTTTCGTTTTTCGTCATTCCGATTTTCGGTGAACTCTTCGCTTCGTTCGATGCGGAATTGCCAAAAATCACGAGAATATCAATTGCGGTTTCGGATTTCTTAAAACTGAATTTTGGGTTTATTGTCTTAGGAATTTTCCTGATTCTCTTATTGATTAAGTGGCTTAAGAGTCTGCCGCGGGTGCGTCTCGCGCTGGACCGCTTGAAATTAAGCTTTCCGATATTAAAGAATGTCGTCATCGCGACCATGACCGCGCGGTTTACGAGCGGACTATCAACGCTCCTTAAGAGCGGGATTCCCGTCGTCGAGGCGATTGATACGATGGGGAAAATGCTCGGAAATGCCTCCGTGGAAGAAAAATTCGTCATCGCGACCAGCGAAATCAAAAGAGGACAAGGCATAGCGAAATCCTTAAAAACTATCGATTTATTTCCGGACATGCTGATTCAAATGCTCGTCGTCGGCGAACAAACGGGCGAACTTGAACAAGTCCTGGACAAAACCTCCGGTTATTTCGGAGAAAATGTCAATGCGTCGATCAAAAAAATGGTAAGCGTAATCGAACCATTGATGACGATTTTGGTCGGTTTCATGGTACTCTTCGTTATTATTTCCGTTTTCGTTCCGATGTTGGATTTGTTGAATGCGATAGATCGAATTGGGTAGGGAAGGCATTATGATTGAACAAACGAATAAGCAATTGCTTCAACTATATGTGAAAAACAACATCTTGAAATCGAAAGATCTGCTTGATTTCCTTGGTGATGAAAATAGCGGATCCTCCCGCCTTGATCTGGAACTTCTGAAAAGAGGTTTGGTGACGGAAGAAGACAACGCTTTGGTTTATTCGCAGTTATTTAATCTTGAGTATGTGGATCTCGAAAACGTCAACATCAATCCTGCGGTTGTGGAAATGGTGTCGGCGGACTTTGCTGCGAAATACAGCATCGTACCGATTTATATTTCCGACGGAATAACTTATATCGCAATTTCCGATCCCTTCGCTTACAATGACCTGAAAAAGATCAATAGTTTTGTAAAGGGAAAATATAAATTGGTCGTAACGACGAGAAAACAAATAGACGAACTGCAGAAACAGGTTTTCGCAATTCTTTCCACTGAAACGGCAATCAAGCAATTCGTCGATCAGACATTGGAGAAAGAAGGGCAAAGTTTAAACGGCGACCTCGACCGTGCTGACGTCAAAAACGCGCCTGCGGTTAAGCTAGTAGAATCGTTGATCAACGAAGCGATTGTTTTAAATGCGAGCGACGTTCACGTCGAACCCTTCGAAAAATACGTCCGCGTCCGTTATCGGATTGACGGCGTACTCTATGAAACTTCCCGTTTTGACATCAATCTTTTTCCCGCCGTTTCGACACGGCTGAAGATTATCGCGGGACTGAATATTGCGGAAAAACGCTCGCCTCAGGACGGAAGAATTCGCTTGAAAATTAAGGATATTTACTATGATTTCCGTGTTTCCACAATCCCCACCGTTTACGGGGAGAAATTGGTCGTGCGGATTCTCGATACCACTTCCTTTAATTTCACACGCGAGCAGATCGGCTTTTTTCCGGAAGACAACAAAATCCTCGATAAAATGTTATCGACCCCGCACGGAATCATCCTCTTGACCGGACCTACCGGCTGCGGGAAAACAACAACGCTTTACACTTTTATTAAGGAATTAAATCAGAAAAGCACGAATATTATTACCGTTGAAGACCCGGTCGAATACACGATCGAAGGCGTCAATCAGGTTCAGGTCAATCCCAAAGCCAATGTTACCTTTGCGAATGCTCTTCGTAGTATTCTCCGTCAGGATCCGAACATCATCATGATCGGTGAAATCCGCGACGAAGAAACCGCGGAAATCGGTATCCGTTCCGCAATCACCGGACACTTGGTATTATCCACACTGCATACCAACGATGCCGTCGGCGCAATCAACCGCCTCATTGACATGCATGTGCAGCCGTATTTTGTTGCGGACGCGATCGTGGGCGTCATCGCTCAAAGATTGGTGCGGGTTCTTTGCGACAATTGCAAGAAAGAGGAAATGACCAATGATGTCGAGATGAAGATTTTGGGCTTATCTCAACCCCAAAAAATCTACCATCCCGTCGGCTGCCCGGCCTGCAAACATACCGGATATAAAGGTCGGACTGCGGTCTGCGAATCTTTTATATGACCAAAAATATCAAAGAAATGATTCAGCGGCGCGCGACTACCGAGCAGATTCGCCGAGAAGCAATAAAAAGCGGCATGGTGGAGCTTGCGGAAGCGGGAAAGAAAAAGGTTCTGATGGGGATTACATCAGTATCCGAATTGCTGGCTATTATATCTGAGAAAGAATGACACCGAAATTTACTCGGGTCATTTTTTTTCAATAAATAAGTTTTTTTTCACACGCATATATAGTAGTGGTGAAACAATGAAAAAATATTTCGGAACTGACGGAATCAGGGGCAGAGCCTATGAGGTTTTGACACCCGAACTGGCTTATCAAGTCGGGCTTAGTCTGCAGCTTTTGGGTTGCAAAGAAGTAATTGTGGGAAGGGATACACGCGAATCAGGCGTGATGTTGGCCGAAGGAATCGAAAATGGTGCCGTTGACGCCGGGATTGACGTTTATCAGGCCGGAGTCGTTACGACGCCGATGTTATCCTACCTTTCAAAGCGGAAAGGGACCTTCGGAGTAATGCTGAGCGGAAGCCATAATCCTTATCATGACAACGGCATCAAAATATTTAAATATGGTAAGAAATTGTCTCCGGAAGAAGAAAATGTAATTGAATTGTTTTTAAACAGTTTTGGTACAGTTAATTTAGAGGAAAAAGGTAAAGCATGCGCTTTAACGGACGGCTTTGAAATCTACAAAGAACTCTATGATAAATTAAATGTTCATACGAATCTAAAAATCGGATTCGACTTTTCGAACGGCTCCGCCTGCGAGATCGGCGAGAAAATTATTCAAAATCTCGGGTGCTACTATTTAACGACCGGAAACAATCCTGACGGTCTTAATATCAATCAAGGCTGCGGTTCGATGCATCCGCATAATTTAGTTAATTTAGTCAGAGAAAACGGACTCGACCTCGGTTTTACTTTTGACGGGGACGCGGACCGCGTCTTGGCGGTAAGCGGGGACGGAAGAATTCTCGACGGCGACTATCTTATTTACTTATATGCGCAATATTTGCTGGAGAAAGGATGCTTAAACGGAAGCGGAGTTGTGCTTACGAAAATGAGCAATCTTGGCTTGTTTAAAGCGCTCGAAGCTAAGGGCATCAGTGTCGAAGTGACTGATGTCGGAGACAAATATGTTTTCGAAGCTTTGGAAAAGACAGGATATGTGCTCGGAGGAGAAAATTCCGGCCATATCATAAACCTGACTTTGCTCGATACCGGAGACGGCATATTGAATGCGGTATATCTGCTCAAGATTTTGGAGGAAAAACAGATTAAACTGGAAGATGCCGCTCGGGACCTCGTGTTGTATCCGGAAAAAACGTATAATCTGAAAGACGTAAGCAAAGAAGTTTTAAAACATCCTGAAGTAGAAAAGAAGATCTCCGAAATGAAAGAACGTCTCGGAGCGAACGGGAAAATCGTCGTCCGTCCTTCCGGAACCGAACCTGTAATCCGTATTTCCGTAAGCTCTGAAACGCAAGAAGAAGTCGAACTTTATTTGGGAGAAATGATCAATCTTTTAAAAGACACCGCTGGGGAGGGAATATGAATTACGCCATTATCCTTGCTGCAGGCAAGGGAACACGGATGAAAACCGAACTTCCACAATGCGCCTATCCATTAATTAGAAAACCGATGGTCGCTTATGTTGTGGAAAATGTGCGGAATAATTTCGACGAAGTAATTGTCGTCGTCGGTTATAAGCGAAATACAATCATCGATATTCTCGGAGAGAATGTCAGCTATGCGATTCAGGAAGAACAGCTCGGAACCGGGCATGCCGTGCTTGCTGCGGAAGAATTGGTTAAGGATCTGAACGGCAACTCACTAATCTTATCGGGCAATATGCCGCTTTTGGATGCGGAAATAATTCAAAAGGCTTTTCAGGATCATATTAACCGCCGCCATGACCTCACGGTCCTTACGACGATGATTGAAAATCCCCAAGGTTACGGCCGCATCATTCGCAATGAATCCGGTCTTTACTTGGAAGAAATCGTCGAAGAAGAGGAAGCAAACACTTTCCAGAAAGGAATCAATGAAGTCAATACCGGTGTTTATATTGTGAAAAACGAACTGCTGTTTCCGGCATTGAAACAAATCACAAACAACAATGCCAGGAAAGAATATTACTTAACAGACATTGTAAAAATACTTCAAAAAGAAAATCGCGTCATCGGTTCCTTCAGCATCAAAGAAGCAATCAAAGCCACAAGTATCAATGATTTATATACTTTGAGTATTGTAGAGGCGAAACTGAGACATGACATCAACAAGGCGCATATGTTAAACGGTGTGGCGATGATCAACCCGGAGACGATCACCATCGGACACAACGTCGTCATCGAAGAAGACGTTGTCATCCACCCGAACACATATATCACCGGCAATTCCATAATAAAAAAAGGGGCGATCATCGGCCCGAATACGGAAATTCACGAAAGCATCATCGGTGAACGTGTTCGGTGCCGGCATTCCTTGGTATATAATTCCATCATCCATGAAGAGACGACCATCGGTCCTTTCGCGCATCTCAGAGACGGTGCCCATATCGGTCCCAGAAACAGAATCGGAAATTTTGTGGAAGTGAAAAAGTCAACTACAGGTTCGAATACGAAAGCCGCGCATCTTGCCTATATCGGCGATGCGACCTGCGGCTCCAATGTCAACTTCGGCTGCGGTTCAATTACCGTCAATTATGACGGCAAAGATAAATTCCAGACCTTTATCGGGGACGACGTCTTCATCGGTTGCAATGTCAACTTAATCGCCCCGATCAGAATCGAAGACAATGCCTTCATCGCCGCCGGCTCCACCTTAAACAAAAACGTCCCGAAACATGCGCTTGCCATTGCGAGGGCTTACCAGGTAAACAAAGAAAATTACCTCCGCGACCACGACATCCACAAGCGGAGAGAAGAAAGACTGGATTAAAATACCGATTTAAAGACAATATCAGAAAGCCCATAGGGCTTGCGATATTGTTTTTTTTATTTAGCACTTCTTTGGGAAAAAACGGGCTATTTGTAAGGTTTTGGAAGTGCATTGCCTTGCAAATTGTTCAACTTGATGATATAAAAATACATACCAGATAATGACACTATCAAAGAAATCTTATTTTAAGTATTATTTTTGATATTATCAGAAATCAGAGGTTAAGGAAATGGATGCTGGTTTTTTGAGGTTGCTAGTACAACTGAAAAAACATTTTTCTTATGTGATATCCACATAACTCCATAAAAAATTGACGATCGCAGGCGATGGGTTTTTAAATTGGTCCTAATTTTCCCGATCCGCTTTCGTCAACACCAACAAAAACTATAAACTTCCCGTATTATAGTTTTTTTACTTTTTAGCAACATTCAGATACGGAAAGGAAGAAGTATGGAACGGATCAGCAAAAAACAGCAAACGATTTTAATTATATTGACGCTCCTTTTCGGATTCGTTTATTTCTTTCGGCTTTTCACGCTCGATTATTTTTTGAACCATGCGGAAGAAGTGATAGCAAGCGGAACCTGGAGGGCGCTTTACATCATCCTGCGTTTTTTCACCCAAGGAGCAGTTCTCGCGGGCCTCGTGACCGCCTTCATTCCGAACAGACATTTCCGGAACATCATGGCTTTCTTCATTCCGCTGGTTTGTATCTTGAATTTGATATTTCTGAAAACGAACCTCGATGCCTTTGTCGGTATTGTTGCAAGCAAGGAAAGAATATACCGGGCTGTGCAGTTTCTGCTTGAGATCGTGCTCCTGCTCACGCTCTCCTTTGCTTTTCTGGTGATAAGGCTAAAAGAAAATAAAACGGCGGATAAAAAGCTTTCCGTAAAGGAACTGTCTCTTTCTTTTCTGATATTCTTCCTTGTTTCCTTAGCCGTTCTTCCCCAGTTCACCTTTTACGGCCTTTACGGCGAGATCGGAAAGAAAGCGGATGATCTGAATCAATTGCATCGGCTTTATCTTTATATCATATTCGGATTGCTTTTCGTTTCCTATTTCACACTGCGAAGCAAAAGTTATGAAACTAGGAATCTCTTCTGCGTAATTATGGCGATTGCCGGTTTCATCACTTATTTCGATAAATACAGTTTTGAAAGCATGCGGAATCTGTCTTCCTGGCCATTGCATCTATGCAACACCGCGCTGATGCTGATGTTTTTCGCCTTCATCTTCAAACTGCAGACGCTTTTTTACTTCAATTATTTCATCAATGTTTTAGGAGCATTCCTGGCGATTCTGATGCCCAATACGACGGGGGATGCGTTCCTGCCGAAGAATTTCCATTTCTGGTACAACCACATGTACGCCTTCACCCTGCCGATTCTCGGTGTCGCATTGAAAATCTTCCCCAGGCCGAAGTTTAAAGGGATCCTTTATTCGCTTCTTGTGTTCACGCTTTATTTTATCGGGGTCGCCTTCATCAATGCCTGGTGGATAAATTATGACAAGAACGTCAATTATTTCTTTCTAGCGGACGACTTCTTCATCGATAAGTTTTCTTTCGCTTATCCTTGGAAATACAATCATATTGTAGAAATCAGTTTAAAAAACGGCTTGGTCATGAAAATCTATCCCGTTTATTGGGCGGCGATATATTTCGTCTACGTGCTCCTGACATTCGTCATGTGGTATGTTTATGACTTTTTGTTTAAGGTTGCGGATTCGCATTTTGATTTATATATCAGGAAGAAGAGGATGAGGATGGAGAAAAAAATAAAAGCCGCTACCGCAGGAGCGACGATGATCAAAATCTCCCATTTCACAAAAATCTACGGCAAAAGCAACAAAAAAGCCGTCGATGATTTTTCTCTGGAAGTCCGCGGTGGCGAAATCTTCGGCTTTTTGGGACATAACGGCGCCGGAAAATCGACGCTGATCAAAAGCACTTGTTTATAAGAAATAATTCTAATATAATTAAATAAATAGCAATTCATTATCAAGGAGGAGAGTTGGATGATTGTTTTAAAAAATGTATCCAAAGATTACGGAACGGGCGAAGCTGTCGTCCATGCCCTAAGGAATGTAGATTTGGAAATCAGATCCGGGAAAATGACGGCAATTCTAGGGAAATCCGGCAGCGGGAAATCGACCTTGATGAATATGATCGGAGCCCTGGACAAACCCACGGAAGGGGAAGTATTTTTAGACGGGGTCAATATCACGAAGTTGAATGAAAGGGAACTTGCGGAATACAGAAATAAAAGGACGGGATTCATCTTTCAGACCTTTTATTTGGAGCCTACTTTTTCCGTTTTGGAAAATGTCTGCATGCCGCTTACGATCGCGGGGGTGAACAGAAAGATCCGGGAAGAAAAAGCTCTTGAGTTGTTGACTTTATTCGGAATTCCCGAAAAAAAGAAAAAGCTGGCGGGCGAACTCTCCGGTGGAGAAAAACAGAGGGTGGCGATTGCCCGCGCCCTGATCAACGATCCGGACATCATTTTGGCAGACGAGCCCACCGGGAATCTGGACAGCGAAAACGGAGAAGCGGTCATGCAGATTTTAAGAAGCATCGCCTCTTCCGAAAAAACCGTCATATTGGTAACCCACAATCGTGAAGACGCAAAGCGCTATGCGGATACGATCGTGGAACTGAAAGACGGAAAAGTTGACCGCGTTTTGGAAAACATGGAAGGTGGGAAAAATGAAAATCCGAGATAAGGTCAGATTTGCCTGGAAAAACATCCAAAACAATAAAGCGAGAGCGATAATCACCGCCTCCATCGTTTATTTCATCGGGCTTTTGATCATGGGGATTTTGTACGTCGCCATTTCCTTTTCCGACAATATGAATCGGGTGTTTGTGGAAACGGCGAAAGCAGATAATGTGGAAATATATCACATGGACGATAAGGAAATCAATCTCGAAACTTTATTAGAATTGTCCGAAAAATACAAAGATCTGGGCGTTAACCTAAGTGCCTCAAGACACGGTTTTCATCTCTTCGATTTCAGACATTTTCGGGAAAAAGAACTGAAAATCGTTCAGGGAGAACTTCCTCATAATTATGTCGGGAAGAACCATGTTTATTTGCCGGAAGAACTTTCGGAAGAATATGAAATCAACGATCTATTCCCGGACTATCTCGGAGATTTTCCCGTTGCCGGTTTTTACAGTTCCGAGATGTATTTTTGTCCGCTTCTCGACCTTAGTTATTACGGAGAGAACATATCAGGCATCGACCATTTTTCCTTCCGTTATTTTTATGACGAAGGAAGAAACATCAATAAGGATCTTATAACTTTAAACAAACTCTTCGGGGAAGTAAAAACACTTTTCGGGAGTGATTCTTCGCGAACCTTTTCTGACGCCCTAGCTAATATCAACTTAGCCAAAACCGTTTCGGTAATCGTCATCGCAAGTTTCGCATTTCTGGCTGCCGTTTTGATCCTTCTATCCGTTGGAAGCATCAACAACAGCATCATGTTATCCATAGACCAAAACAAGAAATTCATCGGATTGATGAAAACGCTCGGCCTGAAAAGCAAAAACCTTAAGGATATAATCATCATCGAAACATTTTTTACGGTCATTTTCGGGATTCTGGCAGCTTCTATATCCTTAATTTTTTTAATTGTCCCGATCAAGGAATTGGTCATCTATCTTTTGGAATTCTTCTTGCGGCATGAGTTTATCTTCGTTTCCGAAACCTTCAAGTTTCACGTCTTTTTCCCCTACTATTTACCGCCGATCACCGTTTTCGCCGTCACTTTCTTTTCGGTTTTCTTCTCCCGGGCGGGTATCAGAGGGATCATTAAAGCCAATCCCGTTGCGATTATCAACGAGGTGAACTGAAGTGAAGAACAGAGACTTTCTACGTCTTGCCGGTTATTCGCTAAGAAGTAATAAAAGGCAAACAAAGAACACCGTCCGGGGGATTGCCTTCGGCGTGACTTTGCTCGTTACTTTGTTTTTTGTTCTGCTCGCCTTTTACGGTGGGGCGATGGCGGGAATCGATCGGGAAAAGGCGCTTTCTTCCTATCGTTTGGAATACGAACTCCGAAACAAAGAGACCGCAAAGATAAACCAAAGAATCAAAAAAGAAATTTTAAACAATCCCTCCATAACCGAAAGCATCATCTACAAGCCAATCTCCATCCTCTATTTTGAAAATGGCGATTTTCTTTATCCGACGATCTCGATCGGCGGAACAGATTATCTCTATGATTATCATTACAGCGATGTTTTGGAAAAATGGGGCGATGTTTTTCATTTCTTTGATTTACACAATTCCACAACCCTCATAACCGCGGAAGAAGAAGAATTCTTAAAAAGAAACAATTACGGGGAAGCTCTCCTTGCCGGCACGCTTTTTTCCGAAAACACCGACGAAATAATCGTCGCTTCGCATGTTTTGGATTATTTTGAAATCGATTATCGGGAAGCGCTAGGGAAAAAACTTTCTTATTCGGTTAATCTGACAACAGGCTATAGGGCTTTCCGTCCCGACGGGAGCGGTTATTACAAAGACCTTTTAGGAAACCAAGTTTGCGTTGTCCGCGATTTCACAATCGTCGGTGTCTATAACAGCAATCTCTATCTTTCGCCCTCGCGGGGAGAAGACCTATATTATGCTCCCACTTTTTGGCTCAAACTCGATTCTTTATACCTTACGGAAGATATCGAATTTTTATACGGCGAGGAACAAATCGAAGGCTTCATATACAATAAGGATCCTCTCGCTGTCTTTCAGGATGCTGCCGAAGCAAAGAAAGCGGCGATACCCTACGGATTTAATACTCTTTCTAGTATCAACGATTTGCGTTACATGTGCGATTTCTGCCAAATCATCCAGTTCGCGGATTTCCGTTCCGCCTATGAATTTTATAATAACCTGGAATATTATTTATACAAATATCAACATTTCGGATTTTTTGAATCCCATGTACTTTCAGATTATCGCCAATTCTACCCCTTGATTATGCTCGTGAGCACGATCTTCTTAATCTTCGGCGGCGTCGTCTTTTTCGTAACCGTCCTCAATCTTTACAATACCATGCGTTATTCCGTCGAAAAAAGAAAGGGGTATCTGGCGATGTGCAGGGCGATGGGAATGAATAGAAGAGACGTTTTGAAGCTGTATTTTTTTGAAACCGGGCTGGTATTGTTTCGGGCGGCGCTTTGGATCATTGTCTTTAGTTTGCTTCTTTCGGCGGGAATCACAATCCTGATCAACGATGCGCTTATTTCCTCGGCATTGGAGACCACCGTTTCTTATCGCTTTCATCTGATTTATTATCCGTTCGTCTTGATTCCCTGCCTGGCAATCCTCCTTTTGCTTGCTCTCCTGATCGCAAGAATGGCCTCCGGAAGGAAAACGCGGGAAAATATGCTGGTTTTGTTGAACAGATCATATTAAATTAATCAAAAAGTTTAAATAGCATACGTAGGCAATCAGTCATTGCTTATATAAGACGGTTCAGAAATCAAGACCGTCTTTTTATCTTCGGGAAGTTCCGATAAATTTTACATTTATTTACATTTATTTACATTAGTGTATGTCAATATATAATGATTTTTTCACTAAAAAACTGTAAACATTCTTACAGTTTTAAGCAGTAATACGTTTTGACTTTCTCTTATATTTAAAGTATTTCCAAGGATGACAATCTTTAGGTT
>Ga0134094_1002573_pt1 | contig 15007 bp, 10 predicted proteins | sample 5_1taG_FD_94458 | JGI IMG/M metagenome (GOLD analysis project Ga0134094, IMG submission 94458) | Switchgrass degrading microbial communities from high solid loading bioreactors in New Hampshire, USA - 5_19_20_110_A1 metaG | ecosystem: Engineered > Bioreactor > Semi-continuous > Anaerobic >... | reverse complement strand
TCACTGGCCGGCCAGATGTGCCGTTAACCCGGTCACCGGAAGAGAGGCGGAGTTTTATAACTATCCTCTTCCCTTGGCAAAGAAAAAAGTGGTGGTGGTCGGAGGCGGACCGGCGGGGATGGAAGCTGCTCGGACTGCGGCTAAGCGCGGTCATCAGGTTGTATTGTTGGAAAAAGAAGACCATCTGGGAGGAGCTTTAAAGACAGCGGCCAACCTACCGTTTAAAAGTGATCTGCGGGAATACCTGGGCTGGGCGGTTCGCACAACCTGCAGTACCCCTAATTTGGACATCAGGCTGCTGACCGAAGCTACCCCGGAAATTATAAAGGCCGAGCAGCCCGATATCTTGATCGTCGCAGTCGGTTCAGAACCTGTGATTCCCGCTATTCCGGGCTGCGAAAAGGAAAAGGTGGTTTTGGCGGCGGATGTGAGTATGGGAACTGCAAAGGTCGGGAACAGGGTTGTGGTGGCCGGTGCGGGTCTGACCGGTTTAGAAACTGCTTTGCACTTGGCCAGAGAAGGTAAAAAAGTAACTGTTATTGACCTGCTTTCATGGGAAGAGATTCATGGTCCTTACCCGGCTATGAATTTAATCCATCTTAAGACCATGTTTAGAGATCTGGGAGTGGAGATTAAACATAACCTTAAACTAGAGGAGATCACTGCCGGTGGGGCGATTGTGACCGATAAACATCAAGTTCGGACCGAGCTTAGTTGTGATACGGTGGTTCTTGCTTTAGGGTTTAGGCCCAGATTTAAGGTAATGGAAAAAATGCAAGATCTCGCTCCTGAAGTTATTTTTGTGGGCGATTGCACCAAAGAAAGAGGAACCTTGCAGAATGCCGTTATGCAAGGCTTTAATGCCGCAATTGATATTGGATTGGACTTAAATATATAACTTCTTCATGGAAAGGGTGATTCTATGTATACCCAACCTTATCCTCATTTGTTTAAGCCACTTAAAATCAGAGGTCTGACACTCAGGAACAGGATTATGTCCGCACCTAACATGCTTTTTCATACCGTGGACGGAAGACCAACCCAGTATTATATCAGCTATTTAGAGCATAAAGCCCGGGGCGGGGCCGGAATGGTTACCCTGGGGGAAATTGCGGTATGTGACGGCGCCAATCATACGCCCGGTATGGACTGCAGCAACGATAACTGGCCCTTATTTTCGGAAATGGCAGCTTGCATCAAGGAACATGGCGCCGTGGCCTGTGTTGAGCTGACCCATGGCGGTATGAATGCCAGACCTGAGTATAATAAAGGTCCCATTAAGGGTCCTGTAGCTTGTGTTAATGCTATGGGAGTAAAAGTGGAAGAGATGACGGAACAGGACATGGAGAACGTGGCTGAAGCTTTTGCCGCCCAGGCTGAATTCTGGCTAAAAAAAGCCGGATTTGATACTGTCCTGCTGCATATGGCCCATGGCTGGCTTTTCCCTCAATTTCTTTCCCCGATCACCAATAAACGTACCGACAAATACGGGGGAAGTCTGGAAAACCGCATGAGATTTCCGCTTATGACCCTTAAACGGGTACGGGAAAGAGTCGGGCCCAATCAGGCCGTTTGTATTCGTTTGAGCGGTTCGGAGCGGGTACCCAATGGTTTCACGGTAGACGACATTATTGTTTTCTTGGAAAAAGCCCAGGAATATATCGATATGGCTGAGATCAGTGCCGAAGGAGTTACCAACTTTTTCACCACACCTTATTCGCCGCTGGGCGTGAACGTGGATCTCAGTGAGGCCATCAAGAAATCCGGCAAGATTAATATTCCTATTTTTGTGATCGGTGCCATTTTGGATCCTGCTCAGGCCGAAGAGATAATAGCTTCCGGTAAAGCGGACGGGGTATCCATGTCCCGGGCTTTGATTGCCGATCCTTATCTCCCGGCTAAAGCCCTTGACGGCCGTACTGATGAAATCGTACCCTGTTTGCGCTGCCTCAACTGTACCGACAATGACAATGCCAAGCGGCATCTGGAATGCAGCGTCAACCCCTTGATCGGCCGGGAAGCCCGTTATGGTTTCGGAGAAGATATCGGCAAAGCCAAATTCCGGCGCAAAGTGCTGGTTGTCGGAGGCGGTCCGGCAGGCATGCAGGCGGCTATTACGGCTGCCGAGCGGGGACACGAAGTCACTCTTTGTGAAAAGGAGAATGCCTTGGGCGGGCTTTTGCGCTTCACCGATAATGAAAGTTTAAAACACGAACTGCGTAAGTATAAAGAATATTTGATCCGCCGTGTGGGGCGCAGCGGGATAAAGGTTTTGCTCAACAAGGAAGTTAATGATGAACTGCTGGAGCGGATCAGGCCTGATCATATTATTGTGGCCACCGGCAGTACCCCGATTGTGCCTACCTCCATTAAAGGCATTGAACATGCTTATCATGCTTCGGCCATTTATTTCCAACCGGAGCTTGTAAAGGGCGAGCAAATTGTGATTATCGGGGGCGGTTTGGTCGGTGTGGAAGCAGGTTTGCACTTGGCCAATATCGGCAAAAAGGTAACCGTGCTGGAAATGCTCGATAAAATTGCTCCCGAGGCCGGATACTGTTATGGTCACGGCTTGGCTCTTAAAGTAAAACAATTGGGCTTGAAGACAATTACCGAGGCCCGCTGTCTGGAAATTGTTGACGGTAAGGTTAAAACCGTTAAATATGAGCAAGAGGGCCAAGAATATTCTGTTCAAGCCGACAGTGTGTTCTATGCCGTGGGCATGCAGAGCAACGATGAGCCATATTTCAAGCTCTATAACAAGGCTCCTTTTGTAGCTCAAGTGGGCGACTGCAGAAAGGTGGGCAAGGTGGTCAATGCCATTCATTCCGCGTATTTTGCAGCGCTGGATATAGGCAAGTTTTAGGAAGCCTATACAAGCCAATTGGTTGAAAATAATTATAAAAATAAAAGCTGGTGAAAAGCGAAATGAGTAAAAAGAGTTATTCCCATTTGTTTAAGCCCATAGTTTTGGGAAAGCAATTTTTCCGCAACCGTATTTTTAATTCTCCTACCGGGGTGGCTGAATCTCCGGTTCAGGACTGCATCAATTATTATGAACGCAAGGCTGTCGGCGGGGCGGCTTCAGTTTGCATCGGCGACGCTTGTCCTTCTTTGGACGGCATGTCCCGCCCCAGCCATATAAATTTGTGGGATCAGACTAACAGACAGGTCTTAACCGACTTGGCTTACGCCATAAACCGCCATGGGGCGGTGGCCTCCATGGAGATTCTGCACAGCGGTAACTGCTCTTATTATTCCTATAGTCAAGGATATGAGGCTTATGGACCCGTTGCCGGCGAGACGCCCTTCGGCCAGGAAATTAAGGAAATGCCAGAGGAGATGATTCTCAGAATCATCGAGGATTTCGCCAAGGCCGCTCTTTATGCCAAAAGCTGCGGTTTTGGGATGGTCACTGTCCATGGCGGCCATGGCTGGCTGATTTCCCAATTTTTCTCCAAGAGCAATAACCGCAAGGATAAGTGGGGCGGTACGCCTGAAAATCGGGCTCGCTTAGCGGTGGCCATTTGTGATCGTATTCATCAAGTCTGCGGCAAGGGCTTCCCGGTGGAAATTCGAATTACCGGATCGGAAGTCTTTGAGGGCGGTTATGGGGTAGAAACAGGTATTGAGCAAGCCCTTTTCCTGGACGGGCATGCCGACTTAATCCATGTTTCGGCCGGCAGCCATGAGGTAATGGACGTTTTCACCGTTACTCACCCCAGTATGTTTTTGGAAGACGGGGTTAATGTCAAATATGCCGCTGAAATCAAAAAACATGTCAAAAATACCCCTATAGCCACAGTGGGAGCGCTTTCCGAGCCGGATCTTATGGAGGAGATTATCGCCTCCGGCCAGGCCGATGTTGTTGAGCTGGCCCGCGGCCTAATCTGTGATCCCGATATGCCTGTTAAATTACAAACCGGGAGAGAGGATGAGGTCAGAAAATGCATGCGCTGCCTGTGGTGCTTCTCCCACCGCATGCAAAGGGAAAAAATTATTTGTGCCATTAATCCCGAGATCGGCAATGAGGAAGAAATTAAGTATAACAATAATCCTCCTGCCGTACTCAAAAAAGTACTTGTCGCCGGCGGAGGCATGGCCGGCATGCAAGCGGCTCTTACTTGTGCCGACCGTGGGCATACCGTTGTTCTGGCGGAGAAAAATTCCAGGCTGGGGGGCGCTCTCTTATGCGAGGAGCGGGTACCCTTTAAAGAAAAACTTATGCAGTATATAGCTCTTCAAACCAGGCTTATTGAGCGCCATCCCAAGATTAAAGTCCTCTTAAATACCGAGGTTACACCGGAATTGATCAAAAAAATAGCTCCGGACATAGTTCTGGCCGCCCTGGGCGCTCGTCCCATAAAACCGGATATTCCGGGTATTGACAGAGCCAACGTTTTTAGCGCGGAGGAAATATATGCTCAACCGGAAAAAGCCGGGCGCAGGGTCGTAATAATTGGTGGCGGGCTGGTTGGGATGGAGTTGGCCGTTTATCTGGGTATGTTAGGCCGGGAGTGCACTATCCTGGAAATGATGCCTGAGCTGAACGACGGAGGCAACAATTTGCAGGGTCTTGCCTTAAGCTTGGAATTCAAGAAATACGGTACCAAGATCAGTCCGGCCACTAAAGTTGTTGAAATCAACGAACAGGGTGTAATCGGTGAATTTACCGGTGCTAAACCGTCCGAAAACTTCCGTTTCGGCCTGCCCAATTATTACCCGGAAGCGGAATCGGGGCGCAAACTCTTTGCAGCCGATACCGTAGTCTATGCTGTGGGTCAAAAACCGCGGTGGGACGAGGCGGATTCCTTGCGTGGCTATACTAAAGAATTTTACCAGTTGGGTGACTGCGTTGCTCCCAGGAATATTTGGCACGCCACAAACACCGCTCACTTTGTGGCTAGGGATTTGGGCCGTTATTAATAAGAATTTAAGAGGTGCGGTAAAATGTCGGATCTAGATAAATTGCGGCAGGAAAGAAAGGAAATCATAGAGGCGGTCTATGACGGTAAAATACCGCGAAGAGTGCCTGTTGCCACCAGTTTGCCGCTGGAATTGTGTATTGAATATTCCGGATACCCCTTAGGCGAGACTCAGTGGACTCTGGAAAACATGGAGGAAATATACGATCGGGCTTGCCAACTGGTTATTTCCGATTTTTATCCTTTCGGTTTTGCCCGTTATCCGGCCCATTTGCAAATATTAAATGCCAAGGCTTTTGTTATGAGTTCCAAGGGAGTTATTCAGCACCCGGAAATCTCCGGCATGGAAGAAGACCAATATGACGACTTTATTCGCAACCCATATGATTTTATTCTGGAAAAAGTAATACCCAAACTTTATCCGGAATTGGATACCGACCCTGTAACCCGTTCCATAGTTTTGGCCAAAGCGGTTAAAGCTTACTACGACTATGCGGAAACATATCAGGCCATTGACGGCAAAATGATTGAGAAATATGGTTTTTACGTGCCTCCTCCGGGATCACTCGGGGGATGCACCGCTCCCTTTGATTACCTTTCAGATTTCAATAGGGGATTTCGCGGTATAAGCATGGATATCAGGCGTTGTCCCGAAAAGATAGCGGAAGCCTGTGAAGCAATCCTGCCTTTGGCCTTTAAGAACGGCTTACCTCCCAATCCTTCCAAATACGGGGGCACCTTTATTGCGCTGCATATGGGCCCTTATCTTAGGACCAAGGATTTTGAGAAGCTCTATTGGCCCACACTCTATAAACTGGTGCATGCTTTAGCCAATGCCGGACAACCCAGCTTATTATTCTGCGAGCAGGACTGGATGCGCTATTTGGATTATTTGTATGAACTACCGCCTAACACAATATTGTGGTTTGAATATGGCGATCCGCAAAAAGTAAAAGATAAGCTGGGCAAAAAACATATTATTTCAGGTTTTTATCCGGTGGCCATGTTGAAAACCTCTTCCCGCCAGGCTTGTATTGACAAGGCTAAAGAGTTGATAGATATCCTGGCTCCGGGCGGCAAATATATTTTCCGCTTTGATAAAAGCCCCTTGTTACTGGACGATATCAATCTGGAGAATTATACCGCCGTGTTGGAATATGTTATGGAGTATGCCAAGTATGACAATCCCGGGGAACCCGCCGCCGGGGAAGACAAAACTTATCCCAAAGTTGAAGTTTCCATTCCTGAGTTTCGCTCCAAGTATTATCAACTTTGGCCGGAATATAAGAAGACCCATCCGGATATAAACGGTGCTTTGGAACCGGTAATTGCTCCCAAAATGCAGTATTATGAAGATTTGGTTATGCGTTTTCTTTACCAGCTGGTACTATAGAGTAGGACACAATATACAAAGCCGCTGATTTTGTCAGCGGCTTTCTTTAATCGTCCAACTAAATTCGCAACATCCGGACCCAAGCCATCTTTAACCCTCGGGTCAGATTTCTTATAAAGCAAACGACTATATATGCAGTTGATAAACATGTAAGTTGATGAAATTGAATGGAGGTAATGGAAAATTAAGGCCGGTTTTTTGACAGATTAGCCGATATTAATTGTCAATATTAAATGAGAAGTTTGAAAAAAATAAGAAATCTGGATCAGGGGGAAGAAAAGATGAAAAAAATTATTGGTATATTAGTTGTTGGGATCTCGTTATTATTAATTGGAATGCTTGGATGTGGGGGAATGGGAATGCAAGACCAAAAGTCCGGTCAGGGAGGCCAGACGGGGACGGGAAAACAATGGGAGGAAGTCAAAGGCAAGATTTTAACCGAAGGTTATCCGGCTGAAATATCTTCTTATTTAGAGGCAAACAAAACCAAAGAGACCCAGCAGGCGTTTAATATTAATAACAAAACTTATTTGGTTCTTACAATGGGCCAACGCCCATCAGCGGGCTACCATATCGAATTGACCAAACTTGGTATCACAGACGGAAAACTTATTGTCCAGGCTGAGTATGTGAAACCAAAGCCCGATGAGCTTGTGGCGACTGTGATAACTTACCCCAGTCTGGTAATCGAAACAGATGATATTTATGAGGGACATTACTCAATCGAATTCGTTATTGACAAATAATAATGGAATAAAAAATTTCAAAAAATTCGGGTTCAGCACCTTGACATTGTTTGACCTTTGTGGATATAATTTACTTGAAGGTCAGAAAAGGTCAAATAAAGGAGGATAAATTGGAGCGCAATCTGCTCATAGTCAAACAAGATCAGATATGATCAGTGAAAATCAAGAAGTTCGAAACGATTGACATCCTCCCGAATCACAAACCAATTCTGATCACTAAACTTTGAAGAGAGGTGTTGAGCATGTTTAATCTTGTTCCGTTTAGAAATAATGGGATGATCAGAAGAAGAGATCCATGGAATATTGACAGCATTTTTGAAAGCTTTTTCAATGATTCTATATTCCCGGCGTTCTTTTCCAACAGTGATTTGATGAAAGTTGACATTAAGGAAAATGATCGGGAATTCGTGATTGAGGCCGATATTCCCGGGGCAAATAAAGACGAGATTAACCTGGAGATTGATGAAAATAAACTCACGATTGCGGTCAACCGCAACGAAGAAATCAGAGAAGAGCAAGAAAATTATATTCGCCGTGAAAGACGGAATTCGTCAATGGCTAGGACCTTTGCCGTCGAGAACATTGTTCCCGAAAAAGCCAAAGCAAAATTTGAAAACGGCGTTTTAACCATCACTTTACCCAAAAAAGAAACGGAAATTCGTCGCCATAAAAAAATAGTAATTGAATAAGACGACAGGCAATTGAATTAGATACGCCGGACTGTGTTTAATCCCGGAATAAGGCTAATTTAGATTAGCTTAACAATGATAACGGCCCATAGCATTGGACCGTTATCTTGTGTTTAGAAAATAAGATGCTTCTATATAAAACTTAAGATATAATTTTTACAAAGCTTTTTATATGTACAAATGCCTATATATAATTCCTATATAATATATAAAGAAGAAATTTCAATCAGTATTATTGATTGCCAACTTATTATTGATTGCCAACTTATTATTGATTGCTAACTTATTATTGATTGCTAACTTGTTATTGATTGTTAACTTTAGGGGAAACATGCTATCGTATTTATTTTTGCGAATTATTTTTTACCGGTGGGGTCAGAATGCAGCAGTATTTTCAATATGGAGATTTGGAAATCAATTATTTGAAAAGCAAGGACAAGAAGTTGGCCGAGGTTATAGACAGAATCGGGATAGTAAAAAGGGAAGTGATTCCGGACTTGTTTTCCGCCCTTGTCAACAGTATTGTAGGCCAACAAATTTCGATGAAAGCGCAGGCCACTATCTGGCAGCGGATGCTGGATAAACTTGGCGAAATCACTCCCCGGTCAATTCAGGCTTTACCGGCGGAGGAATTGCAGAAAACCGGCATTAGCATGCGTAAAACATTGTATATAAAGAACATTGCTGAAAAGATATTAAACGGAGAGTTCGATATTGAAAGGCTGCAGGGTCTGCCCGACCGGGAAGTGATAAAAGAGCTTACGGCTTTAAACGGGGTAGGAGTCTGGACGGCTGAGATGCTTATGATTTTTTCCATGCAGAGAATGAACATATTAAGCTGGAATGATTTGGGCATCCGCAGAGGACTCACCCTACTCTATAACTTGCAGCAGCTGGATAAAAATACTTTTGAGATATACAAAGAGAGATATTCCCCATATTGCTCGGTGGCTTCTTTTTATCTATGGGAAATATCTTTGGGCAAATAGCTTAAATTTTTTGACAGGTAAATTTGGATAATAAATTTTGAAAAGTAAATTTCGAAAAGTAAATTTGGATACGGTGATTGAGTTAATTAGGATACGACGATTTGGGCCTTAGCCTAGTCTTCTTTGGGCTCGGGCAGGATTAGATTTAAGACGATACCTGCAATGGTGGCCCAGGCAACGCCGTGGTTGCTGACCCCGATACCGACGGCAAAGATGACGGAAGCGATAATCAAGTTTTTGGGTTTGGAGAAATCTACTTTAGCTTCCACCAGATTGCGCAAACCGGCGGCTCCGATCATTCCGAATAACATGATGCTGACCCCGCCCATGACTGCGGTGGGAATGGACATGATGGCTGCTTGCAGTGGATTGATCAGGCTGAGGATAATGGCAATAATGGCTGCTACCCAAAGGTTGAAGGAGCTGTAAACGCGGGTCACGGCCAGTACTCCCAGGTTTTCACCGTAGGTGGTGAGGGGAGGACCGCCTAAAAAGCTGCCTATTCCCGTGGCAACGCCGTTTCCCAGCAGTACCCGGTGAAATCCCGGTTTGGTTAAGGGGTCGCTGTGGGTGATATTGCCAAGCACTATCATATGTCCCAGGTCTTCGATCATGGTGACCAGAGCCAGAGGAGCAAACATGATTATAGCGGTCTTATTAAAGGAAGGAAGATGTTCCGCATCGAAAGTTACCGGAAAGGCAAAGAAATTTTGGCAGGCGTCGATGATGGGCTGATAATGGACAATGCCCATGGCAAAGGCCACAATATAGCCAATGATTACAGCCATCAAGATGGGGATAATCTTGAGAAAGCCTCTGGCAAATATGGAAAAGATAATGGCGACGGCTAACGTGACAATGGCGATGGGCCAGTTTTCCGAAGCCATGTTGGCGGCAGTGGGGGTAAGACTTAAACCGATAATGGCCACTACCGGGCCGGCCACAATCGGAGGCACGATTTTTTGAATCCAGGCAGTTCCGAAGATTGTCATAAGGCCAAAAACTATTACATAAATAATTCCGATTGTTAAGGCACCGCCCATAGCCGAGCCTATATCTTTTTGGTCTTGAATGAAATAGGTTAGTGCACCGATATAGGCAAAGGAGGATCCCAGATAAGCAGGCACCTTGCTTCCGGTAAAGAGCAGAAAGACTATGGTACCGATACCGGAGCAGAGAAGGGCTACAGCCGGGCTTAAACCGGTAAGGAAAGGAACCAAAACTGTGGCCCCGAACATGGCAAACACGTGTTGCAAGCCTAAAGGTATGGTTTTGGCTAAAGATAGTCTTTCGTGAATTTGAACTTCAGATGACATAGCAAATAAAACCTCCTAAAATAAAACCTCTTCCCACCGTGAGCGCAGGAAGAGGTATAATATGGCTAATGTAACGACCATTATTTGCCTTTCCAGTCTCACGGGACTAGTTTAAAGGTTTTTAAATTCCTAAACAAGAATACCAGATTAGATATCATTTCGCAACAACTTTTATCTGTTTTTTGCAGAATTTTGTATTCTCTTGGAGCTTTTTGTTGATTAGAGGCTGTTGCGGATTATCTGTTATAATTTAATTGCCTGAAAGAATTTAACTGTCCCAAAGAATTAACTGTGTTAAAGAGTTTTACTGTTTTAAGAATTTGATTGTTTGCAAAAGAGTTGCCTTGGGAAAGGAGATTTATCTTTGCCGAAATATGCCGAAGTTTTGGTCGATGTAGCCAACAGGCGGCTTGATCAAAGCTATTATTATCTTGTTCCCGAACATTTGCATGTGAAAATAGGAATGACGGTGATGGTTCCTTTAAGAAACCGCAAAGTCCAAGGTCTGGTGGTGGGAGTCAGTGACAGTCTGCCTGATTTGGATCAGGATGTTGACTTGCGCCCGATTGAAGCAATTTTGGAGCAGAGTTTGCTCCCTCCCGAGTTGATCGAACTGGCGTGCTGGCTGGCGAAAACCACAGTCTGTCCCGTTGCTCAGGCCTTACATGCGGTTTGGCCTTTTCTGAGAGGGAAGGTCGAGACTTGGTATCTGCCTTTGGCCTCAATGGATGATGAAGATGTTAAAGTTTTGGAACTGTTGGACCCTGATATTTATAAAGTTTTAAAAACCCTTAATCGTTCGCGCCGAAAGGCTTTGACGGAAAAGGTTTTACTGCAAAGAACGCAAGTAAGCCCTAATTTATTGGCGGAAATGGTTAACAGGGGTTGGCTCAAAAAAGAAAGCAGGTTTTCCGGCATCGGCGGTCTGCAGAAAGCGGCTTCGGTTGTAACCACGGACACGCCGGCCCAGCAAAACCCAGCCGGAAATAAAAGTAAGGCGGAAAAGGAAGCGGGCTCTCAATTCGCGGAAAATGTTGAACTCAGCTCCGCCCAGGAAAATGCGGTGCAAAAAATCTGGGATGCTTATGTAAGAAGAGACGGCGGCTGTATTCTCCTGCACGGGATAACGGGGAGCGGCAAAACCCAGGTTTATAAGGAGATCGTTGCCAAAGTGCTGGCTGCAGGGGGCGATGTTATTATCCTTGTGCCGGAGATCTCGCTCACATCGCAGATTTCCCAAGTTTTTCTCCGCCAGTTCCAGGATGCCGTGGGGGTGATTCATTCCGGGATTAGCGCCGCCGCCAAGCGCTCTCTCTGGGAGCAGATCTTAAGCGGTCAGAAAAGGATTATTGTCGGAGCCCGTTCCGCCGTGTTCGCGCCTTTGCCCAATCTGTCCCTGATAATCATTGACGAGGAACATGAAAATGCTTATAAACAGGATGAAAATCCCAAATATCATGCCAGGGATGTTGCCCGCCAGAGAATGAAACAAAAGAAAGGGCTTGTGGTTCTCGGCAGCGCCACTCCTTCCTTGGAAGCTTATGCCGCGGCTCAAAGGGGCAAGATCGAACTCGTCTACCTGGGTGAAAGGTTTAACCAGCGCCCGATGCCTTCGGTGGAAATTGTGGACATGAAGGAAGAATTGGCTAAAGGGAATAAAAGCATGTTCTCTTTCAGTTTAAGAGAAAAGCTAAGGGACAGAATCAAGAAAGGAGAGCAGAGCATTCTTTTTCTTAACCGCAGGGGTTATTCGACCTTCGTTTTTTGCCGGGAGTGCGGCTATGTGGCCCGTTGTCCCCATTGCGATGTGTCATTAACTTTTCATAGTTATAAACAAGAGCTGTGTTGTCATTATTGCGATTATAAACGGGAGGTATTTCACCGTTGCCCCGATTGCGGCAGCAGGTTTATTCGCTTTTTCGGCCAGGGAACGCAGAAAGTTGAGGAAGAGGTAAAAGCCTTGTTCCCGGATATCGAGGTTTTAAGGCTGGATACCGATACCACGGAAGGTTTGGAGAAACATGCCGATATTCTGGCTAAATTTAGGGATGAAAAAGTTCCTGTTTTAGTGGGGACCCAAATGCTGGCCAAAGGGCTTGATTTTCCCAACGTAACCCTGGTGGGAGTTATTGCTGCGGATCAGTTGTTAAACATGCCGGATTTTCGCTCCCGGGAAAGGGCCTTCCAGCTTTTGACGCAGGTGGCGGGCAGGGCTGGCAGGGGAACCAAGCCCGGTGACGTTGTAATTCAGACCTATTCCCCCCGGGACAGGGCCGTTCTAAGGGCGGCGAAACAAGACTACGGTGCCTTCTTCTGGGAGGAAATCGCCTATCGCAAAAAATTTGGTTACCCTCCCTTTGCCCATATTATCAGGGTTATGCTTTTCCATACCTTGGAGGACAGGGTGATCAAAGCCGCTCAGGACCTGGCTTACAGTATCAGAGTATCCATTCCGGCTGAAAAAAAGGATGATTATCAAATCCTGGGGCCGGCTCCGGCGGTGTTGCCCAAGCTGAAAAATGAATACAGGTGGCAAGTATTGCTTAAGGGCAAAAATCCCGACTGTCTTAGACAGATAGTCCATGCCGGGGTCAAAATGTTTTGCCATGGTTCTTGCAGTTCCCAAGTTAAAATCAGTATTGAAGTTAATCCGCTCAACTAGCTTAATTGCTTTCAGGTGGTATTGCGGGTATAATTCTATTGATATAGAAATAAAGGGGCGTAAAAAATGGCTGTTTTTCAAGTGGTTAAAGTTGGCGAAAATATTTTAAGAGATAAAGCGATGGAAATAAAAAAGATAAATTCCAATATTCATAAGTTATTGGACAATATGGCGGAGACCATGTATGCGGCCAAGGGAGTGGGACTTGCCGCTCCCCAGATTGGGGTTTCGAAAAGAGCGGTTGTCCTTGATGCCGGGGACGGCCTTATTGAGCTAATAAATCCGGTTATTATTGAAAAATCGGGCAAAGTGGTGGACCGGGAAGGCTGTTTAAGCATTCCCAATGTAACCGGAGATGTGGAACGGGCTAAAAGAGTTGTGGTGGAGGCCTTGGATCGCAATGGCGTATTAAAAAGGTATGAGGCTGAGGATTTATTGGCCAGGATATTTCAGCATGAAATCGATCATTTGGACGGCATCCTCTTTATCGATATTGCTCAAAAGATTTATAAAGATGAGTAAGGATTGGAAGAACAGGTAAAGGATGGAAAGGCCGGTGAATAAAATGAGAATCGTTTTTATGGGCACACCGGATTTTGCCGTGCCTTCCTTGCAAGCGTTGCATGAGGCCGGGCATAATATTGTCGGGGTTTTTACCCAACCGGACAGACCGGCGGGTAGAGGGGGTAAAATAACCGCCAGCCCGGTTAAACTGCTGGCTCAGAAATTGGAACTGCCGGTGTACCAACCCGCTTCAATTAAAGATCCGGCTTCTTTGGAACTGATTAAGCAGTTGGCCCCGGAATGTATTGTGGTTGTGGCCTATGGACAAATTTTGCCCCGGGCCATATTGGAATACCCGCCCTTTGGTTGCGTTAATGTGCATGCCTCATTGTTGCCGGCTTACCGTGGCGCGGCCCCTATTCATTGGGCGGTAATCAACGGGGAATCCAAAACCGGTGTTACGACCATGCTTATGGACGAGGGCTTGGATACCGGAGATATTCTGTTGGCGAAGGAAGTGGCTATTGACGGAAATGCTACAACGGGAGACATACATGACCAATTGATGCTTATTGGGGCCGAACTTTTACTGGATACTTTGCAAGGATTAAAAGAAGGAAAACTGAAAGGCACTCCCCAGCCCGCCGATTTTTCCTATGCTCCTATATTGCAAAGAGAGGATGAAAGGCTTGACTGGTCCTGGGAGGCTGCCAAAATCCATAACCGGATCCGGGGACTGTCCCCTTGGCCCGGAGCCTTTACCACTTTTCGCGGAGAAGAGGTAAAAATTTGGCAAAGCGAGTTAGTGGAAGAAGATGTGTTTCCCGAATTGCTCCCGGGAGAGATTAGCTTGGAACGCAATAAAAGATTTATAGTCGGCACAGGAAAAGGAAAGCTAAAAATCAATACAGTTCAACCGGCGGGGAAGAGGAAAATGTCTGCCTTGGATTTTTATAATGGCCGTAAGATTGCCGCCGGGGAACGGTTTTTATAAAAAATGAATATTTTTTAAGCTTGATTTAAGTTAGATAGAGCATACTAATAATAGTAAAAACATAGGCTTAAAATGAATAACTTGTCTTTTAAGCCATGTCAAGATTATGTTAATATAATATTTTAAGGTTGTTTCAGCAAAAGGAGGAAAAAAATGATTTTTGATCCGACGTTGTATCATCCCTCAGTAATTTTGCTAATCCCGGCAATTATTTTAACGGTTTATGCTCAGGCCAAAGTCAGCAGTGCATATAATCGCTACTCCAAGATTAGGAGCAGCGCGGGACGTACCGGAGCGGATGTTGCGCGTAGAATTTTGGATGCCAATGGGCTTTATGATGTAAAAGTGGAACAGATTGCCGGTAATTTAACCGATCATTACGATCCGCGGGTTCATGCCGTGCGTCTCAGTAGCGGGGTTTATAACAGCACTTCCCTGGCGGCTATTGCCGTGGCTGCTCACGAGACGGGGCACGCTATCCAGCATGCCGACGGTTATGCTCCGTTAAAAATTAGAACTGCATTTGTGCCGGTTGCTACCTTTGGCAGCCAGGTCGGTCCTCTTTTGATTATTATCGGCTTTGTCATGTCTTCATTTGATTTCTTGTTAACCCTGGGAATTTATGCTTTTGCTTTTGCCGTCTTCTTTCAAATAATTACCCTGCCTGTCGAGTTTAATGCCAGTAGCAGGGCCTTGGCTTTTTTGGAAAATAGTGGTATGCTGAATTCCAGGGAAGAAGCGGCCGGTGCCAGGAACATGCTGAGTGCGGCAGCCTTGACTTATGTTGCT
>Ga0134094_1002565_pt1 | contig 15027 bp, 11 predicted proteins | sample 5_1taG_FD_94458 | JGI IMG/M metagenome (GOLD analysis project Ga0134094, IMG submission 94458) | Switchgrass degrading microbial communities from high solid loading bioreactors in New Hampshire, USA - 5_19_20_110_A1 metaG | ecosystem: Engineered > Bioreactor > Semi-continuous > Anaerobic >... | reverse complement strand
TCCCATCTTTAACCGTTGGGCTGTAGCGGTCGAATGAACCGGAGAACTGTTTGACCGTCTCCTGCAAGTGCTGCGGGAGCTGTTTTACAAAATCAGGATCGCTGTCATAAATGCCCATAAATACTTCTGGCTGGCTCTGGCAGTCGCCCAGAATGGAAAAGGCATGGGGATTGTTTCCACGAGCCAGTCCCTGGCGGTAAACCTGGCGCAGCTCGTCTGAGACGGTTGTCGACAACACCGGCCATTCTTTCCAGCGTTCAGACGGCAGCCGGGTCGGCTCAGCGGTCTGCGCTGCTGTTGCGGTGGGGTTGGCAGCCGAAGGCGTGCTGGACGGCTGGACGGCCGGCTCTGCGGTTTCTTTAGCATTTTCTGCCGCATTCTGGGCCGGGGTGGAGGATGGAGTAGAAGTCACTGCCGGTACTGATAAAACTTCGGGCATATCCTCTGCGATAGCCTGTTTTGCGGCAGCTTTGGCTGATTCGGGGGCTGCGCCGGTGCAGCTACTGAGCGCCAGCAAGGCTGCAGTTAAAAGGCCAGCCCACTTAATGATGTTCTTTACCATCATTTGTTTTTGCCTCGATTCGTGAGGTTATGTCAGGCTTGCTGCAGGTGCGGGCTATTGGATATCAAACCCGCAAACCTGCCAGTCTTCCCCTTGCCTGATCATCCGATATGTTCGATTGCTGAGATCAAATTCCTGTACTTCGTTTGAATAGGTTGCCTGAATCTTGCCCTGGCAGTTTACCAGTGCGGTATCTCCCTCGCTGCCTGTCTGCTGGCAGTCAAGGCCTTCCAGGGCTGTTTCTACTGCCTGGAACGAATCATATTCAAGCAGTGCATCTGCTTCCCACTCGGGGCACACCATTCTTGAGACACGGGCCTCATCTTTGTTTGCAAGCGCTTGTAAATACGTCTCAAGCGCCTGTACCGGCGCCGGATCTCCACCTGTTTGCGATGCTGCGCAGGCCGTGAGGGCCAGCAGGGTGAGTAAAATGGCGAAAACAAGGATTTTTTTAGTCATCGATATCTGCTCTGTTTCAGTGTTCATTCGATTATAAAAGAAAAAAGCATTCTGTAAAGCTGGATTTAACTGGTATGCCAGCTTATCGAACCCCCTAATGTAAAAATGAGACCCCCCAAACATTTCGCCTGGACGGGTCTCATTTTTATTTATCATTTCAACGCGCTGATGTGAGAATTCGCGAAAGAATTTTTATCAGCGGTTTTCAGTGAATTACTTAAAATTGGGTTTGAAGGCCAGTGCATCCCAGCCGGCGTAGGTGGCTGTGTCGCCCAATTCAGCTTCAATGCGTAAGAGCTGGTTGTATTTTGCGACACGGTCAGAGCGGGCGGGGGCGCCGGTCTTGATCTGGCCGGTGTTCAGCGCCACAGCCAGGTCGGCGATTGTCGCGTCTTCGGTCTCGCCTGAGCGGTGTGAGGTGACGGCACGCCAGCCGGCGCGGTGGCAGGCTTCAACAGCCTCAATGGTTTCGGTGAGCGAGCCAATCTGGTTGACCTTCACCAGCAGCGCATTGGCAGCATGTTCGCGGATGGCGCGGCGGACGCGTTCGGGGTTGGTCACCAGCAGGTCGTCGCCAACGATTTGCAGCCGGCTGCCCAATTCCTGGACCATCATCTTCCAGCCTTCCCAGTCATCCTGAGCCAGGCCGTCTTCAATTGAAACGATCGGGTACTGGTCCACCCATGATTTCCAGAAACCGACCATTTCTTCGCTGGTCAGCTCGCGGCCCTCTTTTCGAAGGATATAGCGCTTCTTTTCCTCGTCATAAAGCTCGGAGGCTGCGGGGTCAAGGGCAATCGCAACCTGTTCACCGGCCTTGTAACCGGCCTTCTCAATAGCCTCAAGAATGACTTCGACTGCCTCGGCGTTGGCTTTTAGCGCAGGGGCGTAGCCGCCTTCGTCGCCGACCAGCGTGGTATAGCCGCGGGCCTTGAGCACGCTCTTCAGCGCATGGTAGATTTCTGCGCCCCAGCGGAGCCCTTCAGCGAAGGAAGACGCGCCAAAGGGCATGACCATGAATTCCTGCGCGTCGGTCGACTGCCAGGCGGTGTGCGCGCCGCCGTTGAGAATGTTCATCATGGGAACGGGCAGCACATGCGCATAAACGCCGCCAATGTAGCGATAGAGGGGCAGTCCCAGGGCATTGGCAGCCGCTTTTGCTACGGCCAGGCTGGTGCCCAGAATGGCATTCGCGCCAAGTTTCGACTTGTTCGGCGTGCCGTCAAGTTCAATCAACATTGAGTCAATCGCCTTCTGTTCGACAGCATCCCAGCCGACCAGGGCTTCAGCGATGTCATTATTGACGTTCTCGACTGCTTTCAGTGTTCCCTTGCCTAGATAGCGCGATTTATCCCCATCACGGAGTTCGAGCGCTTCGTGAATGCCGGTGGAAGCACCAGAGGGGACCGCTGCACGGCCCCAACTGCCGTCTGCCAGGACAACCTCAACCTCTACCGTCGGGTTGCCGCGGGAATCCAGGACCTCTTGCCCAGTGATCGATTCAATTACAGTATCCATGTACATTCCTCATTTTGTAGGATTATCAGCCTTGTTTTCGCTGATTATTGCAAAGCGTCGGGTTCCCAGTAAGTATAATACGGTAAATTATTTTTGTGCAAATACCTCAGGTCCCAATATTACCGGCTGCGGCATTAATCGGCGGCAGCCTCTTCCTTGCTCTGCTCCGTAATGCCGGCATGATCGCAAGCTGCTTGCAGGAAACGAGCAAACAGCGGATGCGGGCGGTTGGGGCGTGAGAGGAATTCAGGATGGAATTGGGTGCCCACCATAAATGGGTGATCTTTGAGCTCGGCGATTTCGACGAGCCGCCCATCTGGCGATACGCCCGAGAAACGCATACCCTTTTCTTCGAAAAGCTGCCGGTAAGCATTGTTGAACTCAAACCGGTGCCGGTGCCGTTCTTCTACCTCTTCGAGATTGTAAGCTTCTGCGGCGATTGAGCCCGGCTGGAGCCGGCACGGGTATAAGCCGAGGCGCATGGTCCCGCCCATATCGGTGATCCCTTCCTGATCGGGCATCAAGTCGATCACCGGGTGCGGTGTAGACTGGTCGAACTCGCTGGAGTTGGCTTTGTCATTATTCAAGACTTCACGCGCAAAATCGACCACCATCAGCTGCATTCCCAGGCACAGGCCCAGATAGGGAATCTTGTGTTTTCGGGCGTAATGGGCTGCTTGAATCTTTCCCTCGATCCCGCGAGAACCAAACCCGCCGGGGACGATGATTCCGTCCGCGGCTTCAACCTTATCCCAGTCGCGGCCTTTCTCGAGATCTGCAGAGTGGACCCATGAAAGGTTGAGCTCAACGCCCAAATTGAGGGCAGCATGTTTGAGCGCTTCGCGAACGCTAATGTATGCATCATGCAGCTCGACATATTTCCCCACCAGCGCGATGTTGATTTCGGGTTTCGGCCGGTGAATTTTCTCGATCAGGCGCTCCCACTGCGACCAATCCGGTTCCTGGCGAGCTTCCAGGTTTAACCGCTGCAAGATGATATCGGCGATGTTGGCCCGCTCTAGCAGCAGCGGGATCTCGTATAAGATTGGGGTGGTCACCATCGGGATCACGGCACGCTTTTCTACGTCGCAAAACAGCGCAATTTTTTCCAGCAGCCCCGGTTCAACAGGGTAATCGGAACGGGCGACGATCATGTCGGGAGAAATCCCGATCGAACGCAGTTCGCGGACAGAGTGCTGCGTCGGTTTGGTCTTCAGTTCGCCGGTTGCGCCAATGTAGGGCAGCCAGGTGACATGGGTGTAAAAAGTGTTTTCCCGGCCCAGGTCGCTGCGCAGTTGCCGGATTGCCTCGAGGAAGGGCAGGCTTTCAATGTCGCCGACCGTTCCGCCGACTTCGATCAAGACGATTTCCGCGCCGGTTGTTTTTGCGACCATGCCAATTCGCCGCTTAATCTCATTGGTGATATGGGGGATCACCTGAATCGTCCCGCCCAGATAATCACCGTGGCGTTCTTTGCCGATCACCTCTGCATAAACCTGCCCGGTGGTGATGTTGCAAACCCGGTTCAGCCGGATGTCAATAAATCGCTCATAATGTCCAAGATCAAGATCGGTTTCAGCGCCGTCATCCAGCACGTAAACTTCACCGTGCTGGTAGGGGCTCATCGTACCCGGGTCGACGTTGATATAAGGGTCTAATTTTTGAACTGCAACTGCATATCCCCGGTCTTTTAACAGCCGTCCGACAGCCGCTGCTGTTACACCCTTGCCCACTGAGCTTACCACGCCGCCGGTGAAGAAGATATATTTTGTATTCCCAGCCATACTCGGATATTCTCCTCTTTACCCAACAATCCTAATCAATGCGCCAGTAAAGTCTGGCTATCTAATCGGTAAATTTTGATTTCTGGAGCGCGGCCTTGCGCCTGTTTTCCCATACAAAGAAGTGGGGAGGGCCGTATGACCGGCGCCTCCCCACTTCTTTGTGGTTTCCGGCTTAACAATTGCAGCGTTCCGGAAAATCAGCTTCATAGACATCTTTCACAAATGAAAAGCCTGGCATGTCGCGGTTTGTTCATGCTAAAGCTGCTGTGCCAGGCTCAGGTAAAAACCAGTTGAGTGCTTGACACTGAAGTTTACCACAAACAAATAGCTTTTGCCAGATAAATTTGAGATTTTTTATTGAAGGGAAAAGAAAAACCCCACTGCCTGATGGTAGTGGGGATATTTCTAACTCGACTGGAGAGGGTGGGAGTCTACTGAATTATTCGATTCCGCCTCAAGGAGTTCCGACGTACCAAAATGCTGGGGTCCAACATTCCTGGCCGTTTGCGGTGTTTGAGGTCTAAAACAAGCTCCTTATCGCGCTAATAATTTTTTTGCGATTACCCAACCCCGGGTCGAATCTCAGGACTGGATTTTGCTCTCTAAGGTGCGGCTCAGGATATCATCTTGCTCCTGAGAGACAGCCTTCTTGCGTGACTTATCCTCTTGCCGGCGAGCTTTTGCTCTTTCCATGGCGTCACGGAGAGCGATCTCCATAGCGGTGGGCTCTGCTTCTTTCTCTGGCTCATTGATCGTTGCAAGCAGCTCATCCACATCACCGCTGACTTCACCGCGCATGCGAGGCGCCTTTGCCTTCTTGCGGCGAGCCTTTTCTTTGTCCTTGTCCTTATCTTTGGGGCGAGCCGGTTCTGTGAAGACGCGCGGAAGCTCTTCTTCTTTAACCGGTTCTGGTTGCAGGGCTTTGATGCTCAGTTTGATCTGCTTCTTTTTGCGGTTGACGTCGATTACCTGCGCTTCGACTTCATCGCCTTCTTTGACCACGTCAGAGGGTTGGCGAACGTAGCCGTGCGCCATTTCACTGATGTGGATCAGTCCAGGGCGTTCCGCGCCAATTTCCACGAAAGCGCCGAACTTCTCAAGGCGAACAACCTGTCCCTTCACGGTCATGCCCTTTTTGATATCGCGCCATTCAAGATCGAGCGGTTTGATCATGGTCAATTCGATCCGGCCATCCTTCATCTTTTTGACCCAAACATCGATCTGCTGGCCGACCTTCAGCACGTCTTCGACGCGCTTCATAGGCTGATCGGAAGATTCGGGAACGATCTGCGAGATGTGAAGCACCGCAGGTCGATCGGTCCCGATGTCAATAATAGCACCTGCCAGTCCCGTTTTTAAAACAGTACCGGTAAAGTGCTGCTTCGGTTTTGTTTCGATTGTGCGATCCGAATCCGCAGCAATACTTGACTCCATCACAACTCTCCCAGTTTGTAGAATTTCACGAAGATCGATTATACCCTTCCCAAGCCAAACTGTCAAACATTAACATTGAGCCTTAAAGTGATCCGGTTGATTACCAGGCGCAGCGGGCGCAACACTTAGAAGTCCCTTTGTCCTTCGGTAATGTGTCATCCATTCGATAACGAGGTGTAAGTTTGGCATTTGACAGGGGGTTGGCATGAAAGGATCCGTTTTCACCTCGTATTATAATCAATAACTGATGGATCTTGAACACTTTCGAGAGATTTGCCTGGATATTTGTTATCTAAATCCGGATAAGCCGCTGCTGGTTGGCGTGTCAGGGGGTGCTGACAGCCTTACGCTGCTGGACGCTCTGGCGCGCCTGGGGTTTAATTTGATTGCCGCCTACTTTGATCATCGCCTGCGGCCTGAATCGATGGACGATGCCAGACACGTGCAGGAAGCCGCCGAGAGACTGGGCGCTGCTTATGTTTTGGGCACGCAGGATGTCGCCGAGTATGCCCGGCAGGAGAAACGCTCTATTGAAGATGCCGCCCGCAGGCTGCGTTACCGGTTTCTCTTTGATCAGGCCCGACGCGCAGGCGCGCAGGCTGTTGCTGTGGGGCACACGGCTGATGACCAGGTTGAAACGGTTTTGATGCATCTGGTGCGCGGGTCTGGCCTGTCTGGGCTGACCGGCATGCCGTACAGGGCCTTTTTGCCTGTCTGGGATCCAGACATTCCCCTGGTGCGCCCGCTGCTGGCATTCTGGCGAACGGAGATTCTGAATTACTGCCGCGAACGCGGCTTGGATCCGGTGACCGATGCAACCAATCAAGATCCGGTTTTCTTTCGAAATCGCCTGCGTCACGAGTTGATTCCTATCTTAGAAACGTACAACCCGCAGGTCCGGCAGGCAGTCTGGCGCATGGCGCAGGCGCTGGCGGGTGATGAAGCGGTAGTTCAATCGGCTGTGGCTCAGGTATGGAAAGCCTGCTTTGCTGGACAAGGCGCCGGTTACGTTTCGCTGCTGGTTGAGCCGCTCAGGGATCTGCTGCCCGGTCTGCAGCGCAGAGTGCTGCGCCAGGCAGCCGGTCTGCTGCTTCCAGACTTGCGCGAACTGGATTTTGATGCCCTTGAACGCGCACTGCGGTTCATCCAACGGCCTGACACAACAGCACAGATGGATTTCGCCAGCGGGCTTTGTCTTTATCTGGATGAAGATCTGCTGCTGATTGCGGTTGGCGACTCGCTTCCGGAGGTGCTCGATTGGCCTCAGCTTGACCGGTGCGAAGCGCAGATTGTGCCCGTTCCGGGGAAGCTCGTTCTCGCGAACGGTTGGGTACTGGAGAGCGAATGGGTGGAGGGAGACCGGTTTCCGCGCTTCTTCGAGAGATCCGGCATTGATACAGGGCTGGCCTCTCCATGGCACGCCTGGCTAGATGCGGATTCTCTGCCAGACGGCCGGCTGCAGCTGCGCTGCCCTGTCCCTGGCGACCGGTTCAGGCCGTTGGGTTTGAAAGGTCACTCGATAAAGCTGTCAGATTTTTGGATTAACGAGAAACTTCCGCGCCGCGCCCGAGCCGCTTACCCGCTGGTCACTTTTGGTGATGAGATTCTCTGGGTGCCGGGGTTTCGCCCGGCGGAGGCTTACCGGATTAACGAAAGCACCCGAAAGACGCTGCATTTGCATCTATCTCGGGTGCCTGACCGTCAATAAATTCTAAGCTGTGCCGGGGTTAAGCTGCCTGTGCTTCACTCCCATCCAGCTTGATCGCCTCGACCGCATCGTCAACCGAATCCCCGGCCCCGGCAGGCTGCTCACCAGATAACTGGCGCAGCTTCAGACCGATTTCACGCCATTGGATCTTTGAAATGCCCAGCAGTTGGCGAATTTTGTCCGGGTCAGTGCCGGCCTCCCAGTGATTCAGCGCGCAGGTCCAGCGGCACATATCAAACGAGAGATGCTTATCTAATCCGGCATCTTCGCCGATATCTTCAAGAATGTATTCCAGGCGGCGCGGTGACCATGGGAATACTTTTTCTGCCGGCTTGTATTGGGCCAGGTATTCTTTATAGCTTTCGACCCAATCATTTGTCAGGGGGAGTTTGCGCTCTTTATACCGGCTGCTTGGGCTGGCATAGCGAACAAACAGGATCGGGCCGTTTTGCGCTTCCAGGTCGATGTGATTGAGCGCCAGTGCCAGGCATTCGCCTTTCTTAATACCGGTCTGGAGAAGCAGCGACAGCAGTGTGTAGGGGCGCGCATCTGGTTTCCGGGCGGTGCGGTAGCGCTGTGCGGCTTCCAGAACTTGCTCCGTTTCTTCTTTCGTCAGCACCACCGGTAAGGGGCTGATTGCGGACTGCTGGATAACTTTTTCAGCCGGGTCGATCGCCAGCACACCGGCCTGGTGCAGCCACCTGAAGAAGGACTTAATGGAGGTAATCCGGCGCGCAAGGCTTTTTGGGCTGCACGGAACCCCACGGCCCTTTTGCAGCCACTGTAAATAGTGGTTCAGGTCGTTTGTGGTAACCGAGCCAAGGGTGCGGTCTGCAGGCAGGTAGGTGGTCAGGAGCTGAAGGTCGCCCAGAAAGGCTTTGATCGTGTATGGAGATCTCCCCTGATCCTGCAAGTAAATTTCCCATGCCCGGATAGCAGGCAGCAGCGTCGTGTGCTGAGTAATATGAGCGTTTGTAAGGGGAGTAGAATCAGATGGCATTCAGCCTCCATTGCCTGGTAATTTGCGTATAGGTATACAAACAAAGTGTACACAAATCCCAGGGATTTGTCAAATGAATTATGGCTTATTCTTCTAATCCAAATACTGCTTCGTCGATGATCTCTTGAATTGCATCATAGTTTGGCAGCAGGACCATGGCTCCAGTCTCGGTGACGTAATTGCTCACCTCTCTGCTTCCGAAGGTATATCGTTTGATCAGGCTGCTGTCTGAGATAACCTTTGAGGCGGTTGGCAGCAAAGGCAGCATATCTTTTACATCCATATTGGTCTCAACGCTGCTTGAGTAAGCGGCATAAAGCTCAGGCAGCCGCTGAACGGCATTCAGGCTCATCAGCTTGGCGAAAACCGCGTATAGAACTTCCTGCGCGCGGCGGGTGCGGTCGAGATCATTGGTTGTGTGGCGTGATCTGACATACCAGAGCGCAGTCGCGCCGTCCATGGTAACTGTGCCGGGGTTCACGGTGCAGTACCCATTCATATCTCGCTGTGGCAGGTCGCATGTATCAGAGAGGTATTGACCGACCTGGACGTTGATTCCACCCAGGCTGTTGATGATGCTGACAAAACCCTGGAAGTTGGTCATGACATAATACTGCGGGCGGACGCCAAAATTCTCTTCAATGGTGTCAGCAAACATTTCGAAGCCGCCGTGCGGGAAGGCGGTGTTAAGGCGCTGGGTGGTCCAACCAGGGATGGGCACATAGAGATCCCGGGGGAATGATACGACGGTCACCGTATGCGTATTTGTATTGATCGATACCAGCATCATGATGTCGGTGCGGTACCCTGAAGATGGGCGGTAATCAGAGCCAAACACCATCAGTTCTATTTGACCCTTAGGGACTTTTCTTTTATTTGGGGTCGGGGTCAAAGATGGCTCTCCTGTAGAGGTTCCGCCCGACGGTTTAACCGCGCCGGTCGTGGTTTTTCCGGCGGGTTGGAAAGGCGTTGGCGTGGCGGTTGCGTTGGGGTCCATGGTCGCCAGCGGTAGTTGTGAAACAGCTTGCGGCGAGGGCTGTTGCATTGCAGACGCCGGAAGGCTGCAGCTGATCGATACCAGTATCAATACCAGGATAAGTCTTATGAATGGTCTTTTCATATATTCTTCTTTCAGGGGAGCAACTGCTCCGATGATGGAGTGGAGTTGTCTTCTACATTGGGATCCTCTTCATCATCCGGCGTTACGCTTGTTGTGGCAGTTGGGGTTATTGTTGGAGTCAAAGTTGGCTCTATTGTCTGCGAAGGTGTCTGTGAAGGCGTCTGTGAAGGCGTCACCGATGGCAGCGGAGGATCTGTCGGAGAACTGATAACTGTAGGTGAAACGGTAGCGGTCGGCGCTATCGTTGCTGTAGGCTCGGGAGTAAATGTGCTCGTCGGAACGCTCGTGTTTGTGACATCTGGCGTGTGGGTTGGAACATTGGGAACATAGATCCGGCTGCCGGCGATAATGGTTGTTCCGCTCATGCAGTTCGCTGCCTGAAGCTGCTGCACGGTTACGCCAAATGCCCGGGCAAGGCGGAAAAGGTTATCTCCGCGCTGCACGGTGTACCGGGTCCATCCTCTCGGCGGGCTGCATCGAGCAGCAGTCGGAAGCGCCGGAGGAGCTGTGAGGGTGGGAGTGGGGGAGATGTATGGCAAGATGTCTGGTAAATAGAGAACAGTCCCCGGCAGCAGGGTCTCGCTGATCATGCAGTTTCCCTGTAAGATTTGATCTACCGAAATACCCACTCTTTGTGCGATTTTCTGGATATTATCGCCGGTTTGAATGATGTAAGGCTCCCATCCAGAGGGCGGCGGGCAAAGCGTTTGCTGAGGCGTTCGCGTTTTTGTGGGTTGGGCGGCCGGCGCAGTCTCAGCCGCCGGGGTGCTTTGAAGCGTTGGCGTAAAGGTAATGAGAATAACAGGCACGCTCGTACCCGGTTCAGGGCTTGGGCTGGGAGTAACTGGTTGAGAAATCTCAATTTGCCCTTCAAGTAGTGAAAGGGAAACAGCAGCCAGCACGAACAGGCTGGATGCAGCTGCCGAAAGCAGGCCAATAAAGAGTTGCCCTAAGCTTTTCATTCTTGCTTCACATTGGTTAGATGAGAGCGGATTGGCAGAAGGACACTAAATGTTGTTCCCTGCCCGGATGCGCTGTCTACCCAGATCCTTCCATGGTGAGCGTCGACCAGCGCTTTCACGATAGACAGGCTGACACCCTTATCGCCGATTCCCTCGAGCGGGATTTCTTCCCGATAACGCTGCGCAAATAATCGCGGAAGATCATCTGCATGAATGCCCTTGCCGTTATCTGAAACTTGCAGCAGCAAATATGTCTCCCCGGATTCTTCCTGAAGGCGGGCGCGCAGCGTAATCGTGCCCTCATTGGGAGTCGCTGCGCCTGCATTTTGCAGCAGGTGAGCAATAATTAGCTGGATGGCATCGCTGTCGGTGTAAATTTGCGGTATTTCATCCGGCAGGTCGACCAGCAGCGCAATATCCTTTTCCCGCAGCTGCGCGCTCGATTCGGCAACAGAGCTGTCGATAATGGACCCCAGTTCAACCGGTTGGGGTAAGACCTCAACAGGATCCTCATCTGCTGCTGATACCCGGCTCAGATCATCCAGCAGGGATTCCATTCGCGCTATAGCGCCTTTAATGCGCTCCAGGAATTTTTTCTGCATGGTCCCTAAAATGCCAACAGTTTCAGACAGCAGTAGATCGGTATAGCCAAGTATGGATGACATTGGCTGGCGAAGCTCTTGCGCGAGATTAATGACCATCGCGCGCTCTTCTTCAGCCGGCCTGGCCTCTTGCAAATCGCGCTCCAAAATCAAAATGCGGGCGTTGGCTTCTGCCAGCTGGTTCTGAAGCTGTGCGATCTCCTGCAAGGTTACGCGAAGCTCAAACTCTAAGCGTGTAAACTCTTCAGGCGAGAAGACCGATTCGTCTTGCTGCTTCAGCAAGGATTGGAGCCGCTCGTTCTCGATCTGAAGGCGATTGATCTGGTTTTGTGCTTCTTCTTGAAGCGCGATGAGCGCAGATATATCTGTCGTAGGAACCGGCTGCCCGGCTGCAAAAGAGACATTGCGGAACTTGCCCAGTTCGATGAGCAACGAGCGATTTTCTTCTCGCAGCTTTTCCAGCTCAGCCTGCAGATCTTCTCCCAGGCTGCCAGCGCTCTTCTGTTGACTGCCTTTTTCCAGGACATCGCGAAGAATCCGGGCGATGACTTCTGTCTCTGATGCCAGATAGTTCTGGTCGTCTGTTGTCCACTGGCGGTTCGAGTAAGGTGAGAGAAACAGGATTCCGCCTTGCGGCTGCTCGTCCAAAACGAGCGGGATAAACAACAGGCTTCCCGATTCATTCAGCCCCAGTGCAGCGCTGATCGCGCGCAGATCAGGCGGCTGAGTGTCTTTCTCTGTAACCCGGAGCAGTTTCCCGCGTGAAAGCGCATTCGTGAGCTGCGGCAGTTGGCTCTGATCCAGCATTGTGCCGTGCATCTCTTCTTCCCGGATCAGATCGTAACCGCTCTGAAAAACAACATGCCCGTAATTTGGGCCGGTCACGATAAAACACAGGTCCGCAAGCATGGTATGCGAGAGGGCTTTTGCCATTCCCGCCATAACCTTTTCAGGCGAATTGGCGGTTGTCATCTCTAACCAGGCATGCACGGTGCGCGGATCTGTGCTGTAGCGGCGGCGCTCTTGTTTTCGCGGGAAGACGCCAACTGGCGTGCCGGCTGGCAGTGAGAGGACCCCGGTTTCTGGGGCGTGTTCAGGCGCTGAAAGGTGATGCAGCAGAGTCGGCAGCAGGGGGAAAGCAGCAAGCTGGCCCAGGCGCATGAACCCCGAAAAGTCACCTTCTAGCGGCAGAAGCAGGTGCGCAACAATGCCGGCCATGCTTGCACTCAGCATGCCAACGCCAAAGCCCCAGCCGTTCGGACGAGAGAAAATTAAGATCGCCATCCCTGTTATGACGATGAACAGGGCTGTAAGTTCCCAGATTACGTCGGGCAGGGTGCCGTTAAATGAAACACCCTGGTTTTGCGCATTCCAACTGCTAAGGGTGAAGAGGAAAAGCAGAAGAACACCCAGGTTTAGGAAACCCGTTACCAGGTCGCCCAGTTTTGCCGGGGTGGGGAAGTTCCACAACCAGGCAATCCAGATCAGGCTGAAGACCATCACAGCACGATCGAGCGGCGGAAGTAAAACGTGTTCATTGATGATCCCCTGCCATGATAGCCCGCTGCTGAAGAACAGAATCACCTGCCCGAGGAGCAGCATCCCCAGACCAAAAATCAAACGGCGGGGCCTCTTGCCCGTGCCGGCATGCCGGGTGATCAGTGCTGCCTGCAGGCTTGAAATCACTGAATAGGCCAGAATAAGGTGATATATCAAATTACCCGGCGGGGTAACCAGCATATTTAGTGTTTGATGAAACAGCGATTCCATTTTTCTCCTGGGTTGATCATAGCGATTATAGCATGGTCGACCGTTCGTCAAATGAATATTTCTGTAAAAAGTATAAAAAGGTTGACAAATGAAGAAAAACAGATAAAATACTCTCCGTAGTACCGACAAGCGATCGAACAAGCCGAAGTGGCGGAACTGGCAGACGCGCTACGTTCAGGGCGTAGTGGGTGTACACCCATGAGGGTTCAAATCCCTCCTTCGGCACTAAAACTCCCCGAGAAGGGAGTTTTTCATTTAAGTGCCGCCTTCGCTACTTTTCCCTGCAAATTTCATGCCGGATGACCGTTTTTCACGCAGATATTATGATCTGATCTGGCTTGCTTCTTGCATCCCGATAAGGTAATATTATGGTCATGAAAACAGTTTGGGAAGCGCGAAAACAATTGGTTGGGATAGCAGCGATTTTCCTCCTGATCCTGTTAATGATGAATCTTAACAGCCGTCTCAACGAATATTTCCGCTTAACAAGCGAGCGTGATAAGGTCGGAACCCAGGTGGGCAACCTGAGCGCCACGAAATTCGCTCTAGAAACGCGGGCTGCTTATGCCACTTCTGATCAGGCAGTGGAAGATTGGGCGCGTAAGGAGGCGCATATGGCTCGCCCTGGAGACAAAGTGATTATCCCTGTTACCCCTGTCGGGCAGACTGCTGTGCCGAAGGTTCAGGTGACGCCAACGCCCAAAGTGGTGGAGAACTGGGAAGTCTGGTGGGCGTTGTTCTTTGACGATTAATCGTCTTCTGTTCTCTCCTGCTTTTGCTTACGGGCAGCAGGCTGCCTTCGTAACGCCAGCAGCGTGATGTCGTCAGCAGGCGGAACCCCTCTCCGGAATTCCAGCAGCGCGTCGTCCAGCGCTTCGAGTAAGTCCTCTACAGATTCTTTTCCCTTGTCCTGGATAATTTCATACAGGCGTCGCTCGCCAAAGACGTCCCCGTCTGGCGAGAGCAAATCTGTTACCCCATCGGTATACAGAATCAGCAGCTCGCCCGGCTTGATCTTCAAAGTGTGATCGGTAAGTTTAATATTGTTGAATATTCCCAGCGCCATCCCCCCTTTTTTGAGTGGTTGAACCTCACCTGTTCTGGCGTGATAGATCAGCGGAAGGTTATGACCGGCATTGGTGTAAACCAGTTCCCCGGTGTCGAGCGATAAAACGGCATAAACTGCTGTAATGAACATTGATTCAGAGGATTCATTCACCAGCAGTTCATTGACCTCTTGAAGCACTTCTGCCGGTGAACGGTTTTCGGCAGCATATGCGCGGATTAATGTACGCGCTACCGTCATATAGAGCGCAGCCGGCAGCCCCTTATCGGATACATCGGCAATGACAAGGCTGATCTTGTTCTCACCAATCTTAAAAACATCGTAAAAGTCGCCGCCGACCTGGCGGGCAGTCTCCCAGCGCACATCCAGTTCCCAATGCTCCAACTGCGGCAGCGTGTTAGGCAAAAAGGTCTCTTGAATCTGGCGGGCGAGTTGAATCTCTCGCTCGATGCGCTCTGTCTGGACCATCTCTGTTTTTAGAAGATCATTTTGAATCGCGAGCGAGGTCTGCTGCGCAATTCCATTAATAATCTCCATCCGCTGTTCCCAGAAAGCGGGCGATACCGCAGACTCGCGGACCATCATAGCGCCCAGCACATGGCCTTGCAGGGATAGGGGATAGCCGAGCAGCCAGTCTCCCTGCGGCGGCGTGCTTTGATTGGATATTTCTTCATAGGAATGGCAGGGCAGCCCGGCCCAATCTTCAAAGGGCAGGTTCGAGTCGAGGATCTGGCACATTTGAACTTCGCCGGTCTGCTGAATTGCATCTAGCAGCTGGTGTTCGCCGGGGGCATAAGAACGCGACAGAATGGTCTCTTCTTCTTGCCGCGACCGCGCAGAGACTTGCGTGGGGCGGAATAACTGCCGCGAAGCATCCCATAAATAAATCACGCAGGTTTCAATGCCGACCAGGATCGGCAGAAGCTGAACGATAGTATCTAGCGTATCATTCAAATCGTTCATGCTGACAACTGCCTGGGCAACCTGCAAAAGCGCCGCGGTAATGTATGCTTCTTCCTGGCGCGCCTCTAACAGGCGCAGG
>Ga0134094_1002553_pt1 | contig 15092 bp, 12 predicted proteins | sample 5_1taG_FD_94458 | JGI IMG/M metagenome (GOLD analysis project Ga0134094, IMG submission 94458) | Switchgrass degrading microbial communities from high solid loading bioreactors in New Hampshire, USA - 5_19_20_110_A1 metaG | ecosystem: Engineered > Bioreactor > Semi-continuous > Anaerobic >... | reverse complement strand
TTAATCAAGGATCGCTCCGCTTTCCTCCTTGACAAAATAATTATTTGCAATTAAGGGCAGTTACAGCATTGTTCAGAGAAAATTTTTCAGAGGTTGTGTCACATATGTTTGACTTCTCTAGATTTTTTATAGCAAACTTTGGAAGCCGCCTCTTGTAAGCCGGAATTTAATATGCTATAATGAGGTTTAATATTCAGGATACCGAAAATGCAATGAAGGAGACAAGTAGCATATTCCCGCTTTAAACAGAGAGGGGATGTCACCGGCTGAAAGCATCCCTTTAAATGGAATAGTGCGAATTTCCCTCCGGAGCAGCTTTTTTGAAACCTGTAGGAAGCAGTAAGCAAACTTGCTTGTATTGCTTTATTTATTCAGGAAGTAGGAAAAGCCGGTTTCCCGCCGTTAAAGGGGGCAGAGTGTACACGGGGTTCCCGTGTAAACATAGGTGGTACCGCGGAGTTATGCTTCGTCCTATTTTAGGACGAGGCTTTTTTGTTATACATGATAACCTGTTTATCTTATGATTCTGAAAGGAGAGGAAACATGAGGGAGCAGATTGAGGCGATAGCCAGAGAAGCTATGGAAAAGCTCGAAAATGTTCAGGACATGAAAAGCCTGGAGGAAATAAGAGTTTTGTTTTTGGGCAAGAAGGGGAAACTTACAGGGATATTGAAAGGAATGGGAGCCCTTTCCGCAGAAGAAAGGCCTGTTATAGGCCAACTGGTGAATGAGGTTAGAAAGCAGCTGGAAGACAGCATAACGACAAACAAAAACAGGCTGTTGCAAAAAGAGAGAGAAGAGAGAATAGCAAAGGAAACCATTGACGTAACAATGCCTGGCACATTGCTCTCAAGGGGCAGGAAACATCCGTTGACGCAGGTCTTAGATGAAATCAAGGAAGTTTTCATAGGCATGGGCTATGAAATTGCCGAAGGACCCGAGGTTGAACTGGACTATTATAATTTTGAGGCGCTTAATATTCCGAAGAATCACCCTTCGAGGGATACACAGGATTCGTTTTATATCAATGAAAATGTTGTTTTAAGAACCCAGACATCACCCGTGCAGATACGGGTTATGGAAGCAAAAAAACCGCCCATTAAAATAATCTGCCCTGGCAGGGTATATCGTTCCGACCAGGTAGATGCAACCCACTCACCGATATTCCACCAGGTGGAAGGCCTTGTGGTTGACAAGGGTGTTACGATGGGGGATTTGATAGGAACTCTCCAGGTATTTGCGAAAAGCCTTTTCGGAGAAAACACAATAATACGTTTAAGACCCCATCATTTCCCGTTCACCGAACCCAGTGCCGAGGTTGATGTTTCATGCTGGGCGTGCGGGGGAAAAGGCTGCAGGGTTTGCAAGAATGAAGGCTGGATAGAGATACTGGGAGCCGGCATGGTGCATCCGAAGGTTCTTGAGGTTTGCGGTATAGATCCGAAAATATACAGCGGGTTTGCTTTCGGGCTTGGAGTTGAAAGAACGGCAATGGGACGCTTTAACATAGATGATATGAGGCTTTTGTATGAAAATGACATGCGTTTCCTGAAACAGTTTTAGATATGAAAATATTATTGAGATGGGAGGAATGATTTTAAATGAAGGTACCTGTTTCCTGGCTTAAGGATTACGTTGATATAAATGTAGACGCTGAAAAACTTGCTGATCTGATGACTCTCTCGGGCAGCAAGGTTGAAGCAGTAGAAGATCTGGGAAAAGACATTGAAAATGTGGTGACAGGCAGGATAGTTTCAATGGAGAAACATCCGAATGCCGATAAACTGAAGGTTGCCCGGGTTGACATCGGAAAGGAGACAATCCAGGTTGTTACCGGTGCTCCGAATGTGAAGGAAGGGGACCATATACCCGTTGCACTTGTCGGGGCTAAACTTCCGGGAGGAACGATTAAGGCATCCAGGCTGAGAGGCATTGAGTCGTATGGAATGATGTGTTCAATAGAAGAACTGAATATTTCAAGGGATTATCTGCCCGATGCACCCGAAGACGGAGTATACGTATTCCACAACAAACCTGAGGTGGGCAGGGATATAAGAGAAGTATTGGGGCTTGAGCCTGTTCTTGAATTCGAGATAACATCCAACAGGCCGGATTGCTTAAGTGTTATCGGGCTTGCACGCGAAGCAGCGGTAACATTGTCAACAGATCTGAAGAAACCTGAAATAAAGGTAAAGGAAGAGGGAAAAGGCAAGGCATCGGATTATGCTTCGGTTGAGATCAAAAACCCGGAACTTTGCAGCCGGTATGCTGCAAGGATTGTGACAGACGTAAAAATCGAACCGTCCCCTGAATGGATGCAAAGACGCCTTGCAGCGGCAGGCATGAGGCCTATTAATAATATAGTAGACATAACAAACTATGTAATGCTTGAAATGGGCCAGCCTATGCATGCGTTTGACCTGAATTACCTTGACGGTGGGAAAATAATAGTAAGGACGGCAGGAGACGGCGAAGAGATTACAACTTTGGACGGGCAAAAGCACAAACTTGATTCTTCAATGCTTGTTATTGCTGATGAAAATAAGCCTGTGGCAATAGCAGGAGTTATGGGCGGCGAGAACTCCGAAGTTACGCACGAAACGAAAACTATATTGCTTGAGTCGGCTAATTTCAACGGAACATCTGTAAGACTCACAAGCAAAAAGGTTGGTATTCGCAGTGAGGCCTCGAATCGTTTCGAGAAGGGACTGGATGCTGAAAATGTTTTACCAGCTATTAACCGCTGTGCACAGTTAATTGAGGAACTGGGAGCCGGAAAGGTTGTTCCCGGTATAGTGGATTGCTATCCTGTCAAAACCGAGGATATCAGGATTGAACTGGATGATAAGAGGATAAACAGCCTGCTTGGTACCGATATTACAAGGGAATGGATGCTGGATCTGTTTGAAAGACTTGAATTCGGTGTGGACAGGAATACCGGGGTGTTAACCGTTCCGTCCTTCCGGGCTGATGTGCGCCTGCAGGCAGATTTGGCAGAGGAAGTGGCACGCTTTTATGATTATAACAATATTAAACCCACCCTTTTGCCGGGGAAGATTTTAACCCTTGGGCGAAAGACATACAGCCAGAAAATGGAGGACCTGATTATACAGCAAATGCTGTCTTTCGAGCTTTACGAAACATATACCTTCTCGTTCACAAGCCCGAAAGTCTGGGATAAACTGAGGCTGCCGAAGGATCACGAGCTCAGAAATGCCGTTGTAATTACAAATCCTCTTGGCGAAGATTTCAGTATTATGAGAACAACCACCATTCCTGACATGCTTGGTGTATTGAGAACAAACTACAACAGGAAAGTTGAAGAAGGCCGTTTCTTTGAAATATCATATGTTTACAGGCCTGTTGAAGGACAGATGCTGCCTGAGGAAAGGAAAGTGCTGACCATCGGCCTTTACGGCAATACCGATTTTTACTATCTGAAGGGAATTGTCGAGCAGTTGTTTGTTCAGATGAATATTGAGGATTTGGACTTTTCACTTGAAAAAAGTCATCCTGCCTTCCATCCCGGAAGATGCGCCAAGGTATCGATTGGAAATACAACGATAGGTTATATTGGCGAAATACATCCCGAGGTTGCCGATAATTTCGAATGTCCGGCAAGAACCTATATTGCCGTTCTGGATATTAAGCCGATGATTGAAAATTCCAGCATGGAAAGGGAATACCGGGGTCTTCCGAAATATCCGGCAACAGAAAGGGATATAGCCCTGGTAATCAGGGACGGGATTCCCGTGAAGGATATTGAAACGGTTATCAGGAGGTCGGGCGGCAGTATTCTTGAAGAAATAAAGCTGTTCGACGTTTACAGGGGTGAACAGGTACCCGAGGGAATGAAGAGCGTGGCTTATACGCTGACATTCCGTTCACCCGACAGGACACTTACCGATGATGAAGTAAACAGGATTATGGAGAATATCCTTGACCGGCTTAAAACCGAACTGGATGCGACATTAAGGTAATATCGGCCTTAAATAGTAAAACGGAGGTGCCTTAAGACACCTCCGTTTTAATTCAGCTTGATAATCGGCATTGTAAAGTCCTGGTCCCCGGCTCTCTGGGCGGGGGCAGGAAATGCCAGTACATATGAGTTTGTTGCTTTTATATCATATTCAAACATTTTTCTTGACAGCCCCGAAAGCAGATTCCTGTACTCTGAAACTTTTGTAATTAAAGGCAGCCCTGCTTCCTTATGAATCCTTGCAAGCAGATCGCGGCCATTGCTGCTGAACCCGAGTACCCTGAGATAACCGCAGGTTTCATCGCTTACAAAACTTCTAAGCTCGTCTTTTGTAATACCCCACAGAAGATTCATGGCTATTCTTTTTACCCGGGTGGAAGGATACCGGCTTGTTGAAACCCTGTCTATGAAATCACTGAGCGTGCCTGACTGCATTGCACATGAAATAAGCCTGTTTTCAAGACCTTCGGTTACATCAGGCACCTCCCTGAGTCTTTCAGGCTCAATCATCCGCAGTTTATGGAGGATTATATCCGAAAATGCCTTATCAAAAACCGGGCCCCTTTGCCTTTCTATTTCATCTTTTATCAGTTCGGCAGTAAAATCGGGGAGGTTATCCATTAACAAAGGATCGTTTACTGAGCCCCCGGTTTGCAGGAACTTACGGATTGCAGTTGCGCTTGAATAGGAGGAAGAGATTTCAGTGCTCAGGTATGAAGCACCCATCCTTTTTACCGTTACGGGCTGTATACTGCTTCCAAGTCTTTTCAGTGCTTTAAGGTATTCTATTGCAAGAATGTTGTTTGACTTTGACAATATGTTTTCGGGCAGCCCGCGAAGAGTAGCATGAAGAGCTTTTTCACGGGATACCGGGAATGAATGGCCTTCGTCAAGGTATTTCGCCAAAAGCTCCCTGAATTCGTAAGGCTCGTCGTTTAATACAGATGCTATCCTCCATAATGAACCAAGCTCGCCCTGTTCACTGCCGAAACTTAAATAATCAACAACGCCGGTGTTGTGAAGGGTACGCACCGCCCCGTATGCAAACAGTTCTGCAGATGCACAGGCGAAAACAACGGGCAGTTCCAGTACAAGATCTATTCCGGCATGAAGCGCCATCTTTGTTCTTACCCATTTGTCAACAACAGAAGGTTCGCCGCGCTGGACAAAGTTTCCGCTCATTACGCAAACGGTATGAGTTGCGCCCGTTTTTTCAACCGAAGCCCTGATATGATAAATATGACCTTCATGCAGCGGATTATACTCCGAAACTATTCCAAGTACCTTCATTATCCATCCTCTGTTGTCTGGTTTTTGGCAACCCATTATTCAGCATTGAAGAATCCATGTATTTATTATTATAAATGGTCTTACCGGGAATAACAATCCTGGATCGGGTCAGTTGAAAAAGGCTTCGGGTCTGCAGGACTTAATTTATTACCCCAATGACCCATGGCAAATAAAAGATACCAGGCAAGATGCAGGTATAACAGGGAAGGAGCTTAATCATCCGGGTTCATTTTCTTATAAATCCTGTATGGCAATATTCCATGGGAGGTTTGTCCAGGGGCTTTCCCTGGCATTCAGGAGCCAGTGCAATAACTTTATGAGAGTTGACTCGCTTATATAACGAAGGTTGCGCGAATTGAAAAACTCCAAAAAGAACAGCAAACCTGTAATGCATGATAATCCATATTCACGGAAACTGTTAAAATTTTTTTGTGCAAGAACAGCATATGGCTGTATATAACGAAACAATTCATCACGGCCGATATATCCCATATAATAAGCAAGACGGCACATCTGCACACGGGTGCTTATTTCATATCCCAGTATCCCTGCCGGTGTCAGGGATGGTTCATAATGGTTGATGAAACCGAAAACCTCATCATTGTTTGTAATAAAACCAACTCTTTCATGAATGGGTAAGGCCATCAGAATACTTCTCCGTTTCGTATAAGTCTGAAAGATAGGGCTGTTTTCAATTTCAATAGTTACTTTTGCCAAAAAATCTTCTTTGTTATATATTTGAAAACAGTTTATCATAAATTCCAGGGTATTATTAAAGAAATCATTGGATTTGGGTACGCCGTGGATAAATGTATCGGGAATGTTAATACCATCTGCCTGCAGTTTTTTCCAGATGGCTTTATATTTCTTCAGAATCATCGGATATTTATCGTTGTAACCTAAATATGCATTTATAATAGCCAACGAGAGCATCCATATATGTACAGGTTTAAAACCATTCAGTACTTCTTTTCCTCTTCTTTTTTCCTTCTGTACCATCTGATAACCCTCCAGATAATTAAAGATATTACAATATATCGAAACAGCGGTATATGAACAAAGCAATAAACAATCGAATAAATAATTGCCGGACCGACTACAATTGCTAGCATGATGAAACATAAGACGAAATATTTATACTTTTTAATCAGTTGCAATATTTCCTTCGCTCTTTGGAAATAAAATACTTCAAGCTCCAAATCACTGGTTTTGCTTTTTTTTCTTAAATGACCTGTACATGAATCCAGCCGCAGTTTTCATGCCTTTGCCATGGAGAGCTTTTATGCGCCCAATAGCTGCTCTGCGGCTTTTTGGCATTATTTTTTGTGTGGCTTTAAAAATTTCACCAGCCTCTTCATAATGCTTAAGTTTTAAAAGAACGTTGCCCTTGGCAAGAAGAGCATCCACATCATTACTTTTAATTGCCAGCGCCTTGTTAAAGTCTTCAAGGGCTTCATTGTAACAATTAAGCATATACCCGGCATATCCCCTGATTCTGAACAAGGTTCCATCATTTGAGTACAGTTTTTCGGCCTCGTTAAGTATATCTACAGCCGTTTCATAACAGGAATTCATGAACTCCAGCAGCCCCTGAAGCCGCAGCTCTGCATATCGCCCGTAATCATATCTGTATCCTTCATCAAAAATATCGTATTTTAACCCATAATCATAATACAGTAAATTATGCCACCGAAAATCCACGTTTTCTTCGAGGTTAAACTCTTTATTCAGGTATTGCCAGACTTCAAGGGGAAGAACATAATGCTCATTGAGAAAATGACACATATATGTGCATAGCACATCGTACTCGGGAATTGAGAATTCAAGGATCAGGCTTTTCCATTTGTCAGGATCAATTCTTTTGAAGAAATCTTCATAAAGCTCGTTTATCTTTGAAAATGTATTCTTTGAATTGTACCCGCAGAAGGATTCATTATTTTCCTTATTATGCACCTGTATATAGTCATCTTCATTAATTTCGATGAAATCAGATGGAGCAAAAATGAAGGTATTATTGTCAATTTGCTTTATCCTGTGTGGAATCCCTGCTTCATCTGCTTCCTTTAAAGCGGCCTCATATGCCTGCCTTAAGGCCATAAATCCGTCAGGGTTATCTTCAGGGTGATAGTTTTTCAACTGAAGAGCATATGCCTTCTTTATAAGTTTTTTATCGTTTGTTTTCTCAATCCCCAATAATTCCCATGGTGACATATCAAATCTCCTGGTTTTCGATGGATTCTAAAAAAGTTTCAAACTTTGCTGCAGCTTTTTTAATCTCTTCAGGCATCTGCCTGTCAAGAACGGCTTCGAACTTACTTATTTCATGGGCAATTCTCATCCGTAGCTCGGATAATGTTTCTTCATAAAGCCTTTCGGCTTTTGCCAGAAGATATCGGTTTTTGGCATTATCGCGAGGATGAATTTTTATATCTACAAGTTCTTTCAGCCTCTGCTCTATCTGCTCCCCTGTCATGTTGTTATCCCGGTTGACAATAACTTCCCTCTTTGTTTCACCTGTGTTCAGTGAAGTCACTTCAACTTCAAGAATCCCGTTGATATCATATGTATACCTTACATCAACAGCAGCTTCACCTGCAGGAGCAGGAGGGACATCTATAACAATCTCGCCAAGCTTTATGTTGTTCTTAACCAGCCGGCTTTCACCCTGGTATATACCCACCGTGATTTGAGTCTGATTATCATAAACCGTGTAAAACCTCTCAACTTTACTGTAGGGAACTATCGTATTTCTTTCGATGACAGGAAAAAAATGGCCTGCTTCAAAGCCGCCTGATTCTTTTCTTTTAACTACTTCTGTACCTAAAGTATACGGGCATACATCGGTGACTACGGTTTCAACCAATGCTTCATTGCGTTCTTTCATGGCTGCGTATATCCCGGTTCCGAGTGCAACAACCTCCTCGGGGTTTAAGTGGCATAGAGGAAGCCTTCCGAATAATTTGGCCACATATGAACGAATAATATGCAAATGTGATTGTAAAATTTTCAAAATCCTCTTGACTGAAATAACTTTCCATAGTAATATATCATAAAATATCTTAAAATTAGAATAACCAAAGACTGTGAAGGGGAGTAGTAGATACCCGGAACCTTTCAGAGAGCTGTTGGGAGGTGCGAAACAGCAGGGGAATGGTATTGAACTGGCCCCGGAGTTGCCATCTGAAACCTGTAGTAGGATCGGACGAAGGCCCATCGTTATCAGGGCAGGATATCGGTACGACAGCACCCGTATCTGGAATGAAAAAGAGTGGTTTATCAATCCTTCGTCTCTTTTGGCGAAGGTTTTTTTATAAAACACCATATTCAGGGCAGAACTACCGGTATCCGGATGAGTGTATTCCGTAAGGAATAAAGAAGAGTGGTACCGCGGAACAACCTTCCGTCTCTTATGTATTAGAGACGGAAGGTTTTTTAGTTATATAACAGATTTTTTGGATTATATTAAAGGAGGTCAATGATATGAACTGGAGGAAATACAGAAAATACCCGCCCTTTGCTTTGAACGACAGAACATGGCCGGATAAAACAATCGAAAAGGCCCCCATATGGTGCAGTGTTGACTTAAGAGACGGAAACCAGGCTCTGCCTGTCCCGATGAGTGTTGATAAAAAACTAAGGATGTTCAATCTTCTGAAAAAAATAGGGTTCAAGGAGATAGAAGTTGCCTTTCCGTCAGCTTCAAATACCGACTTCAGCTTTGTCAGGAAGATCATTGAGGACGGTTACCTGGATGATGATATCATAATCCAGGTTTTGACCCAGTCAAGGGAGCATCTGATAAGAAGGACGTTTGAATCACTCGAAGGCGCAAAGCAGGCAATAGTGCATTTGTACAACTCGACTTCCGAACAGCAGCGGCGCATTGTTTTCAGGAAAGACAAACCCGAGATTATTGATATTGCCATTGAAGGGACAAAACTTGTGAAACAGTTGAGCAGAAACTGTGATACAGACATCCGTTTTGAATATTCGCCCGAAAGTTTCACCGGTACCGAAATGGACTTTGCCCTTGAAATATGCGAAAGGGTATTGGAGATATGGCAGCCTACCCCGGAGAAGAAAGCCATTATCAATCTTCCTGCAACCGTTGAAATGACCACTCCGAATGTCTATGCCGACCAGATTGAATGGTTCTGCAGGAATATCAGCTGCAGGGACAGCGTTATTATAAGCGTGCATACCCATAACGACCGGGGCACCGGAACAGCTGCAACAGAGCTGGCTATGCTTGCAGGCGCTGACCGGGTGGAAGGTACCCTTTTCGGAAACGGGGAGAGAACCGGGAATCTTGACATAATTACAGTTGCATTAAACCTCTTTTCCCAGGGGATTGATCCGGAACTTGATATATCGGATATAAACTCGATTATCAGAACCTACGAGGAATGTACCGATCTGAAAGTGCATGAAAGGCATCCGTATGCAGGGCAGCTGGTTTTCACCGCATTTTCAGGCTCTCACCAGGATGCAATCAACAAAGGTTTCAGGTATTTGAGAGAAGAAAAACCCGAATACTGGGATGTTCCGTATCTTCCGATTGACCCGACTGATATAGGAAGGCAATATGAAGCCATTATCCGCATTAACAGCCAGTCGGGCAAGGGCGGAGTTGCGTTTGTTATGGAACATGAATTCGGATACATACTTCCGAAAGCAATGCATCCTGAATTCGGAGTAATTATTAAACAGAAATCAGATGAAACGGGCAGGGAACTGTCACCCGATGAAATCATGGAAGTGTTCAGGGAGAGCTACCTGGATGTTACAGGCCCGTACAAACTGGTGGATTACCGTGTTGAAAGCCGGGGCGAATGTGTATCTGTGAATGCACGGATATATAAAAATGATGAATTGCATGAAATATCAGGAGAAGGAAACGGACCTATTTCTGCATTCTTTGACGCACTGAAAAGTACAAGTGCTTCAAAATACCGTTTTGAAGCCTATTCCGAGCATGCCTTATCAAGCGGTGCTGACGCTGAGGCCGTAGCGTATATAAAACTGGCAAACGGCGGAGGAAGAAGTGTTTTTGGAGTAGGAAAAGACAGGAATACAACCACAGCTTCCTTTAAGGCTATAGTCTGTGCTCTGAACAGGGCAGCGGCTGCGAACGGCTGAACAAGGCTATACACTTCGGCTGATGCTTTATCTCAGGCATCAGCCTTTTTTACATTGCCGCTTTACATTTATAGAAAACGCAAAAACGTTGTGATTAAACCCGCACAATCCTATACTGTTAGCGGCATTGGTGTTCACATTCCTGATCAGACATTTCTTAAAACTATATATGCAAGTGACTATAAATAAATATCTGTACTAATCACATAATTACATAGCTTGTCAAATATATAAAATTAATGTACAATTATGCATTATATGGATACAATAATTCATTGACAGCCTTTATTTAATTGCATATGACTTTCGTATATATTTGCGTAAATTCAGAAAAACAGAAAGGAAACCTCTGATTTCAGCCAGGTGGTATGAATATGCAGTATGTATTGGAAATTGAGGGAATAACAAAAAAGTATAAAGAGAAAACCGCTCTCAAAAATGTATCTGTTGCCATACGTTATGGTGAAATTTTCGGGATAATAGGGCCTAATGGTTCCGGAAAAACAACTTTGCTAAAATGTATCGCAGGGTTTTTGAAATTAAATGAAGGCAGAATCATTTTAAATTCTCCCGGAAACAGAAAAAAATAAGGATGGGAATATTGTTTGATCAGTCATTTCATCCGCAACTTTCGGTATTTGGTAATATATTTCAGCATTTAATGATGTATGGCATGGATAAAAAGGCGGCTCGAAAAAAAACAGAAGAGTATCTTTCCTTATATAATTTATCCGGTGTGAGAAAAGAAAAAACAAGTAAGCTTTCTCTTGGAATGAAACAAAGGCTTGCACTTATATTGGCGTTGATCCATGAACCCGATATTGTTTTACTGGATGAATCTGATTTGGGTATGGATATAGTTAATTTGAATTACTTGATGGAAACGCTGAAAAACTTGGCCGCCAAAAATATAACAATTATAGTTTCAAGTCATAACATTTCAAATATTGTTATGTTATCAGACAGAGTCTGCCTATTAAGCAACGGCTCTATAAAGTGTATAGAAGATATTAAAAAAGATAACCCGGACACTGCCAGAGCATACCTGGAAAATCTGTTTATAGAAAACTATTCAATCAGGGGGACATGATAAAGTGTTTAGAAGTGAGATATATAAGTTATGCAGAATGCATGCAACAGGTATTTTAATTGCTTCCATATTTGTATCACTGATATTGATGAATATATTATTATCCGGAACAATAAGCGGAATTTATATAACATCCTATGACAAATCCGGTTCGGTTACATTTGGGAATATGTTTATGTCAAGTATATCGTTCCTTCAATCTTTTTATGTACTTCCGCTATTGATTATTATCGTTACTGCAGCATCTTTTTCAGAAGAGAAACAGAACAGGACAATATACCAGAGTATTTTGGCTGCAAGAAACAGAATACACCTGTATATTGTAAAAGTTACGGCTGTTATATTCCTTATATCAGCCGTAATTGCTGCTGCATTTTTCCTGGGTATAATATTATATTTGGTTTTGGTTGAAAACGGGCCATATGGAGTGCCCATACACAAAACGAACATTTCTGAAATATTATCTTTTGCGGTTGTTTTTCTTCTGAATAGCATATTCATTGTTTCAATAACAACTATTTTCAGCATCACTGTCCCAAATAACACAATCGCTGTTGTCTGTACATTTATAAGCATTATTATTATGGATGCACTTGAAAACATAAGTTCTGTCAAACGCTTTCTGCCTACATATCTGGGAGATTCTTCAGTTTTTATTTACGAAGGAATTAATGGATACCAATTTGCAAACGCAGGGTTATTGGTGCTATATATCCTGGCAGTTTGCATAATCTCTGCCTGTTTGTTAAATAAAGCAGATTTGTAGCGTTCAACCCTGTCAATTTTACCTTAATTGCCAATTCTCATATTCTTCCGGAGATATCCTGCTGAAGGTATAAGTACATCGGGAGTAAAAGGATGAGGCTTAAACATTTATTTCTACATTAATTGATAAAATGCCCCAATAAGGTTATAATATTTGTGTTTGCAAATGGGGGATTTTGTCATGAAGAAAAGTACTGTAAGAAACAGAATTCGTATTGTTACCGGGATTAACATTATACTGCTGATAATACTTGTTATATGCGGATGCTTTTATTTCCGGAGCAATAACCTGGACAATAGTAACTTATATGATAATGACAAGGTATACGATAACGAAAACGCTGAAGCAGTGCCCGGAACTGATGATGAAACCGTTGATACTCCGGGCGGGCAGGAATCCGGGACCGATAGCGGGCAGAAGGCCGAGGATACCGAGCCTGACAAGGAGCTGACAGAAAGTGAGGAACTGTCTTTATATTCCGACCTGCCGTATTTTATTAGTGAGAACAGTGAAAGATATATTAACTATAAAAAACAGCACCTCGATTATTCTTACGAAAAGGTCATTACATATGTAAACATCGGCCTTGATTATGATTTTTATGAAAACGTGAAGTCAATTGAAAACGGGCATGACATAACTGTTCTTGTTAATAAATACAACAAGCTCCCCGATAATTTCGAACCCGAACTTGTGCAGGTGGATCCGTCAATGTGTGCACCAGGTGTCGGGCCGCAGTATCTCAGGAAAGAAGCATATGATGCATTCGTTAAAATGCATCAGGATGCGAAACAGCTGGGGCTGAATATTACGGCATATGGAACGTACAGGAGCATTGAAACACAGCACTGGATATGGAATAATGCCGTTAACAGCGGCCGTACCATTGAAGATGTTGACAGCCTGAATGCGAGAGGCGGGCACAGTGAGCATCATACCGGTTTAGCGGTAGATGTGATAAAGAATAATTACAGTGTTGAAGAAACAAAGGAATTCGAATGGTACAGGGAAAATGCCCATAAATACGGTTTTATTATCCGGTATCCAAAGGATATGGAGAGTATAACCGGGTACAAGTATGAACCCTGGCATTTAAGGTATGTGGGCCCCGAAATTGCTGCTGAAGTTTATGAAAGCGGTATTACCTACGATGAGTATTATGTCCGGGTTCTTGAGCCCGAAATGAGAGCAGAAAATCAAACACCTTAAACTGTATCAATTTATTTGGCAGAAAAAAACTGACAGAATGAGTTATTTATCCTGTAAAAAAGATGCCGCTGAATGGGATTAATTATCCCAATCTTCTCGGGGAATTGGGGATGCATGAAATCAGCATCCCTTTAATTGTCATGAGCTTTACTGATAGCAATTGACATGTCATACATAATATTGTACTGTTTAAATAATAATGGTTAATTATTCCTGTATATTGCAATTAATGGTACTGTCACCGTCGGATGAGAAACCCTTAAGAAGTCGTAACGGATATGTTCCGTCAGGCCCTCTCCTCAAAGACGTTGAAAGTGCATAACATCAGTCAGTTTGAGAGGATGATTGCATATGAAAAAGATAGCTGTCTTGTTATTTGTAATTGTTGTGATTGTCGCAGGCTGTGGAAATGTCGACCTGCCGCAGAATGAAGCGGTTAATCATCAAAATCCTCCGGATCGGAAACCATTAAATGATGAACCTGCTGATAAAAATGTTCCGGCAAACAACACAGATACTAACGAAATAACAAAGGAAGAAATTGAGCGTTTTTTCAGCGAAGAAGACACCGATATGGATTTTATCGCTCAAAAATTGAGTGAACCCGGCTGGTATGAAAGGTTTATGTACCAGGCCGATCCGGTTTACAGGTTTGAAAAAATCGAGCTGATGGCAAACGAAAAAACCCGTTTTTCGGTACTGTCCTGTGTGGAACCTCCGTTTGGGCTGTATTTCCTGTTCTTTAGAAAAGACGATAACGGCGGATATAAATATGTAGATAGTATAAAATTTTATTCAAAAGGGCAGACCGGCCAATACGATATCAGAAGGTATGAAAACATTATCTGGATTGTTGGCACGCAATGTGTCGGCTACGGCACCGGTGAGGCACTGTATGAAGAAAGATGGTATTCGGTAACTGATAGCGGTCCGAGACTTGTACAGACTTCTTGTTTGTACGGGCACTCTTCAATGGTACCGGGTTATATAACAACCTACGATGCGGACAGCACGTTAACCATTGATAAAATCAGCGGCAAACTGCAGGTCAGGGTTGATCATGTAAAAGGAACCGAACTGGATTTGCATCTGAAAAATGATGGCGGGAATTACTTGCTGAAAGCCCAGGGAATGGGGCAATCGGTTTATACCTGGGATGAAAGCAGCGGAACTTTCATAACCGAAAATTTCGACGATGGCTCCCGCCAGTTGAATGCAGCAATAGGAAATGCACTGAAAGAACATTTCCAGGAATTGATGGACATTGCAGACAAGTATAAACAGGATGAATTTATGATAAAGGCGATCAGGTTCTTTGCCGAGGACTGTCCCAACTCGGAAGAAAAAGAGGAATTACTGAAAAAAGTCATGGATTAGTACTGGCTGCCTTTTTATACGGAATCACTGCCTCCTGCCCGGTCCGAAACAGCGTAAACAGCAGAGGGTTAACAGGAGGCATGATGTTCAGACTTTTTCGCAAAACACTGATACAGTAAAAATTGATATAAGATAATACATATGTGACAAAAAGATAAGAAAAAAGGAAAGACCTCTGATATAATGTTTATTACCACAAAAAAACAAGAATTGGAGGTATCTTTCCTTTGAAAACAATTATA
>Ga0134094_1002546_pt1 | contig 15120 bp, 12 predicted proteins | sample 5_1taG_FD_94458 | JGI IMG/M metagenome (GOLD analysis project Ga0134094, IMG submission 94458) | Switchgrass degrading microbial communities from high solid loading bioreactors in New Hampshire, USA - 5_19_20_110_A1 metaG | ecosystem: Engineered > Bioreactor > Semi-continuous > Anaerobic >... | reverse complement strand
TTTTCAAATTCTTGACTTCCATGCGCCCATGAGCAACCCCGGCGGGGACAAAAACCACACTGGTCTGAGTGAGGGTAATCTTGTCATTTTCCAGCCAAATTTCCACTTCAGCATTTAAATTCTCGTGGTCTTGGGGATCACTGCCGACAAATATCAGCAATTTGTCGGAATCATGTTTAAAAAGTCCAGTTTCCCGGAAAGGTTTCTTAAACCAGGCGGCTTCGGCAAATATGCAGTTATTTACCACCTTTCCATCCATCCATAAGGAAGTGACCCGGCCATCTTCCGGTTCTACCGGCATTTTCATCGGTTTGCCCATGCCGGGCAAGGCAAGGTATTGGCAGTTGGACATGTTTAAATCTCCTTTCTTCCATAGAATGAAATATTTATGCTGCTACCAACAAAAAAATAATGGGTGAGCAGTTTTTCCCACGTATCTATACTAATTCTTTAAGAAAAAAATTTTTTCCAGAGCTTAGCTCCGTTGCACTATTTTACCATTGAACACAGTCATTTGTCGATACTTATACATCTAGTAAAACGTTTTTATTGCTATAAATTGAATTTTTTTCTTAGCAAGGAGCAAATAATATGAGTAACATTGGATTGGTATAGCTGGTGAAAAATGTTGCTGCAGTTGATCGTTTTAGAATTAATATTGCTAATGGTGGCCGGTGCCAATATTTTATGGGGAGCAAAAGGTATTCTAGCCGGTTTAATTATAGTGTCGGCAATTAATTGTTATTATAATTGTTTACTCGAAAATGAGTTTTTGTTTTGGCAAATCATTATAACTTTATATGTTCTTATAGGTTTATTCTTGAATTATTATTTAAATAAAAAAACAGATCAGCTAAGATTAGTTAAAGTAGTCACAGGTTCTGCCGTATCCGGCCTGGCCTGGAGCATTTTCTTACCATTGATTCCCGGGCTATTGATTTGGGCTTTTCTTATCGGTATACCTTTGGTTTTTACTTATAGAAAAATTCCTTTGTTTTTCTATGTTCAATTATTTTTTAAGTTTATTTTTTCGACAGGATGGCTTATTATAGGAAATATACTTTAAAAATATTTGTATAGCTTGATCGCAAGGGGAGGGTTAATATGTTAATATTATTGCTTTCCATAATCATTGCGCTAATTATCGTGATTTTTGCTGTCCAAAATGCTTCAAGCGTGCCTATTCAATTTCTCTTTTGGTCGGCGGAGTTACCTTTGGTTTTGGTAATATTCTGTTCAGTACTGGCCGGCGCCTTATTAATGTTCTGTCTGGCACTCTGGCGTGATCTGAAATCCCAGATAAAAAAACGTTCTAATAAAGATATAATAGTTAAACCGGCCGTTAATACCGATAATATCCCAAAAACTGCCTCCGAAGAAAAAAAAGATAACACATCTGCCCAATCTGCCGTAGCCAAGCCGGCCGATCCTGTGCAATGTGCCGATCAGAACAAGTCGGAGTAGATAAGCCCTCATGACTAACAAATGGCGTATTAATCAGAATATATCACCGCTTAATCGATCCTGTTCAGTGAGTTTGGCGAAGGCAGGCCTCCATCCCAGTATTCCGCAAATCCTTTATAACAGGGGTTATACTACCCTGCCGGCTATCATGGATTATTTAAGACCTTCTTTGTTCGATTTCAGCTCCCCCTTTCTATTTAAGGATATGACCAAGATTGTTGAGAGACTGGACAAAGCCAAAAAAAATTGTGAAAAAGTTCTTGTTTATGGGGATTATGATGCCGACGGGGTAACTGCTACCGCCCTTTTATATAAAGTTTTGCACAATTTGGGTTTTAATGTTTTGGTTCATATCCCCGATAGAGATGACGGTTACGGTTTACACCAAAACATTATTGAAAGGGCCGCTCAGAATAATGTCAGTCTGATTATCACAGTTGATTGTGGTATAACGGCGGTTGAAGAAATAAAATTTGCTTCAAATTTAAATATTGATATTATCATTACTGATCACCATGAACCGGGAGAAATCTTGCCCGAAGCCTTTGGAATTTTGAATGCCAAAGTAAAGGATTCGGGTTATCCTTTCCGCCATATAGCCGGAGTGGGAGTAGCTTACAAGTTAGTTCAGGCATTGTTTCTCTATTATGATTTTCCGGTGGACTCATGCGGTACGGAACTGGATTATCTTGATCTTGTAGCGTTAGGAACAATTGCCGATGTTGTTCCCTTGATCGGTGAAAATCGCGTTTTGGTTAAATACGGACTGCAGGTGATGGAAAACTCCAAACATCCCGGCCTGAGAGCATTATTGGAAGAATGCGGGTTAAAGGGCAAAAAACTAAAGGCCGGACAGATAGCTTTTATAGTTGCTCCACGTATAAATGCAGCCGGAAGAATGGATACCGCCCGTATGGCTTTAAATTTGTTGTTGGAAGATGATTTTGAAGAGGCCTTGTTTAGGGCCAAAGAGCTGACTGCAGAAAATCAACGAAGGCAGGCCGCGGAAAAAATAATTCTTGAAGAAGCTGAGAGTATCCTAAATCAAGGAGAAATTCCTCCTGTTATTGTTCTTTCTTCGCCTGCCTGGCATCATGGGGTAATTGGTATTGTAGCCTCAAGACTGGTTGAAAAATATCTGCGCCCGGTGTTTCTGATTTCCGAAGAGGAGGATATTGCCAAAGGTTCGGCCAGGGGGATTGAGGATTATAATGTAATTGGAGAATTAGCTAAAGCCGACAATCTGCTGCTTAAATACGGCGGACATAAACAAGCTGCAGGTTTTACGCTATTAAAAGAAAACATTGATCCCTTGCGACAATTTCTTATATCAAGCTTTTTAACCCAAAAAACGGTTCCCAAACAGTATGTTAATATCGATGCTCTTGTTAGTTTGGATCAAATTGATTTTAGTTTGGAAGAAGAGCTTGCCCAAATGGCCCCTTTCGGAGCCGAAAATCCGGTTCCTCTATTGTTGGCTGAGGGTTTAACCGTTTCAAAGGTTCAAACTGTAGGCAAGGAAGGGGAACATTTAAAAGTAGTCTTGGAAAGCGGAAATAAATATTTGGAAGCCATAGGTTTTAAAAGGGGTAACGAATATGAGGATCTTGCGAGCTTGAAAAAAATAGATCTTGTATATACCCTGGAGGTTAATGAGTATTATCAGGAAAAGAGATTGCAGGCCGTGATCAAGGATTATCGACCGGCAGGGGCAAACAAAAGCGAAAAATCCATTTTAAAATTGCCTGTCGGCATGATCGAGAGCATGGACGAGACAGCCGCCGCTTTGGAACAGGAACAACAAGAAGAAGAGCAGAAACCGCGTTTAACCAGAGAAATGCTGGTTGGTTTTTACAAACAGCTGAGGACATTTTCCCGCCCAAATAATATACTTAATTGGAACCCTGATTCTTCTAAACCGGAACAGATTGATATGCTAAAGGTATTGGAGGAACTGGGAATAATAAGTTGGCTGGGCGGCACCGGCCCGTACCTTTTAAAAATTAATTCAGAAAAAAGAAACAATTTAATTAATTCTTTACGCTTTCGCATCTTAAACAATTAATAAAATGTTTTATAATAGAAAGTAAAATTAATTATAGCCATTCACCATTAGCCAGAGGTTAGTTTATGTATATGGAAAAGCTTAGGAAAATTTTAGAAAACAATAATGCCCAATATAATATTGAAAAAATCGAACAGGCCTATGAATTTGCAGCTGAGGCGCACAAAGGTCAGCTCCGCAATTCGGGTGAAGAGTATATTCTTCATCCGTTAGAAGTAGCCTGTATATTAGCAGAGCTGGAAATGGATGACAGCACTATAATTGCTGCTTTATTGCATGATGTGGCCGAAGATACGAGCAGAAACCTGGACGATATTCGAAAGACTTTCGGTAATGAGGTTGCCAGGCTGGTTGACGGCGTTACAAAATTAGGCAAGATTGAATATAAAACCAAGGTTGAAGTACAAGTCGAGAACCTGCGGAAAATGTTTTTGGCTATGGCCAAGGATATTCGTGTCGTATTGATTAAACTGGCAGACAGGCTTCATAATATGAGGACTCTTAACTATCAGACTGAAGAAAAACAACTGGAAATTGCCCAGGAAACAATGGAAATATACGCCCCCTTAGCAAACAGATTAGGTATTTTCCGGATAAAATGGGAGCTGGAGGACCTGGCCTTTCGTTATCTCCATCCGGAAGCCTATTATGACTTGGTGGAGAGGATTGCCCTTAAAAGAAAAGAAAGAGAAGAGCAAATTAATCAGGTAATAAGCCAGCTAAAAGCTAAACTGGATGAAGTAGGGATTGAAGCCGATATTGCAGGGCGTCCTAAACACTTTTACAGTATTTATAAAAAGATGACCACTCAAAACAAAGAGCTTAGCGAGATTTACGATCTTACCGCTATTAGGGTAATAGTACAGACTGTAAACGACTGCTATGGAGCTTTAGGCATTGTCCATACACTTTGGAAGCCTCTACCGGGAAGATTCAAGGATTACATTGCCATGCCCAAACCTAATATGTATCAATCCTTGCATACCACTGTGGTCGGCAATTTAGGAGAGCCTTTTGAAATTCAAATCCGTACCTGGGAAATGCATCATACGGCGGAATACGGAATTGCCGCGCATTGGAAATACAAAGAAGGCCGAAATGTGGAGGGAAATTTTGAACAAAAACTGTCCTGGCTGAGACAGCTTTTAGAATGGCAACAATGGCAAAACTATTCCCGGGATGCCGGCGAATTTATGGAGTCGCTGAAATTTGATCTCTTTGCTGACACGGTGTTTGTTTTTACGCCAAAAGGCGATGTCGTAGAGTTGCCTGCCGGATCTTGCACCATAGATTTTGCATACCGCGTTCATACCGGTGTTGGTCATAGCTGCATTGGGGCTAAAATTAACGGCAAAATCGTGCCTTTGGAGACTAAGCTACAAAACGGTGATATTGTAGAAATTTTGACTTCTAAGACCCCCCAGGGTCCCAGCCGGGATTGGGTATGTCTAGTGCAGACTTCACAAGCAAGAAACAGGATTCGCCAGTGGTTTAGGAAACAAAAAAAGGAAGAGAATATTGCCAGAGGCAAGGAAGGTATAGAACGGGAAGCTCGCAAATTGGGATTGGATCCCGCTACAGCGCTTAAAAGCGAAAACATGCAGAAACTCGCCAAACTATTCAACTTTACCAACATGGAAGACTTCTATGCGGCTTTGGGCGACGGGGCTATTACCTTTAAAAAAGCATTGGCCCGTTTGAGAGAGGAAATCTTAAAAGAAGAGCTTTCCAAAGAAGAAGTACAAACCCCTTTGGTTATTTCACCGGAATCCAAACCACCTTCCAAAACTTCTCAGGGAGTAAAGGTAAAAGGTGTCGACAATATCCTTATCCGCTTTTCCCATTGCTGCAATCCATTGCCCGGGGATGAAATCATAGGTTTCATTACCAGGGGTAGAGGGGTTTCCATTCATCGCCTTGATTGTCATGAACTTAAAAACTTATCGGCTAAAAGCAAAGACCGTCTGATTGAAGTTCAGTGGGAAGAAAGCAATGACAGCGTTTATCCTGTAGACTTGGAGATAGTCGGTTTGGACCGGCCACGGTTGGTGACTGATGTAATGAATGTAATTATGGAAACAAGAACTCATATGTTGGGTATGAATGCCAGGGTGGGCAAAAACAAAACCGCCAATATCCAATTAAGAATAGAAGCCAGGAATTTGGAACAATTGAATTATGTATTGCAAAAAATTCGCCGAGTTAGAGATATTACTTTAGTAGAAAGGATCTGACGGAGGTAAAATATGCGTTGTGTTGTTCAGCGGGTCAGTAGGGCCTCAGTCAAAGTAGATAATGAGACAGTCGGTCAAATTAACCAGGGCCTATTGGTCCTTGTGGGCATTGGCAAGGAGGACGACTTCAAGGACTTAAATTGGATGGCCGAAAAATTAAGCGGCTTAAGGATTTTTGAGGATGAACAGGGTAAAATGAATTTGTCTCTCCTTGATGTCCAGGGCCAAATGTTATTGGTTTCCCAATTCACACTATACGGCGATTGTAGGAAAGGGAAAAGGCCCAGCTTTACAGAAGCCGCAGCGCCGCAGGATGCAGAAAAATTATTCCTGGAATTGGTGGAGGCAATCAGGCAGAAAGGCATAACGGTAGAAACTGGAAGGTTTCAAACCGAGATGGCTGTAGAACTCGTAAATCAAGGGCCGGTGACCATTATCTTGGACTCTAAGGCAAGGTAGGATAATTCAGGAGGATAACAAAAAAGCTTTCTGAAATCCCGACCTATGAGGAATCTTAATAATCGTAAAGGAATCCCAATAATTCTAAGAAACGAGGTTGATAACAAATGATTGAAGGAATTGTGACCCCTGGAATGGGAGTTAATTGTTATTTGGTTTCCTGCGACAAAACAGGCAAGGCTATATTGGTCGATCCGGGGGCAGGGAGCAAAATGATTTCCAACTGGCTTAAAGAAAAAAAGAAAGACGTGGAATACATCGTTTTAACCCATGGCCATTGGGATCACCTGGGAGCTGTTGAAGATTTGCGTCGGGAATTAGGGGTTAAAGTGGCTGTTCACAAAGACGATGCGCCTATGCTGACCGATCCCAAATTAAACCTTTCCTATTATTCCGGAAGAAGTATTGCCTTGGCCCCGGCGGAGGTTCTCCTGGAGGACAATCAAATCCTAAAGATAGGTGAAATGGAAGTAAAAGTCCTCCATACACCCGGACACACTCCGGGCGGTATTTGTTTATTAACCAAAGACGGACTGCTCAGCGGAGATACCTTGTTTAGCACCTCCATAGGCAGAACGGATTTTCCAAACGGGGATTTAAATTTATTACTAAAGAGTATTCGGGAAAAACTGATGGTTCTGGACGACAATCTGCCTGTATACCCCGGACATGAAGAATACACCTCCATTGGCCGGGAAAGGAAATATAATCCTTATCTTAACGGGCTATTTTTTGATTAATAATTAAACGAAGATAAACATACATTTATCTGTTTCCTTTGTTAGCATTATTAATAAGTAATACTTAAACTATTATTCTTCTATTTGAGGGATACAGCAAAGATCTAAAATAATTATCTTGCAGTCCGGCAAGCAGACTTTGACAAGTTTGCTTGCCATATTTAGACTTCTAGACGGCAAAATTTACCCAACAAAAGCAACTGCTGGGACAGTTATAAAATAATGAATGAAGACATTATTGGACGGTTAAAATAGTGCTTTAATAAATGAAGATCCTGATTTGCTTCTTTATTGAGAGATTGAGAGCAAAAATTTTAGCGAGGGTTAAATGAAAAAAGAAATAATTATTCAAAGCGCCAGTATAGAGGAGAAGATCTTAAAAAACTGCCAAGCTTTAGTATTGGCTTTTTTCCCAGGAAGCAGTGTTATAATTCAGGTTGCAGACAATGCATCTGCCGGGCGAGAGGATGAACAGGAAAAAATAGTATTAAAAATCGAAAAAACCAAAGGGGATTTGGAATCCTTGGAATCTTTGCAATCTGCCGAATTGGTGCAGCCTGTATTTCAAATTAGCTGTAAATCTAATGGATACCTTTATACCAAGGAAATCTCAGCCCCAGTTGATAAGGGTTTAACATTGCCTGGCAAGGAACCTTTGCCTCAAATCCTGGTCAAAAGGGCAATGGCTGAGTTCTTAAGTGTTTTTACCGGCCAAAACAATCCCTGGGGAATTCTTACCGGAGTACGGCCGGGCAAACTTGTGACCAAAATGGTAGAACTGGGCTATAATCAAGAAAGCCAATACAAAATCCTAAAGGACTATTATTTGCTCTCTCCGTCAAAGATCAGGTTGTTACAAGAAGTTAACCGAAGACAGATGCCTTTAATCCGGCATTTTAGGGATAATAAAAATCTGGTGGCAGTCTATGTGGCCATTCCTTTTTGCCCTTCGCGCTGTTTTTATTGTTCCTTTCCTTCTCAGAGTCTGACTTCCCATCACCGCGATTTGCTTTCCGCCTACTTAAGGGTTTTGCGTCAAGAAATAAAATATACTGCGGAAGTATTGAAGACCAAAGGATTGAAAGTAGACAGCATTTATATCGGCGGCGGTACGCCTACTGTTTTAAATCATAAGGATTTGGAGGGTCTGCTTAGCACAGTTATAGAAGAAATACCCGCTCTTGAGGTTACTGAATTTACAGTGGAAGCAGGAAGACCAGATACTATAGATAAAGGAAAACTATATCTCTTGAAACAATATGGTGTAAACCGCCTAAGCATTAACCCGCAGACCATGCAGGAAAAAACTTTAAAAAAAATTGGGCGGACCCATGGAATAGAGGAATTCCGGCTTAAATACTGGGAAGCCCGTAACCTTTCCGATTGGGTGATCAATATTGATTTAATTATTGGTCTTCCCGGTGAAGGTCAGAGGGAGATTTTAGATTCTATTGCCAAGGTTTTAGAGTTAAGGCCGGATAATCTCACTGTTCATGCCTTGGCTTTAAAAAGAGGATCCCAGGCTTGGGAGAATAATTATATCCATAATGCAGGGCAGAATTGGGATAAAATCCAAGATGTTTCCCAGGAGATGATATTTGCCGCCGGTTATGTTCCTTATTATCTCTACAGGCAAAAAAATATTGTCGGCAACTTGGAAAATGTCGGCTATTGTTTGCCGGGAAAAGAGTGCCGCTATAATATAGTGATGATAGAAGAAATCTGCAGTGTTATCGGGTTGGGGGCCGGAGCCGGCAGCAAAATATTGAACATGAATAATATGTTGCATGAAAATATATACAATCCTGCGGATGTTAAATTATATATTGATCGCTTCTCGGAAGTCCGTGAGCATAGAAAATTCTCATTGATATAATGAGCATGAGTAAAAATTATGCTATAATATAGCATTATGGTTTGTTCGTAGCCGCCCAAAAAAAACGGTGGCTTTTAAGAAATTCTGGAGGAATTAAAATGCTCATTAAACGTCCTAAAGGTACACAGGATATTATTCCGGGTACTATTGAAAAATGGCATTATCTTGAAGAACAAATCCATAAGGTATGCAGGGAATACGGTTATCAAGAGATTAGAACACCTGTTTTTGAGGCCACTGAGCTGTTCCAACGCGGTGTGGGGGAAACGACTGATATCGTCAACAAAGAAATGTATACCTTTTTGGATAAAGGGCAAAGGTCAATTACGCTGCGGCCCGAAGGCACAGCCTCGGTCTGCAGGGCTTATGTGGAGAACAAGCTTTATGCTCAAACCCTGCCCGCTAAACTGTATTATTTGGGTCCGATGTTTCGGTATGAAAATACGCAAGCCGGAAGGTACAGGCAATTTCATCAGTTTGGGATAGAAGTTTTAGGAGCGGATGATCCCCTGGTGGATGTTGAAGTTATCAATCTTCTCTGGGATTTCTTGCAAAGGTTAGGTTTGCGGGGACTTCAGGTACATATTAATTCCGTAGGCTGTCCACAATGCCGAGCTGTTCATGGAGAAAAACTGCTGGCTTTTTTGATGGATAAAAAAGACAAGCTTTGCCCTGATTGCCTGTCCCGTTTGACGAGAAATCCAATGAGAATCTTGGACTGCAAAAATAAAGACTGTCAGGCCTTGATAACGAATGCCCCTACTACTTTGGATACTCTTTGTCCAAGTTGCCGCCAACATTGGGAAAAAGTTCAGCATTATTTAAAGTTAGTGAATATTGATTTTATGATTAACCCCAAATTGGTTCGCGGCTTGGATTACTATCAGAAAACAGCTTTTGAAGTTATGGCCGAAGGCATAGGTGCCCAAAGCGCTATTTGCGGGGGTGGACGTTATGACGGTTTGGTGGAGGAAATCGGCGGGCCGCCTACTCCCGGCATTGGTTTTGCCGCAGGATTAGAACGGATCTTAGCCGTTATGCAAAATCAAAAAATTGAAATCGAGGATCGCAACAAAGCCGGCGTAATGGTGGCAATCCTTGGGGATAAGGCCCGACAGGAAGGGTTCCGCTTGGCCGGCCAATTAAGGCAAAAAGGTATTATTACCCTGATGGATTTAATGGGCCGCGGTTTGAAAGGACAACTGAAATATGCCGACAGGGTAGGTGCCCGCTACGTTTTAATCCTGGGTGAAGAAGAATTGGCCAAAGGAATAATTATTGTTCGCGACATGAAAATCGGGGATCAACAAGAAATAGCTTTGGCGAATACCGTAGAGTTTATTGAAAAGCAGATTAATTCAAGCGAGTTTGAAATTTAGGAGGATGGCAATGTTAGCAGGAAGAACTAGTGCAGTATTTTTAAACAAGGAAATGGCCGGGGAAAGTGTACGTTTGCTTGGCTGGGTTCAAACCAGAAGAGATCATGGTGGCGTTATATTTGTTGACCTGCGGGATCGTTCTGGACTTGTGCAGGTTGTATTCAATCCGGATATGGCCGATAACGGTTTTGCTCTGGCCGAAAAACTGCGTTCTGAATATGTCGTGGAAATCAAAGGGAAAGTACGTTTAAGGCCTGAGGGTTCGGAGAACCCCAATATGCAGACCGGGGAAATTGAGGTTATTGCCGAGGAACTAAAAATATTAAATAGGGCTAAAACTCCGCCTTTTTATATTCAGGATAATATCGATGTGGATGAAAGCGTGCGCTTGAAATACCGCTATATGGATTTGCGCAGGCCCGAAATGCAGAAAGTAATGTTTATCAGGCATAAGGTAATGCAGTTAATGCGCAATTTTCTTGATAAACAAGGTTTCTGGGAAATAGAGACACCGATTCTGATGAAATCCACTCCGGAAGGGGCCAGGGATTATCTGGTTCCCAGCAGGGTGAATCCGGGATGTTTTTATGCCCTGCCACAGTCTCCGCAAATATTCAAGCAATTGCTTATGGTTGCCGGGATGGAAAAATATTATCAAATAGCTCGTTGCTTTAGGGATGAAGACTTAAGGGCTGATCGCCAACCGGAGTTTACCCAGCTTGATTTGGAAATGTCTTTTATTGAAATGGACGATATTCTGCCTTTGATGGAAGATTTGATTACCATGATCTTTAAAGAGATCAAGGGTATTGATATCCCTAAACCTTTTCCCCGTTTGAGTTATTATGAGGCCATGGAACGCTACGGATCGGATAAACCGGACACCCGTTTCGGTATGGAACTGATTGATGTGGCCGAGGTGGTACGCAACTCAGGATTTAAAGTTTTTACCGATGTTCTGGCTAAAGGCGGCAGAGTTAAAGGTATTTGCGCCAAGGGTTGTTCCAATATGCCCCGACGGGAAATCGACGCTCTAACCAAGTTTGTCAGTATTTATGGTGCCAAAGGGCTGGCATATATAGTTTGGGGCGAAGACGGACTGAAATCACCGATCATTAAGTTTTTTACCGAGGAAGAAATTAATAATTTAATGGCAACTATGGGAGCGGAGCAAGGAGATATCGTTTTCTTTGTTGCCGACAAAGAAAATATTGTCCATAACGCTTTAGGAAATTTAAGGTTGGAGCTGGCCAAAAGGTTGGGCTTAATTAACCCCAATGCTATTAACTGCCTTTGGGTTACTGAATTTCCTATGTTTGAATATGACGAAGAGGAAAAAAGATATGTAGCCATGCACCATATGTTTACCAGTCCGTTGGACGAGGACCTGGGCATTTTGGAGACGGAGCCCTTAAAAGTTAGAGCCAAGGCTTATGATATGGTTTTGAACGGTATTGAATTGGGTGGAGGAAGCATTAGGATCCATCGTCGGGATGTTCAGGAACGGATTTTTGCGCTGTTGGGTATGAGCATTGAAGAAGCCAAGGACAAGTTTGGATTTCTGCTGGAAGCTTTTGACTATGGAACTCCTCCCCATGGCGGGTTGGCTTTTGGCTTGGACAGGCTGATTATGATTTTAGCCGGTAGGGACAATATCAGGGATGTTATTGCTTTCCCCAAAACTCAAAGTGCAAGCTGTCTTATGAGCCAAGCCCCTTCACCGGTGAAAAAGGAGCAGCTTAAAGAACTGCATATCAAATTGGACATTAAAGACAAAGCTAACAATTGAGTAAATTATGATTATTGACCATAAATCATTTGCTGTAATCTTAGCCATGAATCTTAACTTTCATAAAAGCTTAATGTATAAAGCCAAATAGTTTTTAGATATAAAACAATAAAATTTGAAAAGAGATGTCTTAAGGCATCTCTTTTATTCTAGATATTGTCTTTATATTCGATCTATCTTGACTTGCCAAAAAATGAGGACTAAAATTTTAGCTATAAAATGAATTGTGGTTCATTTCTTGCGCAGGTTGGAATTGGAAGATGGTTTATAACAAAACGAAAAAAGTACTGGCAAAACAAAATCTGTTGAGAAAAAAAATCCTGGCGGCAGCCAAAGAAGTCATGGCTGAAGAAAAATCGGGGAATTTTTCTATTAAAACCATTGCCCAGAAAGCCGGGATAGCAACCGGGACTTTTTATTTGTACTTTACCAGTAAAGAGGCTTTAATTGAAAATGTTGTTCAGGAGCTCTATACGGAACTGTTAGCTTTAATTAAGGAAGAAAGATCTCATTATTCCGATGTATTTGACAAGCTCCAAGCCTCAATGGAAGTATGTATTAGAACTTTTCTGCAAAAAAAACAAATGGCGAAGATTCTTCTTAAATTTTTCCCAGAGATAAATTACACCGTTAACAACAAGTTTATAGATATTGAAAAAGACTTAATAAGATTTGTTAAGGAAGATATTGATGAGCTTCTGGCCGCAGGCTTTATACCGCCGCAGGATTCTTTGGTCAGTGCGACGGCTTTTGTCGGCACTTTCCGGGAAGTAATGCTGTCATGGCTAAATAATGAAAAACCTGTGGACTGGGAGCTGGCTTATCGTACTCTCATAGAATACAATATGCGTGCAATAGGTAAAAAATAAGGACGAGGTAAAAATGAAAGCTAATTTGACAATTGAGTCATTGCGAGTTGATTACAAGCAACGAGACCAGCAAATTACTGCTCTGAACGATGTTAATTTTAGACTTGCATACGGTACCAGCGCTTCATTGATCGGCCCTTCCGGTTGCGGGAAAAGTACATTATTGAATGTATTGGCCGGATTAAACCGGAATTATAGGGGCAAAGTCTTGTTGAACGGCGAAAGCCCGCAGGAAAACGACAGGACAGCTTTAATACTTCAGGACTATGGGTTGCTTCCCTGGAAAACTGTTTGGGATAACGTAAAACTTGGGTTGCAAATAAAAGGCATGGCCAAGAAAGAATGTGAAATAAAAACTGAAGAAATCCTCAGGAAATTGGGTTTGCTGGATTTGAGGAAGAGATTTCCAAACCAGTTAAGCGGTGGCCAACGACAAAGAGTGGCCATTGCCAGGTCTTTGGTATTGGAACCGGAACTATTGTTGATGGATGAGCCATTTTCCTCACTAGATGCTTTAACCCGGGAAGAAATGCAGGATTTGCTTCTTAGGCTTTGGCAGGAAACAAAACTGACAATATTGTTAGTAACTCATAACATTGAGGAAGCAGTATTTTTAGGGCAAAAAATTTTTGTGATGTCCACTTGCCCGGGGACAATAATCCGCGAATTGGAGAATCCATTGGCCGGTGATTATTCTGCCCGCGGTAAAGTTGAGTTTTGGGAAATGGCCGCTTCTTTGCGTTCCAGTTTAAGAAGGAGCTAGATAAATATGTATTTAAAAAAATTATCTTCACAAACAATAATAACAGTTTTAACGATAGTTTTTATTTTTTCAAGCTGGCATTTGCTTGCCCTTGCTCTACAGACCCCGGCTCTTCCGCCGCCCTGGGAGGCCTTAAAAACCCTTAAAGTCATTTTCGGCAGCGAAATTGCAAGTCACCTTGGTGTTAGTTTGTACCGGGTTATGGTTAGTTTAATTATTGCCACGGTTTTAGCCGTTCCCTTGGGGTTGTTTTTAGGCAAAAATAGAGGAGCCGATCAGATCTCAGCTCCTTTGATCTATTTAACTTATCCGATCCCGAAAGTAGTTTTTTTGCCCATTATTTTAATTTTACTCGGTATTGGCAATTTATCTAAAATCGTGCTGATTACATTGGTGGTGTTTTACCAAATACTGGTCACAACCAGGGATGCAGCGCGCAATTTGGCTAAAGAATATGTTTTGTCGGTGGAATCATTAAAAGCCAATGATTGGGTAATTTATTGGCATGTTTATTTTCCGGCTTGTTTACCTGCCATTCTTACTTCTTTGCGGATTGGGCTGGGTACTGCGTTGGCTGTTTTATTCCTAGTGGAAACCTACGCCACCAGAGAAGGAATCGGTTTTTTTATTATGGATTCTTGGAGCAGTTTGGCCTATGACAAAATGTTTGCCGGAATTATCGTCATGGGGTTGATGGGGTTTGTCCTTTATTTGCTTTTGGACGGCTGTGAGAGAGTCTTTTGTCGCTGGGTTAACAGCTAAGGAAAATTCAGAAGGAGGTTACAATATGAATTTAAGCAGAAAGTATCTGGGTTTTTTATTTGGCAGTATTCTCTTCTTAGGCTTGCTCACCGGCTGCAGCGGAACCAACAATGTCGATGCAAGCTCCGCAAAGCTTAAAATTGGTTCTCTGCCTATTGAAGATAACTTAGTGATTTTAGTAGCCGAACAAAACGGTTATTTTACCGAAGAAAATTTGGAAGTAGAATTAATCCCGTTTCAGAGTCCTGTTGAAAGCCAGAGCGCTTTTCAGTCCGGTGAACTGGACGGCATGGTTACCGACATGTTGATCGCGGCAATGTTAAAAGGCTCCGGCGAGAAACTAAAAGTAACCTCTTTGACTTTAGGAGCTACTCCTCAGGAAGGGCGCTTTGCCATAGTGGCCGCTCCGAATAGTTCATTGGAAAAGGTGAGTGACTTAAAAGGCAAAACCATTGGGATTTCCAGCAATTCCATTATTGAATATGTAACGGACGGTTTGTTAACTGAAGGGGGAGTAAATCCAAATGAAGTCCAAAAAACTGTTGTAGCCAAAATACCGGTCCGTTTGGAAATGCTGCTTAATAATCAGATTGATGCGATTACTGTTCCCGATCCATATATTACATATACCGTTGCTCAAGGGGCTAAAATAGTTGCCGAAGATACACAAGGCAAAAATCTTTCTCAAGCCGTTATTATTATGACTGAAAAAGCATTAAG
>Ga0134094_1002544_pt1 | contig 15123 bp, 13 predicted proteins | sample 5_1taG_FD_94458 | JGI IMG/M metagenome (GOLD analysis project Ga0134094, IMG submission 94458) | Switchgrass degrading microbial communities from high solid loading bioreactors in New Hampshire, USA - 5_19_20_110_A1 metaG | ecosystem: Engineered > Bioreactor > Semi-continuous > Anaerobic >... | reverse complement strand
GTAGACCGCGGCTTTTTTTAGCATTTGTTCTCCATCATCAATTCAGCGAGTTCTAGCTGCAGCTTTCGAAGCTGGTCCTGCTGTTCAGCTACCTTGGTCTTTTTCACCACTATCGGTATAGATCTTGCGCCACGGTGAATACCAAGATCTGCGCAGAACTCCTTTATGGGCTTTGTAGTGGCGTAACTGAGTTTGACCGCGTTCTTGCGGAATTCATCATCATAGCGCTGTCTAATCTTTGACATGATCTGTCTCCTTTGCTGTCATAGTACTATCTTATCATCATGTCCGGGATTATAACATAGACCCCCTCTAACGCTTGATCTAACGCGAGCTTCGGGTACGAGGTTTGGTATGTGATCGTCGACAACATTCCAATTAAGAGCCGACAAGAGTGCGTTCACCTTGTATGCGCGAATATGGGCTTCTAGGCATTGGTCTAGTATTCCTTGCTCGGAAGAGTCTGTCAACATTTGACGGATTCTCTCAATCAATAGTCTATATTTGTTATTGTATTCATCATCTATGCAACGAAGCCTCAGCAGGAACTCATAAGCGTTTCTCGTTCGGTTCATCGATAGATCCGCTCCAGCTGGTATGTTAGTCTCGTAGCGCTGGGCCACCCGGCTTTTACAAACACATCAAGTATTTCTATTAATGTCTGTACACAATCTGATTGTTCTTTCAGCAGAGTTCGGTACTCAGCGAGGTAACGTTCAACAATCCTCACAAGCATATCAACAGCAAGGGAGTCGTACTGATACCCGGTTCGGCTCGCTGTGCGCACTGTATGTCCTACAGTAACAAACACTTGTGCGGGATCAAATGGTATACAGAACTCAAGAGTCTCGAGCAAGTAGTGTGCAGCAGCTGGGAACCTGATATCTGCGAGCTCCTCAATGATTTGCTTCGCTTCCTGGTAGAACCTTTTTCCTATCTTCGTAATTTCATTTTTGTCAAGATCCCTGTTGTTACCTTTTTGAGCAACATACGCACCCGATGCGAAGAAGACTAGGCGTGCTATGCTTACCTCCAATTCAGCTAACGACTTGAATTTATTCTGTTCTACTGTAGGCAGGTCTTCGAACGGTACTCTTTCCATACGGTGTTCTATGTTCTGCAGGCCACGTTGAACAGACTGTACAACACTCGAAAGTATGGAAAATGCTCTGTTTCGAATGGCGTCCGCTGTTGGATCAAGGCGATCGATCGGACCGAAGGTCAGGTAATCTTGAATCTGCGAGAGAAGGTGGATGGCTTCATCTTTGCGGTCCGCCGGATTCTTCACAATTCTTACAATGATATCGTCACAGGCTTGATGGTTCCTCTTGATGTACAATTCTGACACGAGTGATATGCACAGCATACGAACATTCTTAGCGCCTGGTACATCGTGTTGTCGCTTGTAAATGCATTTAACTAGAGCTGCCACCCGATCGGGGTCACGTGCCATAAGCTGCTGCAGTGTGCCAGCCAACAGACCTTGCAGCACACCACCAGACTGTTCATCTGCAATTCTCCACTCGATCAAACGCCACATCTGGTCATCGTTGTGTCGAGCCAATGCATACAAGCCCCTAGCGATCTGAAAACGCACGGCGGGTACAGGATCGTCTGCTAACTCGCGAATCAAATCAATAACTTCTGTGGAGACGTGCGATGAATTGGCTACAAGGTTCACTAGTCCCTCGGCGGCGTAGACTCTGGGTGCCGGATTCCCCCAAAGCGGACGCTCATCAAATTGAGCATCCATTTGAGGATCTGGAGCAGGAACGTCGCAGTTGCTAGCCTTAACGAGTATTCTCTGCAACAAAGCTGTGTTAGATGGATCACAATCCTCCAGACCAGTTGCCGCAATTAGTGCACACGCTTCGGTAAGATAGCTCCATGCGTACATGCGCTGCTGACGATGTGCTCCTTGTGTTTCAATAATGGCAGAATAGATCGTCCGAAGTAACCCCATGATCTGACTGACTTCATAAGCTGGAGGCCTAGAGTTTCGATAGCGTTCCACGAACTTCCTGACAGGTTCTGCAAGGTCCCTGATAGAACGATTGGATGGATCATCAATGGGCACTCCTAAGTCTTTAAGATATTCATCTTCGTTGTATTTAGCCCATACTGTTGAAATCTGCGTAACCGGTTTATTAGGCGGAATTTCATTTCTATCTTTAAGCAGGTCGAGTAAGTTTCGAACCTCTTGAGAGATGATGTGGACATTGGTCAAACACCCGAGAAGCCGATTTCGTATCCGTTCAGCATCTATAAGGCTCAGGTTGGTTGCTCGTTCGGGAATAGACAGAATCGTTTGCTCAACCCGCTGGCGTTCCTGCTGTGTCAGCAGAGGAAAGAGAACGGACAGGAGATTTCCAACAAGTATGCTAGTATCATGACAGATCATGAACTCAACCGTCGATATTAATGGGAGTATGGCCCGTCCTAATATGTCAGGAACACGAACGGCTGCACTAATAACATGACGCCAAACTATGGCGTATCTGTTTCTTTTGATCAGCAGATTAATTACTTCGTATATCTCATCCACCCGGTTCGATGTCTTAGATGATTCCAGCAGATAATGTTCAAAAGCGGCGAGCATCTTGATAGGCTCGTCGTGTTCATAGGGTTCTGCTCCATCCCAGAGGGAGCTGTAGTCGTTAATAAGACTCATCTGCCGACCATCCTCGAGTTCTATCGCATACTCACGTTCTTTAGTGATATATCCGCGTTTTTTAGCATACGGTTCAACTGCTGCGATAAGTGCTTCCGTGGCATGAAGTGGTGCTTTGGAAAGAAATGCTTGAAAGCTTTCCGCTAGCAAGTAGAGAGCGCTCTCGTAGTCCTGTCGTCGATTCGACAACAGCGGGATCACTAAGTTACCACCAATAGTTGTCGACTCAGTCGATCTCTCCTCATATCGAAATGCTGCTCGGTAGATTGCTTCTACAAGGTCCGGATCATGGTCAATCAGTCTAGGCACCTCTCGGGCAAGCCATGGCATCTCCTCGTATCCGTATAGAGACAAGTGGTCGGACTCGATGCACCGCGAAATGATTTCTCTTGAGGCATGTGGGTCGCTCTCATATGTTCTGCACACGCCCTCAAGAGCACGTACTGCCAGCCATTTGTTTCGAGGATCGGTTGACCACGCAAGTGCGAGCATCCTACGTGCTGCGATACCAACTGAACGTTTCTGGTGTAAAGTCAGCTCTTCAGGTCGCTCGCAGACAATTACCAAGAGCGGCAGAATTAGGTGGGCTATGTCTACTGTCAGGTCTGCGCTCACGTGTTCCAGAAGATCACACCAGGGTCCAGCACCTTCCCCAACTAACTTTGCTTGCTTCTTTACTTCGCTTTGGCCAGCTGTCAATGCAGCGCCGCAGAGATGTTTCAGTGCCTGTGCTGCATACTTACGCACGCTATGATCAGCATCAAACAGCGCACTGCACAATACTTGGAGATCGGTCAGTTCTTTAGCAACTTCCGCTGCTACTGAGGGTCCTATGATCTTTACGATTTCAGGCACATCATCTTTTTGAAAGACTTCAAGCACCAACTTCCAAAATTCTGTGCGGGTGCTGTCGGACTCCCATACATGTCTGAAGTGCAGATCCAGGCTTGGCCTGGCTATCAGCACAAGCTCTGAGTGGTCATGGAAGAGACTTACAAGATGTTTGCGATCACCTCGCAGCAATAAACGTGCTACCGCGTAATCGAAGAGAGCATTATGTGAAAACGCTAGAGTATATCGATCTGCAGCGCTAGCCATATTTGGCTGCCACTCAACTAATACCTGGTTCTTCAAAAGATCATCGAGATCTTGACTGTTGCCAGGCGTGACAACCTTAAACCTATCAATGCGCAGGGTCTTGGCCTCAAGCATTTTTTCGCATGCAGCTTTGAGAATTACCTCGCGTGCATCACCTCTACCATCGCGCCGAATGACCCTGCTCATCCAGTAACGATCGATAAGTTCTAACCGCGTACTTATTGACTTTATTTCATCGACAGCCTCACCTGTATGAGCTATTTCAGCCAAGAGTCTGAGATTAAATGGTACTTTCAGTAGATCTCTATACTGCTGATCGACTCCGGTGTACAGAGACCACAGCTCGAGATCCTGAGCTTCTAATTGATTGAGCTCATCTTCCGATAACTTAGGAGGTATGTTCAGGTGTCTAACGAGACGAAAGCCAGGATCACAGAACTCTTCGATGGGAGGTTCTCCTTTGAAAAGATACGGCAAATCATGGCTGTTTCTTAGATCATACCTGCGAATCGAAGCTACCACACGCCATCGACTCTTTCTTGATGTGATTACTCTGATCAAGTCCAGGATCATTTGTTGAGCTACGTCACCGCGTGCGGCATCAAGTGCATCTATAACGACAAACGCCGGCTGTGTTCCTGGCCAATTATCGAGTATATCGACTAACTCATGATCAATGCCAATCTCGCGGCGTAATGAGCTGAGACTACCGGCCTCAATCCGATCCACTGCCAGGAAAACAAAGTCTCTTTTCTGCTCAGCAAAAAACTCAACCAGATCGGAAATAACCGCAGACTTTCCGGATCCAGGATCTCCGATCACTAGAATGGATCCCTGCTCTACCACTTGACGCAAAGCCTCTGATACAGGACGTTTAATCTTGACAGTGCTGTGCCTTGTACGGATGACTGCAAGGCTTTTCAGAGCATCAAGAACAGTTCTAGAATAGTTTCGCAGTCTATCTACATCTCTACTGAAACTGCTTGGGATCTTGAGAGTAAACCCAAATGAGAGAAGCATTTTTTGAAGATCAGGTAGCTTAGCTCCCGATTGGTTGGCTGCAAGACTTGCACAGCAGCTTATTAGCGTTGCCCAGGCAGGAGCAACCTCATTTGGGTTCTGCAGAACAACAGTGCGAAGCAGGTGTACAGCCTCACGCTCGCCAACAGTATCTTGTTCCACATCAAGGACTTGTACATAGATTAGCCTAAGCAACTGCACGATCTCGTCTTCACATGGAGCTACACCTAGAAGTTTTTGCCAAGTTTGCGCTATGTGCTGGCGGATTATAGACAGGCACCGGTATTGTCTTTCGTTTGTAGCTACGCCGTCAATTGTCTGACCAGTCACCAAGTGGCGCAATCTATTCAGTACCTGAGGCAAGTCTTCCCTAATCGGACTAGAGCTTCTGGAAGAGGTTACCAGCACCAGACGATCTCTTTCGTGATCTAGAGGTCGATCCCAAGGACTGGTGCCCGAATCCCTCCCTTGACACGCTGTGTACTGACGTACGAATTGGTCAATGGCACTAGCTAAATCTGAATTACGGGATGTCGATAGGCGGAGATGCCGCTTTATCTGCATATACACGACTCCACCAGACGACGTGCCAATCATGAGATCATCTACTGGTTGCTCAGTCTCACACCAAAGCCAATTGAGCGTTGTGCCGACCGGCAGGCGCCATGGGGTATTGGATGAAGCCAATATGTTCACTGCCACCCATGCTGCAACACGATTTTGGTAGTCAATTCCACCTGATGTAGCTGCTCCTCCACCTGATTTCATCAGTGATAGCACCTCTATATCGTTTTGGTTAACTGGAACATTTAACATTGTGTCAATGGCCATTTGAGAATCCACTTTTGGGGGCGCGGACATTTTTTTGGACTTGGTTAGGCCACCAAACCCCTCTCGAAGGGTAGCCTAGAATTCTTACAGTACGTCTAATACACCGCCCATGTTCATGGTAGTAATCTACAGCCTTCTGTTTCTGTTCATTGGTAAACCTCGGCTCTCGGCTGTAAACAATGTGTAAGTCACCGTTCTCAACATATTCCTTGTACCATTTAGTGAGAGTCTTTCGGTCGGGATACCCCAGCTCTCTGATGGTATCTGCAATACTGCGATCGTACTTAATGTACAGCTGCACCGCTCTAATGCGGTCTTCATATGAGTACACGGACATCCTCCTGTCTTTTTATTTAAGTCCAGGATTTTGTCCGCACCCCCTTATGGCCACGAAATTTCCTCACGCATAAATGGATATATACTCCGACTCCGATCCTAGTAAACTTTTGATTTGCTTAATTAACCCATGCGAAAGCCGATGACTGCATATAGGTATAGTCTCGCGTTCCCAAACATTCCCAAACTATGAAAACTACCTAAACCCCATATTCCGTTTCCAAAAGCCATACCGCCAAGCTAATGCTTCTGGATGAGGTTTATTACTTAATTCTCTTAGACTGTTCACTGTAATTCCAAGTTCTTCTGCAGTGACTCCTGGCTTTAACACAATATCCAAAGATTCTGGATCAAAAGCGAACAAGTAAGCGTTGAAAGCCAACTGGTGGTTTGCACAAAGAACTAATCCGTTTCTTGGATCATCACTACCCTTTTCTGATACTGGCCGCAAATGTGCGGCTTGGAGCATCTCACTTCGACTTACTGAACAAACAGCACATTTCGCACCGTAACGTTTAAAAACACTGAACCTGAACAAATCCGGGTTATTTGGCCACATATTTCTGGACAGACATTTCCTACCACGCTGAATCTCAAGTTTAAAAGGAAGTTCCTCCTCGTTAATCCTTTCGTCATGTGCAGCTAATTCGACCCAGTCCTTAGTTAGCGATATAAGAAACATCTTGGAATCATCACACCAGTCTTGCACCAATCCAATGAACACATCTCGCAAGGCTAGGTTTTTTGAAGAATATGTAATCACAAAAATTGGCATTCCAAGCTCGCCAGCGTTCTTAGTAGCCAACACTTCCTTCTCGTCATGGCCCGACCGCTTAGTGTCTGGATAGTGGTAAATAATATGGGTGTCGGATAAATCATCAGGGTAATGGCGTCCTGTATGAAGCACACTCACCGTTACTCCGCTCTTACCTGCAAAAATGGCTGAAGTGTTTTCTTTATCATAGTAAATGCCTTGTTGTCCACCATATACTCGAAGCTGATCAGGTGGAATATTCGTCAGTTCTGGGTGTTCTTGCTTAAGCTCATCATAAATTTGCTTTCACCTATTCCATTCAGCTCTGACTAAAACGCGCACAATAAACACCCTCCTGCTTTGATAAATGCCATCCCACACTAATTAGGCACATATATCTTCTTCAAGGGTAAAAGCGCCTTGGTCTCAACGGGTAAATCTTCATACCACTGCAGAACAAATTGAACAAGCTCGGCGAGATCGATTGTCTTTACTCCATTGTGCTTCGCGACCTTCACCGCATGAGAAGTAAATCCACCTGTGGATACAAAAATGCTATTCGCATCAATTGGATTAGCTCCCAATAATTTGGGTTTCTCGAAGCCAAAAGCATCTTTGTGAGCTAGGACATCTACTCCACCATCTGGCCCCGGCGGACTCACGGTTGTTTGATATCCCATCGCTCGTAAAAGGCCGGCAACAAGGGTTAAAAACCGTATAGCTTGCGGTTTCCGATGCCCACTCAGGCCTCATGGCGGCTGTTCAGAATCCTTTGTCGGTTGCAGTTGGCAGCGGTGCAAAGTTCATTTTATGAGAAACATTCTTGTCCATATCCCAGCTAAAGATAAAGAATCCTTTGCGGCAAAACTGAAGCAAATCTGGGAACAACCGGATTATGAATCAGCCAAACGCTATGCCAATATGCTCATGGAAGAATATGCAAGCATATATCCCAAAGCGAGCGAAGTTCTCGAAAACGGCCTGGAAGACTCCTTGCAGTATTACCAGTTTCCGGAAATTGACTCAAGGAAGATTAGCTCAACCAATATCCTTGAACGCTTGAACAAAGAAATTCGCCGGCGTTCTAGAGTTGTGGGAATCTTCCTTCTATGGATTCCTATGTGCGGCTGATAAGCCGTTACCTCATCGAATACTCTGAGGACTGGGAAACCTCCAGGCGTTATGTTAGGCAAGAAACACTCCAGCAAATCCTGACCAGGCGAAACGCAGCTTAGCCTGATTGGGTCCCGGTGGGAAATTGCGAACTAGACTAGACACAATCCAACACATCAAAAAATTGCGTTAAATGAAGGAATTCCTAAAGAATGATCGAATTATAATAAGTATATGTTAATAAAAGTCGCTGCGACAGGGCGGTAGCCATAGCTCGGCAACGGAGTTAACGATACACCTTGTCTTTTGTTACTTGGATGGCAATGATCTGAGATTAACCATGTTGGAATCTACGATTTAAGACGAAGACATAATACTTCTAAGGAGGAACGAGTGGACTATAAAAGTATCAGACAGAAATCAAATTGTATGACATATTCTCAGCATTGAAAACGAGGCATTGGTAATAAATCCAACTGCCAGCAACAAGCTATATTCAACCAAACGAGCATACTCAACTGCTGCGCTTGATAGAAAGGATCGAGCATCACTTAGGTGGAAAAAGAACTGCCATTACGAAGAATCCAACAAAAGAGCCTGTTATGTGGGATGTTTATCTTACTCTGAATCTCAGATCATCTACAAGTACCCCCAGCTGTTTTATAAGTGTTCAGCGAGGAAATATCTACCGACCAAGTGGATTATCGATCAAATAGATCATATGTTTCGGGCAAGCTGTAGTTCAGCGCTTGAGTATGCAGAGATTTACCGTTCATTGTCTAAAGTTTTCAATATACCATCGATGAATCATACCAATCTGAGAAAGCTCCTTGGTTCATATGGAAGAAAAACAAAACGTGAGATTTCTAAGTGTCAAGGAGAAGTACCTTAGAGTCTACTATTACACTGTTGATTTGACAGAACAAGATCCATCTAGTCCTGTGCGATTATATAAGCAAACTAATGAAAAGGCCGATCTAGAGCAAACTGTGACACATGATGATACTGCCTACGACGATATTTCGTGGTCGCAAACCGACACTTGCGACATAGCAAACCATCGGAATCTTCATATGGATGATGCCGAATCGCATGAAATTATGGATCTGCGGCACAACCTATCGTATTTGCTTGATTCGATTGACCCATCAAACCAATGCAAAACTCATTCCACTTATCAAAGCTAGTGATATGACTGATGGTGTTAAGAGGAGTATTATGAGCATGTGCGAAAGGGCGAATATCACATACGTTCACGAGATTAATCAATTACTGCTGTTCCAGCTCGACAGCAAGACAATATATAATCTCGTCATGTTCGCTGTGAGGCTAAGAAAAGACATTAGAAGCTATGTAAGAAACGAGTTGATGCAATTTCTAAGTAGTTTACCGAAGAAAAAAATCATAGCGAAAAAGGCGTGGCAATGGGCAGCCAAGATTCAATATGAATGGGAGATATCACGACAATGGTTCCTTTCTCTATATAAAGAAAGTAAGAAATAGAATAAGCCGAGGTGGGATCATGTACATAAGAAAAGTCATAATAAAGAATTACAAGTGCTTTTATGGCTCTTTCGAATTGGAACTTAATAAAGGAATGAATATAATTGTAGGTCCTAATGAAGCGGGAAAGTCTACAATTTTAGAAGCCATTAACTTAGCCTTGAGTGGTATTATTCATGGGAAATACCTACAGTATGAACTAACTCAGTTTCTATTCAATAACAGAGCCGTTTGTGAGTATTTGGCTAGTCTTAAAAGCGAGCAACCACTGGATCCGCCAGAGATTCTTATAGAACTGTTCTTCGAAATAGAAGATGAGTCACTGGCAGCAAGGTTTGAAGGCACGGGCAACAGTCTAAGAGAAAAGGCTTCTGGTGTTCAATTCAGAGTTAAGTTCAATGATAGGTACCAGGAACATTACAGCATAATGCTAGGGAGTAACGACGACATCAATTCTTTGCCGATTGAGTTTTATGATTATTACTGGTCAACTTTTGCCCGTAATACCGATATAACGCCAAGACAAATACCTATTAAAGCAGCATTTATAGATTCATCAAATAATCGGTTACGCAGCGGTTCGGATGTGTATATTTCAAAAATGATACATGACTATCTTACCGACGAGCAAAAGATTCAGATATCACAATCTTATCGTAAGTTGAAAGAAAACTTTATTGCTGATGCTCCTATCGATAGAATAAACAATTTACTTGAACAAGAAAAGCTCTCGAACAAAAAGATAGAGCTTTCGGTGGATATGTCTACGAGAGATGCATGGGAGTCAAGTATCACCACATATTTGGACGAAATACCTTTTAGTAACATTGGGAGAGGAGAGCAATGTCTTATTAAAACAAAACTAGCGCTTCGCCATAGAAAAGCACTTGAGGCTAGCCTTCTTCTATTGGAAGAACCAGAAAATCATCTTTCGTACGGGAAACTTAATGAACTGCTTAGGTATATTGAGGAAAATAGTTGTGGTAAGCAAGTTATTGTATCGACTCACAGCAGTTTTGTCGCGAACAAGCTAGGACTTGAGAACCTAATCCTTATAAATGTATGCAATGATACAGGCGAACGAAGAAAAACCCGTTTTGGCGATCTTAAAGAAGATACATGCAGGTTCTTTGCCAAACTAGCTGGTTATGATACTCTGCGTTTGATTCTTTGTGATAGACCAATCTTAGTAGAAGGACCTTCAGATGAACTGATAGTTCAGAAAGCGTATATGAAATACCACAATGGAAGACTGCCTATTCAAGACAATATAGATGTCATTTCCGTTGGAACATCATTTCTTCGGTTTCTTGAGATAGCTCAAAAACTTGAGAAACATGTTGTTATAGTGACGGATAATGACCGAAAGTATAACGAGATTCAAGAAAAATACTCGTCAATAAATAACATAACACTATGTGTAAGTAAAGATGAAAAGGCATATACCTTGGAGCTGCAAGTAGCTCGTGCTAATCGACGTAACCTGGGACATCTGCGAAGCATACTAGGTATTCCTACTGATAAGTATCAAGATGAAAGTGCAATAGCTGAATATATGATCAAAAACAAGGTTGAATCAGCATGGAAGATATTCGAATCGGACATAGATATAGAGTTTCCTCAATACATTCTGAAGGCAGTAGGTGTTGGTAATGGTAATGGCGAAGAATAAGCTTCTTTTAGCTGCTGCTGGTTCTGGCAAAACATCTTTTCTAGTAAATGATGCCAGGAAGGTTAAAGACAAACGCGTTTTGATTACTACTTATACAGAAGAGAATGCCAAGGAGATCAAGTCGAAATTCAGGGGCAAAGTGCCGGCCAACATAACAATACAGACGTGGTTCTCTTTTCTCTTGGAGCATGGTGTTCGGCCTTTCCAAGACCAAATGCATATCGATTTGCATGATGTTCGCATAGGGTTTCTGTTGTTTTCAGGCTTGTCTGGGGTTAAATATCGCAGAAAAGACGGCACTCCTGTATATTGGGGTGAAAATCAAAACTTCTTTAAGTATTATTTTACTGATGATTACAGAATTTACTCAGATAAAATATCGAAATTTATTATTAAATGCAACGAGATAACAAACGGTGCTGTTATTGATAGAATCTCACGAATATATCAGTACATATTTGTAGATGAAGTTCAAGATTTGGCAGGATGGGATTTGGAGATACTTAAACTCTTATTTGAATCGTCGTCTAACGTTGTACTTGCAGGTGATCCTCGGCAAGTTACATACTTGACGAACCATGGTAATAAACATACTAATTATAGAGATGGGAAAATAAAGAACTTCATCGAGGAAAAATGTAATAGTAGAAGAACTAGATGTGAAATTGACGAAGAGACACTGTCGGTTTCTCATAGGAATAATGCATACATTTGTGAGTTTAGTTCTGCCATATTTCCTGATTATGAAAAAGCATTACCGTGTGATTGTCCAGATTGTCGAAGGGATCACATTGAGCACCAAGGAATATTTGCCGTCCATCCAAGGAATGTGGCTGATTACTGTGCGTTGTATAAACCTCAAATTCTAAGGTACAAAATGGCAAAACCTCCCGAAATGAATTATGGAGAATCGAAAGGTAGTACTTTTGATAGGGTACTCATTTATCCCACAGAAGACATAGTTGATTACTTACGTACTGGTAACCTCGAATATATACAAGCATTTCATACTCGAGCAAAACTTTACGTTGCAGTGACTCGAGCAAGATATAGTGTGGCATTTGTCTTAGACTATGAAAGCGATGCTCAACTTATGACTGGTATTTCGAGGTGGCAAAATAGCATCAGATCAGTGTGAATGATATTTTGATTACCCCTAGTGATGAACTATCAGAGATAATGGCTTTGGATAATGAACGCACCCATAAATATAAGTTTCGTGTATAATCATGTGTCAACGCCGGAATATTTTTGACTGAAACGCCGGTCTTTAGTCGCCGGGTTTTGTTCGGTCGGTTTTCCGCAGCGTCGGATCATCTTCTGCCATATCAGTCGGCGGCACAACTCTGACACCGCGTTTTAACCTGTCTTGCAGTCTATAGCTCTCACCCTTTATGTTTATGATATGTGCATGATGCAGCAACCTGTCCAGCATGGCTGTAGCTATTACTGTATCGTTCATCAGTTCGCCCCAGTCTCCGAAGTATTTGTTGCTGGTAAGTATTATGCTGCCGTTTTCATACCTCGCGCATATGACGCGTAAGAATAGCTCCGCCGAGTCACGATCCAGCTGCATGTATCCTACTTCATCGATAACCATTATGTCCGGCTGGGTATATATACGCCACCTGCGTTCCAATCTGCCTTGCTGTTCTGCCTTTTTCAGATCTGTCCCATAATGTGTTTAATAAGGCTTGAAATCAATACTCAAAGATCCATCTTCGTGCTTTCAAACCCGATACCAACCACGATCAAGCTCTCGCCTAACTCGCTCGTGTCCCCTTTGCCAATTTTTCAACAATTTTGCCACCCTGTCGCATTTCAGGATATAAGCCCTGGCCGGGCAAAGGCTGCTCAAGTAAATTGTAGGAACGCTTTTCTTCATTTCATTCAATTTCTGGAACTCGAATGTGTCCGTTCAGGCTTACAAAGATCGGATAACAAAGCTTGGGACTCCCGTAAAGCAGTAAGTATTCATGTGCGGGAGCCAGTTTACCCTTAGTTTTTCGACCTGCAGGGTTAGAACGAAAGCAAATGGCATCTCATCGAAAGAGATACACCTGTATGCTGAAATACGAGGGAACGCTTCGCCAGGCTCACTGCATCGTGCTTGGCAATGTACTTATTGCCTGAAGTTTTCTGGTCTTCATCATCAACCCACAGCAAACGACTTAGCACTCGCCTGACAGGGTCATTTTCCAATATCCCAAATGCTAGGTTGCAGACGTCTACACTTCTCTTTACGACGCCTAAGATATGGGGCACATCAAAAGAACGCATGAGTAGGGCGATCTTCAAACGACTAGCCTTTCGAACCGCCTGCAAAGCATCCCATGCATCATCCCTGGTAGCAAGACTGGATATGCCCAAAATTCTATAAGGGTTATCATTTATCCCCGCAATATACAGTTTTCCCTCAGCATGCACCGGCTAGGCCTCCATGAACAGATCTCCCAGACCAAAAACGCCGATGGCCTTATTGATAAACCCAGAACGTTCCAAGTTATCTTACGGGCCCACATTCCTCGACCTATCGTCCACCGCAAATGGGCTTTCCACCCGCCGGTATAAAGCTCAGACTAGCTCGACGATCAACCCGGAGTATAGGTGATGAGTCGCCCAAGCAGGTGCACGTCTTGTACTACGTAGCGACCAGATTAAGCCAGTTGAGTCAAGCACCCGCCGACAACTCTGCATCCAGCCAAGCCGCCAACATGTACCGAAACGCTCACGAAATAAGAGCTGTGGCTCACCCATCGCTTTTGCGTCAACAGCATGCCCGGCTCCACCACTGTTTAGAGAAGGGCCTCTTCAGCCTCATCACCCTGGTATGTGTGCACTGTGCCTACAGGAATGAGTTGACTTCTGCCGGCCATTATGCCGAAAGGTCATCCGACTCCGTTGAGGCCTCGCTTGAGTCAGGAAAGAAACTCCACTTTCATCCGTTGGCGCGCAACCTGTGTCACCCAAGCTAAGTCACTATCAACGTGACTCCTGTCCATGAAATGCCCAGCGTTCAGCGGCACTTCAGCATAACAACATCTTCATCCAGTCCCTGTCGCAAAACGTCCAGCCTTTGCGACACCGTCCGGATACTCCCAGCTGAAACGGTTTCTATACGGAAAGGGAACAAGCTTGGACTGTTCACCAAGTCCCAGAGCGGTACGGAATCATTGGCGCTAGCGCGGAGAAGAGCCTCAGTTAGCCAGACAGTCAACCTCAAATCTTGGACTGGTGTGATGATACCCGCTGAGTAGATGCCATCTGACTCTGTATCCCGCAACACACCCCAATCTACAAACGACCGCAGCACCCTCCTGGTCGCAACCGACACCGTCGCCCGCTCACCATACTGCTCCCGTATCCGCCTTTGGATCTGGGAAGCAGCCGCAGAACCCTGAAGTCTAAGTAGGCGACCAACGTGTGTAGCTACCATCATCCAAAATGGGTAAACAGCACCCACCATGCCCCAATGGATTAGCAGATGATCACTTGGGGGATAGCTCCTGAGGAGTTCTAAGCCCTCATCTCGCAGCTCTAATAGTTCATCCGGAACTGACAACCATGTTCTCAAGAGAATCGTGATTGTCTTCTCGCGATTCCCGCGTGTCGATCGGCCTCCCACGGACCGCTTATCTTCCAAAAAATACTGAAGAACAGATTCTATTGTCTTTCGATCATTTCCAGCCAGAACCAGGTTAGCTGTACGCTCAAACCAATCGAGTGGTACGCGCTGGCTGAACCCGACCTGGGTAGTTCGTGGTGTCATTTTGTCTCCCTCTCAATCTCGACTAATGGTACGATAATTTCTTCAAGTGCAATACCTCCATGGCAGACAACACGCAGCCCCTTTTGGACAAAGGCCTGCCGATGCGGCGCCACGAGAACAACATAATTCTGGGGAAGGCCTGTTGAGTCCCATTCAATGGCTTCTGGAAACTTCTCCTTTACCCGTTTCCGAAGAATTCCATCGGGATAAACACGGGCGCGAGCTCCACACAGATCTGCCACAGCCCCTTCATTAGGTGTTCCACAACCCATGGCCTCAATGTTTCCATGATCAGAAGTCAAATATACACGGAACCCCTGGCTGAGAAGGCAATCAAAAAGTTCACCAAGGTATGG
>Ga0134094_1002541_pt1 | contig 15127 bp, 14 predicted proteins | sample 5_1taG_FD_94458 | JGI IMG/M metagenome (GOLD analysis project Ga0134094, IMG submission 94458) | Switchgrass degrading microbial communities from high solid loading bioreactors in New Hampshire, USA - 5_19_20_110_A1 metaG | ecosystem: Engineered > Bioreactor > Semi-continuous > Anaerobic >... | reverse complement strand
CTCCATAATGTCTTTTGCAGCCTTCATAATATCCCTTGAAAGCTTCAGGCTGTTTGCAAAATCATTGGTGCTTCCCGCAGGGATATAACCTATCGGTCTTTTCACACCAGTTTCAAGCATTCCCGATATAACTTCATTCAGGGTTCCGTCCCCGCCGATACAAACGATTATATCGGCCTCTTTGGCATATTCCTTTGTCAGTTCCCTGCCATCGCCGCTTTTTTCCGTGATATATACGTCATTTTCATAACCATATTGCCTGAACAGTTGACTTATATCATTAATATACCTGTTAGCGCGTTTTAGTCCGGCACATGGATTAAAAACTATAGCAGCCTTTTTCATTGCTTTTCTCCTTCTGGCAGTGATGTGAGTAAAAATATCTGAATTACCATGACACTTCATCCATATATAACCATCTTAAAATAGAATAGCATATTTTTTGATTTTGTTAAATATTTTTCATTCCCCGATAAACCCAGTAATAAAGCGTGATTTATAACGGGGAATATTTTTCAATGATTTTTTCGGCTGCCCTTATCCCATCAACGGCCGATGACATAATGCCGCCCGCATATCCCGCTCCTTCCCCCACCGGATACAGGCCTTCAATGTTTGACACAAAATCCTCGTTTCTGTTGATCCTTACAGGTGAGGAGCTTCTTGTTTCAACACCCGTCAGAATGCTGTCGGGCATGGCAAATCCTTTTATCCTGGTATCAAAATACAGGATTGCCTCCCTTAAGGTTTCTGTGACATAATGGGGAAATATCTCTTTCAGCTCAGCGAATACCGTGCCTGGCCTGTAGGTAGGTTTTACACTGCCCCATCCGGTGCTGGGCCTGTCCGAAAGGAAATCACCCGTAAGCTGGACAGGAGCTTTATAGTCCTCTCCTCCCGCCAAAAATGCCAACCGTTCAAATTTTCTCTGGAACTCTATACCGGCAAGGGGATGTCCGCTCCCAAAATCATCCGGCGTGACCCCTACCAGGAGGGCAGAATTCGCATTCTCGCCGTCCCTTGAGTACTCGCTCATCCCGTTGGTCACCACAAAACCCTTTTCGGATGCTGCAGCAACTACGTATCCTCCCGGGCACATGCAGAAGGTGTACGCCGACCTCCCGTTTTTTGAATGGTACGAAAGCTTGTAATCAGAAGGTCCAAGCCCGGGAAATCCCGCGAATTTGCCATACTGGGCAAAATCAATCGCTTTCTGGTGATGTTCTATCCTCACCCCGATTGAAAAGGCTTTGGGACTGAAATTAACTCCCCGGTCATATAGTTTTTCGAAAGTGTCCCTTGCGCTGTGGCCTATGGCCAGAAGCATAACTTCGCACGGGATTTCCTCGGAATCGTTCACCATTACTGCGGATATTTTACCGTTTTTGATCACAAAATCGGTCACCTTCGCATTGAATCTTACTTCACCGCCATTGGCAATGATTTCCTTCCTCAGATTTTTGACTGTTGTCCTCAAATAATCGGTACCTATGTGGGGCTTGTTTTTAAATAGTATGTCCGAAGGGGCTCCTGCCCTGACAAACTCTTCAAGAACGGTATGGCACCTTCTGTCATTGATCAAGGTATTGAGTTTCCCGTCAGAAAAAGTTCCCGCACCGCCTTCCCCGAACTGTACATTGCTTTCAGGGTCAAGCCGGCCGCTTTCCCAGAAGCTTTTTATTTTGATGGCACGCGTGTCGACATCGTCACCTCTTTCGAGGATAAGCGGCATGTATCCTTTTCTGGACAGGAACAGTCCGGCAAAAAGGCCGGCCGGCCCCATCCCGACAATGACAGGCCTTTCTTTAAGCCTGCTGGTGCCGGTTTCAGGCCATTTATATGACAAATCCGGGGCCGGAGCGACATCCTTATGGCCTTTCTTGAGGATCTTCCCTTCGTCGGAAAGTTTTACATCGACGGTATAAACATAGAATATATTGTCTTTTTTTCTTGCGTCCACGGATTTTCTGGATATTCTCATGCCCTTAAGCTCGTGTTCCTTAATCCTTAGCTTTGAAACAACAAGATCTTTAAGGGCAGCGTTTTCAGATTTTTCATCCCTGGCTTCGGTAACAGCAAGTCTTATGTTTGTTATCCTGAGCATTGCTTCCTCCTGATTTTACATGGCTGCATTCTTTCCTGCAACAAAACCTGACGACCATGCCCACTGAAGGTTAAAACCTCCGCACTGTCCGTCAATGTCAAGTATCTCGCCTGCAAAATACAGACCTTTCACTATCCTGGATTCCATGGTATCCGGGTTTACATCATCGGTATCGACCCCGCCTGCAGTTGCCTGGGCGCTGGTCCATCCCTTTGTTCCCCTTATTTTAAATCTCCAGTCCTTAAGAATATTCACTATTCTTTCCCTGTCTTTATCCGAAAGGCTTCCGGAAGGCTGTTTGAGGTCCTTTATCCCTGCTTCTGTCAGCATAACGGGTATCAGTCTTTTGTTTATAAGACCGACCAGGCTGAATTCCACCGTTTTTTCAGGGCTTGTCCTGAATCTTCTCTCAATCATGTTCCTTAATTCTTTTTCTGGGATATTGTCAATGACGGTTATCTTTAAATATGCCTCCTTCCCTTCATTCAGCAATTCCCCAGCCTTTCTGCTGACCTGCAGAACCGGGGGGCCGGAGACACCGTAGTTGGCAAACAAAATATCCCCGCTGTCCTTTGCCACCACGGTATTTCTGTACAACACCTCTGCAGTTCCTGATATCTTCACACCTTCAATCCTCTTGAAGAAAGAACCTTCAAGCATGATCTGCACAAGCGAGGGAAAAACATCGGTAATCCTGTGCCCAAGGCTTTTTGCCAGTTCATAGCCGTTACCGTCGGAACCGCTTGACGGCATGGCCTTGCCTCCCGTTGAAATTATGACTCTGTCAGAGCTATAGGCTGTTCCGTCTTCAAGTTCAAGAACAAAACCTTTTTTCCCGCTTCTGATTTTTCTGACAAATGCATTGCAGATCGTCTTTATTTTCAGCCTGTCCAGCTCATACAAAAAGACATCAAGGAAACTTGAGGCCTGGTCGGACATGGGAAAGACCTTTCCTGCGTTTTCCACCTTATGGGCAACGCCCAGTTTCTCGAAAAATCCTATGGCATCCTGTGCCGTGAACTGGGACAATGCGCTTTTTGCAAATCCCGGATTCTTACCGTTGTAATGCTCCAGGTCAGTATAAATATTTGTGAAATTACACCTTCCGTTTCCAGTAGCCAGTATTTTTTTTCCTATCCGGGGGTTTTTCTCAAGTATTGTGACTTCCGCCCCACATCTTGCTGCCGTAATGGCCGACATTATTCCGGCCGCTCCCCCGCCGACCACAATAACCTTGTTTTTTTCAACCATGGGTTTTGCCTGCCTTTAAAAATAACTGTTATATTATTGCCCAAATATAATATCATAAAAAACATACGTTTTCTCTAATTTGCCCTGTAAAGACTATTATAAATCTTACCCGTACCTAAAGTCCAATAACCGGGATACTTTCATGACGTTGGTTCAAAACAAAAATACCCTTTAAAATTAAGGGGTAAATGCAGATTATTAATCAAGAGGGGATTCCTAAATCTATATCAAATTATTGATACATTACAAAACTTTCGAAAGAAATTCCCTGGTTCTTTCATGTTTTGGATTCGTAAAGAGTTCTTCCGGAGTGTTTTCCTCAATAATCCTTCCTTCATCCATAAATATTACCCTTGTGGCGACTTCCCTCGCAAAACCCATTTCGTGTGTAACTATTACCATTGTCATGCCTTCTTTCGCAAGCTGTTTGATAAGGTCAAGCACTTCCCCGACCATTTCAGGATCAAGGGCTGATGTAGGTTCATCAAAGAGTATTACTTTAGGGTTCATAGCCAAAGCGCGGATTATCGCGACTCTCTGCTTCTGGCCGCCTGAAAGGGTTGAAGGATAGTTATTGGCTTTATCCTCAAGGCCTATTCTTTTCAGAAGCCTCATGGCATTCTCCCTTGCCTCGGCTTTTATCTGTGCCTTTGAAGTATTTATATCGTATAAAGCCTTCTTCTTCCTGGCAAATAAATTCCTGATCCTTATAAAGAAGTTCTTTATCTTTTTGATCCTAAGGTCCTGCAGCGCTATACACACCGGCGCTAGCATGATATTTTCGAGCACGGTCTTGTTATTGAACAGGTTGAACTGCTGAAACACCATTCCCATATGACGGCGGTGGATATTTATATTAACCCTCATGTCAGCAATATCGACGCCTTCAAAAATAACCGAGCCGCTGGTAGGATCCTCCATACAGTTCAGGCATCTTAAAAAAGTGCTTTTCCCGCTTCCGGAAGGACCAATGATGGCGACCTTCTCTCCAGCTTTTATAGTGGTAGAGATGCCCTTTAATACTTCCAGATCGCCAAAACTCTTTTTCAGATCAATTACTTCTATCACATTTTGCTCAAATGCTTCTGTCACTTTTTCTAAGGCTCCTTTCCATTATTTTGACAAAGAAAGCGATAATCATTACCAGCACTATATATATAAGAGCCATAACCAGGTAAGGAACCATGAACTCATAACTGTTGGATCCGATATAGCTGAAAGCCACATACAAATCAGCAGCACCGACAAAGCTGACAACCGAAGTTTCCTTGATAAGAGCTATAAATTCATTGCCCAAAGTAGGCAGAATATTCTTGACTGCCTGCGGGACAACTATCTTCATCATTGTTATGCCATAAGAAAGGCCAAGGGCTCTTCCTGCCTCCATCTGGCCCGGATCGACCGACAAAATGCCGCCCCTCATGATCTCGGAAACATAAGCGCCGCTGTTTAAGCCAAACACAAGTACACATACATTTATCGCCGGCAGATTAAGGCCAAGCAAAGGCAGAACCACATAATATGCAACCAGGAGCTGCACCACAATGGGTGAACCTCTGAAAAACCCTACATAGAATCTGCAGAAACGATTCAGTATCCTTGGAAGTCTCTTGTATTTCGGAACCACTTCAACAATTGCTATCAGGGTTCCGATGACAATTCCTATGGCAAGGCCGACAACGGCGATATACAGGGTATTGTAAAGTCCTGTGACAACTCTTGTATATCCGTCGTGGTAATAAAATATATCCCAGAATTTCTCTATTTTCTTGCCAAAACTACCCATTCCCATGTCCCTTCGCAAAAATATTTTTTGATAAACCTTAGAATACCCCGCATGTTAAGCGGGGTATTCCATATAGTCAGAATTATACAATTGACCCGTACAAATCAGTTAAGCTCGTTGAATGCCTCCGCGATAAAGCGTGCAGGAGCTTCGTCTATAATAACGTAATTTACATTGCCGTTGAGCATGTCCTGAACAGCCAGTGAACCCGAAGCATAACCGATGCAGGTCACATTGTAGCCTTCAAATCCCAAGTCGGGATCTCCTTCAACATAAAATTTACCGGTTGTGCCGTTCTGGACGCCAATCTTGACATCCTTGCCAAATCCTTTCAGGATTGCTTCCACATCCTCGGCGGTCTTGCAGTTGTCAAACGTGGTGTCGTCTGCTTTTACGACAAGCATCTGTGCGGCATCGTAATACTTGTCTGAGAACTGGACATATTCTTTTCTGTCTTCCTTGATGGTAAGTCCGGCCATTGCTATATCAGCTTTTCCCTGACCTACTGAAAGACATACGGCCTCAAAATCCATGTTGCTGATAACAAGCTCTTTCCCAAGGTAATCTGCAAGGAGTTTTGCAATTTCCATGTCAATTCCGTAATACTTGTCGCCTTTCATGTACTCAAAAGGTTCAAAAGCTGCATTGGTTGCAACAACCAGTTGGTCCTTACTGGGATCAAGCTGGGCTGAAGTCACAGGCTGGGGTTCGCCGTCTGCGAAATAACGGTTCAGAATCTCGTCATATGTACCGTCTTCCTTGATTTTTGCAATAAACTCGTTTACTTTCTCAAGAAGCTCAGGCTGATTCTTGTCTACACCAAAAGCATATTCTTCCTGAGTAAGGGGTATTTCAATAACCTTGACAACATCGGAGCCCTCTTTTCCTTTTTTTGCTCCGCATCCTGCAAAAAAGACTGTCAGCATTGATACGGCAATAATTAACGCAATAATTTTCTTCATGGTCGCTGTCTCCTTTTTGACAATTGAATAGTTATACACAATTGTTTAGGTTTTTGCATAAATATAAGTTACAACATGTATATGCATTTGTCAACTTATATTTATACAGCTTTATACAGTATTTATTCACTTTATTGCCTTTCTATCCCAGATGAACCGCTTTACCGTTTATGCCCATTATTGCCTCCGAAACAGCCTCAGAAACAGTGGGATGGGCATATATGGCCTTTTCGGCATCTTCGGTGGTCATCCTGAGCGTTACAAAATTCGTGACCAGGCTTAGGAGTTCAGTTGCGCCGGCTCCGACGACAGTTGCTCCGATGATTTCCCTCGTACTCCTGTCGGCTATTATTTTTACAAACCCGTCAGGCTCCTGCATGGCAACAGCTTTGCTGTTGGCTCCGAGAGGGAATTTGCCGGTTATATAATCAATCCCCTTTTCTTTGGCTTCCTTTTCGCTATAACCCACATGACCAATCTCAGGATTTGTGAAAACAGCATTGGGAACATGCAAGGGATCAAAAGTTCCTTTCCTGCCCACTATATGGTCGGCGGCTATAATCCCCTGCCTGGACGCCGCATGGGCAAGCATAACCAGTCCGGTCACATCCCCTATCGCATAAACTGATGGATTTGTTGTCTGCATATATTCATTTACTTTTATACCGTTCTTCTTTTCATCCAGCATGACGCCAAGCCTGTCAAGACAGATAGAGTCCAGATTTGCCTTTCTGCCTGCCGCAACGGCCACTTTGTCCACGGTTATGCTCTCTTCCTTTCCATTGCGCTCAAAAGTGACAATCTTTTTGCCCTCTGGCGTGGAATCTATCCTGATTACCTTAGCGGACTCGATAATATTTATATTGTTTTTCTTCGCCGATCTCTTGATAACGGCTGCAGCATCCCTGTCCAGGAAATTAAGAATTTGCGGAAGGTACTCTATGACATGGACCTTGCTCCCAAATGCGGAATAAATAAACGCAAGCTCCATCCCTATAACCCCCCCGCCAATAATGGCAAGGGTTTCAGGAATCCCCGCAAGTTCCAGCAAAGTATCACTGTCAAAAATGTCCGGGGCATCGGCTCCGGGTATTGGCAGGGTATTGGGAAGAGATCCCGTGGCCAGGATAAGATTTTTGTATCTGATCTTCTCAGTACGGCCTTCAACGGACAGGAGGCCTTCTTCTTCCACATCTGCCCTGCCTTCAATGACCATGATTTTGTTTTTCTTCATCAGAAATGCAATACCCTGAATCAGTGAAGACACGATTTCATCCTTTCTGTTTCTTACCTTTTCAAGGGAAAGCTCATACCGTGAAATATTTATGCCGAAGTCACCGGCCCTTTTCAGGCTGCAAAGCAAATGAGCCACTGAAACCAGTGTCTTTGTTGGAATACATCCCCTGTTCAGACAGGTCCCGCCAAGTTTATCCTTTTCTATCAGCACTGTTTTAAGACCATTCTGTGCGCACCTGATTGCTGCCACATACCCGCCCGGGCCTCCGCCCACAACGGCCACATCAGCATTGATTAAACTCCATGCATCGCTCATTACAATACCCACCTTCTGCACAAGACCAATCCACGTATGGCCTTTATTTTCGCAAAGATAATTACCGTTTTATGGAACACGAAAGCTTCATTCTTAAGAATTGTACTAAAAATTATGCCTGATAACAACATATATCAGAAATTCACCGCTCCGGGCATGGTTTATGGATTGCAAATAAACGTCAAAAGATATATAGTAGAGTATTGGAATTCACAAAAAAGAAATTCATTGAAGGAGCAGCGCAAAATGTCCAATTTCAGAGCAAGGCTTGCCCGCTTTATGTACGGCAGATACGGAATTGACCAGTTATATTATGCAATGACTGTATTATGCGCTATATTGATGATTGCAAACTCCTTTCTGCAGAACTTCATCCTGGGCGTTGTAATCTGGGTATTACTTATAATAACCGTATTCAGGGCTTTTTCCAGGAATATCTACAAACGGCAGAGGGAGAACCTGGTCTTTCTGAAAATCTGGAATCCTGCAAAATCCAGACTGAAAACCACTGCCATGAGGATAAAGGAATTCAGGACAAAGCGCTATCGTACCTGTCCCCACTGCAGGGCAGTATTGAGGCTGCCGAGGAAAAAAGGAAGGCACATCGTGGAATGCCCCAAATGCCACAGGGATTTTCCAGTACGGGTCCTTTTTTAGGCTAATTTGGGGTCAAGGCTTTCCATGCACCGGATTATTGGGCATTGTTTTTTAATCCTGTGTTGCGACAAGGACACAGTCCTGCACCGTTTCAAGGTTCAGCTCCCCGGCAAGCTTTATTGTTTCATCGTCGTACGTGCCGGGCTGGAACCAGATATATTTTATTCCCAGCTCTGCCGCCTCCTTCAGGAATTCCTTTGACCTTTTTGGAGACACCACCATATCGATAACATCGGGAATTTTGGGAAGCGATGACAGATCTTTATAGCACTTGTCTCCTTCCACGGTCTCATACACCGGATTTACGGCATATACCTCATATCCTTTGGACTTTAACCTTCTGTAAATCTTGTTCCCGTATTTTTCGGGATTTTGATTTGCGCCGACAACCGCCCATACTTTCTTTGACAACATGATTTCCCTGAGCATAAAAATCCTCCCCGTCATACACTTACCAGACTGAAACCTCGAAACTTAACCGGTATAACAAAATTGTTACTATTAATATTCCTGCCAGGAGTACGGCAATTGACAACCACGATTTCCTAAGTATTTGTTTTATATATAAAACACGGTCGCTGCGCCTTATCAGGTCATACAGCCAGTTGCGATTCCGCCATGCAACCAGGAATATTATGGCAAACAATATAACGGTTACGAAAACAGGTTTTAAGTTGTCATATGTCAGGCCGTGACCGCTAAGACTTAATACAACATAACCTGGAAGTCTTCCCAGAACTGAAATAAAAACAAGGGTACTGATTTTTATGGTTGTAAGTCCGGCAATAAAGGATATGATATCATCCGGAAAAGCAGGCAAAAGGAAAATAAGGAAAAACACCAGTACTCCTTTTTCTTTTGTAAGATAATCGAATTTATCCAGGTATTTTTTATTGACAAAGCGTTCTGCAAAAGGGCGGCCGAATCTTCTTGTCAGAACGAAAATGATAGTAAAACCGATGGTAGCGCCAATCATAGTGTACAATACACCAAGAAACGGTCCGAAAAGATAGCCGCCAATAAGACCAGTAATCTGCCCCGGCAACGGGGCGATAAGGACCTGCAAAACCTGCATCAGTATAAAGACCACGGGTCCCCACGCACCAGCACCGATTATCATTTTCTTTGCCCGCTCTGGATCGATAAAGGCTGAAAGATACGGCCGGAATACATAAATAAGGATTCCCAGTAAAATTGCTGCGGCAGCAATTGCTGTTATTACTCTTATCCTTGATTTCTTCTCCAAGTTAATCCCCCATGAAAAACAAATAATCCAAATGTAAATTTATATCAACTCTAAATTGTACTATATATAAGTTAGCTTAACCATAATCATTAGAAATTTCTAATTCTTTTTTAACCTGGCACTGAAAAATAATGGTAAGCCCATAAATACTCCGGCAGGCTGCCAGTCATTTTCCGGCGGTTTTCCCGGCAGATGAGGGACAAAACTAAAAAAGCTGCAACCATGTTGCAGCTTTTTAACCGATGTCTTATAGGTCCAACTGCAGTCCGCTACGTATCAGAGTCCAAGTATAATGCCTGCAATGTTAAAGTAAATCAAAAGTGAAATGGCATCCACAATTGTGGTGATGAAGGGACTTGCCATGACCGCCGGGTCAAAGCCCACTTTCTTTGCCAGCATGGGGAAAATGCAGCCTACCAACTTCGCCACAAAAACTGTAAGTACAAGTGTAGTGCAGATTACCAAACTTACATATATACCTGTCCTGTCAAACAAAATCAGTTTGACAAAATAAACCATGGCAAGGGTAATCCCGCTTAGCAGCGACACACGGAATTCCTTCCAGACAACACGGAAAATATCCCCAAAACTCAATTCATTCAGCGACAGGCTGCGGATAACTGTTACGGATGCCTGGCTGCCCGAATTTCCTCCTGTGTCCATAAGCATGGGTATATATGCAGTAAGTACGACATAAGCTTTAAGAGCGTCTTCAAAATGCGATATTATCATGCCGGTAAAGGTGGCTGATATCATAAGTATAAGTAACCACGGAATACGGGTTTTCCATATCTCAAATGTGGATTTCTTAAGGTATGGCTTGTCGGTAGGGGTAATAGCGGCCATTTTCTCGATGTCTTCTGTGGTTTCCCTTTGCAATACGTCAATAGCATCGTCGACAGTTACAATACCGACAATCCTTTTTTCATTATCCACAACCGGCAAAACCGTAAGATCGTACTTGGCAAACAGGTTTGCCACTGTTTCCTGGTCTTCGGTTGTACCCACGGAAATGACATTACGGTTCATGACATCTTGAATTTTCATGTTTTCATCCGAAAGAATTATGGTTCTTATTGTAACAAAACCCAGAAGATGTCTTACATTGTCAGTTACATAGCATGTATCGATGGTTTCGCTGTCAAATCCCTTTTCCCTGATACGTTTAATAGCCTCTGCAATGGTCATGTTGGAATGCAGGCTGATAAACTCGGTCGTCATTATGCTGCCGGCCGAATCGGGCGGATATTTCAGTATTTCATTGATAAGTGTGCGGGTATTTGCATCCGAGCTCGCCAAAATACGCTTGACCACATTTGCAGGCATTTCTTCCACTATGTCGACCATATCGTCGATATAAAGCTCGTTGACTACCTCCCGCAATTCTGTATCCGAAAAACTGCCTATAAGTATTTCCTGCTGGTCATAATCCATCTCGACAAAGGTCTCTGCGGCAAGATCCTTGGGCAGAATCCTGAACAGCAACAGAAAATTCTTCTCTGAAAAATTGGAGAGAAGCGCCGCAATGTCGACAGGGTTCATGGATGCAAAAATGTCCTTCAGTTCCTTGTACTTCTTTTCTTCCAAAAGGGTGAGAACTGTCTTTTCCAGAGATTTGGTACTTACCATTCGTCTTGCCTCCTTCCAAAGTGTTAACGAGCAAAGCAAATTTGCCCGTCGTCCTTGACAGGAGTAAGACACAATAGACCGAAGCGTCAGTGACATGCGGACGCCCACGCAGTGCTGCCGCATATACTACGTCTTCGATCAGGTATTGTGCCGCTACTACTGCCAGCGTCCATAATCTCACTTCGCTCCTTTCAAAATTAATTATTTGAAATGTATGCAAAATTAAATTTAAGCGCCTGGATCACCAAGCCAATATCTTTTGCAACGTACTTTTTGAAACTTTTTATGATTCCTGGCGGATTAAAGGACCGGAAAGAATCGTAAAAAGCCCAAAAACGTCTGTAACAGCGATGGCAAGCGCTTAAACAACATTATCAGTTTATTCCCAATTCATTCTCTTGTCAAGTATATAAACCCTAATAAATAACGTAAATTTACAAATTTCTGCAACGCTTGAATTCAAACTTTCAGCATGCCACGGAAACCCCTGCTGCTGTAATAGGACTCTGCCCCGTTGTGGTAGACAAAGACAGTGTCGTAACGGCGGTCGCAAAACAGGGCGCCGCCAAGTTTCCTGATTTTTTCAGGGGTCTTTATCCAGCTCGATGTTTTTGTATCGAAACTTCCAAGTTTCTGCAATTCCCGGTATTGTTCCTCGGTCAGCATCTCAATGCCCATATAAGCAGCCTGGTCCATGGCGCTGTTTTGAGGTTTGTCCTTCTTCCTTGATTCCAGTGCCTCCCGGTCATAGCAGAGGCTTCTGCGCCCTGCAGGGCTTTCGGCGGAACAATCACAAAAAACGTATAAGTCATCCTCGGGCTCATATCCAATAACATCCGGCTCTCCGCCGGTTTTTTCCATCTGGTAAAGAGACCAGAGTTTTTCTTTGTCAGCTTCCAGTTTTGCCTGCACTTTGTCCCATATAAGGCCTGGATGTCTTTTCATATTTTCCTCAAACCGGGTTTTCAAAATCCTCAGTATTTCCTCCTGTTCCTGCGGTGACAATTCTCTTTTTATATTCTGCATAATATTCCTCCCAAGCCGGAATGGTATCTTGTCTTATTATTGACATAATACCGTAAATTTACAAAACAATACACTTAAGAGACAAAAATTCCGGTGCCGCCCAAAAGGGAACACCGGAAAATACCTATCTCTCCTTTCAATATATTATATCGCTGTTTCTCATTTATTGCTGATTTCATGCATCAGCTTTCCAAAGCCCGTGCAGGTTGCAATACTCATATGCGCTTTCAAGTTTGTCATCCTCAGTCAGCATAAACTCTGCCCTGGGTTTGTCGCCAGGCATGAGGTCTTTGCGCTGCACGCCTTTGGCAGTCTTTATATATATCCACATAATATAATGCTCTTCAGCCATGGGATGAGGAACAGAACCTATTTCAACAATAACTTTCCGTCCTTCGGTTATAATAACAGGGACGTGTTTCTCAGCAGAGGCATCCACAGTATTCGGAATCAATTCAGTCATTTCCTCTCCGCAACAGACCAGGTTAACGCCGCTGTTCTGTATTAAACCAACCAGGTTGGCGCAATGTTTACACCTGTAAAATTTGGCTTTTTCAATCTTCATACCGATATCACTCCCCGACTATTAATGTACTTAATATATACCAATATATACAAAATCAGAAACAATAATTCACAAATCGCAAATTTTCCTGGTATCAGTCCTTCTTCAACGGCAAAAACGGGATTATTCTCTGGGCGAAGTTTGGCATTGTAATGGTCTGCAGCCATACCCGGCCCGGCCCGGTAAGCCGTGTAAGGAACAGACCTTCACCGCCGAACAGAATATTCGTAAATCCTTTTACAGTTTCCACCTCGAAACTAACTCCTGCTTCAAAGGCAGCCACATTGCCGGTATCAACTTTAAGGACTTCTCCGGGTGCCAGAACTTTTTCCACACAGGCACCATCAATTTCAAAAAACGCGATTCCCCTTCCGGACAGCCTCTGCATAATAAAACCCTCGCCACCGAAAAGGCCCGCACCCAGTCTTTTATTAAAATAAGTACTGAGTTCAACGGTGGGCTGCGCGCAAAGGAAGGAGCTTTTTTGCACAATAATGTCGCCATTTCCTACGTCAACGGCAACAATGGAGCCTGGGAATGAAGATGCAAAAGTGATTTCTGCTCCGTCGGACTGGGCGGTATATGTCACCATGAAAAGGGATTCTCCGGAAAGCATTCTTCCAAGCCCTTTCAAAAAACCGCCCCTCATATTTGTTTCCATTATCAGATTGTCGGTCATCCAGGACATTCCGCCCGACTGGGTATAAATGCTTTCACCCCTGTTAAGCGTCACTGTGACTGCAGGCAGACTGTCTCCAAAGATTTTATACTTCATCCTTATCTCTCCATTCTTTTTATTATCCATTACCGTATAATATAGTCCTAAATCCCTTTGATTATGACTTTTGTCTTATATACCCCAAAAATTCTTGCCATTCAAGGAAAATCGAACGCAGAAATTCATCAAGATATGTAAGAGCTTTCTCCCCGAGAGATTCCGGAACCCCATAATAGGCTTCTGCAATTGAACCCGCTATGGCAGCCAAAGTATCGCTGTCCCCGCCTGATGAAACCGCTGTCCGGATTGCATCCTCAAAAGATTCTGATTCCAGGAACGCCGCAATTGCCTGCGGTACGCTCCCCTGGCAGGTCTCGTCAAACCTATATGTGTCTCTGATGTCATCAATTCTGAAACTTAGATCATAATAGTCCTTATTGATTTTTTCCCGGATCTCGTTTTTTGAATACCCGCAGCACGCCATATATATCGCCATGGCCGTTGCCTCCGCGCCTTTAAGACCTTCCCTGTGATTATGGGTAACTTTTGTGACGGCTTCGGAAAGGAGTCTGACTTCATTTTCTGACTTTGCTATATGAGCTACTGGGCTTATCCTCATGGCGGCGCCATTTCCGAAACTGTTATACGGCTTCGGGTCACTGCATGAAATCCATAGTGCAAACCTTCCGCCATAACCGCAATCGGGATATTTGCGCCCAATTTCCCGCATGTATCTTACGGCCATGCTTTCCAGAAGCGAGCAGTATTCCCTGTCAATTGGCAGCCCATCCGATACAGCCGGAATTGACTTTTCTGTCTCCATAATTGCCTTTGCAATTGCGAGGGTCATTATGGAATCATCGGTAGGACGGCATTCATCAGTGAACAGCCCGAAACTTTTACTTTTAATATTGCTGAACTCGAAGCGCGAACCCACTATGTCCCCGATAATTGCCCCGGTCATTACTGTTTCCCTCCTTTCATCCCAAAGCCAGTTTCTCATAATGTTTGTACAGGGCATGGAATCTGCCGCTGTAATCTTTTTTCCAGGGTTTTTTCTTTCCGCAGAAATGGATTATTACGGTGTTCCTGATGACATGATCCATGTCCCATTGCTTGTTTCTGAGTTTGTAGTACCGGTAATACCTGGCATCGTAATTATATAATTTTTCGTCCAGGGTTTTTATATATTTCGAATATAAAGCATTCAGAACATCCTGGTCGGGCATGATAAGCCTGGCGCGGTTTTTTTCCACGAAACTGAAAATTTCTTTTTCGTTTATAAGTTTTCTCTGAAGTTCAAGATTCATCAGGAGTACCCCTGAATTATAATAAGCTTTTATTTCATACGGGTTTAGCCTGAGCCTGTTGATTTCCCTCACGGACAACAGGTCATGATAAGCGGCGGCAAATAAATAATTGTCCAGATCTGTGGCATAAAGTTCATTAATGGGATTTATGACCAGAACATCCGGGTCAAGATAAAGAATCCTGTCAATATCCCGGGGCAAAAACCTGAATGCCAGCAGACGGTAATACATCTCCTTTGTATAATGAAGCAAGACAGGCGCATCGTCAAACAGAGCCTCATCAATATCCACAACCTTCAATTCGCTGCCGTGAGCCTCTGT
>Ga0134094_1002531_pt1 | contig 15185 bp, 11 predicted proteins | sample 5_1taG_FD_94458 | JGI IMG/M metagenome (GOLD analysis project Ga0134094, IMG submission 94458) | Switchgrass degrading microbial communities from high solid loading bioreactors in New Hampshire, USA - 5_19_20_110_A1 metaG | ecosystem: Engineered > Bioreactor > Semi-continuous > Anaerobic >... | reverse complement strand
GCAGGGCCCGATGTTCTATAGATGTTTTCTATGAAGGTTTTGATCCTACCTATAAGGAATTGAAACTTTGTAATCTCAATTGTGCCCTTTTTTGTGTCTAAGTTTTGATCCTACCTATAAGGAATTGAAACCATGTTTTGATACAACGCCGTATGGACTCTTTAATGGTTTTGATCCTACCTATAAGGAATTGAAACAGCCCCACCCTTCGATGCCGTCACGCTGCATTTTTTCGTTTTGATCCTACCTATAAGGAATTGAAACTTTTTAGAAAGTACGAATGTAGCTGTAACAAAACTTTCGTTTTGATCCTACCTATAAGGAATTGAAACAAATATAAATTTAAGGATATTGAATTTTGCTATATTTCGTTTTGATCCTACCTATAAGGAATTGAAACTGAATTCTTCGGTTTTCTCTTTTGTTTTTTCTTTCTCGTTTTGATCCTACCTATAAGGAATTGAAACTAACACAACAAAAAATATAAAAATAATATTGACAACATGTTTTGATCCTACCTATAAGGAATTGAAACGATATATATAATCGTGACCCTTTGGCATTTCAGGAAGTTTTGATCCTACCTATAAGGAATTGAAACTTCTCCAACAAAACTGGCGGCATTATTGGCGGCTGCGTTTTGATCCTACCTATAAGGAATTGAAACAAATGTTATGGGAAGCAACATGGTAGTACGTATAAGAGTTTTGATCCTACCTATAAGGAATTGAAACTCTCTATTTCGTGAATGACGAGGGAACTCGAGAGAGTTTTGATCCTACCTATAAGGAATTGAAACACATAAAATAACAACCTCCGCTTTCGCCCGGAACCAGTTTTGATCCTACCTATAAGGAATTGAAACTCATTAAAATGATAAATTTTAGCAACATCTACCCTGTTTTGATCCTACCTATAAGGAATTGAAACTGAAAAAAGCAAGGGTAATTGTCAGTATGGAACATCGTTTTGATCCTACCTATAAGGAATTGAAACCTGCAGTAGTTGTTTCGTAGATGCCCTATTGGGTCATCTGTTTTGATCCTACCTATAAGGAATTGAAACACAGGCATCGAATTGTCAGCGGTACTTGATGAGGTGTTTTGATCCTACCTATAAGGAATTGAAATCCTCCTTTGCTTTTTTGGCTTCAATCCTCTTGTAGAGGTTTTGATCCTACCTATAAGGAATTGAAATAGTGCGTTCTGCACTGCATGAATTAAGTTTTTATTCGTTTTGATCCTACCTATAAGGAATTGAAATTTTTTATACTGCTGTTATATAGACGTTCACCCTCTGGTTTTGATCCTACCTATAAGGAATTGAAATCTGCAATATTTAATGCTTGTTCAAAAAGCGGTATATTGTTTTGATCCTACCTATAAGGAATTGAAACCCATTCGGGGAATATTCCACAGATTCCCCTATTTCAAGTTTTGATCCTACCTATAAGGAATTGAAACAAAAAGGCGAAAGCCAGGCTCGAGGGCTGGGTATGGCGTTTTGATCCTACCTATAAGGAATTGAAACTAATACAAAAGGGGAAGCCAGTATTGAGGTTGCAAGGTTTTGATCCTACCTATAAGGAATTGAAACATACCTACAATCTTTTTCCCATAAACGGGAATCCCGGTTTTGATCCTACCTATAAGGAATTGAAACAATACCCCTGGGAAAAGAACACCAAAGTTTCCGGACGTTTTGATCCTACCTATAAGGAATTGAAACTGTGAAATACAATGAAATCAGCATGAATAAAGGAGTGTTTTGATCCTACCTATAAGGAATTGAAACTGAGGATGGAGAATTCAAAAAAATGAAGATGCCTAGGTTTTGATCCTACCTATAAGGAATTGAAACTTTGGCAACAAAGTACGGCGTACAGCAGTGGTAAGCTGCTGGTTTTGATCCTACCTATAAGGAATTGAAACTAGTACAATGCAGAAAACTTATTTATTTTATTTTAGTTTTGATCCTACCTATAAGGAATTGAAACTAGGTTATTCATAGCAACCGTAAATTTGTCCACGGGGTCGTTTTGATCCTACCTATAAGGAATTGAAACCGAGTTCGCCGAACTCGGCCCCATCAAAATATAACAGTTTTGATCCTACCTATAAGGAATTGAAACATGTAGTAGTCACCCCTTTTTACGGGGATTAGTGCATGGTTTTGATCCTACCTATAAGGAATTGAAACCCGGCGATGGTGTATTTGTTGTCAACAAACGGTTCTTGTTTTGATCCTACCTATAAGGAATTGAAACTTATCTGGTTGTACACGCTTTGCAATCCTTTCATACGTTTTGATCCTACCTATAAGGAATTGAAACAAGAATTAAATAAATATTATAGACGCACAGAAATGGTTTTGATCCTACCTATAAGGAATTGAAACTTAAATACGCCAAATCTCTTAAATCTAACATTTTTCGTTTTGATCCTACCTATAAGGAATTGAAACTTCTGCGGTGAGCAAGGGGCAGGAAAGACAATTGCAGTTTTGATCCTACCTATAAGGAATTGAAACATATCCTTCAAAAGAAAGAACAACAGGGAAGTGACGGTTTTGATCCTACCTATAAGGAATTGAAACTGGAGTTCGTCAATCCTCCTTCTAACTTCTGCAGCGTTTTGATCCTACCTATAAGGAATTGAAACTTCAGGAAGCCGGATTCTGCACTGCTCTCTACCCTGGTTTTGATCCTACCTATAAGGAATTGAAAAATAATTATTCAAGTAGACTAAGAGTTCCACGGATTGGAATCGTAAGCCTCTTTTTTGATAAAAATAAAACCCTCCGTTTAATTAAAAGACGGAGGGTTTAAATAATTTTTATTTTTACCGGACGTTACTTTTTATTTTTCATTTTTTCCTGTATCTGAGATGCCAATGAATTATTAAAGAGTTCGTTGGGCTGTCTATCCTGATACTTTATTTCATTTCGGCCGTATTGCGACCCGCCTTTTTTGTCAGTTTTTCTTCCGGACGAATTTGCCTGATGTTTACCTTTACCATTTAATTTCTCATTTACTTCAGCATATCTTGCCGCATAGCCCAAAACATATCCGAATTCTATAGCATTAAGATCCTTGTACAGAGGATTATTGATATTCGAATTTCCGTTATCAGTTTTTAACAGAAAATCATTCCTAATAATATTCAAAATATCTTCGAACATGGCCTTTCCGAAACTGAGATTTCTGCCCTGGAGAACAAAACTGCGGAGCAATTCGCAAAAGTAAGTCAATGCTTCCTGGTTTTCTCCGTATTTTTTTACAGCGGACTGAAATAATTGTTGTATCTTCCTTACTGCGCCTTTGTTCCTTCCATTTGCCAGATCCTTGCCCAATTCCATCAATTCTTTCCGTTTCAAAGATCTCACACCCTTCTGTTGAGAATTTCACGCAACTTCCGGATATTCCCCATGATATTATGGTTATCCTTTCCATATTGAGCTGCCAGTTTGCAAGGTTCGAACCAGTCCGCTTTAACCCTCTTATCCATCTGAATGGAAGGATGATTATAGTTACCCGAAGCATAACAGGTAGATTCTATTACTTCAACATTCAACAATCCAAAATATCCTGCCTTGTTGCCGCCTGCACGCAATGGGAAAGAACCGTCAAGGCCAAGTGAAAAACAAAGAAGTTCCAGATGGTGTTTTGTAATACCATTAAAAACAACTTCCCCAATAAAATCAGTTCCCGCCTTAATGCACTCAGTGGGCAAATCACCGGAAACACTTCGCCAGTCACCGGAATAATAAAATTTTATTCCCTTTGGTTTATAACCCGAAAAATACCTGTGTTTCACTTTCAAGATGTTCTGTGAATATGGCTTTGGGACATTTATTATTTCAGTATCTGAGGCCGAAGCTGCAAAATCAGAGAAAGAGACTCTGCCGGCAAACCCCATTGAACCAAACATGGAACAAACCATACACATACATTTGACGGGCTGTTTTGGAGTATCAAGCTCATATTTTGATCCTTCCTGTTTTAGAGAAGGAGTACCTACACATTTTTGTGCTGAGTAAGAGACTGCCTGGGCAATTGTTCTGACCGTTCCCTTCATGCTGCTCCCGGGTATTATAGGTATGCCCGCTCCATTGCGGAGAGTAGCCCGGCATAACCTTTTTTCAATCAGGATTTCCTGTCCGGAACCTATGTATACAGGAGAAAGTGCATGTAGTTTCAATCTCAGTTTGCCTTCATAGACAGGTTCCAATCCTTCCGTTATTTGTTCTTTGTTTTCCAGTAACGGCACGAATTCATAGTTACTGGTTTTCCTATCAGTCCGGTATTCCATCAAACTTCACCTCTTTCGCGCTGTTTATAGAGGCATTCTTTAACTTCTCGAGGCATTCTTCCAGACTGTATTCCTTTGTAAAAAACTCCCCTATACTTTCACCGGGATTCTTATAATTTTTGTAAACAATATGTATATTCTCGGCTGTCATTCTGCCAAATCCTCTTGAAGCAGAGCTTCCGATACGGACATATCCGTTGTTTATATCATCCAGTACCAGAAGAATAACTTTAAGCTGCCAGGGTTCAAAATTTCTCAGAATTATTTCTGTTCTGAATGTACCCGCTTCCACTACTTCCGGTTCGAAAAGGGCTCCTCCTCTTGCAGATCCCGTTAATCTGTCTATGGCAACCTGATTTCTTGAGCCTAAAAAAACCGTGCCTTCCACAGGAAAAGCATCCTTAAACTCTGCCCTGCTCTTCAAACTCATGCATCCAAATAATTTGCATGCAGGACAAACTGCCTTATATCTCTCAAGGCCGCTTTTAAGATCTTTGGATTTTTCCATGCATGATTTATCAAAGACAGTACAGGAACCTTCCAGATATTTTTCTGCCCTGCTTCTTATCACACCTTTGATTGAGCTTCCCGGAATAACCGGCTGCATCTTCCCGTTCCACATACTTTTCAGCACTGCAATATCGGGTTCTCCCGGATTTAGCTCAAAGCTTTCGCCGGAACGTATACATACCGGACCTTGTGCTACAAGATCAAAGCTTATTTTACATTCATTTTCCAGCTTTCTGAACATGTCAGCCACCCCTTATGCTTTTGTGAATTGTTCCAACAGGGTTTCAGGAGTTTGGACAGAAATCTCAAGATTTTTCAGAACAATTTTCCCTAATCCTCTCGATGTTTTTCCCCCTATTGATATTTCACCCTGTTCAAGCATCGAAATTAATAGATTTAACAGTTTTTTCGAATCCTCATCGATATTGCAGGCAACCAGTTCAAATTCAAAGGTGCTCCCTGCAGAAACGACATTGAAATCATATGTAATTCCTTTTGCAGCAGTACCGGTATCCCGGTCAATTCCCACGCCGTTTCTGAGTTCTTCCTCCCCTCCGGTCAATAATACCGAATCTTTAACCTGTACATGGGAGGCCATATGCTGATTTCCAAATAGCCGGCACACATGACAACTCTTATTCCAGATTTCCCTCGCGTATTCTTCAGGGTTGTTTTTTCTTTTATCTTTGTTGTTTTCCACAAAAGATTTTGTAATGCATGTATTACCAAATATATTACAGGACCAAACTCCCCACTTCTTAGCAATTTCTTCATTGGAGAGCAGGCTTTCCAGCTTGCATCTTAGTACACCTTTCAAAGAAGAACCCGGTATATACGGCTTTCCTTCTGAATTCTTGACGACCGAGCCATCTGTCTTTCCGGGATCAATGCTGTTTTCGCCCGCTCCTATGTGTATGGGAGTTACGGCTTCAAGAACACCTTTATAAACAATTCGGTTTTCGAATTTATCAAATAACATGATTTACCTCCTTGCATTCTGAATGTTTTTCTCCTTATGTTGATTTTCTCTTTGCTGGGATCTTTCTTGCCTGACTACGGCGGCAGCCCAATGCAAGTAACCAAAATAAAGGCTTGCCATTTTTATCTTCCTTATATCTGCATTTTCACCGGTTATTTGTCCGGCAAGTTCAAGAAGCCCTTTTTTCACTAATTCTCCGACACTTTCCCCATTTCTGGTCAAACCCCAGCCTTTATTATCCTTTGCAGCCTTGTAATCAATCAGAAGAGCCAATTCCTCAACACACTCTGCTTTTTCTGCAAGATCACAAAGAGTTCTGAACTGAGTTTTACCAACTTTTTCAGATCCCACTGCCTCTTTGAAAGCAGGATGTTCAGCTATTTTATTAACTTTATTGATAATAGTTGCCTTATTCATTGCAAATTTGACCTCCCTCATTGATTATTTTCAATCTTCCATATCCGTTTTCTGTCTCATGTCCGATACCGTTATTCAATAAATTCAGGATCTCCCCTTCTGCCTGAGATAGATCAGCAATCTCAAAGGTGAAGGTTGAGCCTTTTTCAATAGTCAGGTAAGGCTCTTTCAATGAATTTCCCCAGCCCCTGGTGGTGTCATATCCCCTGTAGACATCAGTTTCAGCCTGCAATGATATGAGTTTCAGGGATTTAAGACCTCTGAACAGAATCCCGTTCCATTTATTGATGTATTCTTCATTTGAAACAGGCTCATTGTCGAAGGCGTCTTGTGGTAACAGGGCTTCGGTTTCAAGCATCAGACTTATCTCCGAACCGCTAATGTTCAGCGATTTCTCTTTTAAACCTTCTTCGGTCTTTTTCACAACAAAGTGCCCATAGCCAACAGCTGTATATTTGCCAAGCCGCAATACATCTCCTGGCCGGAAAACGCCTTCTGGAACATTTTCTGCCTCAAATACCCATAATATATCCGGATCGTATATGGCTTCAACACTATGGAGGGTGCCTTCCTGAGCAGTCCCTGTGTATTTGTCTATAGCAGTCCTGGTAGTTCTTATCCTCTTGAATTCATAGATCTGTCCGTCTTTTTTCCAGCCTGACGCGCCCTCAAGCCGCCCCCCGCATATTCTGCACCTGGTGTCATTGCCTGTATGAATCCCATGGCTCTTGTTGTTCTTGCAAACCCTGTCGTGAAAACTTAAAACTTCTATTCCTTCAGGCCTTAAAAAACCTATTTTCCAGTCTGAAAAGCTCCTGCAGATTTCATATTGCAGGCAGCCTGCGCATTTTTCCTCATCCCTTACATAAACCCAGTTGTATCTGCCTAAAGGATCTGCTTCATCAAAACGGAACAAAGGACATTTTTTCAGGATACTCCTGGCTAAAGAGGCACGAATAATGCTTCCGGGTATATCTTCCCTTGAAGTCAGTACATTGTCGTGCAGCCGTTTCTGTCCCGCGAACACAGGCCCCTCGCATTCAAGATAAACCCGCATCAATCCATCACCTCCAGTTCAATACTTACAGAGCCAAGCCCGGTGCTTGCATGCCCTCCTATAAAGGTCACAAGCTCTGTGAGAGCCGCCTTAAGCAGTGCGATTTCTCTGTCTTCAAGATCTTTTGCTTCAAGCTCAACTCTTCCTTCAAACACTGTGCCTTCAGGGATGACTTCAGTAAAAACCAGGGCGCCGTCAATCGCTGTTTTTCTGAAACGATCTATTGCTATCCGTGATCTGAGCATCTCCTTCTTAGCCCCTTGCTGCTCAATTTTCATACAATCAGAAACAATAATATTGGAGGGGTAATAGCCGCTTTCACCAAAAATCCTGCAGCTAAGACATCCGCACGGTCCATCACCGTTTCCGCTCCTGCAGGCGGTTCCCTGGATACCCCTTAGAGCACTTCTCCATTTTCCCTTTATTGTTGTGGCAGGGATGAAGTATTCCCCTCGTCTTTGCAGCAGCCCTCTGACACCTGTTTCCTTTATCCCGCCATGAATATGTAATGGTGATTTTGCCTTTATTGTAAGTTTCCAGCGTATTGTGTCCTGTCTCATATTTCGGTCCCCTCCTTCACATAGTCCCAGATGTCAAGCAAGTCCTTCCATAATGTAAGGGATTCCTGGGTATTTTCGTCGTCCTGAACTTTCTTTTTCAGAACACCTGATATGAATTTATAGCCGCAATTTTCGGCCAGTTCATCCAAAGCAACATGCAAAAATTTGTCCCGTGATTTGGCAATCTGGTACAGGTAGAAAAGCCTGAATTCTTCTTCCGATTCGGCTTGTTCTGCGGCCATAAGCATTTTCTGAATGGCTGATTTGCCCTGTCCGTTTCTTATAAGTTTCCTTACGGTATTCACAAGTTCAATGGAAAGCTTCAGGGAAAAAGGTCTGATACTTGTCCTTAAATGCTTATTTACGTATTCATCATCGCAGTATGATGCTCGATAGATAACAAAATCCAGGCTTCCCTGATTCTTATTGTCCATCCTGATCAGGGCCTTTGCCCTTTTCATGCAGTGCTCCGCCTCGTTTGTGAGCTCCCGGACAGGAGTTGTGTACTTGCCTATGGCCATACCTGCTGACAGTGTAACAGGCGGCCTGTCACTGGCTTCCGGGGTTAGATTTCTGAATTCTTCATTGAAATTGCTGATCAGACTGTTGACAAATGTGAAAGCCGTTTCTGCAGGGACTATCATAAAAATATCGTCCCCACCCACGGCTATGCTTTCAAATTTAGTTGTCCCGCTTTCCTCAAGCGCGTTAAAACACGATAACACAGCTGCTGCGGCAGTATTTCTGCTGAAATATGCCATCTGGGCAAGACTTTCAATTCCCTGTATAATGCCTCCCATGTTATTTCCATCGGCATAAACAACTGCTATTTCATTTCCTATATCCCTGATCATGCCGGCTGCTTCAACTTCATTACCGGTACTGGCTCTGTATCTTTCCATAAAGCGGTTCTTTGTTTTTCTTCCGACTACATGTTTCTGGAGGCAACTTCCGCAGAGATTGATAAGCTCATCTCCTACACGAAGCGTATACAAGGACCTGCGGACCCTGCATGAATCACAATTATCAGTGTTCCTGAAACCCACTCCTCCAAAATCAATTTTTTGACTCGGCATGCTTTCCATTGGGTATTCAAGTATAAAATCGGCAAAATGCTGGTTTCTTTCCATGGGATGTTTGCTTTCAGACAAATTGTATGCCTTTATGCGTTTTCTTTCAGAAAGCCTTCTTTCTACTCTCCCAATAAGATCCATGTATTCGTTTCCGTAGCTGGACACCTCTTTCAGGTTTGAATCCACGATGACATAAGCATTTTTGAGAGTTGGTGCATAACGGGCATACTCTTTCTCGATTTCCAGCGCAAGCTGTTCATCGGCTTCTTCGGGAAGAATTGCCAGTAAATTGCCTCCGCCGCTGTATACCGCAAGTTCAGGAATCCAATTCCTGGTTGCAATATATGGCGCACGGCTTTCTCCGAGCCATTCTATCAATATGCTGGCCCCTCTCATTTCCTTGATATTGTCTGTTTCAAGGTAATATTTTTTAATCTTGTACGGGCCGCCTTTCAGTATTTTCACCCTGACAGCTTCAAGTTCTTTTTCAAACTCCGGAATTCTCTCTGGAGAACAGATGCGGTTCAGTGCATACCAAGCAAGCTTTCTTTTGTCCTTGTTTTCGTTATAAAAATCATTCCAGGTTTCCATTATCCATTCATCATAATAACCTTTTTCAATCGATTTCTGCTCAATCAGAAAACTGAAGGCAATAAACAGATGAGCAGCCTCGATAAAAGGGATATAGGCGCTCTGTGATGCAAAATAGGGAAAAGTCGAGATTTTTCTGATATTGCAACTTTCTTTCCGGTTATTTTTTTCGACCGAAGGTTTCAGAAGTTTCCTGAGCTTATGGACGGTATCAATACCCCCAAAAAGCAACTTCTTTTCTTTTTTCAGTTGATATTCGTCAACACAAAATCTTGTTCCGGTTACGATATCCTGCCAAACCCTGCAAGTATTCTTTAGAGAATCCAGTAGCCTGACCTCTCCTGCCACAGCCCATTCGAGCCAGTCAACACATTTTTTGCTCAATTGTATCCCTCCCGTTGCATAGTGCATTAGACTCAATTCTTTATTGTCAAAAACCTGGCCGTTTCCTTAAGGGAAGCAAATTCAGGTCGTCCGTTGAAATAAGCCGTAAGCAGCTCGTCTGCAACCTCTTTTATTTTCATGAAATCATCCTCTGATATGCGTCTGAAACCATGAGCGAGAATACAGTTATTACGGCTTAACAATCTCTTGCGAATTTTTTTCAGAATATCTGTTTTGGTTATCTTCCCTTTGGCAGGATAAGCGTCAAATAACACATCGTTCAATGCCGCAAGGAGGACATAACCATCAAATAAGGGAATTTCAGTTTTTAATTCAACAGGTTTGTAATCCCTTTCAAGAACTTTTTTATAAATGGAATTGACTTCATTTATTAAAATCTCTTCATTGACAGACAATTTTGAATAGTCAGGATTTGCCGTCACTAATTTGTAATTTTTATACAACTGCAACTGTTCTATCATTTCTATAACCCTATACATCAATAATGACGCTGTTTCATAACGTTTTTCATAACTTCTTCTCATACCGTTCTCATACAAAAACAGCATCATGGGTTCCGCGCAGTCGGATTCAAGGAAGATTTCACCGCTATCCTTTCCTATTGTTTTTTCCTTATAAACCTGACTGAAACCTTTGACCCATTTAATCTGGGATTCAAGTATATTTAGCTCTTTTTCTCCCCATCCGGTTCCATCATCAATTCCCCTGTCCAGATTTTTTGATAATATTTGATATGCTGTCTCCAAGTATTCTGCAGCTTCATCAAACTCAAGACTTTCCCAAAGCGCATAGCCTTTGGACATCCCTTCCATAAGGCTGTCTTCAGGTATACCGCTTTTCCTAAGTTTTTCAAAAATCTGGGCAGCGCTTTGATAGTTGTAGCTGTTAAAATATTTGAAAGCAGTGTTTCTTTCAAGATCCCCCAGTACGCTGTAAGGGTTTTTGACTTCTATCAGCTCCTCGCTTCCGGCTATTGGCTTACGTGTATATTTATCATACTCATTATTTACATAAAAAACTTTGAGATTCAGTATTGATGCGGCCAGTGCACATCCCATTGCCATAACCTTTGTACCGCCGGTTCCGTCAATTGCACAATTCTCCGGATTTTTTCTCTTGAAATACCAATCCTTAATCCCCGTGTATACCTGCACAGGATTGTTTTTCCCGACTATTACAGTCTCAAATTCTATGTTCTCATAATCTATAAATTTTTTAATTCTTTCGATATTGGATATTGATCTGTCAGTACATATGAACAGGACGTGAGACGGTTTAAGGAGTGATATGCTCAAAACAATGGGTTCTATGGATTCGCCTACTGAAAGAATCAGATATTCAAAAGTTTCGCCCTGGTATTTTTCAAGAAAGACTTCCCTGGACAGTGGAAGAATCTTTTCTTCATAGAATCTTTCCTTTTCAGCGCCGTCACTTATCCTTCTGGCTTCTTCCTCAAGTTCTTTTAATCTTGCCAGTTTCTCTTTCAAAGTCATCAGCATATGCTCCTTTCATTATCAAAGAATAATGCAGTCCGATAAAATTCGACGAAATCTACCAATAAATATACCCCTAATATAACATGTGGTAACAATAAATGTAAAAATTTTTATACAATATTTTACATTACACAATAAGTTAAAGATTAAATAACAACTTATTTGCTTTTACTGAAAAAATGCTATAGAATATATTTACTTTGTGTCAACATGGAGGATATTGTTAAGCATGTCGGATGATAATCAGCGTATTAACAGAATATTCATTAATTTCAGCAACCATCCGAGTACGGGCTGGGGCAAAGAGCAAATCACTGAAGCATCAAAATACGGCGAAATAATTGATATATCCTTTCCTGACGTTGATCCGGAATTGGACTCAGAAGATATTTCGCGTCTCGCTTGCAAATATGCTGAAAAAATCCTGGAATACAAACCGGCTGCTGTTATGTGCCAGGGCGAAATGACGCTTTGCTTCAAAGTGGTTGAGATTCTCAAATCAAAAGGCATACTGGTGCTTGCCGCATGCAGCGCAAGGGAGGCTTCCTCTGAAACTCTGGAGGATGGATCAGTGGTGAAAACCCATAAATTCAGGTTTGTTCGGTTCCGAAGCTATTGATTGAACAAAATCATTTTCCCTTTAGGTCATAAAAGTTATAAAACTCAATAAAAATTCCCTTAATGCGGACAATGATTATTTGTCAGCAATTAAGGGGATTGATATTATATAATCTGCCATTTTAGGCGAGTTACTATTGTTTTTCTATGTTCCATGATGAACGGCTTTTCGCTGCATTTTCCGGGTTCAGATATTCAAGTTCTTTATTTATTTGTCGCGCAGGAAAAAAATAATAATTTCAGGTAAACCATTCCTGCTTAAACCACGTCAAATATAATAGGGTATAATATATTTGCACATCTTTTCCAGGGAGGATTTAATATGTGGAAAAAGGCACTCTCGCTCATCCTGATACTGACATTGAGCGTATCAGTGATATGGTTTACCAATCCCGTTTCACCCATAACCGCTTCTGCGGAAAACTTCAGGTACGGATTTTCAGTTGCTCCCGAAAAGGAAGACGAAACAGGTGTGGCTCCTGACAGCGGCTTTATATTGACTTCCGAGACAGACATTAATCTGGAGAAAGTACGTGAAACAGTTTCCATAAGAGACGTTGATCTGCTGGAAATTTCCCGGATATCTGACCGCAAATTCCTGATAAAACCCCTGGAGCCGCTTAAGCAGAACAAAGTATATTACATTGACATCAAGACTGACAGCGGTGACATTGTTACCTTCGCATTTCAGACAAAAAGAGAATTCAAAGTACTTGGGACTCTTCCCGCCGACACCTCAGGCAACGTTCCCCCCGATACCGGAATTGAGATATATTTTTCCTATCCCGATGTGGAAAACATAGAGAAATTCTTTGAAATCAGCCCGAAAGTCGATGGCCGTTTTGAAAACCATGGATATACCACGGTTTTTATCCCCAAGAACAGGCTTCAGCCCGGAACCATTTATGAAATAACGGTGAAAAAGGGGCTGACAGCGGCAAACGGCCTTGTTGCGCTTGAAGATGACTATGTATTTGCCTTTGAGACCTCCCCCGACTCAAATAGCACTGCCGACCCCTACCCGGGATACCTTTCCTTTGAGGATAGCTGGATTGAATTCGGGACTGCGGAAAAGCCCGTGATCCCGTTCAGTATCCACCTTAGTTCAAATCCTGAATCCGTCGGTGTGAATCTTTCAGTCTACCGTTTCAGAACCATAGAGGATTTTGTAATGGCAATAAAGGAAAGAGAAGAAATACCTTCCTGGGCTTACTATACCAGGAGCAGGGCCATGACCGACACCTCAAAGCTTGAAAAGGTCATGGAATTCAGCCAGAACTTCAACTTAACCGTATGGCAGTCAAGATACATGATGTTCCCTGAAAGCCTTCCCCATGGACATTACCTGCTTGAACTGTCATGCGGCGATCTGAAAGCCCAGGCATTCATGCAGATCTCCGATATCTCTGCATATGCAATAAGTGACAAGGACAGAACTCTTCTCTGGCTGAACGATATAAAAACCGGAAAAACCGTTTCCAATGCCAGTATATATGACTATACAACCAAAAACAGCGCCAGGACCGACAGGGACGGCCTTGCCGTACTGCCGGCCAGATTGGGCGGCAATGACAGGGAAGAATACAGCCTGCTTTTATATGAAGTTACTACCTCTGATCAGAGGAAGAGCCTGATAAATGCAGGATATGTTTACAGGACTTATACAGACAACCCCTATGGGGAAGGACTGTACTGGCGTTACCTTCAGACCGACAGGACCTTGTACAAGCCCAGCGATACGGTTGAGTTCTGGGGGTTCATCAGGAGCAGGACCGGGAAACCTTCGCCTGATAAAGTGACAGTAGAACTTTATCAGGGTGGATATTACTATCCGATGAAAGTGGCAGGTTCATTCTTAATGCCGTTCATCTCCAATGCCCTTGAAACCCTCACCCTTGATACTGAAAACGGCTTTTTTGAAGGAAGTTTAAGACTTCCCAACCTTGATCCCGGATATTACAGCTTGCAGGTCAAAGATGGGGACAATATAATTTCCAGTTCCTATTTCAGCGTGGAGAACTATGTGAAGCCACAATACAGGCTTGAGATTTCAAGTGACAAAAAAGCCGTCTTTACAGGTGAAGAAATTGTTTTTGAGATTAAGGCATCATTCTTTGAAGGGACACCGGTTTCCAATGTGCCAGTAAGGTACAGTATTCAAGGTTACGGAAATACGAGGACTGACACGGGTGTAACGGATGAGAACGGTATCCTGAAAGTCGGCTACACTCCCGAATATACCGGAGACATGCAGGGCCAGAGTTATTTCAGCATATACGCAAGCGCTGAATTCCCGGAAACAGGCAATATCTCTGCCCACCACAGTTTCTATGTTTTTGCCAACGACATTACCTTCTCCTCCAAAGGAGAAATCCGCAAGGACAAAGGTATTGTAACAGTCACAGTGAATGAGGTCGAGCTTGAAACCTTGAACGATGATGACCCTCAAAATGACAGCTATATCGGGAAACCCGTGAGCAGCCATAAATTATCACTGTCGGTTGAAAAAGTGGTCTGGGAGAGAATTGAGACCGGGACCGAATATGACCCGATCAATAAAGTGGTAAGGAAACTTTATGAGTACAGGGAAAAAAACATACCTGTGACAAAGGCATATCTTGTCACCGATGAAAAAGGGACCGCCCGCTTCCAGTTCCAGGCCGATCCGGAGGAAGAAGGCTATTATGTCGCCAAAATCACCACACAGGACGGAAACGGCCGCAACATGAAGGACGAAACATGGATATACAATACTCCTGATCCGGAAAGCATGCGTCCAGCGTATTATGAATATTACAGCCTTGAAACCGACAAAGAGGCCTACAGGGCCAATGAGCCTGTAACCGTAAAGGTGCTGAAGAATGGCAAGGAGCCGCTGGAAAATATGCGCACCTTATTTGTACAGACACGCAACGGGATACAGGATTATTTGGTCAAAGACCGGCCTGAATTGACCCGGACCTTCCCTGAAGACTTTGCGCCCAACTACTATCTATACGGTATCGTATTCAATGGAAGAGGCTATATATATACAAATGCGAACATCCGTTATGACTATGAAGAAAAAAGAATTAACCTTGGAATCAAGACAGACAGGGAAAGCTACAAGCCCGGCGACAATGTAACACTGACCATAAGTGCCACTGACATCAACGGCAATCATGTTCCT
>Ga0134094_1002521_pt1 | contig 15243 bp, 13 predicted proteins | sample 5_1taG_FD_94458 | JGI IMG/M metagenome (GOLD analysis project Ga0134094, IMG submission 94458) | Switchgrass degrading microbial communities from high solid loading bioreactors in New Hampshire, USA - 5_19_20_110_A1 metaG | ecosystem: Engineered > Bioreactor > Semi-continuous > Anaerobic >... | reverse complement strand
TTATAAAGGGCCGCGAGTCCGGTTATTTCATCCGGTTCAAGCGTTCCCTTATTACGATAAATAAAATTTAGATGGTTTTCTAGCCCAATACGATCATACTTGAACTGCGACTCAAATAAAGGTGCAGCAATCAAGCGTCGCGGTTCTTCTTTCGCTGAGAACCGGCGTAGAAGTACATAATTCTGATTTTTTACCAACAATTCCGCAGACTCGGGCCCGGATAAGATGCCTTGTTGTTTACTGATTTCCGGTATAGGCCAAATGACTCGACCTGGCTTGATGTTATTCATCCATAGAAGTGGAACGGCCTGACGGTGTTCAACCGCGCGTTCATCGGTGAGAAATGGTCTTGACCGATATGATACAACCGGCCCTGTGGATACTTCCAACCCATATTTTTCTATAGAACCAGGCCATTTCTCGACCATTTCAATGATTTGTTCGTCTAATTCTCCGAGTGGAATTCTAAAAAATAATTCGCCGTTGTACTTGCCGATAAAATGTTTCATTTGCACAATATGAGCGAATGAACCGTTCATATCATCGGCGTTTTTGGATGCGGAAATTTGGATTATTTCGTTTTCGGTTTTTTCGTACTCCTTTTTGGGCCGATAGGTAACTATCACATTTTCTTGCAAAACAGAGTCTTTCTTGAATGTATCTTCACGTGACTCAAACAGGTGAATAGAAACCGGCGTAACCTTGGCTAAAAATTCACGACGAAAACCAGCGAAATATGCGCCTGAACAAAAACTACGTGGAACGATATAACAGGCTTTGCCATTCGGTGCTAACAGGCGGGCTGATATAGCCATGAAAAGTGTATAAATGTTTGTTGAGCCTTTTACAAAGCCGGAAACCGCTTTGACCCGCGAGTCATTCTTATTTAATTTGAAATATGGCGGATTGCTTATAATCCCATCATAAGGTTGAAATTCTTCAAGATAATTTTGGCCAAAAAGCGGTGCAATTATGCGGATTCCTTCCATAACGAAATCCGCTTGTTTTACGTTTACATGGACAATTATTCCCTTCTCAGAAGCCCATTTACTCGCACGGGCGAGACATTCGCAAGCAGATTGGTGTAACTCATTGTCTATCTCGTAACCATCAATCCACAACTCTTTCGGCTGACCTGATTCAACGGCGCGTTCAATTATCGCGCAAGCGAGAATAGCAGAGCCTAGTGCTGGATCAAGGAACCTCGATCCTTGTCCTAACTGACAGGCCATAAAGCGCGCGACAGCAGGCGGCGTGAGAAATTGACCCTTTTCCTTTCGCGACTCTTCTGACCGACTGGCTAGGATGGATTCTCCGCGTTGTAAACAGTAAGTCAAAATATCGTTTGTGTGATCCATTTTCGCTTGAAAGTATAGCATAGACTTTATGAAACCGGGCTGTTATTCAATCATCAATGACCAATTAAATTTGATAAAAACTCCCTTTATTGTACGCGTGTATAGTATGATTCGTGTAGTTGAAACCCGGCTTAAAAAGACCGCTGACCCGGTTGAGAACTTCGCGAGGACAAAACCGGGTCAGCGGCAGAACCGACAAGGCCGAAAGAGCCTGTCGGATCGAGCATACTGCACCATTAACCTTTTGGCAGGCGGCCTTTTAATGACTCGGGTGAGTGTTTTTTGCGTTCCTTAATCAACTCGCGGGCGGCGTCGACCTGATCCCAGACGTTCCACAGCAGCACGCCGCGCACAAGCCCGTCTTTCAGATAGTAGATGACGCCTTTGCGGTAGGGCTCTTCCCAATCGGCAAAAGTCTCCAGCCGGGAATCGAGCTCGCCGACCGCTTCGTAGCCGAGATCGAACAGGTCGGAGTAGAAGAACGGCAGGTGGTCGTAATCGATCTGGCAGCCGGCCATGTTCAGCCCGGCGACGCGGCCCATGCTGTCGGCGTTGTCGGCATGCTCAACACGCATAATTTTTTGAAGCGCGGGATTATAGAAGGCGGCAGCATCGCCGGCTGCGTAGATGTCGGGCTGGTTGGTGCGCAGATTCAGGTCGACCAGAATCCCGCCTCCGGCTTCAGGGCCGGCGGTGGCGATCCCTGCGGGCACAGCCAGGTCGGTGTTGGGCTGGATGCCGATCCCCGCGATGATGTGATCGACCGGCACGGCTGTTCCGTCTTTTCCGTGCAGGACGAACCCGCCGTCCTGGCGGTCGATGGACTGGATTGCCACCCCGGATAAGACCGTCACGCCCCGCTCGCGGTAATACTCATTCAGGAACTCCGATAGATCAGCCGGGAAGATCCGCGCGCCCAGGCCGTTTTCAGGGAAGACGATAAAGGGCTTTTCACCGTTCGAGGCCAGCGCAGCGGCGATCTCTGAGCCGATGAACCCGCCGCCGATGATGCCGATGCGCGCGCCGCGGCCGACCCAACTGCGGACCGTTTGAAAATCATCCAGCGTGCGGTAGTAATTGGTTTCCGGTGGGGCGAAGGGCAGGCGCCGGGGTTTGCCGCCTGTAGCCAGCAGTAGCTTGCCGTAATTGAAGACTTGCCCGGTATGGTCCTGGACCTGTTTGTTCTGCGGATCGATTGCTGTGATGAAATGCCCGAGGATCAGCTCGAAATCGCCGTCCGGCATTTTTCGCCAGATGCTGTCCACGGGTTTTCCCTGCCACAGTTTTTTCGTGAGCGGCGGGCGGTTATACGGCTGGTACTGTTCCCCGCTGATGATGCCGATGGAGCCTTTTGAATCAACTTCACGAATTCCCTGCGCGGCTGAAGCCGCTGTCATTCCCCCACCAATGATGAGATAATCATAGGTCGCCATTTGATCCTCCGTTCGCCTGTCTCACCAGGCGCGCCTGGCATACCAGGCGGAAAAGCTCGATTGGTTACGAGAACCAGTCCCCATCACCGGACGCGCCGGCGGGTGATGATTGCATCTGCAGCCGGGAGTAGAAATCCTGCCGCAGCCGGTCATCGGTTTGAAATTCGCCCAGCATGGCGCTGGTCACCATGCGCGCTTCGTCCTTCTTGACCCCGCGCATCATTGCGCACAGGTGCGCGCCTTCCACGATCACCGCAACGCCGCGCGGATGGATGATCTCTTGCAGCGTGCTGGCGACCTGCTGCGTCAGGCGCTCTTGCACCTGCAGGCGGCGGGCGTACATTTCAACCAGGCGGGGAATTTTGGATAGGCCGATGATCTTCCCATCCGGAATATAGGCGACATGCACCTGTCCGAAGAACGGCAGCATATGATGCTCGCACATGCTGTAAAATCTGAGGCCGCGCACCAGCACCATATCCTGGTAATCGGCTTCGAAAATCGCTCCGTTGACCAGTTCGCTGAGGTTGGTGTGATAACCGGCCAGCAGTTCCTGGTACATGCGCGCTACGCGTTCGGGCGTGCGCTTCAGGCCCTCGCGGTCGGGGTCCTCGCCCAACAGCGATAACATTGTCTCCACGAGCGGTTGGATGGATGCCGCGGTGTAATCCTCGCCCGTATGCGCTTTCCCGTTTCGAGGTCTGCTGACGGCATTGGGCAGTTGTGCCGTCTCTATCAGGTTGACCAGATGGGTATTTTCCATTCCATTTTCCTCCTGATTGAAAAGTAAGGGGGCGTTCCTGGGCGGTATGACTCTATCGTTAGGAACCCGTTTTTTGGGTTTCGTCTGGCTGTTCCAGGTGCAGCATGTGCTGCATCGTTTCCAACCATGTGCCTTGATTGTCAATGGGGCGCAGGCGGTTCAGCACAGCCAGCGTATCGGTATCCAGCTCGGTGTTCAGGCGCTTTCCAAAGTGGGTCAAAATCGCCGCCAGGGCAATGCTGTTCTGGATATAGCTGCTGGTCAGGTTCACCAGCATGCGCTGGCGGGTGCGGACGGAAGTACTCTCTCTGGCAGGCGTTTCGCTATCAGCAGGAGAATGAATTTCTCCGGCGACCAGTTCGTCCTCATCTGAGACGACGACCAGCCAGCGCGTATCACGGACCGGGGCCAATGCATAGCGAAACACGTTCCCGCGGCAGGCCGGGCAAGGCTCCGGGCAGCCGCGCAGGCACAGGGTGGTGATGTTGACGCCGCGGTCTGCGGCCTGCTGTATTGGGGCTGCCAGCGCCATAGCTTCTTCGGGCCAGACCGACAGCAGGAGATGCTGCGTGGTCTGCGCCAGCAGCGTTTCTGCCTGGTCGAGCAGCGCCGGGTAGCCGCGAACATTGAGCACCGATTCGAGCTGGGGCGGGCTGGAAATCTGCTGGAGACCGGCTGAGGCGGTTTCCAGAGTCTGCTCGAAGCGCCTCTTTTGCTTCAACAAGAGCTCCTCAGCCGGAACAGGAGCGTAGCGGGTTCCCTCTGCGGCGGTCAGGCGCATGACTGCGCCGGCTTCCTCGAGTTTCTGCAGAACGCGGTAAATGTTTGCCCGCGGAACCCCAGATGCTTTCGCCAGTTCGTAGCCGTTAAGCGGGTTTTCTTGAAGTAGGGCGACGTACGCCTGCGCTTCATACTGGCTAAACCCCAATTGCTGAAGCTGTTCGATAACATCCATAATTGCTCCTTTCGTAGTTGCTGTAACAACTACGAACACTATAGCAATTTTGTGGAGGTTTGTCAAGTAAGAGGATCTTAATTATCTAAAATGATCCGAGGGATGAACTGCCTATGCGGTGAGGCAAGGTGATGGGTTACTCGGAACAGTACTGCGCTGCCAGCCTGCGGGCAGGCGACTGATCCAGAGACTCCGTGAGGCTGTTCCACCGGCTGCAGAGATAGTCTCTGCCCGCTTCATCAGAGGAGGCGGCTGCCCGTTGAAAATAGCGTTCAACCTGATCCCATTCGCCGGACCGGGCAAATGCTTCCATAAACGGCAAATACTCATAGCCAACCTGCGGTTGGAATCCCTGGCTCTCTGCAGCGGCGGCGATGGACCGGACCGAATCCCAATCCTGCTGCTGGCGCGCAAGCTGTGCTTCAGCGTAATAAGCGCACCAGGAGAGAGAAACCTCCCCGCCCAGGACTGCGGGTAGGCCGGGCGTGGTCCCCGCGTCTACCTGAATCAATTCGGGCTTTGATAGGTAGGCCAGGTCTGCCAACGCCTTAGGAAGGTGCGGGTAAGCAGCATCGTCCGGCGACAGGACGTGCAGGCATGCCGGGGGCTGATAGGTGATTGCAACCACATGCTCGCGGTCTGACGCGAACTGGAATGCGCGGTAATTGTGCTCGACCACTTCGCCCCGTTCCAGCGCCGCGGTGGGTTCTCCCTGGCGAATGGACAGGTCAAACATGCGCATCCGCATCTGCGGAGTGTGGTTATCCGGGTCATAAATCCAGTTCAGGATGGGGAAGAACGTGTTCTCTCCATAATAGAGAAATGGTAAATCTTGCGTTAATAAGATGGTCCCCGGTTCTACCTGCGGAATTCGCCGGGTCATTTGATCCAGATAAGCGCGAACAGCCTGCCATTCAGCGGCATAAGTGCTGGCATTTTGAAAATTCGCGATCACAGCCACAGCGCAAAGCCCTGCCAGGAACACTTCCCTGTATCTCGGAACCAGCATGCGAACCGCGGCGCAGCTCAACAGGATGGCAGCGCCGGGCATAAACGAGAGCAGCGGTCGGTCCCAGGGGAAGGTTTGCTGGATGGGGATATCGAGGATCCAGTACAGCGGCCCTGCAAGCGCCAGCGCTGTGAAGCCGACGACGGCGACTCTGATATACTCGGCGGTTTGATCTCGCAATTCAGGCGGCCTGCTCGGGTAGACCTTCCGGATGACCAGGTAGATGATGAAAAAGCTGGTGAACAGGACGGCAAGCGAAACTAACGCGAACGGCAGACCCCGGTCAATGCTGATCTGAAATTCCCAGCTTTTCGCCAGCGCCAGCCAGAGATCCCCCAGGGCTTTCCAACCGGTCATCAACAGGTATTTGAGCGGGTTCGAGAGGCCTTCGGTGGAGGGTTTGTAATGCTGGAACTTAAAGATGCACACGCGCCAGATCCCGAAAGCCGCAAACACCGCCAGATAAGGCAGCCAGCGGAGCGCAGCAGCTTTGAGCCGGTCAGCCGGGCGAGGGTGGGACTTCTGCAATTTCACCCACAGCAGCACGGGGCGCAGCAGTTCAAGCCCGGCGAAATACTCGACCGAAAATATCCCCAGCGCAGAGATCACCCCTGGAACCGTCCACCGCCGACTGCCGGTTTGCACGGCGACGGACCGCAGCATGCAGAACAGCGAGAATAGGGTCAGGTTGAGAACTGAAAAATGAAGGATAAACTCCAGGGGAAGCGGCTGCTGCCGGAAGCCCGGGTAAATTGCCAGGAGCGCGCCGGCCCAAAAGGCAAGCTCGATCTGCCGGGGCCACATCGCTAGCAGCACCTTCCAGAACAAAACAGCGGCTGACCAGCGCAGCATTAACAGCAGGATGTGATAAGCCCACGGGGTTTCACCCAGCAGCGGCGTGAACAACATATATACCCAGGCGGAAAAGGGCCGGTCTGGCGCGACGAATGCCGGGTAACCGGCTGCGCCGAGGAGATGATAGGAATATAAATACTGCCAGTCGTCCCCGTAGAGACCCCAGGCTGGGATGAAAATACCGAAGTTGATTATTAATAATCCAAGGTAAAAGAGGGGTGTTTTCAAGCATGCCAGAACACCCTTGCTCGTCACGAAACCCATAATCACAGATCCTCAATAAAGTTGGTGCCCAATTATAAACGCATTATGCCCTATAAAGCACCCTGCGCGGCGAGTGTTGTATAATTAACGTCAGGTGGGTCTTTTGAGAAAGCGAGGAACCATTGGCAGTTATCACCATATCACGGCAGATGGGCAGCCTGGGCTGCCAGGTGGCAGAGGAAATCAGCCGCTGCCTGAACTACCGGCTGGTATGGCGTGAGGTTATCAACCAGGCAGCGCTGCGTGCGGGCGTGCCAGAGGTTGCGCTTGCGACGATTGACGAGTTGAACCTGCTGGGTATTCGACCATCTCAGGAAGACCGCAATGCGTACCACAACGCGGTGCGCGAGTTGATGAAGGAGTATGCCGAGGAGGGGGATGTTGTGATTGTTGGCCGCGCGGGTCAGGTGATTCTGCATGATCACCCGGATGCGCTGCATGTGAAAATATATGCGCCTTTCCACCTGAGAGTAGCGCGAATCGCTGAAGAGCACAGCCTTCCGCTGGAAGCCGCCCGAATTCAAGTTGAAAAAAGTGATCAGGCGCGAACGCGCTATCTCAAACGATATTACCGGGCTCGCTGGGACGACCCAGGCCTGTATGTCTTGATGCTCAGCACTGCGCAGTTTACTCCCAAAATGGCGGCAGAGATCGTTTGTAACGCGGTCAGCCGGCTTCAGGAGGGAAGAAAAACCCTGGCTTAACCAGGGGGAAGCTTTAGGAGAGAAGAACCGTCTTGGACGAAGCGCCGAAGAAGGTCCAGCCTGTTTTTATCCACCCAATTGAAGAAGCTTTTGCTCGCATCCTCAATTTTTATGGGGTCGAATGGCAGTACGAGCCGCGCACTTTCCCTTTGGAATGGGACGAGAACGGGAACGTGATTGAGGCATTTAAACCCGATTTCTACCTCCCGCAGCAGGACCTCTATGTTGAGCTGACCACGCTGCGCCCTAAGCTGGTCAGGCACAAGAATCGAAAGCTGCGGCGCATCAAAGAGCTTTACCCCGAGGTCAACGTCAAGCTCTTTAAGCGGCGCGAGCTGCGCAATATGATGCTGCGTTTTGGGATGATCGAGGAAGCTGAACGAATCTTTGGCACCGCTGCACAGGAGAAGGATTGATCGTGGAAGATTTATGGAAAGCGGATAAGAACAACGTGCTGATGGATGAGATCCAATCTGTCTATGTATCGGCGGAAAACATTCAGCAGCGGGTGATCGAGCTGGGACAGGCGATCTCACGCGATTATGTGGGAAAGAACCCGGTTCTGGTCGGGGCGTTGAAGGGCGTGCTGTGCTTTATGGCTGACCTGATCCGCGCAATCACCATCCCGATAGAAGTGGACTTAATCGCCATTTCCAGCTATTCGCAAGAAGCGCGGCAGAAAGGCCTTGTCCGCATGGTGAAAGATCTCGATCTCCCGATCACCGGCCGCCACGTGCTTTTTGTCGAAGATGTGATCGATACAGGGCTGACCCTCAATTATCTGATCAACAGCTTGCGCGCCCGGCAGCCCGCCAGTATTGAGGTGTGCGTCTTGTTTGATAAGAACCAGCACCGGCTGATTGACCTGCCCATCCGTTATAAAGGCTTTGAGCTTCCGGATTATTTTGTGGTCGGCTACGGGCTTGATTACCACGAGCGCTTCCGCAACCTTCCATTTGTTGGAATACTGAAGCCCGAGGTTCTGTTCAACCGAAGGCAATCGGGCTAATTAACCCTGGCTGTGAATCAAAAAGAGCCGGCTGCTGATTCGCCGGCTCCGTTCGTTAAATTGTAGGGGCCCCAAGTAACCTTACAGCCGCTTTTCTACTCTCAATCAAGTATCCTTTGTCTATCGATCTTTTGGTTTCGCCGCTTTTTAGGGTATGTATAACATCCCTTGGGCTTGTAAACCTAATCGGTTTTAGACTGGACCGTTGAGAGAGCACTGTAGTATTTCTCGGGGCTCCCTAACCAGAGTATTCATGTGTAATCCGTGGACTACTCTGATCTTGAAATCACTTTGTGATCTCTGAAGATCATTCTGAATTGCTCTGGTAAACATATACTAGCACGGCATGATTAAAAAGTCAATAAGCAGGGAATCTCGATCAAAAATTTTAAGGTTTATGCCCGGGCAACGAACACGCAGGCAGGGGGAGCGCCTGTCGCCAGGTTCATTCGAACAGCGTGGCGCAGGGGCATCTGAAGCAGGCGTTCGAGCAGCAGCCGGTCGAGCGTGCAAAGCTCGGGATGCTGCCCGACGATCGCGGCATAAGGGCAGTTGCGCAGCAATAAACGCGGGCCTGCAGCAGAGGCCTCCCAGCGGGCATGGTAAGAATGCCGGTTCAAAAAGGCTGTTGCCTGATTGAAGCGCTGCGTGGGTGCAGCAGGCGGGATGTACCGCTCGCTGCTTAATTTTTCGGCAAGCGATTTCAAAACAGCTTCTTTTTCTCTATCATCATCAAGCGAGCCCAGCAAGGCGGCCAGCAGTGCGCTGCAAAGCTGAGGATAATTATCCGGCGCGGAACGATCTGCCAGCCGGTAAGCCTGCGCCGGCCTTCCACGCCCTGCGGGAAGCGATTTGTCCCTGGGAACTCGCTCGACAAGCCCGTCATCGATCAGCGCGTTCATGTGGTAGCGGATATCTGCGCGCGTCAGTCCCCAGGCGCGGCTGAGGGCGCTGATGGTCGTTGTGCGGTTTTCCTTTAAGTAGGCTAAAATGCGCTCTCGCGTGGTGGAAAGGGGCGTGTTCGCTGACATGGTGCAATCATTATAACCGGAAAACGTCACCCAGGCGATTAAAGAAAAAGATTTTTATCTTAATTCCGCCGCTTGACACATGTGTGGGGGATGTTACAATTGCTTTGTTCAGGTTTGCATAATTCTGCACAAGCGAGCAATTCATCGTTTTGTTCATTTATGGAACAAAACAGTCTCCAACGAAAGGTCAGGCTATGGAACAAGAGAGTTTAAACAAGCCCGGTTATGAGATTCCACCGGAAATCCAGCAGCAGGTTTCGGTCACAACGCTTGACCGCGTCTACAACTGGTGCCGCCGGAATTCGCTTTGGCCAATGATGTTTGGTCTGGCTTGCTGCGCGATTGAAATGATCGCGATGGCAGCCAGCCGGATCGATTTCTCGCGTTTTGGAATGGAAGTGATGCGCCCGAGCCCGCGGCAGGCTGATGTGATGATCGTAGCCGGAACTGTTACAAAGAAGATGGTTCCGCAAATCGTCCGGCTGTATAACCAGATGCCCGAGCCAAAATATGTGATTGCTATGGGTGCGTGCGCATCAGGCGGCGGGCCATTTAAAGAGGGATACACCGTCGTTTCGGGCATTGACCGGTTTCTTCCGGTTGACGTGTACATTCCCGGCTGCCCTCCGACTCCGCAGGCATTAATGAACGGGCTGATCGCCCTGCAGAAAAAAGTGGACAATGAACCGATTAAAGGCTCGCGCTGGTATTCGAAAGAGCCGGTGCCCGAGATCCCTGTGCCGGTGCTTGGCCCTGACTTGATGGATCCGCGGAATTATGACCGCATTAAAGCAGCCGGCCAGCAAAAGGCTGAGGATCAGGCCGCTCCGGCGGAAGGGCAGGCCGTTTCTGAAGACGGCAGCGAAAACGGCAGCGCGGCTGGACAGGCAGAAGCAGGCGCTGCACAGGTGAAAGCCAGCTAGGGAGAGAATTATCATGGAGCAAACGATCGTTTCAAATTCTGAAGATCTGGCAGCCCGTTTCCCGCAGATGGTGACAGCTGATACCCGCGCCGGGTATGAAGGGTATATTGTTCAGCCTGAGCACCTGGTCAAATTCACAAAAAAACTGCGCGATGAACTGGGTTACGATTATTTATCATCGCTGACCGGCGTCGACTACATCGAAGAAGGTAAGTTTGAAATTGTTTATCACCTGGCGAAAACAACCGGGGGTCCCGGCGTTGTTTTTAAAGTCAAGATCCCGCGCGATAAGCCAGAAGTTGCGTCCATCACACCGATTTATCGGGCCGCGGAATTTCAGGAGCGCGAGGTTTATGACCTGTTCGGCGTGCGCTTCAAGAACCATCCCGACCTGCGCCGTATCCTGACCTGGGAGGGGTTTGAAGGCTACCCGCTGCGCAAGGATTGGAAAGAGCCTTACTATGAAGAGGATGCCAAACCGTTCAAAAGCCGCTGGCCGAACGGGCAGGTGGTCCGCTCTGAAGACAACAACCCTTACAATGACAATGTGCAGTACCCGGACGGCTTCGACCCCGAGGAATGGACCTATACCGGGGACGAATTGATCTATCAGGCGCTTCGCCGCAAGCACGGGCTGGACTCAGATATGGATACCGACCAGATGATCATCAATCTGGGGCCGCAGCACCCTTCGACGCACGGCGTTTTCCGCATGGTAACCCTGTTGGAAGGCGAGACCATCATCGATCTGAAGCCTGTATTCGGATACCTGCACCGCAACCACGAGAAAATTGGCGAGCGCAATACCTGGCTGCAGAATATGCCGTTTACAGACCGGCTGGATTATATTTCCTCCATGAGCAATAATTTCGGCTACGCTCTGGCAGTAGAGAAGCTGATGGGGATTAAACCCCCCGAGCGCGCTGAATATATCCGGGTGATGATGGCTGAACTGACCCGTATTGTCAGCCACCTGATCTCGATCGGCTTCCTGGGGAACGATGTCGGTGTGTTCTTCACACAGGTTTTGTACTGCCTGGAAGAACGCGAGCTGATTCTGGACATTTTCGAGGCTGTATCCGGCTCGCGCATGATGTGCAATTACTTCCGCTTTGGCGGAGTTGCGCGCGACTTGCCGGAGGGAGTCCTGGATAAGGTGAAGGATCTCGTTTTCAACCGCCTGCCGCGCAAGATTGATGACCTTGATCGCTACGTGACCAATAATGAGATCTTTAAGTTCCGCGCGCAGGGTGTGGGCGTGCTGACAGCCGAACAGGCCATTCAGAACGGCGCTTCAGGGCCGATTCTGCGCGCATCTGGCGTACCTTATGACCTTCGCCGCGCCGCGCCGTACAGCATTTACGACCGGTTTGAGTTCGACGTTTGCACGCAAGAACACGGAGACACGTATGACCGCTATCTCGTCCGCCTGGATGAGATCCGGCAGAGCCTGCGCATTCTGCAGCAGGTGGTGCGCGATATTCCCGATGGGCCTGTCCAGGCCGGTAAGCCGGCTTATCAGGTCAAAGTGCCGCCGGGTGAGGCATACGGGCGGGTTGAAGGGCCGAAAGGCGAGTTGGGCTACTATGTGGTCTCACAGGGCAAGCCCAACCCATACCGCTATCACGTCCGCGCGCCATCGTTTATCAACCTGACCAGCTTGAGCGATATGTGCAAGGGCGAAAAAGTCGCCGATGCGGTTGTTATCCTCGGATCGATTGACATTGTCCTTGGAGAAGTCGACCGCTAACCGGCCGGCTTGAGGAGGAACACGAATGGATGGAAAAGGTATTATTCGCAGCCTGGGGGTAGCCCTGAAGCATTTTGTGGACAGCTATGTCGTTGATATCCAGGCCCGGTTATCAGGCAGAAAGCGCTATTACACGCCGGAAGGAATCAAGGAACGCTCAAGCGCCGACATGCGCGGAATTGTAACCATTCAGTACCCGGAAGAAAAACTGCCGGTGCCTGAAGAGTTCCGTTATATTCCTTTCCTGCTGTATGAAGAGGGCGAAGACGGCAAACAGGAGCTGCGCTGCACATCCTGTGGGATCTGCGCGAAGGTCTGCCCGCCTCAATGCATCTGGATTCAGCGGACCACAGATCCAAACACGGGCCGCCCGGTGCCTGCCCCGGCTGCGTTTTATATTGATGTCGATATCTGCATGAACTGCGGTTTTTGCGCCGAATACTGCCCGTTTGATGCGATCAAGATGGATCACGACTACGAGATTGCATCATACGACCGGTCGAAGGAGCATATTTTCGACCTCAACCGCCTGGCGAAACCGGTATCTTATTACGCTGAAATCCGCCCGACGAACTATGCCCGCGAAGAGGCTGCGCGTCAGGCTGAACTGGAGGCAAAAGCTGCCCGTAAAGCTGGCGCGGCGAGCGCAAGGTGATATATAATGGGCGGATACGCGCGGCAGAGAAGCTGCGGATTATAGGCTGGCATTGGGAAAGCGCCCGGTGCCATCGGAAGGGATCGTGCACAATTTATGTTCAATCCTGATACCGAAGTCCTGTTCCCTACCCGTGTCATCAGTCACCTTCGCAATATGCACGGTGATGAATGGCGCAGCCTTGTTGACCGAATCCTGGAGGGCGAAGCGACCCAGTCGGAATATTTTGCTTTTGTCCTAACGATGGTTCGCCTGTGCGGGTGCACCGGATGCAGCGCCGACTCGTTTCGAGCCATGCGCGGCTGCACGCAGTGTGCCCGGCAGACGATGCGGCGCTACAGGGGTTCTGACCATGAGATTGTTGAACAGGTTCGCCAGTCGCAACTCGAAGTTGAAGCTTATATGCAGAAAAATGGAATTGCATAACTGGCGATTTTCTGATAAAACAGACCTGTTTTTGTAAAATATTTATCGATATGGATCTAAAGGGGATCACATCAAATGAGTGAATCTGTTGTAACGCGAGAAGCTGTTCTGGCAGCACTGAGCAAAGTGCAGGAACCAGAACTGCATCGTGATCTTGTATCTTTGAACATGATCAGAGACTTAACCGTCGATGACGGGAAAGTCTCTTTTACAGTTGTTCTGACAACCCCAGCCTGCCCACTGCGCGCCCGGATTGAGAATGAAGCGCGCCAGGCGGTGATGACAATTCCCGGCGTGCGCTCGGTTTTGGTAAAAATGGACGCCAATGTCCCCTCGGATGGGCGCCCGCGCGGTTTGCTCAAGCTGCCGGTTCGCAATGCAGTCGCGATCGCCTCAGGTAAGGGCGGTGTGGGGAAAAGCACGGTCTCAGTGAACATTGCCGTGGCGCTCGCGCAGAGCGGCGCGAAGGTGGGTCTGCTGGACGCCGACATTTACGGGCCGAACGTGCCGACCATGATGGGCGTTCACCGGCTGCCGCCACAGAATGATTCCGGTAAGCTCATTCCTGCCGAGGCTTACGGCGTGCAGATGATGTCGATTGGCTTTCTGGTAAAGCCGGGCCAGCCGCTGATCTGGCGCGGCCCCATGCTGCATTCGGCTATTCGCCAGTTTCTCAGCGATGTTGATTGGAACGAGCTGGATTACCTGATCATCGACCTTCCGCCGGGAACGGGCGATGCTCAGCTAAGCCTGGCCCAGTCGGTTCCGTTGAGCGGCGGGCTGATCGTCACGCTGCCGCAGGCCGTTTCACTTGAGGATGCGCGCCGCGGGCTGGAAATGTTCCGCGAGCTGAATGTCCCGCTGCTGGGCGTGGCGGAAAACATGAGCTATCTCGAACTGCCTGACGGAACCCGCATGAATGTGTTCGGAGAAGGCGGCGGGCAAAGATTAGCTGAGATGGCAAACGTGCCGTTCCTTGGCCAGATCCCGATGGATCCCGCTGTTCGAATTGGCGGCGACGAGGGTACGCCGGTGGTCGTCTCGAACCCTGACTCAGCGCCAGCTCGCGCACTGCGGCAGCTGGCCCAAAACCTGGCAGCCAGCCTGAGCGTCAACGCGCTGAAGGACAGCAGCGGGGTCAACATTAACATGGTTGGCTAAGCGCGGCTTGCAGCCGGGTAACTATTTTGAATATTCGATTTTGCCGTGCTCGTTTTGAGCCGTTTGAACGTCGAGTGGGGCAAAACATCATGAGAAGATAGTATGGAACAATCGACAGAACCCGTGGTCGTTGGAGTGCGTTTCTCGAAAGTAGGGAAAGTCTATCATTTTTCCGCAAATGACTTGGTAGATGTCAAAGTCGGCGACCGGGTGGTAGTCGAGACCAGCCGCGGATGGCAGCTCGGACAGGTGGCGCAAATCGTCGCCAATGCCGAGCCGCCGCCCGAAGGCTGGAAGCCGATTGACCGCCGGGCAACGCCGAGAGATTTGCTGCTGCGGCAGATGTGGCAGATGAAAGAGGCCGAAGTGGTCTCTAGCTGCCGGGCAAAGGCAGTCGAATTAAAGCTTTCGGGGATTAAGATCGTTGCGGCTGAATACAGCTTTGACGGCTCGCGCCTGACTATCCATTTTAGCAGCGAGACAGAAGAAAAATACGATCTCAAGTCTCTGCGGCAGGATATGCAGAAAATGTTTGCGCCGAGCCAGGTGGAGATGCGCCAGATTGGGCCGCGTGATGTCGCCAAAACCGTGTGCGGAATGGGCGCTTGCGGGCTTGAAACGCGCTGCTGCTGCCTGTTCCTGACGGAATTTAGCTCGATCTCAATCCGCATGGCAAAAGAGCAGGGCGTTTCGCTGACGCCGACTGAAATCACGGGCATGTGCGGGCGGCTGCGCTGCTGCCTCATTTATGAGTATGACACATATGTTGACGCTCGTTCGAAGCTGCCGAAGCGGAATAAACGCGTGCGGACGCCGCAGGGTGAGGGCAAAGTGGTGGACGTGGTGCCGCTGCGAGAAGCCGTGATTGTCGAGCTGCCTGAAATCGGGCGGAGAGAATTCCCCGGTTCGGAAGTGCAGCTTGTAGAAGACGGCGGGCAGCAGGCTGG
>Ga0134094_1002508_pt1 | contig 15352 bp, 12 predicted proteins | sample 5_1taG_FD_94458 | JGI IMG/M metagenome (GOLD analysis project Ga0134094, IMG submission 94458) | Switchgrass degrading microbial communities from high solid loading bioreactors in New Hampshire, USA - 5_19_20_110_A1 metaG | ecosystem: Engineered > Bioreactor > Semi-continuous > Anaerobic >... | reverse complement strand
TCGCTCAGGCTTGCGCCAGATGGCTCAGGCCTTTTCAGCATGCATTATTTTCAAGGTTCAATGTCCCTAGCGTCTACGCTACTTTTTTCTCATTTACCACTTGACTTCATATAGTCAGTCTTTCTATTCCTGGATGTTTTCGGTCAATTGCTCCGCATATTTTTTTAAATTAGCAGACTCCCATGAACAAATAATGATTTTAAGCACTAATTCCAATCTCCCCCTCGCTCCTGGAAAGGGTTCTTTAAAATCTTTCAAGTATTCTTCTGTTCTTCTGAAAAGTTCTTTGATGTCTATGACTTCATTTTTTTCGGCCGGAATAAGTATGTCGCATAAGCAGTTGTATATATCACTGTCGTCCATTAAGTCGTCTGATTCGTCCAATAGGTTCCCGTTAGCATGACTGAGCACTTTGGCTATTTTCTCAAGCGCCAGTGTATCTCGCAGCATGTTGATCAATATGATGCGGGCAACCTGTTTTTTTGAATATTTTCGGCCTGTCGGCGGTTTCAGATATCCCCTGTTGATCCAGTTATGAATAGTTCCTGCTTCCAAGCCTGTTATTTCACATACCTGGGAAAGGGTAATCCCTCCGGTTACAGAGAAGATTCCCTGCAACAAAGGTACATCTGAAACCGGAACTTGTGTGCCCGGAAAATTTTTTTGCATAATCATTTTAACACCCCGCTGCTATTATTTTTTCCATGCTATGATTATATAATATATTCATATGATTGTCAATAACTTTCAAAAGAAATTTTTATATTTTCTTATGAATTTATTGATTCTATTTCATAAACTTAAGGTCTATATTCAAATAGTTTAAAAATGTTGAATACCCAGGGATAATCTATAAGCAGAGATTATCATTACAGCCAATGCTGCCGGAAGATGCGGAATCTAAAAAAGCTATCTCAATACTATTGAGATAGCCGGTTCTTAATACATCAGCCGTTCTTTTGTTGTGCTCTTTTGGTATCATGACCTGTTCCCGGTACCGGTTCGCCCCTGTTGTCGGTTTGTTGATTGGTGTCAGGATTTCTTTTTTCGTTGTACTTATGCTTTTTAGCCGACATAATATTCCTCCTTTTCCAAATATATATTTTTTAATTTAAATTTTCCATAAAATATGATAAAATTAAAAATAAATACAGTAACAGGTGGTACTATGAAAAAGTTTTTTAAAGGTACCGGTGCAGCAATAGGTTACCTTACTATATATTTTGTCATAATTCTCCTTGTTGTATTCACGGGAGGTATTTATTTCGGCATAAAAGAAGGGTTTAAGGCTACAGATGGGCCGGATTTGTCAAAATCGCTTCCGCAAACAATAGAATCCTTCCTCTATGATAATGCAATGCTTTTTAACATTATTGCCGCTGTAATTTGCCTCTTTGTTTTCCGGATCATAATTCTGATATCCAAAACATCAGTAAAAGAAAGGCTTGATCTTTACCCGATTCCTTTCATTGAGGTATGGCCTGTTTTAATCCTTGGAGTAACAGTAAACGTTTTTTTCTCCTACCTTATTTCTTTCCTGCCTTTACCTGTTAATTGGCTGCAGGAATATGCGCAAGCCTTAAACATTTTGGGGGATAAGATCACGTTTGTGCAGATATTAGCAGTCGTAATTTTTGCGCCTGTCCTGGAAGAAGTTCTCTATAGAGGACTTATCCTGAAAAGTCTTCAAAGCGGTATGCCCAAAATTGCCGCCCTGCTCATACAGGCTTTGTTGTTTGGTATTATGCATGGTCAGCTTCTGTGGATATGTTATTCAACTTTTCTTGGAATTTTGCTGGCTGTTATAAAATTTAAGTATAATTCACTCTATCCCTGCATATTGATGCATTTATCCTTTAACTCCGCAAACTACATATTTAAGCCTTTGTACATCAGAATTAACGATAATATTTTCCTCGAAGTTTTGCTGTTTGCATCAGCATTTGTCATTTCAGTTTATATGGCTGAAATAATCTTCAAAAAAATATCCGGTTACCGTTTTTTTGCATGAATAAGTCCGGTTTTTCTCCTCAGAATGTTGATTAGAAACGTATTCACCGGTATGGTTCATGCCGGTAGAAGCTGTAATTTTTTCTTCTAAGAATGTTGCTTAGAAACTAAAAAAGTGTATTTTGACAAGTAAATATGAAATTGTTAAATTTTAGACTTGCACATTTGAGGATGCATCAAATTAAGATTTGGATTTCAATACTTTGTCAGATTGCTTATTTCTTTAGCTGTAAGCATATTATGTATGTTTCTATATACATTTAAAAAATTCAAATATGAAATCTATCACTATTACTATTTCAAATTTTGGCATCTTATTGTATAATAGGAGTAATCGCGAAAAAATGGTCTGATTTTTTTAAAATCAGACCTCGCTATACATTTATTTAAGCGAACGCTTTTATAATGTAAGACTTAACTGGAAGGGAGAATGACAATGAACAAGAAACTTGAAGCTTGGGTTAAAGAAATGGCCGATTTGTGTAAACCTGACCGAATTTATTGGTGCGATGGTTCGGAGGAAGAAAACAATCGTTTGCTGAAAGAAATGGTAGATTCCGGTATGGCTACTCCTTTACCGAAACGTCCAGGAAGCTATCTTTTCAGAAGCCATCCTTCGGATGTTGCCCGTGTTGAAAACAGAACCTTTATCGCGTCTAAATCCCAGGATGATGCAGGTCCGACAAACAATTGGATCGATCCTGTTGAGCTTAAAAAGACAATGACCGATTTGTATAACGGATGCATGAAGGGACGCACAATGTATGTTATACCTTTCTCAATGGGTCCGGTAGGATCACCGGCATCCAAAATTGGTGTCGAGATTACTGACAGCCCGTATGTTGTAGTCAATATGCGTATTATGACCCGTATGGGCAAAGAAGTCCTGGAAGTACTTGGCGATGATGGGGATTTCGTACCGTGTCTCCATTCTGTCGGCGCTCCTCTTGAAGAGGGACAGAAGGATGCTGCATGGCCCTGCGCTCCTATGGAACAAAAATATATCAGCCATTTCCCTGAAGAGAGAACTATTTGGTCCTACGGTTCCGGATATGGCGGAAACGCTCTTCTTGGAAAGAAGTGCTTCGCTCTTCGTATAGCATCTGTCCAAGCCCGTGATGAAGGCTGGATGGCTGAGCACATGCTTATATTGAAGATTACAAATCCTGAAGGTAAAGTGAATTATATTTGTGGTGCATTCCCGAGTGCATGCGGCAAAACAAACCTGGCTATGCTGGTTCCCACAATACCGGGCTGGAAGGTTGAAACCATAGGCGATGATATTGCCTGGTTAAGATTCGGAGAAGACGGTCGTCTTTACGCTATTAATCCTGAGGCAGGCTTCTTCGGCGTTGCTCCCGGTACATCAATGGATTCCAATCCCAATGCTATGCACAGTATTGAAAAGAATACCATATTTACAAATGTCGCTTTAACCGATGATGGTGACATTTGGTGGGAAGGAATCGGAAAACCCGCTCCCAAGCATGCAATTGACTGGCAGGGTAATGACTGGACTCCTGAGTCCGGCACTAAAGCCGCTCATCCTAATGCGCGCTTTACCGCTCCTGCAAGCCAGTGCCCGGTTATAGCTCCCGAGTGGGAAGATCCGAACGGCGTTCCCATTTCAGCAATCCTGGTAGGCGGCCGCCGTCCCAGTACTATTCCGCTTGTACATGAAAGCTTTGACTGGAATCACGGCGTATTCATGGGATCTATTATGGGTTCCGAGATTACGGCTGCAGCTATTTCGGATAAAATCGGACAGGTTCGTCGTGATCCGTTCGCAATGCTGCCCTTCATCGGCTACCATGTATGTGATTATCTGCAACATTGGATTGATATGGGAGCTAAAGCCGATCAGAACAAACTTCCGAGAATATTCTATGTAAACTGGTTCCGCAAGGACGAACAAGGAAGGTTCATTTGGCCAGGTTACGGCGAAAACAGCCGCGTCCTTAAGTGGATTTGTGAAAGAGTATCAGGAGAAGGCAAAGCAGTAAAGACACCTATCGGCTATATGCCTACTGCCGATGATATCGACACCACAGGTCTTGATATTTCAAAAGAAGCTCTCCAGAGTATCCTGACTGTTAATAAAGAAGAGTGGCTCAAAGAAATTGAGTCAATCAAAGAGCATTACAATAACTATGGTCCTAAGCTTCCCAAGGAGCTTCAGAACCAGCTGGCAGCTTTGGAGCAAAGGATAAATGAGATGAAAGATTAATCTTTCTATATCATTCAGGATCATTAAGGTAAAATAAGATAAGAAAAATAAAAATGTTTCTGGCAGATGACCAATTAGGTTATCTGCCAGTTTCGTTTACGTATAAATAAATCATATAGTTTGGACACTTAATTTCAATTTTTCAACATATTATATTTAATAGAATCTATTTTGTCTAATCATATATTCTTCCTTTCTAATTGCTTTAACAATTCAGTTTTAGTTTGTATTCCGATATGAGTATTGAAATTCATGATATGCTTAATTGTGCGCTTTTTGTAGATATTTCACAAATTTTATACATAATATTATATTAATTTTATTGACTTCCCTAATTCTTTGATATATGATAAGATTAACATGTATGGTGTATACACCATACTTTAGAAATAGGAGTGATTGACTTGAAAACGATTAAGATGCCCTATTACACTTCCAGTCTGGACCTTCATGTTGAAGAAAAAAATCTAGAAGCTGTTATTGTCGCAAAAATCCATGAGTACAAAGCTCAAAAAAGTGAAGAAGAAATTGTTCGTGAAGCATTAGAAAATCCTATCGGAACGCCAAAATTAAGAGAGCTTGCTAAGGGTAAAAACAAAGTGGTTCTGGTAACCAGCGATCATACCAGAGCTATGCCCAGTAAGATAACTTTGCCTATATTATTGGACGAAATTCGCAAAGGAAATCCTAATGCAGATATAACGATTCTTATTGCCACAGGACTGCATCGCCCGACTACAGTTGAAGAACAGCGCAGAATGTTTGGGGATCAAATTGTCGATAACGAAAAGATTGCAATTAACAATGCTTTTAAACCTGATGATTTTACCTATGTATGTACTCTTCCGTCAGGCGCAGGATTCAATGTAAATAAACTGGCTGTTGAGTGTGATCTTCTTATTACCGAAGGCTTTATCGAGCCACATTTTTTTGCTGGTTTTTCAGGTGGAAGAAAAAGTATTCTGCCGGGTATTTGTTCAGCCGAAACCGTAAATGAAAATCACTCATATAAAGCTATTGCAAGTCCGTATTCGGTCGGCGGTGTTCTGCAGAATAACCCTATACATATCGACATGGTTTATGCAGCCCGTAAAGTAAATGTACAATTCAATTTTAATGTTGCTCTGGACGGTGAAAAAAAGATAATTGCTGCTTTTGCCGGGGATTTAGTTGAATCCCATGAAAAAGGTGTTGAATTTATTAAAAGCCTTTCTTTGTGCCCAACTGTCACAGGCGATATCGTAGTAACATCTAACGGAGGCTACCCTCTGGACCAGAATCTCTATCAGTCTCCTAAAGCTATTGCCACCGCTGAGGCTTGTGCAGGTGAAGACGGGGTTATAATAATGTGTGCTTCCTGCATTGACGGTATGGGCGGTACTCATTTTGAAGAATTAATGCTTTCCGGCACTGTAGATGAAATTGATGAACGACTTTCTAAAATTCCTCCCAAAGAAACAATACCTGAAATGTGGTGTGTGCAAATTTTCGCCAGAATTTTGAAAAAACATAAAGTAATTATTGTATCAACATATCTTGATCATGATCTGATTCGTAAAGCAAATATGATTCCCGCATCCAGTCCTGATGAAGCATTATCTATAGCATATGGGATTAAAGGCAAAGATGCTAAAGTTGTCGTTATCCCCGACGGAGTTTCGGTTTTGACTATAAAAAATTAACTGCTATATTTTAATGTAATCAGAAAGGAGTTGAAGAACTTGAGTCTAAAACTTGCATTAAAAATTCACGACAGTGATAATGTGGCAACCATATTTGCCAATGACATTAAATCAGGCATGCAGGTTGAAGTTCGTGACAAAAAAGGAAATGCCGAGATAATAACCGTAGCTGATGATATCCCCTATGGCCATAAAGTTGCAATTGCTGATATAGGTATTAATGAGCAAATCATCAAATACGGAGAAGAGATAGGCATTGCTACAAAAGAGATAAAAAAAGGAAATCACGTTCATGTTCATAATCTTGACAGCATGCGTGGTCGAGGTGACCTGAAAGGAGGTGTATAATATGACTTTTATGGGATATGTCCGACCAGATGGTAAAGTCGGAGCCAGGAATCTTGTTGGTGTAATTCCCAGCGTTGTTTGTGCCAATGATGTTGCTCAGGCCATTTGCAGACAGGTGCAAGGTACGGTTGGGTTATTCCACCATCAGGGTTGTTGTCAGCTGCCTCCTGATCTTGACCGGGTCACTGATACTCTGATTGGTTTAGGTTGCAGTCCCAATTTGGGTGCTGTTTTGGTTGTCAGTCTCGGTTGTGAGGGAACAGACCATCAGCGGCTGGTCGAAACTATCGCAAAAACCGGTAAACCTGTTGAAATAATACACATCCAGGAACTTGGAGGTACAAGCAAAGCTATTCAAGCCGGTATAGACATAGCACAGAAATTAATGATCAAAATTTCAAGCTTACATCGTGAGCCGGTAGATATATCCAGAGTTGTTATGGCTATTAAGTGCGGTGCTTCGGACGCCACTTCCGGCATGGCATCCAATTGCGTCATAGGCTATCTTTCAGATAAACTTGTTGATCTGGGAGCAACAGTTGTTTTCGGCGAAACCACTGAATTTATCGGGGCTGAACATATTTTAGCCCGCAGAGGAGCAACCCCTGAAGTGGGAGAAAAAATATTAGAGATAGTAAACCGGATGGAACGTCGTGCGGAATCACTGGGATGTGACATGAGAAAAGGACAACCAACTCCTGGAAATATTGCAGGCGGGTTGTCATCCATAGAGGAAAAATCTCTTGGTGCCATTGTTAAATCCGGCAGCAGACCAATACAGGGTGTTTTGGAATATACCGAAATGGTGACAGATCACAAAGGACTTTGGATTAAGGATACACCTGGGCGCGAACCGGAAATACTTACCGGAATGGCATGTTCGGGTGCCCAGCTGATGGTATTCTCTACAGGCAGAGGAGCACCCCAGGGTTTCCCATGTATGCCAGTAATAAAAATTTGCGGAAATCCGGTTACATATGAACATATGAAAAACGATATGGATATAAATGCCGGGCTTATTATTACCGGTGAAAAATCTATTGAGGAAGTTGGTGAGGAGGCTTTTGAAAAACTGTTGAGGGTACTCAACGGAGAAATGACTAAAAACGAAGCCATCCAGTACTTCAGCTCCATAGACATTCATACTTTGGGACCTGTCATTTAATTATTTCCACGTCTTCTTATACAAATGTAAATAGGTTTATTAATTATTTGAATGGAGGATTTATTATGGGTCCAGTTCCAGCTTTATTAATCGGAATAGCAATTTTGTTGGCACTAGTTATCTTTACTAAGATTCAGGCATTCCCCGCGTTAGTTCTTTCAGCACTTATAATAGGGCTTCTCTCAGGACTTCCTGCAGGCGAAGCCATTTCAGCCGTAACTGCAGGTTTTGGCGGTACAATGACCAGCATAGGTATTGTTATAGGCCTTGGCTGCATTATGGGTAAATTCATGGAAAAGAGCGGAGCTGCCAAAAGAATGGCTTTAACCATTCTAAAGTTTGTAGGGATTAAAAAGGCCGATGTCGTTCTCGGACTCACAGGTTTTTTAGTTTCTATTCCTGTTTTCTGTGATTCGGGTTTTGTTATTCTGTCTTCTCTCGCAAAGGAGTTTTCAAGACTTACGAAAAAATCCATGCTGTTAATAGGCGGTATGCTTGGTATGGGTCTTTACATAACACACTTTCTTGTGCCGCCAACCCCGGGTCCTCTTGCAGTAGCAAGTACCTTTGGTGTTGATATAGGCCTGTTTATCCTGGCAGGATTGGCATTATCCGTTCCCCTGTTTGTATTTTCAGTATTCTTCTTCCGTTGGGTATCAAAGAAGTACGAGCCCATCATTCCTGAAAGAGACGAAGAAGATTTGAAAAAGCTATCTCCTGAGCAACGTGAAGTTCTGGCAAAGATAGAAGCAAAACAGGCAGCAGGTTTGGAGCTTACCAGTGAAGATTTCAGCGAAATGCTTAAAGACGAAACTTTGCCTTCCGCAGGTATTTCGTTCGCTACCCTGCTGGTTCCTGTATTCCTCATTCTTGCAAATACCATTGCAGACCTTGCAGGCGTATCAGGAGTAGGTGCGTATATTTTTGATCTTATTGGTTCACCAGTTACTGCAATATTCATATCTGTACTAATGTCAATATACATACTGTCAAAACAAATGCCTAAAGAAGAATGTCTGAAAGTTACTGAAAGTGCTCTTGCAGATGCGGGACTAATAGTCTTTGTTACCGCTGCAGGTGGTTCTCTCGGCAATGTAATCAAAGTTACCGGCGCAGGCACAATTATGGCTGAAAGCATTATCGCCGCAAGCCTTCCAGTTATCCTTGTTCCATTGCTGGTTGGTACAATTCTCCGATTCCCGCAAGGCTCCGGAACTGTGGCTATGATTACAGGTTCCGCTATACTCGCACCCATGCTACCAACATTAGGTATCAATCCTGTAATTGCAGGACTTGCTCTTTGTACCACTGCAATGTGCCCATCCTACCTCAATGACTCATATTTCTGGGTTGTTACAAGATTTAGCGGTTTTCCCGTTAAAACATCCCTTAAAACATGGTCAGTTGGCACAATCGTTATACCATTGGTAGGTTCTGTGATTTTGGCAATTGTCAACGCAATATTCTTTTAACAATTATAATCAAACATTTGTATAAGAGACAAAAAGAGCTGCTGTAATAATACTTAATAAGTTTATTGCAGCAGCTCTTTTTTATCTACGTTTTATGCTACGTATTATGCACTATGACTTTTTCAAGGTCTTGGTGTGTAGATTCCAGCCTGGTTATGTATTCCTGTATCTTTTCCTTGGCAAGCCTTAAATGGGTTTTATTAATTTGGTCGGCTTCATCTACGTTACCTGAAATAATCCCATTGACAATATCCTGATGTTCAACTACTGATTCGTCAAAACGTTGTTTACCTGTTAAGGAGTAAATTCTGAACTGCTGAATCATTGAATGCACTTTTTCGTATGTAGTTTTTAAAACACTATTGCCGCTCATGTCAATAATCAAATTGTGCAATTTGGTATCCAGTTCGATATATAAATGAAGATTCCCTTCTTCATGGGCTTGTGTAAGTTTTGATACATAATCCATTAAAGCATTTTTATTTTCTTCAGTTAAATTTTCATATGCTTTTTTTATAGCATAGGATTCAAGTAATACCCGAACATCAAAAATATCCTCAATATCCTTGGAAGTTATTCTTTTTACAAACACACCTTTATGAGGGATTTCAACAACAAGCCCGTCACTGGCAAGCTGCCGAAGGGCTTCCCGAACAGGCGAGCGGCTTACTTTAAACTCATTTGCCAGTTCTTTTTCCTGCAACCACTTTCCAGGGCTATATTCCCCTTTACAAATTTTATCCTTTATTATTTGATAAACCTGTTGTTTAATAGTGTCTGCAATAGGACGTACCGGATCCGTATTGAACATCAGAGAACCTACCTTCAATAAATTTTCGTACAATAAAACGACGGTATAAACCACGCAATTTTTACTTTTATTTTTATAATTATATCATATATGTGATTAATGAATAAGAATTATATCATATATAATTAATAAATAAAGTACAATTATCCGTGATTTAGTAAATGATAGTATTATTATTTCATAATAATTAGTCTCCCACCCTTGCGCATCCCCAAACAAAACATATAAAATAAATCAATAAGATTCATTTAATAAAGCTGTTTCCCGTTTAACAGACGTTAACTATTGGAGGCAAACATGCTTAGGATTCACTATTACCGCTATGATCAGGACTATTCCGGTTGGGATCTGTGGATATGGGAAAGAGGTAAAGAGGGTTCTTCATTCATATTTAATAGCCGGGAAGTTTTAAACGGCGATACCGCAAAAACAGCAATAATCGCTGAAATCGATGTTGCAGGGTTCAACAGCAATGAAATCGGTCTTATTGTGCGCCGGGGAGGATGGCACGAAAGAGATCTTCATATGGATCGCTATTATATCTTTTCGGATAACGCCAGAAACTTGGCCGAGGATATTTACCTGGTTCAGGATACGGCTGAGATTTTCACTTCGCTGAATGATCTTCAGTTTACACCCGGTATTAAAAGAGCTGTTTTTCAAAATTTCAGAGAGATATATGTATCATTGCAGGCACCGGCCTGCTGCAGCCATGAAGAAGAACCCTTCCAGGTTTTTGAAAATGGTCTCAATGTAGCTTTACGTCATGTTACGCCCATAAGAGGGAACAGTGAATTCATTATATCCCTGGAGAATGATATGATACCCGGATGTGAATATATGATTTATAAACCGGGTTTCAGAAACGGTTATGTTGACTATGGAATGATATATGACACGCCGGAATTCGATCAATTATTTGCCTATAATAATGATGATCTGGGCGCCAACTGGAGCCCCGACTCCACCTGCTTCAAGGTATGGGCGCCTACAGCTTCCTCAATGTTTTTAAACCTTTATGAAACAGGCTCAGGTCCGACATTAATGGATGTGGCCGAAATGCAGCGGAAGAATAAAGGAGTTTGGGAAATCACCATATCAGGCGACCTTTCAGGAGTATACTATACTTACAGCGCCATGATCATGGGTAAAACCATTGAAGCGGCAGACCCGTACGCCAAATCATCGGGGGTAAACGGGAAACGGAGTATGGTGGTTAATCCTGCCCTGACTAATCCCGAAGGATGGGAGAATATACACCACAAAGAATTGGCAAACCCCACTGACGCTGTTGTTTACGAGGTGCATGTGCGGGACATTACCATACACCCCAGTTCAGGAGTGAAATATCCTGGAAAGTATCTTGGTCTGGCTGAAAATGATACCCGTTCCTTTGAAAATATGCCGACGGCATTGTCTCATTTGGTTGATCTGGGGATCACACACGTCCACCTCTTACCTGTTTTCGATTTCTCTACCGTTGATGAAGAAAAACCCTTGGACAATCAATATAACTGGGGTTACGACCCGGCCAATTTCAACGTGCCGGAAGGTTCATACGCGACTGATGCCCACAACGGATACACCCGCATCATAGAACTGAAACAAATGATCATGGCCTTAAAAAAAGCCAACATCGGTGTTGTTATGGATGTGGTTTACAATCATACCTATAAAACCAGCGATTCCGATTTTAACAAGCTTGTTCCGGGATATTACTATCGCCAGGATCACATGGGCAATTTTTCCAATGGTTCCGGCTGCGGAAATGAAATTGCGACAGAGCGTTCAATGGTTCGGAATTTTATTGTTTCATCGGTAAAAATGTGGGCCCGGGAATATAAGATGGATGGTTTCAGGTTTGATCTCATGGGCCTTATTGATATTGAAACCATGAATGATATCAGGCTGGCCCTGGATAAGATCAGCCCGTCAATACTGCTCTACGGTGAGGGCTGGACAGGCGGTCCTTCGCTTTTAAAAGGCTATGATGCTGCTACCAAGGCCAATGCCGCCAAGCTCAACAAAATTGGTTTCTTTAATGACAATACCAGGGATGCCATAAAAGGCGATGCATTCAATCAGAGCGGCACAGGTTTTATAACCGGCAATTACAGATATAAAGAAGAAGTGAAATTCGGTGTCGCAGGCGCTGTATATCATCCCGGCATTGACTATTCAAATGTCAATTACTCCGGATATGCATGGGCAGCCTATCCCTGGCATTGTGTAAATTATACGGCTTCCCATGATAACCTTACCCTGTATGATAAGCTGGTTGCCAGCAGACCTGATTTAAAAGAGGCTGATTATATCCGCCTCGTAAACCTTGCAGCCGCAATAGTCCTGACCTCTCAGGGCATACCCTTCTTTTTGCTGGGAACCGATATGATGAGATCGAAAAAAGGAGAACATAATTCATATAACCTTCCTGACGAAATAAACCAGATTGACTGGTCGCTGAAATACCGTTACCAGCAGGTATTTTACTACCATAAAGGACTTATTAACCTGAGAAAGGCTCATCCGGCGTTCCGCATGATACAGGCCGAGGAAATAAGAAGGAACCTTGTTTTTTATCCCTGTCCCGAACATGCAGTGGCTTTTTCCCTTAATAACTATGCCAACAATGATCCATGGAAGACAATTTTTGTGGCGTATAACGCCGGAACACAGCCGCAAGACTTTTCCCTGCCTCAAAATGGGCACTGGAACGTTGTTGTAGATGAAAATACCGCCGGCATCAAGCCTCTGTACGGTTTTGACGGGGACTCGGTTGTTGTGCCAGCAATATCTGCCATGGTCTTGTATCTTTCAAATTAAGTTTATAAATTCTCAAAAATTATGATAAAATGTTTTAATAACAAAACAGAGTAGGAGAGAACCGATGAAAAAAAATAACCTGATCCTTTACATCACATCTTTTTTATCCGGCATGACCGTAATGGCTGTCGAGCTTTCATGTTCCAGGCTCCTGGCCCCTTATTTCAGTTCCTCGCAAATCGTATGGTCGGTCATAATCGGGCTTATCATGATTTGTATGAGTATCGGCAATGTATTGGGCGGAAGAAGCGCCGATAAGCATAAGAGTCTCAGTCGGCTGTACTTTTATATCTGGATTGCTTCAGTGTGGATCGCGGCCATTCCATTTGTCAGCAAATACCTGATAGCTCTGATAGCAGGTCTTATCATGCTGGTTTTCCCGGGAAGCAACCTGGTTGTACTGGGTTCGGCTATTTCTTGCCTGGTAATATTCTCTCTGCCAATGATACTTTTGGGAATGGTATCGCCTTACCTGGTAAAGCTGGGTGTTGAGGACACCGAGAACAAGGGACGCGTTGCAGGGCAAATATATGCCATGGGAACCATAGGAAGCATAATCGGGACATTTGCTCCCACCTTCCTTACAATTCCATATATAGGCACAAGCAAAACATTTTTGCTCTTTGCTCTCCTGTTGAATATAGTATGCGGTCTTTACTTTATCTTCAGCAGGAAAAACGCACTGCGTAATACCATAACCGCAATTTTGATACTGGTTTTTTTACTGCTGCCCATAAATAATTCCTATGCTTTCTGGAAAGACAACCTGTTATATGAGGGCGAGTCCTTATATAATTATCTCCAGGTGGAAGAAACCGAAGACTCGATAATCCTGTCCACCAATGTTGCTTTCGGGGTCCAGTCAATCTACAAAAAGGACGGTTCCCTTTCAGGGTATTATTATGAATACGCCCTTATGGCCCCCTATTTTATTAAAGACATGTCTCCCGAAAAGAAACTGGACGTTCTGGTACTGGGATTGGGTACGGGCACTTTCCCCAAACAGCTTAAAAAGTACATTCCCAATGTAACAGTTGACGCGGTTGAAATAGATGCCAAAATTGCCGATTTGGCCACGAAATATTTTAATTTAAAGGAAGAAGAGGCCAACGTATATATAAATGACGGGCGCAGTTTTTTCTCAACGTCTGATGCAAAGCAATATGACATTATCCTTGCCGATGCTTACCAGGATATTACGGTGCCTTTTCATATGTCGACCAGGGAATTCTTTCAAATTGTCAAGGAGCATTTAAAGCCCGGCGGTATTCTTATCGTTAATGTAAATATGAAATCTGGAAGCTTTACGGGCGTTCCCGAGTATCTGGCCAATACTGTAAAGAGCCTTTTTAACAGGGTTTACAGAGCCGATCTGACACAAGTTACCAATTCGCTCCTTTTTGTCAGCGATGACCAAAATATGATCGAGAATTATAAGAACAATATAAATGCTCAAATAAAAAAGGACCATGATTTATATTATATTTCAAAATTTATAGAAGAGAATCTTGTGGAAATGACAGATGACAGTTTAGTACTTACCGATGATCTTGCCCCGGTAGAGATCCTGGGACAAAGAGCCTTAACTGAGATAGTAAAAACTGAGGTTGCCAACGCAAGAAAATATTTTGAGGGAAAAAGCTTAAAAGAGATCTATGAATATATAACACAATGATTTACGCTGTTAAAAGGCTGACTCCATATAAAGTGCAATGTTGGCACATTATATAGAGTCAGCATCTTCAATTATTTCCTCTTCAATTAGTTCCTCTAAACCCTGGTTATTCTTTTTATTATTGTTATCACAATAAACCTGATAGGTTATCAATAACTTAACAAGATCATTTGCCAGTGTAAAAAACGCGCCTATTAAAAGTAACTTATCAATATCAAAACGGAAGTTAAAACGGTTGTTTCGGTTAACCATAATATCCCTCGGGAAATCTTTGATACTATACTATTCATAAGGTTAACCTCTTGTTAAATCAGTCGCTATTCCGCCAATACAAAACGCTTACTGTACAGGTTGCCCTTCTTTGCCCTGATACTTAATGGCTCCCCGTTCAATAACTGGGTCAGAATATTCGTAACCACCTTACCGTTTGCATCGGTCCGCCAGAAGGAGTAAGAAAGATCATTCAAATAAATCTCTGCTCCCTCGACCGGCTGTCCATTTTTGTCAGTAACCGTTATGGTCGTGGTTTCACCCGGCTTTATCCCTTCCGCTTTCAGTATTAACGGGTAATCCAGGCTTATCTTCATATCAGGCAGCGGGAATTTCTGGCTTTGTCCTCTGCCTTCCACAATCATTGCGCCCAGATGAAGCTTTATTTGGGTTTCGTCAAAACCGGGTTTTGCCTTAAAGGTTATGGCAGCCAGTTTTGCTGTATCGGCAGACGATAAGTTTGTCAGGTTGTCTATTACAATAAGCACCCTTCCGTTTTTCTCGTCAATCCTGTTAGCGATGATCGTTCCCTTTTGAGCCCAGGATTCCAAGGCAGCCTGGATGCCCGGAGTTTTACTGTCCTGATCCACCGGTTCAAGCTTAGTAACATCGTATGCAAAGTCCACATAGATTTTTTTCAGTTTCTTCGGATTCTTGATACTCAAAGTAGTCGTAACATTACCGCCTTCAACTACAACAGCATCGGTGGCAGCAATTACCTGGGGCGCTCCTGTATCCACCGTGAATGTAATTGTTCGCGTTCCCTTGTTCCCGGATTTATCGGAATAATTCAGGGTAAGGGTATGGGTACCGTCAGACAGAATATTATCTGAACCAAGTTCTCCTTTTATAGTAACGCTTCCGGTTCC
>Ga0134094_1002504_pt1 | contig 15378 bp, 11 predicted proteins | sample 5_1taG_FD_94458 | JGI IMG/M metagenome (GOLD analysis project Ga0134094, IMG submission 94458) | Switchgrass degrading microbial communities from high solid loading bioreactors in New Hampshire, USA - 5_19_20_110_A1 metaG | ecosystem: Engineered > Bioreactor > Semi-continuous > Anaerobic >... | reverse complement strand
TCGGTGTCAGAGTTCAGTAAGAGAACGACAGCGACAATCAACAGGATCAGGATGACGATGCCAACGCCAATTAAAATATACGGCGTTTTAGATTTCTGTCCGGTTGGTTCACTACCTCCAGCAGGCTGCTCGGAAGGAGGTGGCAGGGTAGGGACGGGTGTGTTTTCTTCCATAGTCTCTCCAATTATTTCCTAATTGGACGGTTTCCTTGTTTTGATGCGCTTTGCTTTACAGCACCATGGGCTGTGCATAACACTGTTTTTTAGCTCCACAATTTTTCCCACTTTAATGGTATGGAGCGTACCACTTAAGAATTATAACACCTGATGCTGAAAAATTTCCAAATAATGCCGGCAATTTTACGATTTGGGGTTTCTCGATCGCAAGATGTGAGTAAACAAGAACCTGTATTTACATTACACTTCACCAACCACCTGTGAAGATGGTTGGTGAAGTGATATTTCTAAAATCCCCTGTTGTTTGTTAATGGAGTAAAAGCTGGTCAACAGCGCTTGCCAGCTGCGCCAGGTTGGCGACCTGGAAAGCCTTTCCGCAGTAGGGCATGTATTTGAGCATATCTGAGTCGCCGGTACCCCACAACCCCATAGGCTCGGGGTTCAGCCAGATGGTATTCCGGCTGCGCCGGGCAATTCGCTGGAAAAGCTCCAACCGCGGGTTGTTAAAGTTGTTCCGCCCATCGCCTACAACAATAAAAATGCTGCGCCGGTCGATGGTATCCATATATTCCTTGGTGAATGTTTCAAGGCTGGAGCCCAGGTCTGTGTTGTAGTGGCCGGATGGCATCTGGTATAAAATCTCACGCACAGCCTCAGATGGCTCGTGGCCCTGGAAGTAAGGCGAGACATATTCCAGATGGTCAATGAACGCAAACGCGTGCGTTTTACTGATCTGGTCCTGGATCGCATAAAGCATGCTGAGCATCAGCTCGGATACATAGCGCATCGACGTGCTGATATCGCAAATCACAACGATTTTTGGTTTGAGCGTCCTGTCGCGGTGCCTGAGTTGAATAGGAACGCCGTCATGCTTGAGATTTGTCCTCAGCGTCGCTTTTGGATCAAGCTGGCCCGTTCGCGCACGCTTGAGCCGCAGCGCGAGACGTGTTCGCAGCGCGGCTGCCATCCGGCGCACCTCTTTGCGCAAGAAGTTCATATCTTCTTCCGAAAGAGCCCTGAACGGCCTGTTTAATGCGCCGTCGCCGTCTTCTTTGCGAGGCTTTTTTGCCAGGTTTTGAGCAATCGACTCTCCGGCATGCTGGCGAAGCTGCTCTTGCATGGCTTGCTGGTTAGCCTGCATGATTTCACGCAGGCGGTCAACCTGCTCGCGGTTCATGCCCATCTCGCGCAGCATACGGGCCAGCTCTTCGACAGCCTTCCGCACGTCAGGGAAGTTCATTGCTTCTTCCATCTGGCGGGCCAGCCAGTTTTGATATCGCATGTCGGTCATCCCGTCCATGTTCATCATCTGGTCCAGCTGATTGAGTTCCTGCTGCGAGAGCGGCTCGCCTTTTGCGAGCTTTTCCAGCATCCTGCGCAATTGTTCTGAGAACTGCCGCAGTGCCTGGGCCAGCATCTGCGCTTCTTGCGGCGTCATCCCTTTGGTCGCATCCATCATCGGAGGGGGCTGGCTGGACTGGAAGAACATCGGAAACAGTTTTTCAAATGTCTCCAGGTCCCTCGCCTCTTTAACCAATGTGGAGCGCAGGCTGATCTTGAAAATATCGCGCTCCTGGATGCCCATCTCATCAACGGCATTGAAGGCATCAGCACTCTCCGCCAGGCTCACTCTGACCCCGCTCGCTCTTAAAGCAGCAATAAACTGCGCTATCCTCTTTTCCATACGCTTAGAGACACTCCTTCCTATTTCTCACAGCTGTATCTCTCAGGCTTTCCAACCAGAGCGCACACGCTAATTTTGCCAGCGCGGAGTGCCAAAGTTGTTGTCCTGGCGGCGGTCGCGATCACGGGAAGAGGTATTGAACAGCTGTCGCCGCGCCTGCTGCAGGTCGCTCTCGTGCTTTAGCAGGACGCTTAAAGTTGAATCCAGTGTAGGCTTATCAAGATTTTCTGCGTTGAGCGTCACCAGCGCTTTGGCCCAGTCCAGCGTTTCGCTGATGGATGGCGATTTGCGCAGTTCCAGCGTCCGCAGCTTCTGTACGAGCTCGACGGCCTGCCGGGCGAGCTTTGGTGAAAGCTCAGGCACCTTGAGCCGGACGACTGCCAGTTCCTGCTCTAAGCCCGGGTAATCGATAAACAGGTACAGGCACCGGCGCTTCAATGCCTCGCTGAGCTCGCGGGTGTTATTGCTGGTCAGGAAGACCATTGGCCGGTGAATGGCTTTCAATGTTCCAATTTCCGGAACGCTGACCTGGAAATCGCTTAGCACTTCCAGCAAGAAGGCTTCAAATTCTGCGTCTGCGCGGTCGATTTCATCGATCAACAGAACAGTTGGCTGGTCGCTCTGAATGGCTTTGAGCAAAGGCCGCTGCAGCAAAAAGCGCATCGAAAAGAAGACATCCTCCTCCTGGCTCAGCCGGTCGGCAGCATCTCTTAAGGATGAGGTTCCGGCAAGAGTATCGTGCAGCTTATCCCTCAGCAGCTGCGTGTAGAGTAGCTGCTTGGCGTATTCCCACTCGTATAGGGCTTTCGTCTCATCCAGGCCCTCATAACACTGCAAGCGGATCAGTTCATGCCCGGCTGCGCAGGCGAAGGCTTTCGAAAGCTCTGTCTTCCCCACTCCCGCCGGTCCCTCAAGCAGAATTGGCTTTCCAAGCTGCTGGCTCAAATACACAACAGTGGAAATCTCATCATTAGCGATGTACATCTGCTCGCCTAGCGCTTCCTTCAGTCTTTCCGGCGACGAAAATCGATTTTCGTTCATACTGTTTTCCTTCTCAGTCCTCTCCAAGTAACCACTAATTGGGTGGTTGTTCTATCCTTCCAAGGTGGAATGTGCTTCAGAGATGCAAAAATACAAAACCCCCTTAAAAGGAAATATGCACTTATTAGATATTATGCATCAGTATACTAAAAATACCAAGGCGTTGCTAGAGCAATCTATTAATTTTTATGCTTTCTGTACATAGCCCTCAGCCCAACTCGGGATAGCGAAGCGTTGTGAAATTTGCATGTTTTTATGCTTAAGGTTAAAATTAACGTTTGCTATGTTACCGCAGCGGAATAGCCGGACACTTCTCTTGATAATTGCTCTGCTGTTTCTGTCAATCGCAAGCCCGCAGTGGGCTGCCCTTGCCCAGAGCGATGACGCGCCGCAAGTGTATATTTCTGCGCCGCGCAGTGGAGAGGCGCTTCAGGGCGTCGTGAAAATCACCGGTACGAGCGAGATCGCGGGCTTTCAAGCAGCAGAAATTTCATTCGCGTATCAGTCAGATACCACCGGAACCTGGTTTTTGATCAATCAGAGTAATCAGGCTGTTTTGGAAGGGGAGCTGGCCAGTTGGGACACATCAACGATTACCGACGGCGAGTACCGGCTGCGCTTGCAGGTGTTCCTTGAGGATGGGCAGGTGTTAGAAAGCTATCAGGAAAACCTGCGCGTGCGAAACTACACGCCGGTTGAGACCCCGACGCCTGCCCCTGCCGTCCAGACGACTGAAGAAGCCCAGCCGCCGCTGGCGGCGCTTCCGTTGACCGCCACACCGCTCGAAGATTTCCGAGTCGAAGCGAAAACGCCGCAGGCGCTTCCCACAAACCCGGTGCAGATTACGCGAGAGCACCTGCAGCGCAGCGCTTCGCAGGGAATCATGATTGTGTTCGGCGCTGCGTTTGCGGCTTTTGTATATATTGGAATCAAAAGGATTGCACAGCGGTGAGCGTGAAAGATATGATGAATCGATTATTTCGCCAAAGAAATGAACAACCGGTGGATAACCAATCGGTGCCTTATTTACTGGTAGGCCTGGGGAATCCTGGTAGAGAATACCGGGAAAATCGTCACAATGCGGGCTTTATGGTCATAGATAAATTGTGTAAGGAGACTGGTATTTCCTTATCGCGCATGCAGTCGAAGGCGCTGGTTGGCGTCGGGACGATTGAAGGCAAGCGGGTTGTGCTGGCGAAACCGCAGACATTTATGAACCTCTCGGGGCAGGCGGTTGGCGGGCTTGTCCGTTTTTATAAAATTCCGCTCGAGCAGGTCCTTGTAATTTATGACGATCTTGATCTGCCTTTTGGAACCATCCGGTTAAGGCCGGGAGGAGGTGCAGGAGGGCAGAAGGGAGTTGCCTCAGTCATCCAGCACCTTGGTACGCAGGACTTCGCTCGCATCAGGGTCGGTATCGGGCGCCCACCGGGACAAAGAGACGCTTCAGGGTATGTGCTGCAGGACTTCTCCGCTTCAGAGCAAAAGATCCTGGATGAGATTCTGGATCGTGCCGCGGCTGCTGCGCGCGTTTTTGTCGCAGAAGGGTTGGATATCGCCATGAATCAGTACAACGGAACCCTTCTTGAAAAGTAGAAACCAGTGAAAGGAAAAGAGTGCTAGAAGCCATTCGCTCGCTTAAGTCATATCAACGCCTGTTCGCCGATCTCGCGGCAGGGGTTTCCCTGCCCGGGCTTGCGCTGCAGCGTTCGGCTCGCCTGCCTGTACTGGCAGCGCTGCGAGAAGACCTGGACAGCCCGATTTTACTGATCACCGATCGGGCAGACCGGGCGCTGACTCTTTTGGATGAGCTTGCGTTCTGGGCGCCGGATGCCCCGCGCCAGCTTTTCCCGGAGCCGAATCCGTTGTTCTATGAACAGGCTGCCTGGGGCACGCTCACGCGGCGTGACCGCCTGCAAGCGATCACGCTTCTGGCTTCTTATCACATACCCAGCCTGCCCAACCCGGCAAAACCTCCCATCGTGGTTGCATCGGTCCGCGCGCTGATGACCCGCACGCTTCCACGCCGTGAGTTTCTCAAATCGGCGAAGCTGCTGAAGGTCGGGCAGGAGATCTCACCCGAAACGCTCAAGCGGACCTGGGTTGATTTAGGCTATGAGCACGCCGACACCGTGCTTGAACCGGGACAGTTCTCGCATCGCGGCGGCATTCTGGATGTGTGGACTCCTTCGTCCCCTGAACCGGCTCGCCTGGAGTTTTTCGGAGATGAAATCGACACGATCCGGTCTTTTCACCCAGCGACACAGCGCACGACTCGCAGCTTAGACGATTTGCTGGTTACACCGGCGCGAGAAGTTCTGGCCGGCAAGGCTGCTTTGCCTGCGTTGAGCCGTCCTGCTGACTCGCCTGAGCCTTTGCCGGAAGAAATCGATGAATTCTATCTGCCGCTCATTCACACGCAGCACGCCAGCCTGTTGGATTACCTGCCCCGGAAGTCGCTGGTCCTGGTCGATGATTTGGATAATCTACAGGCCGTTGCCGGTGAGATTGAAGAACAGGCTGTTCGCCTGCGCCAGGAGAGCATTGCTGAGGGCACGCTGCCTGCCGATTTCCCGGTTCCATATCTCAGCTGGTCTGAGCTGCAGGACAGTCTGAGCGGGCACGCATGGCTGGAATTGGGCCGTTCAACGGCTGATGAACCTTCTGAACTCGCAGAAGCGTTCTCGCCGGGCCCGCGCTACGGCGGACGGCTAAAAGCATTTTTGGATGAGCTGGTCGAGCAGGCGCAGAGCGGCGACCGGCAGATCATCGTTTCTCGACAAACTCCGCGGGTGAAAGAGCTGTGGCAGGAGCGCGAGGCAGAAATGCCTGACGGAAGCACGCCTGATCTTCTGACGCCTGAATTCATGGAAGGAACGCTCAGTGATGGCTGGGTCCTGTCGCTGCCGGGTGGAAAAAAGATTCATCTGCTGACCGACAGCGAAATCTTTGGTTGGGAACGCCCTCAGCCCCGCGCGCGAACCCGCTCGATTCATAACGCCCCAGAAGCAGACTATATCGACCTCAAGCCCGGTGATTGGGTCGTTCATGTTGACTTTGGCGTCGGGCGCTACGTTGGGCTGGTGACCCGGACGCTCGACGGCGCAGAGCGTGAATTTCTGCAGGTGGAATATGACGGCGGCGACCAGATATTTGTGCCGGTTTATCAGGCTGACCGGTTAAGCCGCTACGTCGGCCCTTCAGGCGAGCCGCCGTCGCTTACGCGCCTGGGTGGGGGCGAGTGGCAGGCTGTGAAGCAGCGCGTCCGCGAATCGGTCCAGCAGATCGCTCAGGAACTGCTCGAGCTTTATGCCCGCCGCCAGGTCGTTCGAGGGCATGCCTTTGCTGAAGACTCTACATGGCAGAAGGATCTCGAAGCGAGCTTTCCCTATGTGGAAACAGAAGACCAGCTCCGGGCAATTGAAAACGTGAAGCGGGATATGGAAAGCCCGCGCCCGATGGACCGCCTGCTCTGCGGCGATGTGGGTTATGGGAAAACAGAAGTTGCCCTGCGCGCTGCCTTCAAAGCTGTGATGGATGGGAAACAGGTCGCAATTCTGGTGCCAACAACGGTCCTGGCGCAGCAGCATCACGAAACATTTCGCCAGCGGTTGTCTCCCTTCCCGGTTGAAGTGGAGATGCTATCGCGCTTTCGCTCGCAGAAGCAGCAGGATCAGATCATCAAACGCTTGAAGGAAGGCTCGATCGATATTGTCATTGGCACCCACCGCTTAATCCAGCCAGACGTAGCCTTTAAGGATCTCGGGCTGGTGATTATTGATGAGGAACAGCGTTTTGGCGTTACGCATAAGGAGTTCTTTAAACGCCTGCGCACGGAAGTGGATGTGCTGACGATGACTGCGACGCCGATTCCACGCACCCTCTACATGGCTTTGACGGGGGTCCGTGATATTTCGCAGATCAATACGCCGCCTGCCGAGCGCCTGCCGGTGATTACACATGTCGGGCCGTATTCGACTCGCCTCGTCCGGCAGGCAATTTTGCGCGAGCTGGAACGAGGCGGGCAGGTATTTTTTGTACACAACAGGGTCCATACCATTCGAGCCATGGAGCGGCACCTGAACCAGCTTGTTCCGGAGGCGCGCGTGGGAGTCGCTCACGGCCAGATGAACGAGGACGAGCTGTCGAAAGTGATGATTCGCTTTACCAAAGGCGAGATTGACGTTCTGTTGTGCACGTCGATCATTGAATCGGGCCTGGATATTCCGAATGCAAACACATTAATTGTCGATCGCGGTGACACCTTTGGGCTTGCGCAGCTTTATCAACTGCGCGGGCGCGTTGGCCGCGGCGCGCAGCGAGCGTATGCCTATTTCTTCCGCCACCGGAAGAAAGCGCCAACCCCCGAAGGGCTGGAACGCCTGGAGGTGATTGCTGAAAATACCCAGCTTGGGTCTGGTTACTCGATTGCAATGCGCGACCTGGAGATGCGCGGCGCAGGCGAACTGCTGGGTACGCGCCAGCACGGCATGATCGCAGCGGTCGGTTTTCACCTTTATACGCGCATGCTGGGGCAGGCTGTCCGCCAGATACGCAGCATCACAGGCATGGCCGGTGGGGACGAGGTGGCTTCGCTGCGGGATATTAACGTTCCGGTCAGCGTGGATCTCCCGCTGGCGATTGGCATCCCGGTTCAGTATATCCCCGACCAGACCATGCGTATCAAGTTATACCGCCGCCTGGCAGACCTGCAGAGTGAAGAAGAGATCATGGCGATGCAGGATGAATTTATCGATCGTTTTGGCTCGCTGCCCGAGCCGGTCGAGAATCTGTTCTTCCAGCTGCGGGTAAAGCTGCTGGCTGAAACAGCCGGCTTGATTTCGGTTTCGATGGAAGGCGAACAGATTGTCCTCCGCTACCCGCCGCTTCCCGAGGGGGCTTCGCGGCAGTTACCGAACATTGGCCCAGGTGTGCGCGCTGGGAAAAATGCTTATTGGATGCAGGTGAATACAGAAAATGGAGCCGGCGAGTCATGGCGCGAACGCCTGCTGAATGTGCTTTCGGCGATTGTTGGAGAGAAAGTCGAAGCCTGAAATTGGCCAGATTTGGCGCACCTGGGGTGTTCCAATTTCTGACTCTTTGATGTACAATATTCGATAATAGAACAAAATTACTAAGGAAGGATTGATCATGGAATTCAACCTCCAATCTTCCTATAGGCCCATGGGGGATCAGCCCGAAGCTATCGATCAGCTCGTTGATGGTATTCAGAGGGGATTCCGCGACCAGGTGCTTTTAGGCGCGACGGGAACAGGCAAGACGTTCACCATGGCAAACATCATCTCTCGCTTGCAGATGCCGGCCCTGGTCATGGCGCATAACAAGACGCTCGCCGCCCAGTTGTATGCTGAGTTTAAGGAGTTCTTCCCAGATAACGCTGTTGAGTACTTCGTCTCATATTATGACTACTACCAGCCGGAGGCCTATGTTCCGTCACATGACCTCTATATTGAGAAAGAGACGCAAATCAATGAGGAAATCGACCGCCTGCGCCTGGCTGCGACCACGGCGCTGATGTCGCGGCGCGATGTGATCATTGTCGCGTCGGTCTCCTGCATCTATGGTCTGGGCAGCCCGGAAACTTACGGCCGGACGGTGATCTCGCTTGAGATCGGAAGTATCTTCCGCCGAAACGCGCTCCTGCGGCAGTTGATCGAGAGCCAGTACCAGCGCAATGATGTCGAGCTTCGCCCCGGCACGTTCCGCGTTCGCGGCGACACGCTGGAGGTTTTCCCGGCTTATGAAGATCGAAAGGTATTCCGTATCAGCTTCTTTGGTGATGAGGTCGAGCGGATTATGACGTTGAATCCGCTGACCGGTGAAGTTTATGATGAACCGCAGCGGATCGATATCTTCCCGGCAAAGCACTACATTACAGAAGAACAGCGTCTGAAGAAGGCGATTGCCGATATTGAGGCTGAACTGGAAGCGCAGATCAAGTATTTCAAGGAGAACAATAAGCTCCTGGAAGCGCAGCGTATTGAGCAGCGCACCCGCTATGACCTGGAAATGCTGCGCGAGGTTGGCTACTGCTCAGGGATCGAAAACTACTCGCGCCACCTCGATCAGCGCCCGGCGGGTTCCGCGCCGTGGACCTTGATGGATTACCTTCCAAGCGATTATCTTTTGTTCATCGACGAGTCGCATATGACCATCCCGCAGATTCGCGGAATGTATCACGGCGACCGCTCGCGCAAGCGTGTGCTGGCGGAATATGGTTTTCGCCTTCCCTCGGCGTTGGACAACCGCCCATTAACGTTTGAAGAATTTGAGATGCATAAGGGCTACACCATCTACACGAGCGCCACACCCGGGCCTTACGAGATGGAGAAGAGCGAGCAGGTCGTTGAGCAGATCATCCGCCCGACCGGCCTGGTTGACCCGGAGATCGAAGTCAGGCCAACACGCGGGCAGGTGGATGACTTGCTGAAGGAGATTCGCCAGCGGACAGAGAAGGGCGAGCGCGTGCTTGTGACAACGCTGACCAAGCGCATGGCGGAGGATCTTTCAGAATACCTGATGGAGCTGGGCGTCAAGGTCCATTATCTGCATTCAGAGGTTGAAACGCTGGAGCGGGTTGGGATTCTACGCGACTTGCGATTGGGCGTGTTTGATGTCGTTGTTGGGATCAACCTGCTGCGTGAGGGGTTGGATCTGCCGGAAGTCTCTATGGTGGCAATCCTCGATGCCGATAAGCAGGGATTCCTGCGCTCGGCGACAGCCTTAATCCAGACGATTGGCCGCGCTGCCCGTCATGTTCACGGGAAAGTGATTATGTATGCCGATCAGATCACGGAGGCGATGCAGACGGCGATTGATGAGACCGACCGCCGCCGTAAGAAACAGCAAGCTTACAACGAAGAGCACGGTATTACCCCGGTCAGTATTGTGAAGACTGTGCGAGATATTACAGAACGTCTATCCGCCAGTTCAGCGCATGCAGTTGCTGAAGGCGGGGCAGCTTATTCTGTGGATCGGAAAGCGAGCAGTACTATGCCTAAGACAGAGTTACAGCGTTTGATAAGTGAAATGGAAAAGCAAATGAAGCAGGCCGCGAAAGACCTTGAATTTGAAAAAGCGGCGGCGCTGCGTGATCAGATCTATGAACTGAAGGCGATCATGGTCGAGGAGGCAGACATTTCACCGATTCAGAAGATCCGCATGCTTTCGGGAGAACAATAAACAAAAGTTAATGATCCAAATGAATACAGGGGCTGCCCAGTAGAGGTCTGGGCAGCCCCTGATGCTTTAAGTCAATGCCGGTTATTCTGTTCTGCGAATTTCGAACCTTGAAAATTCACCCGTTGCGGGCATCCACTCCTGGTTCACTTTCGTCACAAAAGCTGCCCTTGGCCCGGTGCGAAGCTTTTGCAAGAGGTTCTCAAGCGTTTGATGATCACCCTCTGCGACAACTTCAACCTGGCCGTCATAGGTATTCCTGACGAAGCCTGTCAGCCCAAAGGAATGCGCGTAATCTTGCACGAACATGCGGAAGCCGACGCCCTGTACGAGTCCGTCAATGAAAGCATGAAGGCGAACCGTTTCGTTGCTGGAGCTCATGACCTTTTCTCCGTAGTTGCTCTCTTGCTGTGATAAGGGATGAGTGCGAGCGCTGCCGGGATGAGCACAACCAGCCCGACCAGCAGGTATGGAGTCAGATTGCTTAGAGCCAGGCCACTGGCGTTAATGCCCAGCGCTTCCTGGCGCCACCGGTATTCAAGCTGTGCCAGAGAGACCCCAAGCGCGGCTGAAACGCCCTCTTCACAGCCCAAACCGTCATCGTATCGTTCGATCAGGGCTCTCAGCCCTGATTTCCCGTATTTTTCATAGATAAAACGCGTGAAAGACTCAGACTCAGCATATGCCCTGAAAGCCCCGGCAGCCTCTCGCGGGAATGCAGCGCACAATGAGCCGATCGAGAGCAGCTCCTGCGGATCCTGGATCGATTCCAGCACGCGTTGATATTCCGGGTTGGGGTACAGTTCAGCCAGCGACGCCATTCCTTCCATCAACCAGACAGGCTGCTGTTGAACGCGCTCGCCGACCAGTTGATATTGCAGCAGGTGCATCATCTCGTGGGGTATCTGCCGTTCCAACTCAAGCTTCTGTTCCGGCCCGGCAGGGACTGAGATCAGAATCATATCGTGTTGGGGCGAAGCGTGACCGGCAATCCAGGGGCGGTCTTTCATCTTCAGCGCGGTTTGCAGATCCTCAGATGAGGTGTAGGCATATATACGGAGAGGAAACTCAATCGAAGCATCCAGCAAATTGGTTGCCTGCTGCAAGCCAAGCTGAGAAATGTTCAGAATCTCCTGGCCGAGGGTGCTGCTTTCACCGTACCAGTAGACTTCAAAGCGATCATTGGACGCTTTTTGCCAGTTAAAGCGGTCATCCTCATAGGTGAAATGGAACGTCTCACTTGAAAGGATCTGATCTTCTTCCAAAACCACTTCATAACGATACTCGATGCTTGAAAAGGGCAGTACGGCAAGCTGCTGAACATCAATATCAACGGAAGCTGCTCCGTCACCCTGAAGATCCATCGTTTTCCAGACGGTAGACTGTCCTTCTGGCGTGATAAACACCTGAACTTCTCTCACCTTTGCTGCGGGCCTGACCTGAGAACGGAATGAGATCGTCTCGCCAAAGGCATACGATACGCCCAGGTCTTCGATTTTCACAGTTTCTTGCGAGACAGACAGGCTTGATCCAGAGAGCGCCAGGTTTACGAGAATAATCAGGACAGCCAGCCAGTGCATCGTTTTGATAGTCCCCTTGAGGATGATGAAGTGCTATGATTTGTCTTTGTTGTTGCCGGATTTCTTTTTGCGATCCGTGCCCGAATCGGATGAGTCATCCGATAAGTCATCGATATCGAAGGAGTCGTCCGTTTCTATCCTCGAGAGATAGTCATCTATTCCTTCATAAACGTTATCGAGCTGCCCGAGGTCGGCAAAGTCAAACATTCCCGTCAGGTCGGCATCCTCTGTGAAACTCAAATTATCCAGCGCAGATTCGAGGATCTCAAGCTCTTCGCTGTCATCGGTTTCGTCTGCCAGCTTTTCCAGCGTTTCGCGCACCTCTTCGCCGCCAATTTGCGAGAGCGACCAGATCACTGCGGCGCGGATTTCGCTGTCCTGCGCTTCTTCTTCAAGCATGTCCAGCAGCGCCCGGCGAGATTTGTCAATCGCCAGCTCACCGGCGGCGCGTACTGCCTCAAGCTGGATGTTTGCTTTGGGGCTTTTCAACATGCGGAGAACATCTGGTTCCCACGATTGATCAGCCGAGCGGCCCATGGCAAATAAAGCACTTGAAACCCATTCAGGGTCGCTCGATAGGTAAGCTTCGCGGATCAGCTCAGGAACCTCATCCCTTCCGGAATAGCCCAGCGATTCAAGCGCCCGCCGGCGAACCAGCTCGTCATCCTGACCGCGCATCACGTCCAGCAGTTTCTCTTCCACAAGGTGCTGCACATCTTCGGGGATCTCTTCAAGCTCACCCAGGTACACAAACAGCCCTAATGCCGAAGCTGCCGCAGCGCGGACCTCTTTACTTTCGTCTTCGTTCAGCAGGCGAAGGAAATCCGGTACCAGCCGGTAGTCTTCCGATTCCCAAAGCAGCCGGATGGCTACTGTGCGCACTCGTGGATCCGGGTCCTCAAGGGCAAGGCGGGCAATGCTGTCGAAGGATACCAGCGTATCGACCTCGGCAAGCGCCTCCAGATCTTCGAGCAGCGTGTACCGCCGGGTTGTGTTCACCTTTGGCCAGACGGAACGAAATGCTTCCAGGTCTTTCCCTTCAAGGTCTGACAAGTGGCGGAAGTAAGCCGGTGGAAAGACGTTTTGGGTATCAAGCAGCGCCGTGAGGACCTGCTGCATGGAAATATTCTTCTTTTGGGGTTGTTTATTCATAAACAGCCTACCTGAAGCTAGGGGAGAGCAATAGGATTGATGATATCTTGCGTGGTCACATAAATCATTAACAGGATCAACGCAGTAAAGCCGATCAGGTGGATCATGTTCTCATACTGAGCCGGGATCCGCCGCCTGAAGAGAATTTCAGGCAGGACAAACAGGATGCGCCCGCCGTCCAGCGCGGGGATGGGGAGCAGGTTGGTGTACCCGAGCGCGATCGAAATTGTCGCCAGGAAACTGAGCGTATTCAGGCCGAGGATTGGTTCTGGTTCCTGAGTGGCCACAGCCTCCTCCTCATCCAGTTCGCGCGCCGCCGAGTAGATATCATAGATCCCTTTTGGCCCGACAAACCGGCCCTCATCTGGTGAAACCTCACCTCGCAGCATCAGAAACGGCAGAGTCAGCAGCTGCCGGCCCTGCTCATAAGTCAGGCGAGCCGCGTATGGAACGGCCTGCACCAGGTTCATGGGGCGCACCGGGTTGCTCATGGTGATCCCCAATGCCCCCTGGCCTTCAGGCGGGTTCTCGCGGGGAACAGCGGAGGTTTCGATTCGCTTGCCGCCGCGCAGAAGCGTGATCTGGACCTCCTGGCCCAGGTTGGCACGCACATGATTGGAAAGATCCTGCATGCTGGTAATGACTGTTCCATTGATTTCAGTAATGATGTCATTCACCTGGATCCCGGCTTCGGCTGCGGGCGAGTTTTCGCTAACCTCAACAATCAAGACTCGCGAAAGATCCGGCGCGCCCAGTTGAGAGAAAAGAACGCTAAAGAGGACAACGCCTGTAAGGAGATTCATCAGCGGCCCGCCAAACAGGACGGTCAGGCGCGCCCACGGGCTGGCCGATGCCAGGCCGCCGGGCACCTCCGGGTCATTTTCACCCTTCGGGCGCACAAACGCGCCAAATGGGATCCAGTTCAGGGTAAACTCGGTCTCCCGGAACTGGAAGAGCTTCACCAATCGCGGCGGAAAACCAAACCCGAACTCTTCAACCTGTATGTTGAACAGCTTTGCTGCAAGATAGTGACCCAGCTCATGCAAGAAAACCAGCAGGCCAAAAGCAATAATAAACTCGAAGATTCGAAGTAACGTGCTAAAAATAGCGTCCATTCAGTAACTCAACTTTTCCAGAAATAAAAAGAGGCACAGCGCATGTGGAGGCGGTCAAGATATGTCCACGCGCGTTTATTCAGGTTTGTTTTCTCTTATTATAACCAAGTTTTTCGTGTCATGCAGTTCAATAAAATGAGACTGCGTTAATCCACAATGCGAGCCGGTCCGCCGGGATTCGCCGTGAGGACCTGGCGGACGGCGGGGATTTCTTGAAGCCGTTCTTTGACTGCAGCAAGCGCACCGGATTCGCATATGATATGCACGTTCGGCCCGGCATCCAGCGTATAAGCTGCCGGAATGCCCTCTTTTCGCCACACCTGCACGGCTTTCATCAGGTAAACGGATTCGGGCTGCCAGTAGAACAGGGGAGGCTGCGAGGTCATCATGACGGCGTGCATCATATTGCTGTCTTGTTCGATGATCTCAGCCAGGGCTTCAAAATCACGTTGAAGGATGGCGTTCCTGCACAGGTCTAACCGGCGAGGCGTGTCTGCCAGCCGCGCCGCCTGCAGCGGGCTGGTATCTGAGATGGTATGCCCTTCGGTAGACCCGACCGGTTTATGACCGGTGCTCAGAACGGCGATGCAGTCCACCAGATGCCAGTGTTCGGGCGGGGCAATTGTGTAGGCGTAAGAGTCCATGTCGCTGCTGCCGGCCTGCCACTCCACAAAACCGCCCGGAATGGACCGGCAAGCCGAGCCAGATCCCAGGCGCGCCAGCCTTGAAAGCTCCGGTTCGCTCAGGTCAAGGCCCAGCGCAGCAGCGCTCGCCTTCGCCAGGGCAGCGAAAGCGGCGGCAGAGGACGCGATTCCGGTCCCCATGGGGAAGTTATTCTCGCTCACAACCCGCGCGCAGAGCCTGACCCCTGCCAGCGCCCGCACGTGATCGAGAAATTCGCTGACCCGTTCGAGGGCGCTGCTCTCTTCGATGCGCCCATTTAAAAACAGCACATCGTCGCAGCACAACGACTCGTCAAAGGTCACCTGCGTGCGGGCATAAAGACCGTCAAGGTTCATCGAAATTGAGCCATTCGACGGGAGTCGCAGTTGGGCGTCGCGGTTTCCCCAGTATTTGATAAATGCGATGTTAGCGCAAGCGACCGCGGTTGTGGTGTTATTCGGCATGTAACCTCAACGATTTTTTGGTCATTTTCAATAACAAGTTTACCATGTACATCAAACAATTCTATCAGGTGCCGTTTTGCCTCGAAAGACGCGGTGTCTAACCTTTCTCGAATCGCAGCACAAAATTCTTCAATCTCGCTAATTTGCACTTCATCCATTACGGTTTGGTTGAGGTGAGAACTTGACCTGCCCCCCCAAAACTGGTCCAAAAAATAAGTGGTAAACGGAAACAAAAACCGGATATCATGAAAGGAGCGAGGTAGGGAAATGGCAAAAAAGACCTTTAAAGCGGAAGACATCATC
>Ga0134094_1002501_pt1 | contig 15390 bp, 12 predicted proteins | sample 5_1taG_FD_94458 | JGI IMG/M metagenome (GOLD analysis project Ga0134094, IMG submission 94458) | Switchgrass degrading microbial communities from high solid loading bioreactors in New Hampshire, USA - 5_19_20_110_A1 metaG | ecosystem: Engineered > Bioreactor > Semi-continuous > Anaerobic >... | reverse complement strand
GAATTTCAATTCCTTATAGGTAGGATCAAAACCCTGGTTTATTCATCATTACCTACAGAATTACTATATTTCAATTCCTTATAGGTAGGATCAAAACAAAAAATGAAAAAAGACGGAATAAGGGGATGGGGCTATTTCAATTCCTTATAGGTAGGATCAAAACTCCAAAATGTCGAAATATACTAATGCGCTTTGTGGCGAATTTCAATTCCTTATAGGTAGGATCAAAACTGGTCCCGCCATTGATAGTAAGCGATGTATAATCGAATTTCAATTCCTTATAGGTAGGATCAAAACGGTATGTTTACAAATTTTTGGTTGATTTTTAGCCAGATTTCAATTCCTTATAGGTAGGATCAAAACTTTTTTTTTTTACTTTCCATCAAAAGTTAGAGGCAATTTCAATTCCTTATAGGTAGGATCAAAACGGTTACCACGCTAGGGGGCACCCTAGCTCTGTGGTAATTTCAATTCCTTATAGGTAGGATCAAAACATTTGATTATTATCATGGGTGTACTACTTGCGCCCGATTTCAATTCCTTATAGGTAGGATCAAAACCAGGTTCTTTTTTACATACCAGGGTTTGACCAAGTGTATTTCAATTCCTTATAGGTAGGATCAAAACCATTACAGGGGTTTTGAGCGGAATTCTCGCTTTTTATTTCAATTCCTTATAGGTAGGATCAAAACCGGCTCTGCAGAGGTGTTAACTGCTTTGGATCTCCGTATTTCAATTCCTTATAGGTAGGATCAAAACTATTTTGAGATCGGCGGAGCAATATTTACTGTCCAAGGTTTCAATTCCTTATAGGTAGGATCAAAACGGCAACCAGGACAGACGGTCCCCGGAGTGGATGATTTGTTTCAATTCCTTATAGGTAGGATCAAAACACAGATGGTCATGTTTCTATCGGTCCATACATGACGGTTTCAATTCCTTATAGGTAGGATCAAAACGTCTAAAAGCTTCTCTATCTCCACCAACAGCTTCTTTGTTTCAATTCCTTATAGGTAGGATCAAAACGCAACTGCTCATATGCTTCTTTACCTACAACTGTGGGTTTCAATTCCTTATAGGTAGGATCAAAACAGGCGATAAGCCTCTTTTTTTATGTTTTTTATACTTGTTTCAATTCCTTATAGGTAGGATCAAAACTTTGGAAGGATGAAGATTATGGATGGAGGTTTAGCAAGTTTCAATTCCTTATAGGTAGGATCAAAACGACTGGAAGGCGGCTGTGAGGACCTGGGAGAGAGGGGTTTCAATTCCTTATAGGTAGGATCAAAACTTACATAAATCACACTACCTTACAGTGTTCTTTTGGTTTCAATTCCTTATAGGTAGGATCAAAACGATTGCCTATCTCGTCAAAGCTATAGGACTGATTTAGTTTCAATTCCTTATAGGTAGGATCAAAACGGGAGAATGATGGTAGGGGAGACTGCCGGCTACGTGTAGTTTCAATTCCTTATAGGTAGGATCAAAACTGAAATTCCCGCATCTCTTGTATTGGGCGAAGAAACTGGTTTCAATTCCTTATAGGTAGGATCAAAACAGATAACATTGCTATGGGGACGATTAGCCTTGAGTTACAGTTTCAATTCCTTATAGGTAGGATCAAAACTATGGCCTTTTTTAGGTTCTCTATATTTCCCCATTTGTTTCAATTCCTTATAGGTAGGATCAAAACGGGCATACGAACGATTGGTAAGTTTGAAAGCCTGAGTTTCAATTCCTTATAGGTAGGATCAAAACCTGGTTATCCTCGTAATCGTTATTCCTAAGATACCCTTGTTTCAATTCCTTATAGGTAGGATCAAAACTGAAGAAATCATTGCTTTAAAGGAATGGATAGACCGGTTTCAATTCCTTATAGGTAGGATCAAAACAAAGAGGAAGAGTTACGCAAGAAGCGTGAAGAGCTACTGTTTCAATTCCTTATAGGTAGGATCAAAACTGATCATGCAATATGACCACCACGGGAAGGTCCTTGGTTTCAATTCCTTATAGGTAGGATCAAAACGGACTGGAAGGCGGCTGTGAGGACCTGGGAGAGAGGGGTTTCAATTCCTTATAGGTAGGATCAAAACTTTGCCATGCCATATTTATGTCGCCCTCCTTCCTGTGTTTCAATTCCTTATAGGTAGGATCAAAACAGACGACATAGAGGACATTCGAGATTATACAACAGGTTTCAATTCCTTATAGGTAGGATCAAAACGATTGCTGCTGTACAATCCGCGCTTAAAAAAATGGCCGTTTCAATTCCTTATAGGTAGGATCAAAACAGTCGATCTGCTCCTGAGTGAGAGTTTCGTTCTTGGTTTCAATTCCTTATAGGTAGGATCAAAACACAAGTGGAATTATTTTACAATTAATCAGTCCAGTAGTTTCAATTCCTTATAGGTAGGATCAAAACTTTATCCACAAGTTATCCACAGAGTTATCAACAGGGTTTCAATTCCTTATAGGTAGGATCAAAACTCGTCTTCCGTGATTTCCAATACCGGTTCATCGCCAGGTTTCAATTCCTTATAGGTAGGATCAAAACGGCGGCGCCACAAAATTTGAAGACGGAATATTCAGGTTTCAATTCCTTATAGGTAGGATCAAAACTGTTTAAGAGGGAAATCATTAAGAAGGAAATTGAAAGTTTCAATTCCTTATAGGTAGGATCAAAACCTCTCCCAGACAATTTCACAATTTCGGGAATGTATTGTTGTTTCAATTCCTTATAGGTAGGATCAAAACGGGGGCCAAGTTAAATATTTCTCTCGCCTCATTTATAGGTTTCAATTCCTTATAGGTAGGATCAAAACCCATAAAGGGTGCATGGTAAGCCGTTTTTATAAAATAAATCTATAAAGTTTTACGATGTCAAGAATCCGCAAATACCTGGAAATACTTAATTCTTGTTTTCGTCGATCTCCAGGGATTTTTGCACTATCGGACATCGACGAAAATCAAATAGACTTATTTTTCATAAATTTTACCATATGTTTATAGTCTGTTCAATTATGTGAAGCAAAATCATATAAACGTATAAGGCCAAAGCACTGTGAATTCTTGCTGCCAAGGCCTGCGTCAATCGCCATTTGAAGCAGTTCACGGGGACCTGTAAGTTCAAAGATACCGCTGTAGCCTTTGATGATGGTGTTTTTGTAATTTATGACGCTAAGTTTTGGCTTGTCAAGCGGTTTGATGTCAATATCCTCTTTTGGGGCTTCGGTTTTGGTAAAGGCTGTATATTTTTTTCTGAGATTTTCTGAAGCAATTCTCTTAAAGTCAGATTCGTCAGGGTGAAAATAACATGTATATTTGCTTCCGTCAGGTCTCAGCATGGTGCTGTAGGCCACAATAGGGGAGAGGGTTTTTACTTTGATACTGTTTCCATTTACTTCATGTTTGTCAATTTTGATACTGCTGACCTCAACCTCGTTTTGCCCAAGCTTCAATTGTTTTTTGAACAGCCCGTTTGCAAAGGATTCGCAAAGTTCAATTACCGGAGAGGAGATTTCTATTGTAATTTTCTTTCCGAACTGTATATAGCCTTTTTCAGCCTTTGCTTTCCCCATTATATTTGAACAGGCAAATAGCTTGAATTTGCGGCCTGTGCCATATCCTTGCCCGTGAAGGAATTCCGCAAGTTCATCATCCATGGTGCTGTAAATGAAACCCTGAAGAATATGGTTATATGGAAGAGGAAGCCTTATCGGTTCCTTGGAAGAGAATTCAATAATCAGGTGCACACAAAGACCTCCTTAGCTGTTCGGCGCTGGGTTTATCTATATTATACCAATCTATGTCAGCCAATGGCAATAAAATACATAAATCTGCATTAAATACAGTAAAACAAAGTCATTAAATGCAGATATTTCTGTTATATGCGGTCAGTTCAAAAACTCTGAAAGATATTTCACCAATTCAGGGCTGCAATTGTTCTGATGAAAAATGAACAAAATGATGTCAGCCTTATTGTTGTCAACCAGTGCCTGAAGTGTCACGTCAGGGCCATATCTGCTGTCGATGACGACTATATCATTATTTACCGGCAGCATGGCATAATAAACATCGGCCGAAGGAAAAATGAATCGAGTTTTTACCTGCTGTTTTTCAGCGAGCCCAGTATGCCCCTGATAATGCTTCTTCCCAGTTCACGTCCGATTGCCGTCACGGCCGAGCTGGCTGCCTTTTCAATCAGGGAGGTTTTGGGCCTTCCCGGTGATTTTGTCTCCTTTTTCTTCTGGGCAGGTTGCTGTTCTTTCAGGGCCCTTTCCTGATCATGCAGTGCTTTTCTTTTCAGTACCTCATAGGCTGATTCCCGGTCTATGGCTGTGTCGTATTTGCCCCCCAGGGAAGACTTGTTTATTATCCCTGCGCGGGTCAGATCGTCAAGGGTACCCAGTGAACTCTGCGGGGGAAGAATCCATGCCTTCTCCACAACAGAAGGCCTTCCTTCGGCATCTAGACACGATATCAGAGCCTCGCCGGTTGCAAGGCTTGATATGGCTTCTTCTGCATTGAATTCAGGATTTGGCCTGAAAGCTTCTGCGGCGGCCCTGATCTTCTTTTTTTCCGAAGGGGTGTAGCCTCTGAGGGCGTGCTGAATCCTGTTTCCAAGCTGTCCCAGCACATCCTCTGGAAGATCGGAAGGATTTTGTGTAATGAAGAATATACCCACTCCCTTTGAGCGTATCAGACGGACAACCTGCTCTATTTTTTGCTGGAGGACTTTGGGGATGTCCTCAAAAAGAAGGTGGGCTTCATCGAAGAAAAAGACGATTTTCGGCCTGTCAAGGTCGCCCGCCTCAGGAAGCGTCTCAAAAAGCTCCGAGAGCATCCACAGCAGGAATGTAGAGTAAAGCAGGGGAGAATTGAATAGACGGGCACTATGTAGGATATTTATATATCCTTTTCCGTCGGGGGTGGTCTGAATCCAGTCGTTTATGTCGAGGGCAGGCTCGCCGAAGAATTTATCCCCTCCCTGGTCTTCCAGCGCGACAAGGCTTCGCATGATGGCTCCTATGCTCTGGGGAGAAATATGTCCGTATTCCAGTTTAAAACTGCTGGCGTTCTCACCGACATAGCGGACCATTTCCTTCAGGTCCTTGAGGTCCAGCAGCAATAAACCCTGCTCATCAGCGATACGGAATACAATATTGAGAATGCCCGTCTGGGTCTCATTCAGACCAAGAAGCCTTGACAAAAGGAGCGGGCCCATCTCGGAGACGGTTGCGCGTACCGGATGCCCGTATTCTCCAAAAAGATCCCAGAACCTCACGGGAAAAGATTTAAATTCAAAATCCTTTATACCCAGCATGTCAAGACGCTCTTTCACGCTGTCGCCATTGCCTTTCAGTGCCAGACTTGCAAGATCTCCCTTGATGTCTGCCAGAAAAACTGGTACTCCCATATCACTGAAGCCTTCGGCAAGGACTTTGAGGGTTACGGTTTTTCCAGTTCCGGTGGCTCCGGCTATCAGGCCGTGGCGGTTGGCCATCCCAGGCAGAAGGAAAACGGGTTTTTCGTTTTGTGCCAGCCATATGACATTGTTGATATACATCGGTATCACACTCCGTTACAATCTGTATATGGTTCAATTATATCCGGAGTAGAAACCATTGTCAAAAAAATACAATTTGACGCTTGATGCATCGGATACGCCTGGGCCGGCTTTTTCACACAAACCCTGTATCTGTTTTGAAAACTTTAATAAATGTCATTGAAAAATAGTAATAAAAATTATTAATACTTATATGGACTTTAACATAATAGAGTGTTAAAATAATAACAAATTGTAACTGCTTGATTTCCATCGGGCAGTATTTAGGAATGGAGTGGATTATATATGGCAAGAGTATATAATTTTTCCGCAGGTCCAGGTACCCTTCCCGAAGAAGTGTTAAAACAGGCAGCAGAGGAAATGCTCGACTATAAAGGATCCGGCATGTCTGTAATGGAGATGAGCCACCGCTCATCCTGGTATGAAGAGATACATAACAAGGCGGCACAGACCCTCCGTGAAATAATGAACATACCCGAAAATTACAAGATCCTTTTCCTTCAGGGCGGAGCCCATCTGCAGTTTGCCATGGTGCCGCTCAACCTGAAGAAAAACGGCAAGGCTGATTACCTTGTCGCAGGCCAGTGGGGAAAGAAGGCGGCGCAGGAAGCAAAGAAATTCATTTCCGTGAATGTGGTGGCTTCATCCGAGGACAGGACATACAGCTATGTTCCCAAGATTGACAGATCGATGCTGAGCCCCGATGCCGATTATTTCCACATCACAACCAACAACACCGTTTTCGGTACACGCCTCCGCGACAAGGATATAGTCTGCCTCGACAATGTTCCGCTGGTGGCAGACATGTCATCAAACATCCTTTCTGAAGTCTATGATGTGTCCAGGTTCGGCATCATTTATGCCGGCGCTCAGAAGAATATGGGTCCTGCAGGCGTGACGATAGTAATTATCCGCGAAGACCTTGTAAGGGAAGTTGAGGCAGGCGTGCCTACAATGCTTCAGTACAAGACCCATGCCGACAGCAATTCGCTTTACAATACACCGCCATGCTACAGCATTTACATTTGCGGCCTGGTCTTTGAGTGGGTAAAGAAAAAAGGCGGGGTCGAGGCAATGCAGAAGATCAACGAGGAAAAGGCGAAGCTGCTATATGATTACATCGACAGTTCAAATCTTTTCAAGGGTACTGTTGAAAAATACGACCGCTCCATTATGAACGTGAATTTCAAGACGGGCAGCGAGGAACTCGATAAGAAATTCATAAAGGAAGCTGCTGAAAACGGTCTTGTTAACCTCAAAGGATACAGGACTGTCGGCGGAATGAGGGCAAGCATTTACAACGCCATGCCCATTGAGGGCGTAAAGGCTCTCGTTGAATTCATGAAGGACTTTGAAGCAAGGAACTCCTGATTTATTCGGTACGGCAAAGCTTATTACCGGCTCGTGAAGGTCTTTGGCGGTAAGCTGCCGGAACAATAGTATAATAAGTTAAATAAAGCGGGTTTGTCGAACCGGCAGGTAACTCACCGTTTATCTGCCGGTTTTTGTGTCTAATGTACAAGTTGCCTTTTGGCAAGTGTTAAGATATTATTTATAGTATGTTTGTGTCCATATTGGCAGGCATATTTCCTGCATAAACGGCATATAAGTCTCCGTTTGGTGCTATAATAGCCATATTCAATATTACATTTAGAAAGCGGGTTGAAATGAGAATAAATCTGACTGACGACATTTTGCTGAATGTCCAGAAACCGGCCAAATATACAGGCAATGAGTGGAATATGGTCAGGAAAAATCCTGGGGATGTGGATGTGCGATTTGCCTTTTGTTTCCCTGATGACTACGAAATAGGCATGTCCCATCTGGGGATGAAGATACTGTACCATATTCTGAACAGGCGGGAGGATACCTATTGCGAGCGGGTATTTGCCCCATGGGTCGATATGGAGGAAAAGCTCAGGGAAAATAATATTCCCCTGTACTCACTGGAAACCTATACGCCTGTTTCCGAATTTGACATGGTGGGCTTTACCCTCCAGTATGAGATGAGTTACACCAATATCCTGAGCATGCTCGACCTTGGCGGTATCCCCGTTTTCGCCAAAGACAGAAAGGACAATATGCCCTTTGTCCTGGCAGGGGGGCCATGCGCGGTAAATCCGGAGCCCCTGGCAGACTTTGTTGATTTCTTCGTGATAGGCGAAGCAGAGGAAGCGATAAATGAGATCATTGATGAATACAAAGCCTGGAAGAATTCAGGGGAGAGCCGTGAGGAATTCCTTGCCCGGGTCGCGAAGATAGAAGGGGTGTACGTCCCTGCCTTTTATGATGTGGACTACAATGAAGACGGCACCGTAAAAAGCATCAGGCCCAACAGGGATGGGGTCCCTGCCAAAATCAAAAGGCGGATAATCAGGGACCTAAATGAGGCTGATTTTCCCGACGACGTAATAGTTCCCTATGTCGGCACGGTCCACGACCGTATCATGCTTGAAATATTCCGCGGCTGCATAAGGGGCTGCAGGTTCTGCCAGGCGGGTTTCATATACCGGCCTTTAAGGGAAAGGGATCATGAGAAGCTTCTTAAGCTTGCAAAGCAATCAATAGAGAAGACAGGGTACGAGGAAATCTCGCTCGTTTCCTTAAGCACCAGCGATTATTCCAGACTTCCCGAGCTTTGCAATGCCCTTATTGAATATACCGAAGGGGAAAAGGTAAATCTTTCCTTGCCTTCCCTCAGGCTTGACAATTTTTCGATGCAGCTTATGGAGAAAGCCTCGAAGGTACGCAAGAGCGGTCTTACATTTGCTCCGGAGGCAGGCACACAGAGACTCAGGGATGTCATCAACAAGAACATTACCGAGGAAGATCTTTTCAATGCTGTTAAAATGGCTGTTTCGGGCGGATGGAATTCGGTGAAGCTCTATTTCATGATGGGCCTTCCCACAGAGACCATGGAAGATGTGGAGGCAATAGGTGAGCTCGGAATAAGGCTTATCGAGTCCTGCCGGGATCTTCCGGGCGGGAAATCGCTCAATATAACGATCTCCACTTCATGTTTCGTGCCCAAGCCCTTTACCCCGTTCCAGTGGGAACCCATGGATGACATGGAAACACTCATGGAAAAACAGTTCCGCCTGAAGGACAGGGTAAGGAAAAACCGGAGGATAACATACAATTACCATGATGCGAGAGTGAGCATGCTTGAAGCCGTGTTCGCAAGAGGGGACAGGAGAATCGGGCAAGCCCTCTACAAGGCATGGAGGAAGGGCTGTAAATTTGACGGCTGGGCTGAGTTCTTCGATTTTGACAAATGGATGGAAGCATTTGAGGAATGCGGGCTTGATCCAAAATTCTATGCCAACAGAAGACGCAGCTTCGATGAGATCCTGCCCTGGGATCATATCAACATCGGCGTGACAAAAAGGTTTTTGCAGAAAGAATGTGAGAAGGCATACCGGGGCGAAGTCACGCAGAATTGTGCGGAAAATTGTTCGTTCTGTGGTGCCCAGGGTTACAAAACCGGTATATGCCTCGGTGAGCAGCGGAGTGATCGGAACAATGGCTAAGGTATTAAGGTTTCGTTTTTCCAGGGGGCCGGAGCTTAAATACCTGTCCCATCTGGATGTTCTCAGGGTCTTTGAAAGAGCTTTAAGGAGGTCACAGCTTCCTGTAGGATATACCAGGGGCTTCAACCCAAGGATGAGGCTTGTTTTCGGGCTGCCCATGTCAACTGGCCTTACAAGCGATGCAGAATATGCGGATATTGTTCTTGAAAGGGAAATATCCTGTGAGGATTTTGTTTCCATACTAAACGAAAACATGCCAGTTGGAATAAAAATCCATGAAGCGGCTGAGCTGATTGGCCAGGAAAACATAATGAACCTGATAAAAGCGGCCTTATACAGTATTACGTTTGAAACAGACCGGAGAGAAAGCGAGATTGCCTGCATGATCTCCGATCTGCTTTCTCAGAACGAACTTATGGCCATGAAAAAAACAAAGAAAGGCTTTCGCCCCGAAAATATAAGGCCTCTTATTTACAGACTTGGGTTAGCCAATAAAGGAAATAATACCTTTGAACTTAGTGCGCTTGTAAGCGCGGGCGCTGAGAAAAACCTGAGAGCCGACCTGCTGATGGAAGCTCTTTCCCGGAAATATGAATTCAGACCAAACATACTGTCCATCCATCGAAAAGCCCTTTACACTGAAGATGCCGGCGGATGGAAAGATCCCATTGAGGTAACCGATGGAAAAAGATGTCCTGATTGATGTAAACAATGATGAAATAAGGCTTGCCCTGCTGGAGGACGGCCAGCCTGTCGAAATTTATTACGAAAAGCTCGGTAACAGGAGCCTTGTGGGAAACATCTACAGGGGAAAGGTTGAGCGCACCCTTAAAGGGATGCAGGCCGCATTTGTCGATATCGGGCTTGAAAAAAACGCATTCCTTTATGTCAAGGACGTGGCTCCTGTTTCATCCGGCGGTGAGGATAAGGTCTCAGCCAGAGCGGGGGATATATCGGGGCTTCTGTCCCCCGGCCAGGAAATCACCGTGCAGGTCATGAAAGATCCTTCTGATACCAAGGGAGCCAGGGTAACCACACGTATTTCGCTGCCGGGAAGGTATTCCGTCCTGGTCTTCAATTCACATTCAACAGGCATTTCGCAGAAGATAGGAGATGAGGAAGAAAGGGCACGCCTTAGGGATATCGCCCTGAGGCACAGGCCAGAAAATGCGGGTCTGATTATAAGGACGGCGGCAGAAGGAATGTCCGAGGAAGATATCGCCGGAGACATTGCTGAACTTAAGGAGATTTATGACGATATAAGGGAAAAAGAAAAAAAGGGCAGTGTTCCAAGGCTGCTGTACAAGGAACCCGGCATGGTTGACCGCGCGGTGAGGGAGTTTTTGACAAGCGATATCCGCAGGTTTGTCATAAACAGTGAAAGCGAATATGAAAAAATCATTTCATATATCAGCGAAAACAGGCCGGACCTTAAAAACAAGATACAGCTATATTCCGGGAAATATGACATGTTCGAGTACTATCATGTGGAAAGTGCCTTAAATGAAGCCCTTTCCAGGAAAGTATACCTTAAGAGCGGTGCATATCTCATATTTGACAGGACTGAAGCCCTGACTGTTATTGACGTCAACAGCGGTAAATATACAGGGAAAGCAGATCCGGAAGACACAGCCCTGAAAATAAACCTGGAAGCGGCGCAAAAAATAGCGCACCAGATCCGGCTCAGGAATCTGAGCGGCATAATCATAGTGGATTTTATAGACATGCGCCAGAAAGAGCATCAGCAAAAGGTAGTGGATACACTGAGTGAACTTGTGAAGGCAGACAGGACCCATACAGTGGTTGTAGGCATGACCGGTCTCGGGCTGGTTGAAATGACCAGGAAAAAAATACGCCAGCCCCTGTACAGGAACTTCACCGTTGACTGCAAAGCGTGTAATGGGACAGGATATAGGCTTTCGCCCCATGTGATTGCTCAGGGGATAAAGAAGAGACTTGAAGCCCATTTTAATCTTTCAGGGCCGGGTTCAGTCGAAGTTTATGCACATCCCGAAATACAGAAATTCCTGTTTGAGAGCAGAGAAATCATATCCGAAATAGAGAAGAAGTACCTGAGCAGTATAGAAATTTTGCCGTCAAATGATGTGGATTATGAGGATGTCATGATCAAGAGAAAGGAAACCAGCATGTAAGCGGACTGTTGCGGATACGTGAATTAGTTGAAACACATGATGTTCAGATCTACTTGAGACGAGGTTAGCAGGAAGATCCGAACATCATGGTATTTAAGTCTGCAATATCATGCGTCCGCAACGGGTTGCAATTGAAGCATGAAGCGGCACCCGTTATTCGTGCATCTTTCATCGATTTACCTGACGAAAAAAGGTTTCAGCTTCATACCGCTCTCGGTCGATATCTTTTCAATGTCAATTATTTTGTTTTCGGTCAGAAATTCAATGACATTCCTGTGCTCCGGGGTAATCGCTGGCTGGTAATAACTGATTTCAGAATTCGGATCCATGTCTTTGAACTCTATGCTCACCTCAAAAGGAAACTTTGGTCCATAAGGTCCTTCCACGCTCAAATTGGGGCCGACATTCATGATGTCTTTTTTGTACGCTTCAAGGAAACCCTCGATGTCTTCTACTTCCTTTCTGATATATGCGCCTTCTTCAGTATAATATCCGACGGATATCGTCAGGATGTCTCCGGCGCTTTTTGAAATCAGGGGTTCATATTTTACAATGATATCGGGAAGCGAAAAATACTCCCTGAGAAGATTGTCCAGCTCGGTGTCGTCCTTGTGAGTTACAAGTCCCTGATAATATCTTTCTATTATGGCACCGTTCTTAAGCTTATATCTGAAATACAGGCTTCGGATTTTATAATCCTGTTCATTGTTACTATAATTTGACTGGTTGATCTCAAACTGCCTGCTGTTCGCTGCAATATACTGATGTATTCTTCTTGCCTTGATGATTGCCTCTTTGCTGGTTATAACTCCAGGAAGGTTCCTGAGCTCCTCAATAATGTCATCATCAAGCACTTCCGGAGGACTTTCATAATAATACTTTGTGCTCAGCAGATACCGGTGCTCCGAAGGATCGTATTTATCAGGCTCCAGGGCAAGGTCTCTGCGAAGGTCATGATATTCGTATATATACATTATTTCTATTTCTGATTCTTCAGGCACATAGCTTTCATATCCATAAATATCGAAGCCTATGCTGCAGAAAAGCAGACCCAGGATCAGGCCATATACCACAAAACCCTTGTATGCCCTGAAAACCCTGAAGCTCTTGCGAAGCAGCATTTCACAGACAAAATAGCCTATAAAGCCTCCGGTAAGATACGCAATTACATAGCCTGTGTAGTTCCGGCCCAAATTCAGTATGGTTACAATTATTGCCCCCAGCAGTGCAGATGAGCAGAAGGTGGCGCTGTACTTGAATATGGGTTTGACTATGCCGAAACTTATGACATCAGTTGCAACTTCCATATGTCTTCTTTTGTAGAGAAGCATGGCCGTGACCGTAAAGAATGCGCCGGCTATAAAATAGCCCGCAATTGTGCCTGTGTTTCCTTCATTGCTGTAAAAACTGCCAAACAGTCCAACTATATGATAAAGGGGGGACAGGGCATTGAATTTGGCGGTCGTTGTATAATATCCGAACAGGAAATCATCAAGGACGATGGTTATCATACGCTCCAGGAATACCGCCAGGAAGTTGAATATCAGGTAATAGAAAACCTGTGCGGCCATGTGGCCTGTAAACATCCCCGCAAATACTGCGAAGGAATAGAGGAGGAAGGTAAGGACAAAATTGACCCCCAGCCACTGAAAGCCGTAATTGAGGGGGACACCCATTACTGCCTGGGAAACAATCATGATTGTCCCGTTGAACACAAGGGGGAATGTAACCAGCAGGAGCCCTGAAAGGTAGTTTGTAACATATAGGGTTTCCCTTTTCAGGGGCAGTGCATGAATCATGGCTGTGTTCCTGGGAAAATGCATATAAGAAAATACGGCAAGTGCGGATATAAGGCAGAATAAGCCCAACAGGAAAATCATAACTTCACTGCTCTGGGTAAAAATGCTTGCGGCAATCTGAACAGGCTCAATGAAAAAATCCCTGTTTAACCGTACCGAAACTGAATTGAGGTATCCTATCATGTAAAGGAACAGCAGGAATGAATATGAAAAAGCTACAAGCCAGAACCGTTTTATATTGTTAAAGAAAACTCCCTTGTTAAAGTACGATGTTTTTGACCGCATAGTCCATACCTCCAAGCTCATAGATAAAGATCTCTTCCAGTGAAAGCGGCAGGGCGTCTACCAGGAGCGGGTTGAGACTGTTTACATATTCCAGTATGTTTTTGCGTTCGCCGCGGACAATCAAAATCCAGACCCTTCCGCTCGATTGTTTGTTCAGTATATCAAGCTTGTTGATTTCTTCCGGAAGATCTCCTTCGAAAGCCACCTGCAGCTTCAGGATATTGTTCTGTATTTCTGTAAGACTTCGTTCTATCAGTACTTTTCCCTCATGCATAATTCCCACGTGATCGCAGACATCCTCTAGTTCCCTCAGGTTATGGGATGATATAAAGACTGTCATTCCCCGTTCGGACACATCCTGAAGGAGAATTCCCCAGACTTTTCTTCGCATCACGGGGTCGAGCCCGTCCACAGGCTCATCAAGTATCATAATGTCGGGTCTAAGGCATATGCTCAGCCAGAAGGCTGCCTGTTTCTGCATGCCCCGTGAAAATCTCTTGATTCTCTTTCCGGGGTCCAGGGGAAAAGCTTCTTTGAGCTTTTCAAATCTCTCTTCGTCGAATTGAGGATATATGGATTTATAATATTTTTTCATATCCAGTAAAGTCGCCTGGGGAAAGAAATACAGTTCATCGGGGATATATGCTATCCGTGACTTGATTTCGGTATTTTCAAAGACAGGCTGTCCGTCAATGGTTATCTCACCTGAATCAGGAATAAAAATACCTGTCATCAGCTTGATCAATGTGGTCTTTCCGGCGCCGTTGGGACCGACAAGGCCGTATACCGAACCTTTGCTGACATTTATATTTACTTCCTTTAATGCATAAAAACCATCAAAAGATTTCTTGACATCCCTGATTTTTATCATGGCGTGTTCCCTCCTTTAAAGCAGGCTGAGCGGATATATTCAATAATTTCGCTTTCCTTTGCTCCCAGGAAAATAAGCTCTGTTATGATATCCTTCAGTAACCTGTACAGCTCGCCGATACGTTCAGTATTAATATTCTCAGGCCTTGGAGAAACAAAACTTCCCCTGCCGGGAACGGTGTAAATAAAGCCTTCAGTCTCAAGTTCCCGCATGGCTTTCTGTATGGTGTTGGGATTGATGGATGTGGACTGGGCGAGTTCCCTGATAGAAGGGAGTTTTTCGTCCTGTTTGAGAGCTCCGGTAATAATAAGGTGTTTGATATTATCCCTTATTTGCTCATAGATAGGTTTAGGGCTTCTTAAGTCTATAGGTATGATGGTTATCACTCCCTTTTAAGGTCTTTAAAGAGCAATATAATAGGTGTACTATATGTGATAGTACACCTATTATACAATATTTCCATTTCTGCTGTCAATTCAGATGTTGTACCTTTATAAGAACTTAATTGTCATACTTCTGCTTCAAGAAAGTCCTTCATCATCCCAACCACTGTGTCTGCTTCCTTCTGGGTATTCATTTCAGACACTATACGCAGCAAAGGCTCCGTACCCGAAAATCTTGCCACGACCCACCCGCCGTTTTTGAAGTATATTTTCAGGCCATCCATATAGCTTACCCGCTCAATATCATAGTAATAGGAAGGAATTTCCCTGTCTTCCATGAGCTTTTTTATCAGCCTTGGTTTGTCATCGGCGGTAAATTTCAGATCACATTCGCTTGTATAGTAGCAGCCGAATTCATTATGTATTTCATCAAGAAGGCCGGACAGTGTTTTCCCGGTTTTGCTGATGAGTTCTATAAGAAGGCTTGCTGCAAATATTCCGTCCTTGCCCTTTATATGGCCCCTTATGGTAAGGCCGCCGCTGCTTTCACCGCCAATCAGGGCATTCTTTTCTTCCATTTTTGAACTTATATGCTTGAAACCAACCGGAACTTCATAGCATTCTTCCCCGAAGGCTTCGGCTATCCTGTCAAGAAGATGGGTGGTGGCTACATTCCGGACAACCCCGCCTTTCCAGCCCTTGTATTTCAGAAGGTAATAGTACAGAAGCACAAGGATTTCGTTGGGATGAACAAACTTCCCGTTGCTGTCTATTATACCTACACGGTCAGCGTCGCCATCGGT